>Ga0129333_10002152_pt1 | contig 18218 bp, 20 predicted proteins | sample CPB6_08_DNA_FD_94474 | JGI IMG/M metagenome (GOLD analysis project Ga0129333, IMG submission 94474) | Freshwater to marine salinity gradient microbial communities from Chesapeake Bay, USA - CPBay_Sum_0.6_0.8_DNA | ecosystem: Environmental > Aquatic > Marine > Coastal | place: USA: Chesapeake...
ATCATGGTTCTTCTCGACCCTCTACTTCAGCAGGATCATCCAGTGCTTCGGGATCTTCATCCTCACGATCTTCCTTCAGTTCATCATCCTCTTATCAACGATCTTCAAACCCTTTTCACCAGAGAAATAATAAATCAAACTATACACCCCGTGATCCTCCTGCTGCAATCCCTTTAACGTATGCTTCCACTTCTATTTCCACTTCTGGCGCATCTCCTGTGTTATCTACCTCCGAAGTGGAACAAGGCTTTGAAGTTGTTCGACCCGCCCGTGGTCGTCGCACTCCGTCCTCTTTCGAGCCCTCGCCTTCTTCTGTCGAGTTTCGTTCTGCACCTCAAAAATATGTTAGCAAGTTTAAGCGGGTAACCGATAAAGTAGAAGATACAATTCTTAATACAATTCTATTGGGTAAATTGAATAAGTTCAGTGCTTCGAATTATGAAGAGATCAAAGAGTTCATTACACAAATCATTGATAGTGGTCAAAATGAGATGATTACATGCTTCATGAAACTATTGTTTGAAAAAGCCGCGAGTGAAGAGATCTTCTGCCCGCTTTATGCAAAACTATTGAGCGAATTGAGTGCACAGTATCCGGTCTTGCTACAGGAAATGGCGGGTCTGTATTCTCACTATATGAATATCTTTATTGAAGTATCGGATGAACCTGACAAAAATCATCAAGAATTCTGTCAACGAAATGTGGAAAAGAAATACCGCAGAGGATATTCACAATTCTTGGCGGAACTGATTAAGCATAATGTAATCGATACGGATATCTTTGTATTAACCATTCTGAAAATCGTAGAACAAATCGAGTTGAACCAATGTAATTCCAACTCTGTAAAGTTGGTCGAAGAGTATGCGGATTGTTTGATGCGTATTATGAAAGCGATTCAATCTGAAATGATGAAATATGAATCCGATGAGAAGCAAGAAGAGGATGATAATTCTGCTAAAGTCTCGCTGATCCGAACCACCTTAAAAGATAATGTAGCCGTTCGCATTCAACCTCTTACTATTCGTTCTGCAGATGCAGTTGGCATTAGCAACAAGGCTCGCTTTACCTTTATGGATATTCATGATGGTATTCAGAAATATTAATTATATCTACTAGATAGATGGCACTACGATTACAAACTCTCTATCGATCGCTCTCTCGAAAGGCGAAAACAGCAAAAAAGAAAACCACTCTTTTTTTCAAAAATGTGATAAAATCTGCAAAGAAGAAGAGCGCGTCTCTAAAGTCTTCTATTAAGAAAATGAAAAGGCTGACACGTAAAAAGTAAAAGGCATGACCAATTTATGGCAAATTCATTTATTTGAATCCTATTCGATCCTAATATAAAGATTATTTACCATCTTCATATTAAGACCATTTTGGATTTAAAATATGACTAAAATCACACTATTAAATAGAATGCCGAAGGCAGATCATCAAACCTCAAAGCATCGGCGCCGTCGTATTCGTAGAGGTGGAAGAGATAATGACTCAGATAGCGATAGCAGTGTAGATAGCAAGGGCAATTTGCGCGATCTGATTGATTATGGCTCGGAAGAAGAGGAAACCCCATATTATATGGCGTCTTATCTTCCTGCTTACCCATCCTATCCCGCATATCCATCCTATATGTATCTTCAACCAAGACGCCCCGTTCGACAAGCCGCTATCGTTGCAAGACAGCAACTCAAAAAACTATACAAAGTGGATAAACGCCAAGAGAAGAAGGAGAAGAGGTATCTCTCCTCTGTTTCTTCCACGAGTAAGAAAAATACTATCCATTATCCAAAAGTGAAGCAAATTCAACCTACTCCTTCTCATAAATCATCTACAAAGAAGCCTATTATTATTGAAAGTGATTCTGAGGACGATAATGCGATGAACTTGTATGATACTGATGATGAAGAGGATAGTGATTATGAAGAGGAAGACGAGGAGGAAGAAGACGAGGAAGAAGACGAGGAAGAAGACGAGGAGGAAGAAGACGAGGAGGAAGAAGACGAGGAAGAAGACGAGGAAGAAGACGAAGACGAGGAGGAAGACGAAGACGAGGAGGAAGACGAAGAAGAGGACGAAGACGAGGAGGAAGACGAAGAAGAGGACGAAGACGAGGAGGAAGACGAAGACGAGGAGGAAGAAGAGGAAGAAGAGGAAGAAGACAATAGTGGATCATCTGACATGGTAAAAACACAAAAAGTAGGGGGGATTGGTAAATTATTATTTACATTAATGAATGGTGGAATGAATGCTCCCGAAAAATATAAACTTAAAAAGGAGCCCGAGATTGTTCAAAAATTTGTGAAACTTCTTACCGATCCCAATGAAGAGAATCCAATTGATTCACAGATTTGTCAATTCAAACAATTGACGGATGAAAAGCAGAAACAATTGGTAACGGCTCTAGAGAATCGCCCCCAACTGTCTGATTCTGGGATTCCACTTATGTTGAAAATTGTAGGTTTGAATGTTTCTCCTGAAATCAAAGCCATGATTCTTTCCAAATACCATGCCCTTCAAAATATGGATACTTCAACAAATGAATACTATAAACAACGAACTTGGTTGGATAAAGTGATTAGTGTTCCATTTGGCATTTATAAAGAACTCCCTGTTCGCTTGGAAGAAGGACCTGGTCCTTGCGGTGAGTTCATGAAATCCGCAAGAAAGTGTCTGGATGATGCCACCTATGGTCAAGAGGATCCTAAACTGCAAATCATGCAGTTTATTAGCACAAAGATTGCCAATCCGCAAGGAAAGGGTCTCTCGCTTCTCCTTGTAGGCCCTCCTGGCATTGGTAAAACAACGATTATTAAAAATGGTATTGCCAAGGCACTTGGGTGGCCATTTCAGTTTATTTCACTTGGAGGCGATTCAGATGCAAGCACCTATACAGGTCATCAACTTGTTTATGAATCATCTCATTGTGGAAAGATCGTGAATTCACTTGTTGCATCTAAATCCATGAGCACGGTATTGATGTTTGATGAAGTGGATAAAATTTCACAAACGGCGAAGGGTGAAGAAATTATGAATCTCTTAATTCATCTAACGGATCCTGTTCAAAACAGTGAGTTTGAAGATAAATATCTCGCAGGCATTCCCATTGATTTGAGTAAGGTGATGTTTGTCTTTAGCGCGAACGATATCCAAAAGATTGATCGTGTCTTGCTGGATCGTATGATTGTGATTGATCTGAAGGGGTATGATTTAAAACAGAAAACGGTCATCGCAGAACAATATCTTGTCCCTGAAACATTACGTGAAGTAAATCTTATGGATAAGGTTGGAATCTCGAAAGAGATTTTAACAATGATCATTCAAGAGTATGCAAGCGAGGAAAAGGGTGTTCGTGAATTGAAACGATGTATTGATCAAATTGCCCAGAAGATTAATATGCTCCGAATGTATAATTCACCCGATCTTCCCTTTCACATTCCTGACTTTTCTCTTCCATTTATTGTAAAAAAAGAGCATGTTAAAATGTTTCTTAAGAAGAAGGGTGAATCGGATGCACCACCTTTTGGTATGTATTTATAAAATTATGGATAACGCATGGACTCTTCAAGGGCTCTTCTGAGATTGTTATTATTATTATTATTATTATTATTCTTGTGATTATTCCTAATTCCGATGGATGAAGACAGAGATTGATTATTCTTTTTAACGGTGGATCGTGTAGATCGCTTTGTTTTTGACGGAGCGGAATAGACAGACGGTTTAACAGATTTTGAGCGAGTTGAACGACGAGGGGCTGACGATACAGATAATTGGTTCAGATTTTTTATCATCTGATTCAATTTTCTTTCATTCGATATCAATGAATGATTTCTACCTGTATTCTTTTTCGCCGCATCCACTGCAATCTGTGCGGCTTGAACGGCTAGATGTGCAGCATGTAAGGCATCGGGTATATTCTCTTTTGGATGATGTTGAACAGAGACAGACGCCTGAGTAGATACATTTGATCTATTTGATTGGATTTGACCCGATCGTGGCCATAATAGTTGAAAATGTCCCTCTCTTACTCGCATAATGGAAACAAATACAGAGGTGTCTTTCTCGGATCGTATCGGATTGAGTTGAATCTCGTCACGACTATCTAGAACCAAAATGTTGTATAAATTAATATGGATTCCAAATGCATTTGCACCGGCAAATGGGACCAAATCGCCAGCGGAAGAAGCCCATGCGCCATTCTCACGTAATTCGGTAATCTGATTCTCAGGAGAGAGATTGTTATCATTATTCAATAAAAATGGGATGTATTTTTCAATATTCTGTTCGATATGATCCACCAATTGCTCCCGAAGCAATCTTGCATTCCGATGTTCGTTTTGATCCAATAACAGTGGTGCGTAATTTGCACGTTTTCCAAATTTAGATAGGGTATAAAAAAAACAATTGCCATCATCGGATGTTTCAATTAACTGAAAGTCCATTTCCTGTGCAAATGCTTTTGCACAAGTGGAATGAGCAGAACGTTTTCCCGTTTTTGTAAAGGGACATTCCCATCTGAAATCTACATTTTGTGTAAGATGGGATAAAGATGTCATATTCTGTTTCTAATTCATTCCTATAAATTTAATAGGAATCTGTGATATAAAATAGAGATTACACTCATGGACTATTTTGAAAAGAGGGGATGGACATCTAGATATACAAAAACGTTCGTATTTTATTTGGCAATGATCTTTCTTATTGTGGGTGGAATCCATTCGCTGGGTATCGCACTTTTTGATAAATGTTTCTTTGATCTCCTATTCGGATCATGGGCAGTGATACCTTATACGTTGATTGGTCTATCTGCCTTATGGATCATGTTTGATCGAGATACCTATTTGCCCTTCCTAGGTCCGACACATATTCCATGTGCTGCACTTTCTCCAAGAGAGCCAGTAAATGCAAACCAGTCCATTACTGTCCAAGTTCCTCCAGGACGCACTGTATTGTATTGGGCATCGGAGCCAGCCAATGACCACTTGAAAGAGATACCTTCATGGAAGAATGCGTATTTGAATTATGAAAATACCGGCGTAGTCGTATCGGATGCACATGGTCAAGCCACACTGCGCATACGAACACCTCAGCCGTATAAAGTCCCCTTTCATGGATTACTTGAGCCGCATGTTCATTACCGCATTTGTGAAGAGTCTGGTTGGATGGGTAAAGTCATGACTGTCCCTGTAAAGGGACCCCCCTCCGTAGAGCCTTTTACTTCACCTGATATGGACCATGCAGCAATGTGGGTTTAAAATAATAAGGCCCATAAAAGATAAAGCAATCATGACGCTGGTCGATTACGAACTTTCTACTCTGATTACATATCTGAAACGTGTAGATAATGATCCTTCGATTCCATTGGATCCTTGTAGCCCGCTTGTAAGTGATATCATTGATATGGCAACCATGTATTTAACGGTTGGTTCTGAAGTCCATTCGTATCGTGAACGACTTCGAGAGGCAGGTTATCCCGTTTATCCAGGTGAGAGGGATCGTTTTGGTTGGTTGACTGCATATTTTCAAATGAAACGTGGTATTATTTTATTTGGTTAATCATATATTATGAATTGGTGCGACGAAAATAAAAAATATAATTGGAAGCATTAAATTGCGGAGAGGGAAGCGGATGAGCAACTTGATCATCCATGGCCCACCATTCGCCAGTTAGCGGGTGTTTGAATTGCGCAGTATAATGCCCGCCCATATGCGAGCCATGGTGATCAGATACACCACGTATTTCATAGGTCCAATTTTTTGATTCATGTGTAGATTCAGGTGCAAAAAATGGTGTAAATTGAAGATGTTGACCCTGATACGGACAGGGTGTCATATTCTTCTGTCCATTAAAATGAAAACGACGTAGTGTCATAAATAAATGAGGCGGCAATTGCCAAAGATGTGAGGATAATTTTGCCAATCGTTTCTCCTTACATGTTTCGCATCGATATCCCTCAATTTCAGAACGGTCATTTGTCTCCTTTTCGATCCATTCATAAAACGTTTGCCCCTCACAGGGCACCTTTAACGAATTAAACACTTCCCATTGATAGGTTGATGTTTGACACGTTGTACACTGGATTGTCTTTCTTAGCATGCCAAAGAAGAAATAGACAATCGGACTATTATTTTTAGACAGATAGCGATTCCACCCATTTTCTGCCATCTTTCTCATTTTCTCGTCGGGGGTCCACTCCTCTTTTATGGGCTCTTCAGACCATGCGGCACTTGTCTTCATTGCCTCGTGAAAATGGTCTAACAAATAAACCAAATATTCGTGGCTATCGTTTGGAACGGGAATACCAAACATTTCATAGGGGGTTCCCATAACTGCTTTTCTTACTTCGTTTAAGAATCCAATGGGACGTACATAGGCAGGACGATGGGCCGACCACAGGGAGGATAGAATATCTTGATAGGCTAAAAGAATACGGCGGTTGGGATCCTCTTCAGGTAAATGCTTTACACGATCCAGTAGTGGGTGGGTTAAACAAAATACAGTCCATTCAGGGCAAGCGCGAATTAATTGCAGAGTCGTGTTACAGTAACATGTGTTTCCCATATTTTGAATCCCAACTACACCCTTCCATTCGGGTTTTTCTTCTGGTGGTGTTTGTTGTGCGGGTGAATCCATACTATCTCTGAAAAGAGAATAGGACTTAAGTAGCAGTGATCTTTTTTTAGACAACCTCTAAAAATGGAAAATCCGTATGGAAGTATCTTATTAAATGATCTTCATCATCACTTTCCAGATCTCTTATACCATCATGAGCGGTTTCAAAGTGTCCAAGATGTATTAGGATATATTGTTCAAACGGCTCAAAGGAGCCCCTATGAATATGGAAGACAGTTATACGAATCTAGATCCTTTCGCCCTTCTGCACCCCCTTTGTTAGCCGATTCATCGCTCTCTTCAGAATCATCGCCCTCTTCCGAGTCGGATTCAAAACAACCCTATGAATTTCAGCAATCCTCAACCGCATATTCTGCTACGACTTCTCCACCAAATGAATCGGTTGATCCTCCTCCATCACAGTCTACTTCTTCTACCTCCTCCTCTCAGAATGAAGCAGAACAGTTATTACGAGCCCTTTTTCAAAGACGATCCGTTCTTAATCCCATTTCTCGTCCGCCTGTCAATCGTTTTCGTATTTCTATGCCTCTTGATTTAACAAATTACTATTCTGTCTATTCTTCACAGAGTCCAGATATTCTACAGACACTCAGTCAACTCTCCTCTGATTTATTAAGACCTGTTATTGTTCGCCCGACAGAAGAACAATTAGCACAAAATACGTACGTCTATTGCTCTGATATTTCTCATAATGAGAATTGCTCGATCTGTCAAGATCCCATGGAGGCCGGTCAAGAGACGCGAACCATTTTAGCGTGTTCGCATTGTTTTCATCGTGAATGCATTGATCGATGGTTTCAGGAAAATGTTCGTTGTCCTACCTGTCGGCATGATGTGCGCGAGGCATGATAGGAATTATGGTGTATGTAGAATATAATTTTGACAAGAATCGATCGGTTCTTTCTTGTCAAAATAGATGAACACCATTTATGATACAGAGATCACTGACAAGTCATCGGGCAATGGGAGAATAGTAGTCGAATAGTGCGTCTCGATCTCCTTCATGGTATTTATTTCATCGGTGGTTACCAAGTTAATAGAAACACCTTTTTTACCATAACGACCTGAACGACCAATACGATGCACATAATTTTCCCGTTGAACAGGAAGTTCATAATTAATAACCAATGAAACCTGCTGAACGTCAATTCCACGAGCCAGTAAGTCAGTGCTAATTAATACACGAACGGTTCCCGAACGGAAATCATCCATTCGCTTCTTTCGCTCAGATACTTCCATATCTCCATGAATGTACTCCAAGGTAAACCCCTGAGAATCCAGTTGTTTTGCCAACCATTCTGCTTTTTGACGCTTATTTACATAAATCAGTGCTTGATTCACTTTCACATGTTGGTAAAGATCCAAAAGAACAGACAATTTCCAATCTTCCCGATCACCAAGATCCACATAATACTGTTTGATACCCTCAAGAGTCACTTCGTCTTGAGGGAGAAGAATACGAACGGGTTTGCTCAAATACATTTCAGCAATTTCCAGAACATTTTCAGGCATCGTTGCAGAGAAAAGTGCGAGGTGAGTGGAGGAAGGAAACTTATAATCTAAAATGGCGCGAATCTGTTCTGCGAACAGTTCTTCGAGCATCTGATCGGCTTCGTCCAAGATCACATATTTCATATGATCCAATACTAGTTCACCGCGACGGATCAAATCATATACACGACCCGGTGTTCCTACCACAAAATGCACGCCACTCTTGAGCGCAAGGATATCATTGCGAATATGATTACCACCCGTTGCAGAGAGCACACGAAGATTCATATATTGACCAAGTGCCCGAGCAACACGTTCCGTCTGTTGAGAAAGTTCGCGTGTCGGACAAAGAACAAGAACCTGAGGAAATTTACAATCCGAATCCACTACACTTAGAGATCCAATGGTAAATGCACCTGTTTTTCCTGTTCCCGATTGAGCCTGGGCAAGAATATCTGTATGTTGGCTCATAGGAACAATTGCCAATTGTTGGATATTAGAGGGCTGTTCAAAACCATAAGTATATACACCACGTGTTAGATTCTCTTGCAATCCCATATCATCAAAGGATTCATAATGACGTAATTCAGTTTGAGGTAATGCAGATTCAGACATATGCCTCATGAATGGTTCATATGCTTTATATAGTGCGGAAAGCGAAAATCAAAATACGATCTATCAAATAAAATTGAAAGATCATAAAAGGAATCTAAAATTAAATCAGAAACGGCTTATAGAAGGCAAAATGGAGGCTTATGAAAATGATGGAGCAGATGTAGATGATTTGGAGTGGGACGAGGAGTATGAAGAGGAGGAATTTGAGGAAGAAGAGCATGCGACGGCGGAAATGAAACCTGAACTCAAAAAATTATATCAACAGCATCCTGAGTGCAATCTTGAATATGTGGAACAGGTCATCCCAAAGTTACAAGTCTCTGTCTTGCCGTCTATGGGCGATAAGAAGGATCCAAATCATAAAACATACCCCTTTCTTACGAATTATGAACGAACTAAAATTATCGGATTGAGGGCAAATCAGTTAAGTAAGGGAGCAGTTCCTTACATTGTGATCCCTAAGCATGTAACCGATGTAAGAGATATCGCTCGTATGGAACTTGAGCAAAAACGTCTCCCATTTATCATTAAACGCCCTCTTCCAAATGGTTCATATGAATATTGGAGATTGTCTGATCTTCTTATTCTGTAAAAAATAACAAAAAAGGGAACGCAGTAAACTCCTTTGATTTGGACTGAACTCTGCGATTTGTTTCCGTAAACGCCTTTCTTCGCCCCTTTTCCTGTTTTTTTATCATTGCTTTCAGATTGCGATATTCAATGTCGTGTAATATAGAATATGTAATCGGTATATTACTTCTTTCAAGCATATATGACGCTCTTAACATCCCTCCTCTTTAATCATAACATGGATTTAAAGTTCATCCCTCTTTTACCCTATAATATGGATCATCAAGATTGGACCACTGTCGTATTAAAGCGCCGTTCAACGAAGCGTGAAAGCGAATTATCGCAAGCGCGTTCGGGTGGTCTGGAAGTGAGAGATGGTCAGCGAAACGAACGCATTCGCATGGCAAAGGTGGATGCAATGGATTATGCGGAGGCACCCAAGAAGCAGGTATCATCTGAATCTCTACAAAATCTCATCCGTAAGAGAATGGAATTGAAATTGAATCAAGAGAAGGCAGACCAACTCTGTAACTTTCCTAAGCACACCTTTAAAAGTATCGAGGCACGTCATCTATTACCATCCTCTGCACAACAATCGATTATACAAAAACATATGGGCATCCAACTTAAAATTATTACAAAATAATATCTATTAGTCTGTTACAATGGTCGTTCCCCTGTATCCCTCTTTTTTGCGATATATGGAATCCAGTCGACATTTAGTATTCTATCGATTGAATTCTCATTTTAGCCTTCCTTCTCTATTTCATATGCCACATGTGGAACAATTATCTGTTATTCACTGTGCTCCGACCTCCATTTCGTCCATTCTTAATAAGAAATACTTTCCATCGTTACAACGTATTCATTATCTATCGGGTCCTCCCTCTGATCCGTCCATTCATCGACAATTCTCTAAAAAAATCGATTGGATCTTTCCTATGGGTGATTATTGTTTCTATAATCGAATGGTAGAGGCAGGTTATGGACGAAAGGATGAATGGTTAATTCGAAATTACCTTGTCTGTGAAAAATGGATCAATGGATCTCTGTGGTATGATCTCTATCTACCTTCAAGAGGGATTGTTTCGGGTGAATGGTATTATCGCCAGCAAATGGCCTTTTTCTATAAAAAAGAACTCGATCAGTTTCAATTACATTATCCAATTCAGAAAGAGCAAAGACATGATATTCATTATTTTCCAGAAGAGGCAATGACAATGACAATGCCTCTTTATGATTCAAGATGGATTTATCAACAAGAGTGCATTGAGCGCTCCTTTCTTGAACAAATTAACCACCCTGACGCCACTCCTTTCCGCAATTCAAACAAGTGATAAAGATGGTCATTGGCTCGTCTGCCGAGCGCGTTTGAAGTTCATAATAGGTGCATTCACGCTTTTGACAACGGCGACATTTGAATTGATCGGTAGCGCGACTTTTGTTTCCTTCCAAGATTTTTTGTTCACGTTGAAGGAGTTTATCCTTCAGAGCAAACCAGTTCTCAGGATACATTTCATAAGAGGTGAGAGAAGGAAGTTCCGATAATGGAAATTCCCCGTCTTTTACACGTCGAAGAAGACGTTGATTATTGACTGGACTTTTCGGATGAATATTGCTAAATACCATTCGAAGTGTCTGACGATAGGCTTCACAAAAGATAGGAGATCGCCAATTCAGTGGAATATAGGTTCGTTGAGCATGTGTAAAGGTGACTTCAAAGATGGCTCGCTCTAACTCTCGAATTTGATCAGGGGTAAATGACTCCTCTTCCAAGAAGTTAAGACTCTTCAGACACATAAGACGTAGTGGATTATTTTCAGGAGCCTGATCAAATGCAATTTCCTGCTTCAGAGCGCTTGGATCAAGTTTTTGATAGGCGGAAGTTCGCTTCGGTTTTTTAATGGGTTCAGGTTCAGGCTCAAGTTCATCTTCTTCTACCAATTCAGGGAATTCATCCTCTTCTTCTTTATCTTCATCGTCCTTCTCCTCATCTTCCTCCTCTTCATCCTTTTCTTCTTCTTCCTTGTCCTCCTCCTCTTCATCTTCTTCTCTCTCATCTCCTCCCATTCCCTGTTGATAAAACGTTGTCCACTGATCTGTTGTAAATGGGAGGGGTTGTTTCCATGTATCTAATGAGACAATCACCAATGCGTCTCCATATAGGACAGTTTCTGTATGCGGAAAGGGCAATTCTGTCTTATTTTCTGAGCCCTTTTTCCCCTTTTTATATCCAAAGATAGAAATTCGACGATCATCTGTATCATAGACCGCCACCTCCTCAGGCTCCTCTTTCTTCTTCAAATACTTTTGAATTTGTTCAATCTCCAATTGACCTCCTGGACCAAGAGATAAATTTGCCTTGCGACATTCACCCTTTACTGTTAATAATACAGTGGATACAGTGGATGGCATCTTTATTCGAATAACCTACAACGATGCTTAAATACTGTTGGCGATCTTATTATTAATTATTTGATTCGCATGCCTTCAATTTTTATTTGGAAAACGGATCGATTACTTCCCCCAAACTGCTCTACGATCCGGTATTATCATGGAGTAGATTGGTTCTTACTAGAAAATGAGGATATCTCTTATACCTATCAATATATTGCACAGGACATCTTTCAAGAGTATATTATGTATACTGTCAAATCCATGCGATCTGATTGGGTAGGAGAGGACCTGTTAGAAGTTAGAACCATTCCATATCATATTCTTTATGATATAAATGGAATTCGGATTCAGCAATTGGGATCATGGTTACAATGTATCTATGAATCGGATGATGAAACTGTAGACAATCAATGGTCACAAATACAGAGGATCCTTTCAAATCCGATGGTACCCGTGCATGTACAGAAGCAGTTACAAACACATAGTGTAGAACCGATGGCTGACCATCATATATCATATGAACGAAGGGGATATGGAGGCAGAGGAGGAAGAGGTGGCAGAGGAGGCAGAGGGGGAAGAGGAGCACGAGGAGGTCATGGAAGGGGAGGATATCACGGCTCGTTGGATAAAAATCGTGCGATCGTCACCATATGATTTTCACGAGACCAAAAAGAAGAATGCATCCTCCTGTCTATTTATTTGGTATTCTAATTATTGGTTTTGCTGTCTATCTTTATTTCAGAGATCAAATTTTTGGACCACTTGATATTTCCCCTGAAATGGAACCCTTTCAGGCTGCAATTTCTTCGGTTCCGGCTCCTGCTCCCCTACTTGTTCGCCAAGCCCCCGTCTATCCTGAACGAAATGTATCCTCTTCCGGTCCATCACCCCCCTCTCAAGAGTCTCCATCCGATGAAACCATTGTGTATGGCCCTCCACAGGCGAATGATCCTTACCAAGGGTCACAAGAAAGTTCTATGATCCCTGAAAATCTTCGTCATCCCGAGCGTGCTTATCGTCCATCCCCTGCTCAACAGCATACTTCCATTGCGGTACAGTCCGGCGTTGCAAGCGAAGTATCTGGAGGATCCTCTGGTTCAATGATGAATCCTGAAATGATTCATAATGGTGGAGAATTCATGGAGGGCGTCTTTGCAAATGACCATTTTGATGCTACTAACTTTTCATCTTTTTAAACAGCACCTAAAACGTAAGTGGATATCATGAGACAGCATCATGTTGGCAGCATATTGTGACGACGCATTGACAGATAAGAATACATGGCATTCTTACATTGAAGTCTATGAGAAATTATTTCAATCCAAGAGGGATACAGCCACTCATGTATTAGAAATTGGTATTGGCCCTTACATGCCAAATGGTGGTAGTATTTTGATGTGGGCTGGATATTTTCCAAATGCACAGGTTCATGCGCTGGATATTATCCCCATGACGGGTGTAAATCCGATGTTGGTGCCTCATCCACGAATTCATCTTCATACTCAATGTGATGCGTATCAGCAATCCTTCTTTGTGAATACGTTTCTGAGTAAGCGAATGAAGTTTGATATCTTGGTGGATGATGGTCCACATACCATTGAATCCATGGTTACCTTTATTAAACAGTATTCGAAGTTGATGAAGGAAGATGGTATTATGGTGGTAGAAGATGTTCAAAGTATTGATTGGATTGATACTCTACGGGAAGCAACTCCTGATGAACTGAAGCCGTTTATTGAGGTATATGATCGCAGAGAGGTAAAGGGTCGATATGATGATATCATGTTCGTGATCAATTGTTCAAAGAAAATCTAAATGGCACAAATCTAAATGGCACAAATCTAAATGGCACAAATCTAAATGGCACAAAACCTAAAGACGATTATCTAGTTATAGATAGAATTGAATTATATCATTTGATATCATGTCTCATACAACACATTCCATAGATCAGAAAAAGTTAGCACGATTCCGTCGCCTAGATACGGCTCATATCTCGGCGATTGAATCTCTCTCACGCACCTATCCATTTTTGAGAGATCGTATGGAAGTTCATATGCCCTATCATCGGGCAAAATCAGCCTTTCAGGGGTCTACGATATGGGTATGGCCTAAGTTTGATAAGCGCCCTGTAGGGTTTCTTATTTTTATGGAGGACTTTCCACCCTGTATTTGGTATCCCGATCGTCAAGAGGGAATGACCTTCCGATGGGTTCTTCCACCTCTCTTTTGTGAAAAGGGGCCGATTGTTTGTCTCGCAAATCTCCTTCCGAGTGAATCCGTTTTGCAGATTGAAGACCTTTTGATCGATCAGGGTAAACCCATCTGGTCTACACTTACCTTTTCCAAACGATGGGAGAAATTATCTGAATTGTGGAATCGTATCCCCACCGAACAACCGCTTCTTGCGTTTACGCCACGTATCGTAACACCCATCTGCTTAGAAGATTGGCCACATCACTATGATTTCGCTATTTATTGGATCATACAACCCGATCATGCGGGACAATCGAGATGGTTTTGGAAAGATGTAGTAACCGTCCATGAATCTCTGTCCTATGTGGCACCGCAACTCAAGCGAAATACAGAAGTCATGAGCACATTATGCGCTTATTGTTCACCTTATACAAAAATGGTATTACCTGATATTTATTCACTTCAATCCCAAGAAGGTGGAAATCTAGGTCTAGCCTCCATTTCGACGCTCGACTTATCGCAATCTCTTCGTTCTCATTTTTCGTCTTCTTCCCCATCACAAGGTATTCCTGTTGAGGTTTCTTGGAACGATTCCTTCAAAAAATATCAAATTGTAAAGATTTTGCCCACAGATACGCCGATTACTACACAGTCCTTTTTCCACCATATTCAAAGTTCAGCCTAATCTATTCGCGTGCCCCTAATTAGAAATGCCTAAACACAGTCATAAGCGTCATAGACGCCATAAACGTAAAACACGGTCTCATGGTGGTAGTTACTCCATGGGACCTTCTGTCGTTAGTGCGGGCAATCTTGTCGTTGGTCGTAACTTAATTGGCCCTGATTGCGTAGCCGCTCAGCGACCCGGAATGTTATCCTATATGTCTCGTGATGGTTTGCCCGGAATGAGTGGAGGTTCCCAACTCTGTGCCCCAGGCATGCCTCTTCCCGAAGTTCAGAGGGGTGGTCACTATCAAATTGATTTGAATGGAGCCCCACTAAAAGGTCTAGCAGACATATCACACCCACCCTGTGAAGCAAATCGTCCGAATCCATTAAATCTGAGAGGGGGAGGTCCTCAAGGAGCGCCTGATATCCGTGCTGAAATTCCGACGGCTTCCTACAGCAATACAGTTATTTCAGCGGGTAGTCGCCCATTAATGATCCAGACACCTCAGGCGTCGCTGTCGCGTTCGTGTCTGAGTGGAGGAAGTCGACGCCGAAAGAATAAAGTATCTCGAAAGCGTAAAGCATCTCGTAAACATAAAGCATCTCGTAAACATAAAGCATCTCGAAAGCGTAAATCAAATAGACGTCATTAAATAATGAACCATATGATCACAGTTCCAATGGATATATTAAATCATATTAAACAATTCCTTACTTATAAAGAACGTATTGTATACGTAACACTATGTTCTTTAACTGCATCTTTAAAGATTGAACTCTTTGCACCCTACCAAGTGTGTCGTATCAAATGGCCAGGTCGATCTGATCCCTCTTACTTACTGCTGTATCATCCATTCCCTACACCTTATTACTCGTATCCACGCACCTTTCTAGGAAATGAATACGTGAGTATTATTATTTATGATACCCCTCACACTTATTACCATATTCGAACAAAATGTATTTATGAACCTAATAAAACCATATGCTCTTATTTATCTGAATATGACCCCAAAAAATACTTCATTAATAAAATCACAAAATACATGGATACCCATACCCTCTTATAATGTCAAATTCACTTTGATCCAATCCTGAATCGCTTTTGTGATTTTATAAAGAATTAAATTCAATCCATCCATCATATAAATTCGATTCAATTCATTCTCTTCTGCTTTCACCAATTCCAACATATTTTCCAACATATTCAAAAAAATGGGTTCATAAATATGAATAATACTCTCAAAGACTTCATCAATATTAATTTTATTCTTTTCTACATCCATCAAATACTCATCTGCCATAATCTTATCATTATTAAACTCGAGTAGATTCTTATACATTTGAATCACATGAATCACTGTATTAGAATCCGATGAACTATACGTTTTAAATAAATTGTTTAATCCATTAATCGCCATCGATGTAATCAAATCATATAGTTCTTGTTTCACTGGGCTCTTCTTATTGATCTGTGGATTATACCATTTGATATAACGCTTGATCACGCCATACAGAAAGTAAACATCGTCTTTTTTATCGGAATAATACCATCTGGCTAGGGGTTGAATAATGGTGGGTGATTGTAAATGTAATATATTCTCCTGAATACGCAATTTTGTTCCAATCGGACATATACTCAATAGGGCCAATTGGACCATCGCTTGTAATGGCTCCAGAATCATATCCACCTTATCCTTTGCCTTTGATGCAGCAAACGACTGATAAATGGACGATATCGATGTGGGTGTCTTAAATGACAAAAGTGAACTCATTCGACTGATTCTTATTATCGGTGTATAAAATCGTTTATCTTTACATCGGTTCTTATAATCCAAATGAACTCTTGGAAGCGTTGAATTCGGCTTCAATCTCAGATACGGTTCGGATTCCCGCATAAACCTTCAAATAGCCTAATTGAGCATTCATACCATAGGAACCATCCGTAAAGGTTCCGATACGAAATGCGACATTATTTGTTCCAACATTTGCTACAATCTGATTGTTTGAATAACCAGCCGTATCCACAGGAACACCATTTCGTAGAAAAAATACCAATCGATTGGTAACATCAATGATATAGGTCAAATGTTGCCATTGATCGTAGACGACTGTATTCGCGATTGAAGCCTGTGAATTGCCTGATGAACCATTTCCACCCTCATAGATCATTGTCAAGTTATTCGCATTCCAATTATTCCATCCAAATTTAAATCCAGAAGGCGATTGATTCGCACCCACATTCGCGATTAAACTGTTAATCGATGACTTATTACGAGGATATACCCAGCCTGATACAGTAAAGGTTGTTCCAAATTGATACTGACCAAAGGATACATAATCCGACCCATTGAAATTAAACACATTTCTTGAAATACCCGTTCCTGTCACATAGGATACTCCTGCAGATTTGGTTCCATTCAATGCTCCAAAGGATCCAATATTTGACAGAGTTGATCCAGAGCCCGAATAACTGGAAGTATTATCTGGATCAAAATACAGTGCAGCAGTAGGAACGGATCCAGCCTGTGGAGTAACAGATACAGAATTCGATGCTGGGCTTACACCAATGTCTGTATAGGAACGAACCTGAATCGTATATACAGTATCATTCGTTAATCCGCCGATCTTAATCGGCGTTAAGGCATCTGCTGGCGACAGAGCCGTCCATGATGAGCCATCCAATGTATATTCATAATTCGTAATGGGAGATCCACCTGAAGATCCAGCGGTAATATACAGATATACACTTTGATCCGCGGATAAACTTGACAAAATGGTTGGAGCAGAGGGAAGATTAGCAGGTACCCCCGTTATCGTATTTGACTCTGTTCCCGCACCAATCGCATTCACTGCGCGAATCTTGATCGAATAGGTTGTTCCATTGACTAGGCCTGTGATTAAAATGGGGCTCGTTGTCTGTGATGGTGAAACAGAAGTATAGGAGGATCCATTATTAATGGAATATTGATAATTCGTAATAGGCGATCCACCATTCTGAGCTGCTGTAAATGATACACTTAGTTGTTGATTTCCGGAAGTAATCGACAAATTGGTTGGCGCATCGGGAGTGGTGGAAGGCGTTCCTTGAACGCCGGCGGATGGATAACTTGGACCCAACTCGTTCCATGCCCTCAAGAGAACGGTATAAATCACGCCATTTAGTAACCCATTGATCGTGATTGGACTCGTTGTAGTATCGATAGCCGTATAGGTTATACCATTATTTACAGAATAGTCATAATAGGTTACAGGTAATCCACCATCATTGGCATTTGGCACAAAAAATACGGTTAAACTCTGATCCCCCGATGCCACGGTTAAAATTTCTGGAATTCCTGGAATCGTCCCCCTAGGAGGAAGAATATAGTTTGGAACTCCATAGGGTCCACCCAGTTGACTGCTGTATGCTCCTCCAATAAGGCCTTTATTATATACTGTCTGTGTTCCGTCCTGATACAGTGTTGCCATGGAGGCATTTCCATTGGCTGTTTGTGGATTTTGTAACAGAGGCTGGCCACGGGCTCGTTGTTCATAGACATGTTTGGCATGATTACGATTCTGTAATCGCTCCACAATCACACGCGAATCAAAGTTTCTCGTAGACATGTTCTGTCTTATTCTATATCATGGGGATCTTAAAACTTAA
>Ga0129333_10002153_pt1 | contig 18213 bp, 17 predicted proteins | sample CPB6_08_DNA_FD_94474 | JGI IMG/M metagenome (GOLD analysis project Ga0129333, IMG submission 94474) | Freshwater to marine salinity gradient microbial communities from Chesapeake Bay, USA - CPBay_Sum_0.6_0.8_DNA | ecosystem: Environmental > Aquatic > Marine > Coastal | place: USA: Chesapeake...
CGACTCGTCGAGCAGCAACACACGCCGCTCGAGGCGTCCTGGGTCCACCCCGAGTGCTGCGGCGAGTTCCGCGGTTTGCGGAAATGCCGTGACCCTCGGCCACCTGCCCTCCCTCGCCGGAGCAGCACGGCCCCCGGCGAGTCCCGGAGCCGGCAATTCGTCGAGTCGTCCGTAGACCTCAACGATATCCGCTGCGGCATTCGCAGCATCACCTGGCAGCGCTACATCGGGTAAACGATCGCGGTATCCCGAGAACGGTACCCAACCCCGGTTCACCAACAGCCAGCTGCCGTCGGCGAGTTGCAAGGGCGTCAGAACTTCATACCCGGCCCGTCCGTCACGCGTGCGGTTGTCGAGCAGGAACTGTCGCCTCGCGTCCCACTTCCCGCGGGCCTGCACGCGCGCATACCGAGGCAGTGCGGTCGCGGCGCGGGCATCGAGCACGAGCTCGCGATCCACGCTGCGTTCGAAGTCGAGCACGAGCTGCTGCTTGAACTCGGCGCGACCCCACTGCCAGCGACCGAGAGAGATGAACAGCACGAGCAGCACCACCGTGACGCCCGTCATCAGCCATGATGGGGCGAAAACCCTGCGGCCGACGGCGATACGGAGTGACACGCGGCCTATAATAACCCCTATGGAACTCTTTCGGCTTTTCGTCGGCATCGTAATGATCGGCATCGTGTTCAGTCTGGGCTCCGCCCTCTTTCACCTGATGACCGACAAAGGTGACTCCAAGAAGATGGTCCGGGCACTGACCCTCCGCGTCGGACTTTCAGTCGCCTTATTTCTGCTGCTGATGGGCGCTTGGGCTGCCGGCCTCATCCAGCCACTCGGCGCCGGACGCTGATCGACGCTGCTAAAGCAAACGGGCCGGTTGCCCGGCCCGTTGCATCGACCAAAATTTGGTCTCGTCAGACCCAGTAAACGAAAACGAATAGACCGAGCCAGACCACGTCGACGAAGTGCCAGTACCATGCCACCGCCTCGAAGCCGAAGTGGCGTTGCGGAGTGAAGTGGCCCTTCAAGGTACGGAACCAGATCACGAGCAGCATGATCGCACCGAGCGTGACATGCAGTCCGTGAAAGCCCGTGAGCATGAAGAACGTCGAGCCGTAGATACCGGTAGAAAGCGTCAGGCCGAGCTCGGTGTAGGCGTGAATGTACTCCTCAGCCTGCAGGCCGACGAACAGGAAGCCGAGCAGGAAGGTGAGCGCGAGGAAGATGTTGAGAACGCGGCGGTTGCCTTCCTTCAGGGCGTGGTGCGCAATCGTGATCGTCACACCTGAGAGCAGCAATATCGCGGTGTTGATGGCCGGCAGTCCGAAGGCGGGAATCGTCTCGAACGAGCCATCGTCGCGCGGCCCGAGCGTAGCGGGACCGTTGGTCGGCCAAGCGGAACTGTAGTCTTGCCAGAGCAGCAGCTTGTTGAAGATCTTCACACCTTCACCACCAATCCAAGGCACCGACAGTTGGCGTGCGTAAAAGAGCGCACCAAAGAAAGCTGCAAAGAACATCACCTCGGAGAAAATGAACCACAGCATGCCCATGCGGAAAGACTTGTCGACCTGCATGTTGTAAATGCCGCGTTGGTGCTCGCCGATCACCACCGTGAACCAGCCGACGAAGAGGCCGACGAGCATCAGTACGCCAATGGCGAAGACCCAGGGCCCGTACCACTCGTTCAACCAGCCGCACAGGCCGATCATGAACACGAAGAGGGTCGTCGAGCCGTAAATAGGCCAAGGGCTCTCGTGCGGGATGTAGTACTTGTCGGTGTCGTGCGGGGCGTGGGCGTTGGCCATGGTCTTCTTCCTAGTTCAGCGCGGCGACCCGCGTCGAGTTGTCGTAAAAAACGTATGAGAGTGTGATCCGATCGAGGCTTTTCGGCAGATTAGGATCCACCACGAAACGCACGGGCATCGAGCGTTGCTCGTTCTTGGCGAAATGCTGCGGCGTGAAACAGAAACATTCCGTCTTACGGAAATAGGCGATGGCTTTGCCGGGCGCCACGGTCGGGACTGCCTGCGCGACGGTGTCGCGTCCGGTGAGGTTATGGGCAACGTAGTCGATTTCGTAGAGGCGACCTGGATGCACCTTCATTTCCGTCACCACCGGGCGAAATTCCCAGCTGCCTACAGTGGGCAGGTCAGCCACGAATTCGACGGTGACGAGCCGTGACTCATCATGTTCGACCGCCTGCACGTTGGATGCGCGCAGCAAGTCCTTGGGATTGCCGACGCCGGTGATGTCGCAAAGCACATCGTAGAGCGGCACTAGCGCAAAACCGAAAGCGAAGGCTCCTGCGGCAAAACCGAGCAGACGCAGCGTGAGCTTGCGGTTCTCGCTGCGCCGCTGCTCGTTCGACACGGAGCCATGCTCAAGAGGCTCGTTCATTGTCTGATCCCGAGCACCGACATGGCGATGAACGCGACATAAAACGCCAGCGCGACGAGACCGAGGATGATCGCCGAGCGTTTCACGCGCCGCGCTCGTTCGATGTCTTCCTGTGATTGCATCACGCCACTGTTTATCCGAAAGGATGTCCGACGATGTGCGTCAGTGCATCGCGCCCTTGGCGATGACACCCTGCGACGGCGGTGTTTCCCAGCTGTGGTAAGGCGCCGGCGTCGGCAGTTCCCACTCGAGGCCATTTGCAGCCTCCCACGGACGGGCCGGCGCTTTTTCGCCCGAACGCACGGCGTTCCAGATCACGTAGACGAACAGCAATTGCGAGAAGCCGAAGATGAAAGCGCCTATCGAGGAGACCATGTTCCAGTCAGCGAACTGCGTCGAGTAATCGGGGATGCGACGAGGCATTCCGGCGAGACCCAGGAAATGCTGCGGGAAGAACAGCACGTTCACGCCGATCACCGACATCCAGAAGTGCAGCCGGCCTACTTTTTCGTTGTACATGCGACCGGTCCACTTTGGCAGCCAGTAGTAGACGCCCGCCATGATGGCGAACACCGCGCCCGGCACGAGCACGTAGTGAAAGTGCGCGACGACGAAGTAACTGTCGTGGTACTGGAAGTCCGCCGGCACGATCGCGAGCATCAGGCCCGAGAAGCCCCCGATGGTGAACAAAAAGAGAAACGCGATCGCGAACAGCATGGGGGTTTCAAAGCTGATCGAGCCCTTCCACATGGTTGCGCACCAGTTGAACACCTTCACGCCGGTCGGTACCGCGATGAGCATCGTCGAGAGCATGAAGAAGAGCTGACCCGCGAGCGGCATGCCCACCGTGAACATGTGGTGCGCCCATACGATGAACGACAGGAAGGCGATGGATGCCGAGGCGTAGACCATCGACTCGTAGCCGAACAGCGGCTTACGCGAGAAGGTCGGGATGATCTCCGAGACCACGCCGAATGCCGGCAGGATGAGGATGTAGACCTCGGGGTGACCGAAGAACCAGAAGATATGCTGGAACATGACCGGATCGCCGCCGCCTGAGGCGGTGAAGAACGCGGTACCGAAGAAATGATCGGTGAGCAGCATGGTGACCGCGCCTGCGAGCACGGGCATCACGGCGATCAGCAGGTAGGCCGTGATCAGCCACGTCCAGCAGAAGAGCGACATGTTGAGCAGGCCCATTCCCGGAGCGCGCATGTTGAGGATCGTGACCACCACGTTGATCGCGCCCAAGATCGACGAGATACCCATGAGATGGATCGCGAAGATGGTCAGCGGAAAGCTGTCACCCGCTTGCAGAGACAGCGGCGGGTAGAGCGTCCAGCCGCCGGCCGGAGAGCCGCCCGGCACGAACAAGGTCAGCAGCAGCAGTGTGAAGGCGAAGGGCAGCAACCAGAAACTGAAATTGTTGAGACGCGGCAACGCCATGTCCGGTGCGCCGACTTGCATAGGTACCATCCAGTTGGCGAGACCGGTCCACGCAGGCATGACTGCGCCGAAGATCATGAGCAGCGCGTGCATGGTGGTCATGGAATTGAAAAAGCCCGGATCCACGAATTGCAGACCGGGCTGGAAGAGCTCGGCGCGGATGACGAGCGCCATCGCGCCACCCAAGAAGAACATCACGCAGGCGAACACCAGATACATCGTGCCGATGTCCTTGTGGTTCGTGGCATAGAGCCAGCGCTTCAGGCCGTGCGGCTTGTGGTCGTGGGCGTCGTGCGCGTGGTCGTGGGTTGCGGTATTTGCCATGATCTTGCGTGCTCTCTTGCTGAAATCTTTGACGTTAAATTCTCTGAAGGACGACTCAGCCTCGCGGCGCAGTCGGCAGTGCAGCGACGGTCGGCGCGGCCTCTTCGGCAGCAGGTGCTGGTGCGGCGGAGGGGTTCGTCGCGGCCTTGCGCTCCGCGAGCCACGCCGCATATTCCTCCTTGGTGACGACCTTGACGACCACCGGCATGAAACCGTGATCGCGGCCGCACAGTTCGGCGCATTGACCGCGGTAAATTCCGGTCTTGCCCTTGTCGACCTTGAACCACAGCTCGTTCACGTTGCCCGGGATGGCGTCCTTCTTCATGCCGAAGGCGGGCACCCACCAAGCGTGGATCACGTCTTGCGCGGTGAGCAGCATGCGTACCTTAGTGTCTTCGGGGACGACGAGCGGGTTGTCGACGCTCAGCAGATAGTCAGGTACCGACTTCGGGTCGATGCCCGAGTGCAACTGACGCGCTTCGTCGCTCGCGCGATCGAGCGATGAGAAGAAGCTGACACCCTCGCCGAGGTACTCGTACTGCCATTTCCACTGGTAGCCGGTCGCTTTGATGCTGACCTCGGTATTGCGGGTATCTTCGATGGCGATCAGCGTACGCGCCGCCGGGATTGCCATGATTACCAAGATCACGACCGGGATGACCGTCCAGATGATCTCCGCCTTCGTGCTGTGAGTCATGGTGGTGTCTGGTTTCGCGCCCTGCGATTTCCGGAAGGCCACGAGTGACCAGATCATCCAGCCGAACACGAACACGCCGATCGCCACACACCACCAGAAGATGGTCATGTGCAGCGAATGGATTTCTTTGGAGAGCTCGGTGACCCCGACCGGCATGTTCAGGTTGCCCCATTCGGCGCGGGCGGCGAGAGGTGCGAGGCCGCCGAGGGTCGCGATGGCGGTCAGGGCGGTACGAATTTGTTTGGTCATGATCAGTCCGGGTACTCGAAAATTGTTGCGGAAACGACCGGCCTTGGAGAGTGGCGCCTCTCAGGCGGAACCACCCTGTACGGGCAACGGCGGGGACTCGTCGACGCGACCGATCAGACGCCGGAGCCGGGCTGCCAGACCCTGACGTTCCTGCTCATTGAGGAAGCGTCCGATCTCGAACCCGCGACCATGCGATTCGACCGTCAGTCGACTCGGATGCAGCGGCGAACCCCCGGCGCGGATTCTAACGTGAGCCCAATGTCGCGGGAACTCGACGCGTTGCTCGCGCGGCGGTGCCACGTCCTCGATGGTGACGGTTTTCTCGGAAATGATGATGGTCTGGCGTTCGAAACGACGGGCCATGCTACTGCGCAGCGCCCAGGCCACGAGCGCGATCTCGAGCCCGGCGAAAGGCAGCACCAACCAGAAACCGAGCAAGGACATCGGCAGCGAGATGGATAGCGAGGCGACCACTACGCTCAGCATGAACCAGCGCGCGCCGCGCGGGGTCAGCGAGCAATTGGGTCGGATCTCGATGCGCGTGGCACCGTCGGTCATCGAACGTCTACCCCCAGGAGAGACGGCGATCCTACCGTCAAGAGGAAAATCTATTCAAGACAATGACTTAAGGCATTCATTAGGGCAATATTTTTGCAGCCACCAAGCGGTCAATCGTTCGTTCGGCAGCACTCCGTCGGCCCTTCGAATCCGATCCCGGGGGAAATACGGCGAGCGGAGCCTCCCCCAGGATCCGTGTCAGGGTGGCGACGTTTTCGTCACCCCGACTCATGGCGGGTTCGAGGGTATTGGCGACCCATCCGCCCCAGCGCAGGCCCGATCCGCGAATTGCCTCGGTGGTGAGAATGGCGTGATTGAGGCATCCGAGACGCATGCCGACCACGAGCATCACGGGCAGCCCGAGCACGCGAGCCAGATCCGCGATGGATGCCCGATCGGACAGCGGCGCCCGCCAGCCGCCTGCACCCTCGACCACCATGCAGTCGAAATACCCGGCCTGCGTAGTGAATTCCGTGCCGATTCGACCGAGATCGATGTCCACGCCGGCCTCCGCGGCGGCCAGATGAGGTGATATCGGCGGGACGAAGCAGTAGGGATTGACCCGTGCGTAACCGACGCCGTGCCGTTCGGCGTCGCCCGATGCCGCCGTCATCAGCGCGAGCGCATCATCATTGCGCCATCCGCTGGGACTTGCCGTCGCGCCGGATGCGACCGGCTTCATGACACCGACGCGACGACCGCGAAGTCGCAGTGCCTCGACGATCGCAGTCGATACCCAGGTCTTGCCGATCTCGGTGTCGGTTCCGGTGACGAAGATGCCCGGTCGCGGGCAATCCGCCTTTTGCTCGATCATCGTCTGCCAATCCTCGTGATCGGAATCACCGTCTCCGACCCGGCTGCGCGACGCGTGCCCATCCGTGCGGCGAATGCGCAACCGTAGACGACCTCCCATGTTGCCGGAACGTCGACCGCCCTTCCGACGATTTGTGCGTACGCCTCCTGCATCCGACGTAAGGCGCTTCTTCCCGTCAGTCCACGTTTTCTTTGAACCCGAGCGTTGCGCGCCCCGATCGCCTTGAGATGCGCGAGCAACGCCATCACGTCCGCGTATTGCCGGACGAGTCGGTCGATGTCCAGCACCGGCTCGGCGAATCCCGATCTCGATAGTGCCGCGCCGAGATCATGTACGTCGACGAAGATGTTCACGTGCGGATATCCGTCGACTGCAGCCCACGCGCCCCTCAGTTCTTGCAGCGTCGTCGGGCCGAAACTGCTGAATAGAAAAACCCCCTGCGGCGAGAGCACGCGCCGGATCTCCATGAGAACCGTGTCTAGATCATCGCACCACTGCAGCATGAGATTACTGAAGACGAGATCGACACTGCCGTCCGCGAACGGCAGACGGCGCGCATCCGCACCGACGCACTCGAATCGTCGCCGGCTCCACGGCCATAGCCGATCGAGCATGCCGATTCGCGATGCGGCTCGCACGAGCATCGACGGGGTGATGTCGACGGCGCAAACGAGTGCTCGCGGGAACATTTGTTTCAGCAGGGGTGTCGCAGCGCCCGTACCTGCGCCGAGATCGATGACCACGTGCGGCTCGCCACGCAGTTCCGTCACGCGTGCGAGCAGCTCTTGCCGCACCTCGCCCTGCAGCTGTGCCGAAGAATCGTACGTTGTCGCCGCCGCTCCGAACGCCCGTGCCATCGCCCGCGCGTCGATCTGAACCTCTGCATCGGACTCGCCGCGACTCGCGGATTCGCGCGAAATCATCGCCTTGCTCCTCGCGCCTCGGCCGATTGCGGCGCAGGCAGTTGCAGCGTACGGAGAAAGTCTTCGAGATAGCGAGTGAACTCGGTGACGTGCGAGAGAAAAGGGGCGTGCCCGCAGCGGGCAATCTCGACGAAATGCGCACCGGGAATGAGCGACGCCAACGCGCGCGACGCCTCGGGGTGAACCACCCTGTCGTACTGACCGGCGATGACGAGTGTAGGCGCCGAGATCAGCGAAAGCCGTGGACGCTGATCGATATCGTGCAACAACTGCAACGAGCGCTGCAGTACTTCGCCCGGACACTCGCCCTGGCCGAGTAGCGCTGCTCGCAGCGTCGCGAGCGTTTCCGTCGCGTTCGCGCTACCGCGAACCTGCAAGCCGAGAAACTCGCCGACCGTACGCCGGTAGTCTTCACGAAGGTTTCTCGCCAGCAAATCGAGCACTGCAGGCTCAGCGCCATGAGGCCAATCCGGCGCTACGGAAAAACGCGGCGTGGGACTCACGAGTATGAGTCCGAGCAGACGCTGCGGTGCGCGGGCGGCGATCTCCATGGAGATCTTCGCGCCGAGCGACCAGCCGAGCAGCACGAATTTCTCGGGCATCTGTCGCAGGAGGTGTTCCGCTGTCAGGCCGATGTCCCAGCCTTGCTGCGGATCATGGCGATGAATCGCGGGCGGCTCGAGTGCACGCCCGTGGCCCGGTAGGTCGAGTCGCGTGATATCGAGCGCGATACCGTCCGCACTTCTGCTCCAGTCCTCGAGACGTCGGACGAGATCGTCGAACACCCGAAGATTGAGTGCCCAACCGTGCAGCATCACGAGAGGCAAGCCTTTCATGCCCGTCTCGAAACCTCGTCGATCGCCTCGCGTAGCGCGTCTATCAACCCGTCGACATCACTCTCTTTATGTGCCGCCGACAGTGCGACGCGTAAGCGAGCGCCGTTTTCGGGGACCGTCGGCGGACGAATGGCAGTCACACGATAACCGCGCTCTCGAAGCGCCGCGCTGACGGCGAGCGCGCGCTGTGAATCACCGAGCAACACGGGTTGAATCGCGGTGACTGAATCGGCCAGTGGCAGACCGAGGCGGATAGCCCCCTCACGAAAGCGGGCGATGAGCTCGTGCAACTTGTGTCGTCGCCATGGTTCTCGCTGCATCAGCGTCAGCGAATGGCGCGTCGCCGCCGCAACGGCAGGTGGCATCGCCGTGGTGTAGATGTAGGTGCGCGCGCGTTGCATGACGAGTTCGATCAGATCCGCATCGCCTGCGACGAAGGCCCCGAAACTGCCGAGTGCTTTGCCGAACGTTCCGATAAGCACCGGCACGGCTTTCGCATCGAGCCCGAAGAATTCGCAACAGCCGCCGCCGCGTTCGCCGAGTACGCCGAGTCCGTGAGCATCGTCGACGATGAGCCATGCACCCCGCGAGCAGGCTGCTGCCGCAAGCTCTGGCAGCGGAGCGACGTCTCCGTCCATGCTGAATACGCCATCTGTCACGAGCAAAGCACCGCCCGCGACGTGCGCGGCCAGATGACCGGCAGCATCGGCGGCATCGCGGTGTCGATAACGCCGAAATGAGCGAGTTCGCGCGAGTAGGCCTGCATCGATGAGCGAGGCATGGTTGAGCCGATCCTCGAGTACGAGGTCTTCGCGATCGGCGAGCGCGGTGATCACGCCCAAGTTCGCCATGTAGCCGGTTGAGAACACGAGCGCGCGTTCGCGCCCCGAGAATTCCGCGAGCTCACGCTCGAGAGCGTCGTGCTCGCGGCCATGACCGCTGACGAGATGCGAGGCGCGTGCGCCCGCGCCCTCGCGCAGTGCCGCCTCGGCCATCGCCCCGGCAACCTCGGGGTGACGCGCGAGGCCGAGATAATCGTTGCTGCAGAAATCGAGACTGCTGTCGTCGGCGATTTCGCGACGACGGCGCAGGTTGCGGGCGTCGATGTCGCGAAGCGCGCCGGCGATCGCCTCAGGCGAGCAGCGCACCGGGCGCTCCGCTCGCGGTGCGCATGCCGAGCCGCTCGAGCAGACGACGGTCGTGCTCGACGTCCGGGTTACCGGTCGTCAGCAGTTTTTCGCCGTAGAAGATGGAGTTTGCGCCTGCGAAGAAGGCGAGCGCCTGCAACTCGTCGGACATCTGTTCGCGCCCTGCGGAAAGTCTAACCGCGGATTTCGGCATGAGGATGCGTGCGACCGCGATGGTACGCACGAAGTCGAACGGATCGAGCGGGGCCTGCCCGGCGAGCGGCGTTCCGGGAACGGCGACCAGCTGGTTGATCGGTACGCTCTCGGGTTGCTGCGGCAGATTGGCGAGCACCTGCAGCATCCGTGCCCGGTCGCGTAGGGTCTCGCCCATGCCTACGATGCCGCCGCAACACACGTTCATGCCGGCTTCGCGTACCGCTTCGAGCGTGTCGAGTCGATCCTGAAATTCGCGGGTGCTGATGATCTTGTCGTAGAACTCGGGCGAGGTGTCGATGTTGTGATTGTAGTAATCGAGACCCGCCTCACGCAGTTCTTTTGCCTGCTCGCGAGTGAGCATGCCGAGTGTCGCGCAGCTTTCCATGCCGAGCGTGCGCACCTCACGGATCATCGCAACCATCACCTCGATGTCCTTTTTCTTTGGTGAGCGCCAAGCGGCACCCATGCAAAACCGGGTCGCGCCGGCATCGCGCGCAGCACGTGCGCGTTCGGCGACGTCGTTGATGGCCATCAGCGATTCACGTTCGATTCCGGTGTCATAACGGATACTCTGAGGACAGTAGGCGCAATCCTCGGGACAAGCCCCCGTCTTCACCGAAAGCAGCGTACTCATCTGTACCGTATTGGCCGCCTGATGCTCGCGATGCGCGCACTGCGCACGGAACAGCAGATCCTGAAAGGGCAATGCGAACAGCGTCTCGATCTCCTCGAGCGTCCAATCGTGCCGGGTGACGGTGTCTTTCATGGTGATTTCCGTTTCGGTGCCGAGATTCGCGGACTGCGTTTCGGTACGGCCGCGGGCAGCCTTTGCGCCACCGGGAGCGATGTTCCCGAACGCCTCCAGGACTGTCAACTTGAAACCCCCCCCCTAAGGTCGACAATCGATCGGTCGATGTCGTGGCTACATGTGCAGGCCGCGAGGCTACCCTGGCCGACACGCGTCGGTTTTCGGTGTCTGCCCTCGCGTTGCCTCTTCTGTGATGGCGAAGGCGAGCTTCGCTACATCGATCTCTGCGCCGATTGTCTTGGCACCCTGCCTTGGGCGAGAGCTATCGAAGAATTCCGCCAGCTACCTTGTGGCGTAACGGCACACGCTGCGTTCGATTACCGTTCACCCGTGGCAGATTCGCTGAAGTCTCTGAAATTTCATGGAGACAGGCGCGTCGCCAAAGTGTTCGGCGCATTGCTCGCTGCAGCGATCAGCGCCGCAGGCGAGAGCGATACGGAGGGTCGGCCCGAGGTGATCCTGCCGGTACCGTTGCACCACCATCGTCACGCCTCACGCGGGTTCAATCAGTCTCTCCTGATCGCCCGCGAAGTCGGTCGATGGCTACGTCTCCCCGTTCGTCGCGACGGCCTCATCCGCTTGCGTGCGACGCCACCGCAGACTGGACTGCACGCGGGCGAACGGCGGCAAAACGTCGCCGGTGCGTTCCTCATGCAGCCCCGATTGCGCGCCGACATCCGTCGAGCTGGACTGCGACGCATCGTACTTATCGACGACGTGCTGACGACCGGCTCGACTCTGGATGCTGCGGCAACCGCTCTGCTGCAGGGCGGTGTTCGGGAACTTCAGTGCTGGAGTGTGGCGAGGGCGATGCCCACGAACACGACGAGCCCAACGTAATGATTATCGAGAAATGCGCGAAAGCATTGCGGGCCGCTACGACTGCGGCACGACCAAGTCTGTCTCACGAATAGCGCAGCGGCGACGCCGATCGACATCTCAAAGGGCAGTCCGAGACCGCAGAGCGCGCCGACCTGCCAGAGCAGCGCGAGCATGACTATCTGCAGGGTCGCGATCACGCGCAGGTCGTGCCGTCCGAACCAGATTGCGGTCGAACGAATGCCGATGCGCAGATCGTCCTCGCGATCGACCATGGCATAGAAGGTGTCGTAAATGCAGGCCCAAAGCACGGTGATGGCAAAGACGACCCAGCCGACCGGCGGCACTTCGCCGCGCACCGCCATGAACGCCATCGGCACGCCCCATCCGAAAGCGATGCCGAGATAGAGTTGCGGCGCCGGAAAGAACCGCTTGAAGAACGGATAAGTCGCCAGCAGCGTCGCAGCCACCAGCGACAGCAATACGGTAGAGCGGTCGAGTTGCAGCACGACCACGAAGGCGAACAGCATCAGCACCACGAAGAGCCCGATCGCCTCGTACGGCGACACGCGCCGCGCAGCCAGCGGACGCTCGCGGGTGCGCGACACGTGCGGATCGAAATCGCGGTCGGCGAAATCATTGATGATGCACCCGGCCGAACGGGTAAGGATCGTGCCGGTGACGAATACCACGAGCAATTCGAGGCCGGGAAATCCGTCGGCGGCGAGCCAGAGCGCCCACATCACCGGCCACAGCAACAACAGCGTGCCGATCGGTCGGTTGAGTCTGGTGAGCAGCGCGTATTCCCGCAGTCGGCGCAGTACCTGAACGTTCATGACGCACCGCTGCCGCGGCGACCGATCGACGGCAGGAAAACTTCGTATAGGTCGAAGGGCGCGCCATCGATACGGAAGGCGGAGTGGCGGACCCAAAGCGGCTGTGCTGCGATTTCCGAATGCTGCAGTGCGCGATCTGCGAGCCAGACGTCCGGATAGAACTGCGCGTAACGGAAATCCTCGCGCTCCAGATCTTTGCGATCGGCGAGTACTTCACCGAGCGTACGCTCGCCGATGGTGCCGAGCCACGGATGCATGCCGAGCGTCGCGGCCGGCACACGTGTGTGTGCGAACATCCAGACGACGCCATCGCAACGCATATCGATCTCGCGCACATGCTCCGCGCCATTGGCGCCTTCACGCAGCAGATTCACCGAGAAACCCGAGCCTGCCGCTTCGCGTATGCGCTGGGTCAGCAGGCCGGGTGTCAGCAACCATGAACGCAGCGTGGCATCACCCACGTAACAGCCGAGCGCCGTCGCCGGCAGCCACATCGCTGTTGCCGGGACGGCGGGTGGCAAGGGCGGTGCGTCAACCGATGCGGCCATATCTATCGTCCGTTCCGATCCAGCGAGTCGTCAGCGCCGAGATTCTATCCGGATACCGCTCCAGCATGAGATCGGCAGCCTCCTGGACGCGCGGCAGTAAATCCGCGTCACGCGCGAGATCGGCGACGCGCATGCGTGCAAGGCCCGTTTGGCGCGTGCCGAGCAACTCACCCGGACCGCGCAACTCGAGGTCGCGCTGCGCGATCACGAAACCGTCGTTGCTGTCGCGTATGGCATTGAGCCTCGCTCGTGACAGGGCACCGAGTGGCGCTCGGTATAGCAAGACGCAGCTGCTGTCGTGTGCGCCGCGTCCGACCCGTCCGCGCAGTTGGTGCAGCTGCGCGAGACCCATACGTTCCGCATTCTCGATCACCATCAAAGTCGCGTTCGGCACGTCGACGCCCACTTCGATCACCGTAGTGGCGACGAGGAGATTGATCCGCCCCGCCTTGAAGGCGAGCATGGTCGCGTCTTTTTCTTTGGCTTTCATACGGCCGTGTACGAGACCGACCGAGAAATTGGGTAGTGCCTCGACGAGGGTCGCCGCGGTTTCCTCGGCCGCCTGGTATTGCAGCTCCTCGGACTCCTCGATGAGGGGGCAGACCCAGTAGGCCTGCCGGCCTGCACGGCAGGCGGCTTCGATGCGCGCAACCACTTCGGCGCGGCGCGTTTCCGTGAGCACCACCGTCTTCACCGGTGTGCGTCCCGGCGGCAGTTCGTCGATGACCGAGACGTCGAGATCGGCATAAGCCGTCATGGCGAGGGTTCGCGGGATCGGTGTCGCCGTCATGATGAGCTGATGCGGGTGTCGACCATCGGCCTGGCCTTTTTCTGCGAGGCGTAGGCGCTGCTGGACACCGAAGCGATGCTGCTCATCGACGATAACCAAGGCAAGTTCGCGGAACTGCACGCCTTCCTGAAATAGCGCGTGCGTTCCGACGGCGATCTGCACTTCGCCTGCAGCAATCGCCTCGAGCGCGCTGTGTCGTGTCCGTGCAGGTTGCGATCCCGACACCAGTGCGACGGAAACACCAAGGGGCCTGAACCAAGAGTCGAGATTTCTTTGATGCTGCTCGGCCAGCAGTTCGGTGGGCGCCATCAGCGCGACTTGTCGACCGCTGCCGACGGCACGCGCCGCGGCGGCCGCTGCGACCACCGTCTTACCGCAGCCTACGTCTCCCTGCACGAGGCGCACCATGGGGCGTGCGAGTGCAAGATCGGCGTTGATGTCGGCAAGCGTGCGCCGTTGCGCCGAAGTGAGCGGGTAAGGCAGGTGCGCGATGAATCCGCTTGCGAGGCCCGCCGGGTCGGCGAGAGGCCAGGCAGGCTCCACTCTTGCGGACTCGCGCAAACGTCGCATCACCATTTGGTGTGTCAGCAATTCTTCGAAGGCAAGCCGACGTTGTGCCGGATGCTTTCCTGCCTCGAGTTCGTCGAGATCTGCATCGACGGGTGGGCGATGCACGTAACGCAACGCCTCACGCAACGAAGGCAATCCGAGCGGCGCGAGAACGGTCGTCGGCAGCCATTCGCGCACGCCTTCGCCATCGAGTTCCTTTAGCGCCTGTGTGATGAGAGCGCGCAGCCTTCCCTGACTCACACCCTCGGTCGCTGGGTAGACGGGCGTCAACGCCTCTTCCAGAGCGACCCGATCGTCGAAAATCAGGCGGTATTCAGGATGCACCATTTCGAGGCCGAGCGGCCCGCGACGCACTTCGCCGAAGCAACGCAGGCGTACACCGCGCGCTAGACCCTGCTGCTGCGATCCTGAGAAATGGAAGAATCGTAGCGTGAGAAACCCGGATCCGTCGGCGATGCGACTCAGCAGTTGCCGTCTTCGACGGAAAACGATTTCAGTCAGTTGGACTTCGCCCTCGACGACGGCGCGCGCTCCCGACACCAACGAGCCGATCGGTTGAACACGCGTTCGGTCCTCGTAGCGCGAGGGCAGTACGAAGAGCAGATCTTGCACGCGCTCGACACCGAGCACCGCGAGACGTGCGGCGAGAGCTTCGCCGACACCGCGCAGCGCGGTCACCGGTCTTTGTTCTCGGGTTTCGTTCATCACGCGTTCCCCGGCCGGTACTTGGCCGCAGGCTGCCTGACGCGGATCAGTCGAGATGCAGGATGCAGTCGATCTCGACGCGCGCCCCCCGCGGCAATTGTGAGACCCCGAGCGCGGCGCGTGCCGGCCACGGCTGCGGGAAGTATTGGGCCATCACCTCGTTCACTTTCGAAAAGTGCGTGAGATCCGTGAGGAACACCGTGACACGGACCGCATGTTTCAGCGAGCCGCCCGCAGCTTTGGCGATGGCGGAGAGGTTGTCGAAGACCCGACGGATTTCCACTTCGATATCGCCGCTGACGAGTTGCCCCGTCGCCGGATCGAGCGGTATCTGTCCGGAGATGTAGACCGTGGGACCGATGCGCACGGCCTGCGAATAGGTACCGATGGCCTGCGGCGCATCTGCGGTGCTGATGATCTGGCGTGTCATGTCGAAACCTCTTTTGTCAGTCGTCGCGTGAGCGTACGGCGAGTGTACGCGACAGTCGCAACACATCGGGCATGCGGCGGATGACGCGGATCACTCGCGCGAGATGCTGACGGTCGCGCACACGTACTTCGAAAACCAGCATCGAGGTAGCCGAGTCGCGTTCCTCGAGCCCTACGTGATCGATGTTGGTTTCGGTCGCAGCGATCGCCGAGGCGACCGCGGCGAGTACGCCCATGCGATTGGCCACTTCGACGCGCAATTCGCTGCCGAACATGCGACCGGGGCTTTCGGCCCAGGTGACCGAGAGCCATTTCTCGGGATGCTTGCGGTAGTCCTCGACGTTCGCGCAGTCCTCGCGATGCACGATGATGCCGCGCCCGCTCGAGAGATAGGCGAGGATCGCATCGCCCGGTACCGGGAAGCAGCAGCGCGCGTAGCTCACGAGCAGTCCTTCGGTGCCGGCGACGGCGAGCGGTGCGGGCGCAGTGGCACCTTCCTCGCCGGGTTGCTCGGCGGCGGTCGATGCCGGACCGAGACGACGTGCGATGAGCGGCGCGAGACGTTCCCCGAGACCCACTTTCTCGAAAAGTTCGTCGGAGTCCGCCATGCCGAGCTCGCCTGCCGTCGCGGCCAAGGTAGTTCCGCTGATGTCGGTGAGCGAAAGATTGAATTCGGCTAGCGATTGATTGATCAGCCGCTGACCGAGCTCGATCGCCTCGGAGCGGCGTAAGCTTTTGAGATATTGCCGTATCGCGGCACGGGCTTTCGCCGTGACCACGATGTTCACCCAGGCGGGGTTCGGCATCGCTCCGGGCGTGGTGACGATTTCGACGGTCTGTCCATTGCGCAATTGGGTGCGCAGTGGCACGAGGCGCCGGTCGATCTTCGCTGCGACGCAGCGATTGCCGACATCGGTGTGCACGGCATATGCGAAATCGACGGTGGTAGCGCCGCGCGGCAGTCGCAGGATCTTTCCCTTCGGCGTGAAGACGTAAACCTTGTCGGGAAACAGGTCGACGCGCACGCTCTCGAGGAACTCCTCTGATGACCCGGCCTCCTGCATGGCGATCAGATTGGTCAGCCATTCGCGGGCGCGGTTTTGTTCGGTGGCGACGGATGATTCGCCGCTCTTGTACTTCCAGTGCGCGGCGATGCCGGACTCGGAGATGCGATGCATGTCTCGAGTGCGAATTTGCGCTTCGATAGGCAAGCCGTTCGGCCCGAAGAGCGTCGTGTGCAATGATTGATAGCCGTTGACGCGCGGGATCGCGATGTAATCCTTGAAGCGTCCCGGCATCGGACGATATGCGCTGTGGACGACACCAAGCGCCCGATAACAGTCGTCCGCAGATTCCACGACTACACGCAAGCCGTAGACGTCGATGATTTCATTGAGCGAGGCGCGCTTACGCTGCATCTTCCGATAGATGCTGTAGAGGTGTTTTTCGCGAGCATCGACCTCGGCCGCGATCCCGGCTTTCTTCAGGGCAGCATCGATGTTTTCGGAGATGCGCCCCAGAAATTCCTTCTGGTTACCGCGCGCCCGCTTGATGGCTTTCTCGAGGATTCGGTACCTGCGCGGGTAGAGCGCGCAGAATCCGAGGTCCTCGAGTTCGAGTTTCATGCTGTAAAGGCCGAGGCGTTCAGCGAGCGGCGCATAGATGTCGAGCGTCTCTCGAGCGATCGATCGGCGTCGCACGAGCGTCATGCCTTCGATCGTGCGCATGTTGTGCAGACGGTCGGCGAGTTTGACGAGGATGACCCGCAAGTCGCGCACCATCGCGAGTAGCATCTTGCGGAAGGATTCCGCCTGCGCCTCTTCGCGACTCTTGAACTGTATCTGGTCCAGTTTGGTGACGCCGTCGACGATTTCGGCGACGGTGTCACCGAAACGCTTCGCCAGATCTTCCTTGTCTAGCGGCGTATCTTCGATTACGTCGTGCAGGATCGCGGCAATGATGGTGTCGGTGTCGACCCGCAGGCTTGCAAGCACCTCGGCTGCGGCGACGGGATGCGCGATGTAGGGTTCGCCGGTCTTGCGGCGTTGTCCGCGGTGGGCTTCGGCGCCGAACTCCGCAGCGTCGCGGATGCGCTCGACATGTTCCGGGGGAAGGTAGGCGCTCGCTGCGCTCAGCAGGTCCTTGAGGCCCGGGGTCCGTCGTGACCCGCCTGGCAGGAGGCCGAGCAATGTTTGCGCATAGTCCAAAGCGCCTCCGCCCGCGAGGGCCGTCTCGTCAGTCTCCGAGGCCGAACTGCGGCGCGCGGAAGCCCGGGTCCGGCTCCATGATGTCCGGCAGCAGGCTCGGTTCCGGCTCGGGTTCCGGCTCCGGCTCGAGAAGCATTTCGGGCGTGATGTTGCCGGCCGCGATTTCGCGCAGCGCGACCACGGTCGGCTTGTCGTTCTCCCAAGGCACCGTCGACTCGGCGCCGTTGGCGAGCCTGCGCGCACGCTGTGAGGCGAGGATGACGAGCTGGAAAATGTTGTCGACGTTCTGGAGGCAGTCTTCGACGGTGATACGTGCCATGCTGAGCCCTCGGGTCCGACCCGAAAAAACATCAAAAGGGGTCGTTAAGTATAGGCGAGAGCGGGGGTTTCTGACCAGCGCGATCGCGCTTGGCGGGGGGATTCAGGCGAGCAGCTCGGCGAGCAGCGGCGCGAGCGCAGCCCGGCCCGCCAAAAGTCCTTGCGCCTCGCCCGCGATGACCTGCCGCAGATCGGCCACCGCCCGCTCGAAATCGTCGTTGACGATCACGTAATCGAATTCGGCGTGATGTTGCATGTCTGTCACTGCATCACGCAGTCGACGAGCGATGACCGTTTCACTGTCGGTCCCGCGGCCGCGCAAGCGACGCTCGAGTTCGCTGCGCGAGGGCGGCAGAACGAAGATGCTGGTGCAGCCGGGTGTACCGGTCGCCGGATTGCGCGTGCGCTCGCGCACTTGTCGAGCGCCCTGCCAATCGATTTCAAGGATCACGTCGTGGCCGCGGCCGAAGGCTTCGGCGAGTGCGGCTCGACTCGTTCCGTAATAGTTGTCGAATACCGGTGCGTACTCGAGAAATCCGTCGGTCTCGATCATCGCCCTGAAGGCATGCTGGGTCACGAAGTGGTAATCACGACCG
>Ga0129333_10002154_pt1 | contig 18211 bp, 23 predicted proteins | sample CPB6_08_DNA_FD_94474 | JGI IMG/M metagenome (GOLD analysis project Ga0129333, IMG submission 94474) | Freshwater to marine salinity gradient microbial communities from Chesapeake Bay, USA - CPBay_Sum_0.6_0.8_DNA | ecosystem: Environmental > Aquatic > Marine > Coastal | place: USA: Chesapeake...
GAATCCAAGTTTCGAGCTCAGGAATAGTAGCGATGGGAAGAAAAGCAAGATTGGGACTACGACCTTGAACACTATCCAAAAGGATTTGTCGCTTAAGATTGCTTGTAAAAATATGTTGTTCATGTTCAGTTAGTTCTTTGAAGTCTTTTGCATCTCGAAGCACATCTACTTCTTCTGGTCGCCAAAAGAAGCCCAACTGCTTGTCAGTCAGTTTATCAAACTGTCTATACTTTAATACATCGTATCTTTGTACGGGTTGTGTTCCGGATTCGTCAAGAAATGCAAGACTTTGTGTGTGATTGTTTTTATTGTTAATATTAAACACGCTCATTAAAACTGATCCTTCTCTGTACTATGTGCCATTGCGGCTGTTGACTTTGCACCTACCGCTTCGCTGATTAAATCAAAATAACCAACACCTACTTCACGTTGGTGTCGGACTGTAGTGAACCCTCTTTCTTGTGCTGCAAATTCACGCTCTTGCATTTCGCTGTAACCAGCCATGCCTTTCTGACGATATGCTTCTGCTAATTCAAAGGTAGCTAAATTATTGCAGTGAAATCCGGCAAGAGTAATAAACTGAAACTTGTATCCTAGTTTACCTAATTCTTGTTGGAAAGTCAAACATTCTGATTCAGATAAAAATTTCCGCCAATTAAAACTAGGACTACAATTATATGCAAGCATCTGGTTAGGGTATACTGCGTGGATTGCCTCAGCAAATTTCGTTGCCTGCTGAATATCAGGAGTGGATGTTTCAAACCATAAAAGGTCAGCATAAGGAGCATAGGCCAACCCACGCTGGATACAGGCGTCAATGCCGTTCTTGAAATGAAAAAATCCTTCTTCTGTTCTCTCGCGGATAATAAAATCATGATCAAGCGGATCATGGTCTGATGTAATAAGTGTTGCCGCTTCTGCATCGGTCCTGGCCATAATTACTGTATCCACACCAGCTACATCTGCTGCCAGTCTAGCTGCATTCAGTGTGCGTATCATCTGACTAGTAGGCACCAATACTTTGCCGCCTAAATGACCGCATTTCTTTTCGCTGGCCAGCTGATCCTCAAAGTGTACACCTGCTGCACCTGCTTCGATCATGTGAGTCATTAGCTCGTATGCGTTTAAGGCACCACCAAAGCCTGCTTCGGCGTCGGCTACGATAGGCAAGAAATAATCTACATCAGTTTTACCTTCAGCAAAATCAATTTGATCTGCACGACGAAAAGCATTGTTGATACCTTTGATCACTCGAGGCACACTGTCTACCGGATATAAACTTTGATCGGGGTAAGTGGTATTTGCTGTGTTGTTTGCTGCTGCCACTTGCCACCCCGACAGGTAAATTGCTTTCAAACCGGCTTTGGCATGTTGTACAGCCTGTTGGCCATTATAAGCCCCTAGTGTGTTGATGTACGGCTCGTTTTCTAATAGCGTTCGTAACTTTCCGGCTCCTAAACGAGCCAGGGTGTGATCTATTCTAATAGATCCCTGTAATTTTCTTACAGTATCGAATGTATAATTTCTTTTTTTCATAAAGTTCCTAGATTACACAACTGTCACAGTCTTCTTGACTTTGGTATTGCTCTTCTGTTTCCAACGGTTTGCTGTCAACTAGTTTATCAATATTGATTTCACCTTGGCCGTCAAATGTGTTAAAATAGTAAAGTTGTTTTAGACCATACTTGTAGCACATTAGAAGATGTTGTAGCATTTCACTCATTGGAATCTTTTCATCTTCATAGTACTGCGGATTGTAGGAAGTATTTACGCTAATACCTTGATCAATATATTTTTGTAGCACCGCACACAGCTTGAGATAACCCTCGGGACTTGTTTGGTCCCAAAGTAGTTCATATCGGTTCTTTAAACGACGATATTCTGGCACAACTTGCTTTAATTGACCATGTTTTGATCCCTTGATAGACACATACGAGCGTGGTGGTTCAATTCCGTTGGTAGCATTTGAAATCTGCGCACTTGTTTCTGCTGGCATTAGTGCCATCAGTGTGGCATTTCTCTGACCTGTACGTTGGACTTGTTCACGTAGTGATTGCCAAGGCATACGCTCTTGGTAGGGCACCAATTCGTCCACATCTCGCTTTCTAGTATCAATGGGCAATACGCCTCGCGCACTCTTGAGATCTTGCCAACGAGTACACGCACCTTGTTCCTCGGCGAGGTCTGCAGAAGCCTTGATCAAGTAATACGACCAAGCTTCTGCATACTCATCAACCAATGCTAATGCTCCAGGATCACTATAACTAACATCGTGCTTGGCCAAGAAATAGGCAAAGTTAATAATACCAATGCCCAATGGTCTAAATTCTTCTGTGGCCAATCTTGCTGCTAGTATAGGATAGTTTTGATAACTCAATAGAGCATCTAGTCCTCTTACTGCCAACCTGCACATTTTTTCGAAGTCATGTGGGCTTTTTACATTGCCCCAATTGATCGCAGATAAAGTACACAGGGCGATCCTACCATCCTCGTCGTTGACATCTCTTAACGGCACAGTTGGTAAATCAATTTCTGCACAAAGGTTACTCATTTTGATAGGAGCCACTTGCTCATCAAATGGCGAATGCGTGTTTGCATGATCAACATTCTGCAAATACACACGACCAGTATCTTTGCGTTCCTGCATAAACCTACTGAACAAATCTGCTGCTCGGAAGGTCTTCTTTCTCAACTTCGTATTACGCTCTGCTCGTTCATACAACTCTTTGAATCGATCTTGATCCGTGAAAAAAGCAGAGTACAGCTCGGGTACATCATTGGGACTGAAGCAGGTAATATCGCCACCTGTGATCAGTCGCTCATACATCAACTTGTTAAACTGTACGCCATAATCCATATGACGTACACGATTGTCTTCGGTTCCTTTGTTGTTCTTGAGAACAATCAAGTCCTCAATCTCGTAGTGCCAGATTGGGTAATACAATGTAGCGGCGCCATTACGAACACCCCCTTGCGAACAACTACGAGTGGCGCTTTGGAACAACTTGTAAAAGGGTATAACGCCGGTGTGGTAAGCATCTCCGTTTCGTATTGGGGAGCCAAGTGCTCGTATTCGACCTGCACCAATTCCGATCCCGGCTTTTTGGCTGACATACTTAACGATACTACTGGTAGTAGCATTAATACTATCCAAGCTGTCGTCAGTTTCGATAAGAACACAGCTTGAGAATTGTTTTTGCGGAGTGCGTACACCGGCCATAACAGGAGTAGGCAAGCTGATATCGTGTAGGCTAATGGCATCGTAGTAATCTTTCACCCATTGTAATCTTGTTTCTTGCGGATAGTTTTGAAACAGTGTGGCTGCAATCAGTAGGTACGCCACTTGTGGTGTTTCGTAGATGTCACCGGAAACACGATTCTGCACAAGATACTTGCCGCGCCATTGTTCCATGGCTACATAAGTAAAACTTTCATCTCTTTCATGATGAACAAAGGAGTTTAGTTTGCTCCATTCTTCTTCGCTGTAAGCGGCGAGAAGGCCTGCATCGTAAAATCCACTCTCCACATTTGTTTTAACCAAATCAATCAATGAACATGGAGTGTAATCACCATACACTTGTTTTCTAAGATGATAGTTAATTAGTCTACCGGCAACATATTGATAGTTAGGCGTTTCTTCGGATATTAGGTCAGCAGCTGATTTGATCAGCGTTTCTTGAATATCTGCTGTTTTAATTCCATTGTAAAATTGTATGTGGCTTTTGATTTCTACTTCGCTTGCACTAACTCCTGTTATTCCTTCGGTGGCCCACATAACCACACGGTGCATTTTTTCTATATCTAATAATTCTTTTTGACCATCTCGCTTTGTAACTTGAATCTGCGTCATTAATGTTCCTCAATATTCTTGTAATCTTAAATCGCTAGCTAGGTAGCGATATTTTAAAGTTAAATCATTTTTTATGTGTTCTTTATTTACGATCTCGCCCTCAATCAAATTCAATATATATTTCCCTTGTTGCAAATAGACTAAATTGTATAATTGGTGTGTTTTTTTATGTTTAAAGACCAAAATCTCAGGATCTAGTTGTGTCCCATGGGCAGATAAATGTAAAGTATACACAATACCCAAACATTTAGCAAGATCGCAATAGCAATTTTCTTCAATTAATTGCCATGGATCTGGCCATAAAAATTTATCATCATGATTAAGATAATAAGGAACAAAAGGGCAATGTTGCCAAAAAGTCAAAGTCTTTTCAATGGCCTCATCAATAGGTAATCGACTGATGTCTTCTCTAAATGATTTCCAAAGAGCAAGTCTCTCTTTGGCATGCAATTTAAACATCAAATAAATCGTCTAAAGTTAAATTTAAATTTGGCACTACCTGAGTCTATTGAAGCAATAACATGTGTTCCATTTGCTGTCAAATTAGCAGCCGGGCCAGTTGTTGTTTCTGTATAATCATCTTCAAGCACAGTTTGTGTGGCATTATAATTAGACATTTTAATAGTTCCCGATCTTATGCCCGATGTGTTTGATACTACATAATCTATTATTGTTCCGGTATTGGCCACAATGTTGATCAGTACTGGTGTTGTAGTTAAATCCACAGTGGAAGATTTTGACAAATGCAGATTGCCAAGATGTATTCCACTATTTAGAAAATCGTCAACATGATGACGATCACCAAAACTATAAATGCTATCCGACCGTGGCAGTATTGAATTGGTCACGTTTCCGTAATAGTTGCCAACAGATATTAAATGAACCACATTACCGCTGCTTATAGCTGTGTTCGATAAACCATCAAACACACAGTCTTGAACAGTAATGTCGGTTACACTGTCACCGAGCAAAGAGATTGCGTTTCCGCCTTTTAAAAATTTACATCCAGAAATAACAACACTTCTTGTGGTACTTACTGAATCGTCGACTGTAACTAAATTAGGATAAGAACCTGCTGAAGCATTTGCAAAAAAGGTACAATTTTTGATTTTTATGTTACTGGCACTATCGATCAACAACAAGGATCTAGTTATTGATGTGTTGCTGTTGAAAAATTGTATGCCATCAATTTCTATATCTTGTGGTAATAGTGTACCGCCACTTCCGAGACTTGATCCAGACTGGAAAGAACTGTCAACAGTGTTGGCCAAAAATTTATTACCCTGAGTCTGAACTATGAAAGTGCTACTTGTTCCATCCCCTACCAGTTTTGCATAAGGAGGTATTGTTAATGTATCGTTGACAATATAAGTGCCACCTGGGAAATAGATTTTTCTACGAGCTGATGGTTCAGTTTCGTTGTAACCTGTTTTATAGATTTGTGATAGTGCGCGATTTATTGCATCAGTGTCATTGGTACTGCCATCACCTATTGCTCCAAAATCTCTGATACTGACAAAATCATCCAGTTTGTCATTGAAACTTCTTGTCACGGGTGCAAGTACACTAGGGCCAGTTTGTGCAGCATAACCAGCGGCATTTCCATAAAAAGAATAAGCGTTGAGTACTGACCAAAGCGAACTGATGTCGCTGTACTCTGTAAGAATTTCAGTAACCCCGACTGTGGGTGCACCTTCTTCTAGGGTACCGTTTCCTATATAAAGTTTACGTTGATCTATGCTCCAACCTAGTTCAGCTGACGCAAGTTGTGGGAGATCTTGCTGTAAACCTCTACGATGTTGAATTCTGCTTATTTGTGTAATAGCCATAGATAAAAACCTCTAAATATTCAATATTTAGCTTGATTTTACTTTCCAGTTAAGCTTGAGATAATGACTGCGTTCTAAATTTTGTCCCACAGCATTTGGACCAGAAAACCCACACATGTTGCATACTTTTTCCGGAGTATCCTGAACATTAAACCAATTTGAAATTTCGCTGTCCGAGGAATAAACTGCTAGTTTATTGTATTCAGAAATATAAGGTTTCCATTCTTCTTTGTCTGATATATTAAATGTGTCAAGAGTATGTTCTAAAACTCCAATTGGAGGACATTTATAGATATCGCCTTTATAAAGTGTAACAAAATACCTAGCTTGACAGTGCTTATGATTTTCTTCAAAATGTATATCATTATAATCATAAACAGGTCGCATAGTTTCGCCGTATCCTGTGTAATGAGTACACCATGCTAACTTATGCATTTCACAAACAACAAAGTTAAGATTACTGGCGCGGCCCGGTGCCCATTCTAAGTTATACCAAAACTTTTCCCAGGTATCGTCCCATAATGCCCACTGTGCATTTTCCCACCCTTTTAAACTTTTTCTATATTCAAATATTTTATCTTTAAGTATAGCCGATTTTTCTTTTACTGTAGATCTATACGGTTCTGCACCTGTTTGGATACTAATTACTACGCTAAGATCAATATCAGGATTAAACAATTCCTCTAAATTATCTATTAACTTATCTAAATAGTAACCGTTAGTGTTTACTTTAATCTGAGGACGTGGTCCCCATATTCTTCTTAGTTCTCGTGCCCAACGTACAAAATCTGGATGCAGCAGAGGCTCACCGCCGAAAATAGTAATTGAATTGGGATCTAATTTTTTAGACCAAAACTCCAACCATTCTATACTTTCATCTAGGTTAACTAAGCCTTTAATATTTTTATGATTAGAATGTGTAAGACAACCAAAACAATCTAAGTTACATGATCGTATAATTGGAATATCTAGGTGTTTAAAGTTTATGCGTTCCATTATGTACTTAGATAGTAAAGTTCTACCCTACGCATCCACTGATCGCTCCAGTATTGAAAGTCTTTGGGTTCTAACACAAATTCTTGATATTGAGGCTCGGAGTTTTCGTCGGCTGGTTTCGCACACATGAGAATAACCCCTGTATTGATCGTGGTTCCGTGTGTGTCGTTGTGAGCCGCCGCATATGCTGCCAGCTGTAGAAAATAATCATCGATCCACTCACGCTTTTTAGGCTTATTCGTTTGCTTAAAATCCATGATTGCAGGCTGTCCCTTCCACACCCCGACACAGTCAGTAGTACCAGCATAAAGCCCAGAATAGTATAGAGGCACCTCGCAACCCCAATATTCATCAACATGTTGTAATCCCTCTAATATAACTTGTGCGGCCATAAACCACGACGGTTGTGCAAAAGGATTAGTAGGAAGTTCTCCGAGGTCATTGTTCTTTACATAACGCTCAAGATATGTGTGCATCCTAGTGCCACGATTGGCTGCTTCGGTAGTAATTTGTTGAGCACGTTCATGACCTACACGATTTTTCCATTCCTGCAGTGCTTGTCGTGCTTCGGCAGGTTTTGTCTTATCTAAGATTGTAGTAACACTAGGTACACGGCTACCGTCTGGCAGGGCATAATGGCGTTTACCCTCTAAGCTTTCTCTTGCAAGAGGGGTATAATCAAATCGTTGTGTGATCATCTAGACTCTAAAACTTTCTCCGCAACCGCAGCGGTCGCGTTCATTTGGATTTACAAATTCAAATCCTTCGTTGAGTCCGTGTCTCTTGTAATCCATTGTGAGTCCATTGATGTAAGGTAAATCTTTTCCGCTGACCCAAACCTGCACTCCGTTGCTTTCATAAGTGATCCACTCATTTGTACCAGGCGGAACATCCACATATTCTAGTTTATATGCTAGACCAGAACATCCTGTGGTACGAACGCCTACCATTATACCGGCTCCTTTGCCTCGCCGGTTAAGCTGTTGTTGTACTTTCTTGGCCGCTATTTCTGTTAGTTGTATCATTTTTTGTTCTATAATCTGCTAACGCTGCTTTGATTGCATCTTCCGCTAATATGCTACAGTGGATTTTGACAGGAGGTAATGCGAGTTCTTCCGCAATGTCGGTGTTCTTAATTGCATTCGCCTCGTCGAGACTTTTTCCTTTAAGCCACGTCGTGACCAGAGACGAACTTGCGATCGCCGAACCACAACCATATGTCTTAAATTTGGCATCAGTAATGACATCATCTTCGACTTTTATTTGTAGTTGTAATACATCTCCACAGGCCGGTGCTCCGACCAAGCCAGTACCAACACTTGGATCAGTTTTATCTAGTTTACCTACATTTCTAGGATTCTCGTAATGATCCAAGACTTGACCTGAATAAGCCATTTGTTTTCTCCTTGGAATAATTATAAATTATTTAAGATCGTTTTGCAAGAGCTGACTTAGCCATTGAATCCACAGTCCGCTCCGGATCGGTCCTGGGTGCGTCGGTGTCTCCTATAGCTGCCATTTCAGAATCATCGGCAAATGGTTGTAAATAAACATACTTTACACCATTGTTGTCATCCTTGATATCTTTTATCAAGGATTTAAGTTGCTGATTGTTTTTGAATGCGTTGACAAGATTTTCTAAGGTGAACGCTTGTTCACCTGTAGATTGTACAAGATTGATTAGGCTATCTGTTCTGATCCTCGGTTGAACATGTGTGTCATGTGCTCTATTACGTAGAAATTCCAAGGTTGTAATGAGATTGGCATCGCCGCGAGAGTCTGCTTCGTCTTCAAGCATATCGTCGATTGCGTCCTCAACGATAATCTCTTTAATTTGCATTATCTTTTCTCTCTGCCAACTTCATTTGGTCCAGCAGCCGCACCAGTTGCTGCAAACTGGTCTGTTTCCATATCACCGCCTAAATCAGCCGGTGGCATCTGTCCAGCCATACCGCCTGTAGGTGGAGCCATACCCATTCCCATTGGTTGAGTCATTTGTTCTCCTGCCAATGCTCTAGCTGCTTGATCTGCAGTTTCTCTAGCTTGACCCAATTGATCAACCATGTTTGCTAACAATGTACCAACACTATTTTTAAACTGGTCGGCTTGTTCCATTCCGATTTGATCTCGGATGGTATCAATTAGAGCAGGCATTTGCTCATTTTGCATTTTGCTTACATCTTCTAGCATATCTTGAATGCTATCAACCATATCTTTGGCTGCAAGTATGGCCTGACTTTTACCCATTTCGCTTTCTAACATAAGCTTATCTTTGTTTTCTACCATCCAGCGATGCAGACCTTCGCGAACCATGAGTAATTCCATGTATTTAGGATTTTTTTCCGCGATATGTATACCATGGCTTTTTTTCACTTGATTTAAACTTTCAGTTAAACCTCTAGCTAGTTTATAAGCTTTTGGAAAATCTAAATTGTTGTAATCAATTTTCATCCCAAAGCGACTTTCCATCACTTTGTTAATTTTTTTAGCTGAAGGTCTAGTGCTCATTTCTGTTAATTTCATAGTAATAGTTCCTAAATTTAGTGTATTTAGCCAATTTTAAAGTTTTTTTCAAAAGATCATTTTGGGCTTTGTATTGGTATCTAGTGTCTAAATACCTGTTTAAAAAAAGATCTTTTTTGAACTTGTCCTTTGATGTAGTAATACCAAATTGGTATTGTTCTAAATCATTTTCAAGTTTTCCTATTCTGCTATCTAATTCTAGCAGTTCTCTAGCTGAATCAAAATCTTGTGTAGTTTCACACATGCAAAACAATATAGCGTTTGTTTTACTAATAAAATAATGAACAAGTTGCCCATCATTGTCGTAAACTGACCAGCAATTTTTAGTTACTCCGGTTATTTTAAACTTCCCAACTAAAAACCCGTAATCACCAACTTGGATAACTACGGGCTTGTTTTTGTACTTGTTTAACTCTTTTTTCGTCCAATCAATTATGTAATTGGCCGCTAAATTGACCAATTTTTTTTGTTGGTTACTGAATTTTTTTCTTGTATGATATTTTGCCTTCATGTTTAAATCTGGTTAAAACATCCTTGTTAACTAAATTACTTGCTACAACTTGCTCGCGCTCGTTTAATTCTTTTTTCCTAATTTCTTCGATTTGATGAAATCTACCTAATAAATCAGCTTCTTCGTTAGTTAACGACAATGATACTTTATTTAACAGTTCTACTATTTTCATCTTTATTTCATTACAAAATGAACTATGGTTGTTATCAGCCCAGTTAACAATGCCACCCCAAAAGCAGTTCCTATTGTTATAATAGTTCCTTGTGCTTTTTCAGTGGCTGACGAATCCTTGTTTGATGAGTGCGCATTCTGATTAGCCATCAGAGAGGTACGTATAACAATCATGTGTTCTTCAAGTTTGTCCATACGTTCTTCCAGATTATCTAATTTCTGTTCCAACGCACGGTACCTTTCAGCGCATAAATCCACATGCGCACCAAGGTCTGTTCTTTCGCTAATGGCCATTTTATTCTAATTCTTTCGTTAAAAGAAAAGGGGTCTGTTATGATGCCTAAAATATGTGCCATGAGAGTGATGCCTTAAAGATGCCAGTGAATCGCTAGTATTTATGGGACAAACCTGCCATTTATAAAGTATATGTTTTTAATTGCACCATAAGGATAAAATATTGGTAGAATAAATCTTGCTGTTTCTGTTAGCCCGCATATGATTGGTACTTGCGAAAAATCTTTGTCCAATTGTCCCACTGGATCACCATCTAATAGGAATACATCTTCGGACTCTACTCCAAAAGTAAAAAACCATACTCGTTGTTTTGTGCCATAAAACATTTCGCCAAAAATACCATCATTGTCAATTTCAAGATCTTTTATAACTGGTCCTTCGATCAGCTGCGGTTGTGCCCTAAGCCCAATACATTGTAAAACTGTTTCCCAATTTCTCTGTTGATCCCTGCGAGTTTCGTCGCCTGATTTATGACGTGTAACTCCAGTTGGTGTAATATCAACTAATGTAAAACAAGTATAAAATTTCATATAGATATTTATAGTCATAAAAAAAGCAGACCGAGGTCTGCTTTTTATTGTAATTTTTAAAAATTACGATACTACAAAACTAGTACCATTGGTTACAGTTGCACTTCCTAAGTTAACTGAACCTTTTTTGGTTCCAATTGCTTGTAGTGCTGTCTGTAATGCACTTGCATCTGGTGCATTAACACCGTCGCAGATTACACTGATAACACCACTTGTTGCATGTGCAAAATATGCTAACACTGGTGGGAACGCTTGAATGATTGCTTCATATGCTTCGTTCGCTGCGTCATCTTCAGATGATAAATTAACGCCTGCATTAACCGCGTATAATGCAATGCTTTGACCAGGCTCGATCAAAGTTCCTGTTGTACCTGCAAAAAAGTAGCCTGCGCTACGATCTAATCCGATTGGCATTTTTTTTCTCCTAAATTATTTGCGTTACCGCATGTTTATATTTATGGCGGCCATAAAAAAAGCAGACCGAAGTCTGCTTTTTACGCTTGACTAAATTAAGCTAACTTAATACCGCCAGTTGATGTAACTGCTGCTAGCGCAGGGAACACGTTACCGCGTGAACCAATATTACCACCTAATGCACGAATAGAAACTTGTAGATCTGCGTCAGACCATGAACTACGCTCAGTGATAACACTTAACTGTGCAGTTGAACCGTTGCTGTCAACTTGATAAGCTAATACTGAAGCATTGGTTGTAATTACTTTCAGTAGTGTTTCAACTGCGCCGACTACACCAGCACCACTTGGATCATCTAGTTCAGCTGCTAAGTTAGCAGTTACACCTAGAGTGGTGATTTTGTATGCTGTGATAGGTGGTGCAATACCAGTGTTGATAATTGCTGCATTAGCAAAACTCTGGCCTGATCCTACGTTGTTTACACCGGCTGTACTACCGTGTACTCTTGTGACTCCGATTGGCATGTTATTTCTCCTTAAATGTTTGCGTTTACCGCATGCTAATATTTATACCAATTAGCCCATTTTGGCGAAATTAGCTGCACTAAACACTTGTCTGTCGACAATTTTAACTAAACCAGATGATGTGGGAAACACAAATCCTTCGCCAGCCGGTTGTCCATTGACATATTCTTTGATACCTGTGACTTGTGCAGCCAGCTGTTTGGCTAAATTTTGTTTAAATGCATAGATCGAATTCCATATTGCTTTTAATCCTGCATACCCTAGACTTTCAGTGACTTCGTCTTTGGTGTTCCTACCAAAAAGTATACCGTTATATTCAGTGCCAACTAATATATTGTACTGCTTGGCACTGATTTGATTCTGTAACCAGTCATGCAATTCTTGAGTGGTTTGTCCGGTAATTTTTTTATTAAAATATGTTTTAATTTTGTCTCTTGTGGTCTGCGGTAATTGTGCCAATAATTCATCCACATGTGAGCCATATTTTTCGACTGCTGCTACGGCATTTCTTTCTAATTGGACTGGAGTTTTTAAAGAGAACTTGTTTCCAGCTGTGGGGTTTATTATTGCAACACCACCGGGAACATTTTTTAAGCCTTTACCGTTCCATTGTACCGGTTGAGCACCAATTTCATTAAAATATTGGTGTACTACTACACCACCAACACTGTTTCCTATTATTTTACCAAGAGCACTATTTACGTCAACTTGATATTCAACCAAATTTGGTTTAAAGGCATAAACACCTTTTTGTGGCTGTAGTTGCCCGGCATACATGAGATCGGCCCAATAGTAACCAGAAGCTTCACAGGCTAGATTCAATCCCGGCCATAAAGCAGCCGCAGCTTCATACAGTGTGCCACGTAGACCCCCGGAGGCTTTTTGAGCGTCATATTGCTGCCATTCTTCTGGGCTAGTAACCAGCACACCGCGATCAAACATGTATTTGTCGGCCATTCCAAGTTTGCCATTGGGCAAACGTCCAAATATGATTGCAGGATAGCCATCCCATTTAATTGTAAGATTAGAAGGATTGGCTATAACGCCTTTTAAACTTTGAACTTGTTGTAATGCTGCGCTACTGCTCATGAAAATTGCATCTTCTGGGTGAGGAGTACGTCCAGTGATAGCTTCTTCAATATATTCAATGAATTCTAATAGCATTAATTATCTTTCCTAAAACGACGAATACCTCGGGCAAATTTATTGGGATCTTGCGATCGTATACTATTTAATAATCTACGCTCAAGTTCATCGGCTTGCTCAGCGTCGTAGTTTTCTTTTATATAATTAATTAAATTGATAGCTCCTTGTATCACATGACCAGCACGACTCTCTACTAAATTCTCTCTATCTTTACTGACAGGTATGTTAGCTAATTCGTCAAGAATACTTTTAGTGCGCTTTTGCAAATTCTACTCCGTACTAGGTATTTATTCGGTTTTAGATTTCAAACCAGCAAGCATTTGCTTGAGCTTGGTACTGTCGACGCTGGCTTCAATTTTATTACCAAGCTCAAACCCTGGTTTAGGTTTTGCTGCAACCATGGGAGAATTATTTGTAGTGCTAGTAGCTTTAATTTGATCCATGATCTGACCACTAGTGCGGAATCCTTGGCCTCCGTTTTCACTCTGTGCTTCTTCGCCCGGATCAGTAATGCGCAGGCTTTCAATATTGAATTCAAGATCAACTTTTTGACCTACGCCACTACTGCTACGAGTTTTCATCAACTGTATTTGATATCTACCACGCTCACGCATGGCTCTTGAAGTAAAGATACCGAACACATTATCTGCTGTGTTAATTTTACTGATACCACCTGATATATGACTGTGATCAAATTCAATTTCTTCCACAGCTGATCTGTTCAACTGACTAGCAGTAATCATTAATATATTGAACTCACGTGCTAAGTTACGTAGTTCTTCAGATACATATTTGTCTTTGACAAACAAATCACTGGGACTAACTTTGGCACTGACAGGCATAACCAGATCAAGATAGTCCACCATGATAAAGTCAGTTTTTTGGCCTGTTTGTATTTCTAGCTCTTTGAGATAAGCACGGATGTGATTAACATTGCTCTGCGCTGGCATGTACTTGATACGCAACTTGCCTGACTTTTTGCCCACCATGCGCACTTTCATTTCCAGTGTGTCCAAGTCTTTGAAGATTTCTTTTGTGCTGCAATTGGCAACCATGGCATCCATACGCATGGCACACAATTCTTCACTGAGTTCTAATGTAAGGAACACCCCATTGAGTCCGGCCGTGATCCAGTTAATTGCAATATTCTGCATGAACAACGATTTACCACTACCTGATCCACCAGCAAAAATGTTAAGCTCGCCGCGGTTCATACCTCCAAACAGTCGTTGATCCATAGTAGGCCAGCCTGTACTCACTTGTCCATTGTTGCTTTTGATTTTCATCAATCTAGCTCTAGGATCTTCAAAGTAATCTGTGCCCATGTCTTTAGTGAGACTGATCTGCACTGCATCTTTGATTAATTTTTCTACAGGATCAAAATCACCCTGTTCAATCATGTCAGCTGCTTTTAAAATTGCTCGCTCTAGTTCTTGTTTGCGACTGAAGCCTTCAAATTCCGTTAGAAACCAGTCGTAATGACCTTCTCTTAGTTCAGGAACTTCTCGCAACTCTATACTGGTAGCGGCCTGTATTTGCTCTCGAGTGGGCAGCGTTTTGTGATCGTCGCTGTGCTTTTTGATAAATCTAGCTGCTTCTCTCAAGCTGCGATCAAAATTGTCTGCATTATAAATGTTCTGCACACGCACATATGTTTCTGCATCTTGCAGCATCATTTCTAAGAACAGCTTTTGAATTTCTGGATTATAATCTTTCATACTGTATTATATAGTTTCTTCTTTTTTAATTCAATTTTAAGTCTGCTGGTTTCTCTTGCGGCTAGAATACATTTAAGTACAAACAACTTGCCATGCTTAACAACTGCTTCGTTGATGTCTTTACAAGTTTCCTGCCATACAGGAAAACTCACACTCCATCCTGCTTCTACGGCACGGTCAATCAATTTACGACCTGCACGATCCGTGTCGGGTACCACAACAACTTCTCTTTGTAATCTATCAATTTGTTCAATTTGTGTGTCCGATATTTCAGAGCCGCTGACTGCAACACCATCTATGCTCATTGCATCAAACGGTCCTTCGCAAACAACAACAAACTTCCAGTCCGGCTGTTGGTTATCTAAATTAAACACAAAGTCTGCAGGATGACTTGACCAATATTTGGGTTTGATTCCATCCACTATTGCTCTACTGGTATAACCTACTATTTCTTTTTTATAATAATATGGTATTACAATTCTGCGATGCAAGTTGTAAGCTTCTTCGGGTGTCCAATAAAATTCGTATCGATTTATATCAATCGATCTACGATGCACATATTCTATTGCAGCAAGTAGCTCAGCAGGAACATTATTATAGTCGCCGATGCTGTAAAAGTTTGCCAATTCGACCACATTCCGTGCCTGTTCGGGTAATGTTCTAGCTTCATATGTTATCTCCTGTTCGGGTTCTTGAGCAAGTTCGTCGGGCGCAACCAATTCTCGTAATCTAACTGCATCAATGACAAGTCGACGTACAGTTAGATCATCTGCGCCTAACCACCCAAGTAATTTTCTGAACTTGAAAGTTAAATGTCTGCCAGGAACAAAACTGGCTTTGAAGCCACAATTAAAACAATGATAACTTACAGCACCTGCATTTGTTTTTATACCCCCACGACCTCTAGTGTCAGCAGTTTCGCTATTGTGTACACAACAAGGCGCATTAAAAGATATCCATCCATTTTGACCCGTTTTTCTGCGGGCAGGAAGCAATTGCAACACTGATTGCTGGATAGAATCTAACATCTTGTAATTTTACGCAGATTATTTACAAATATCAAATTTATTATAATCAAAATTATAAATGGAATCTTTATAAGTTTCGTAGTTGGTAATTATGTGATGAAATTCTTCTTTGAGTAATTCATGATTGGACTTGTTAATATGACCAACTCTGTTGCAGTCGATAGGCATTACGCCGGGGCTACCTACTTCGATATTTGACAAAGTTTCAAACGCAAAATTAATTAAACAACCATTGGAAAATAAACTAGTAGCCAGTTGTCTTGAATATTCAGTGTTGGGTATGAAAATAAAATTAGTTTCGGGATATTTTTTAGGTAAGTTTAGAATGTACTCCAATTGAAGTTGATAATTAAACATACTAAGATCTTCTGAATACAAATAATTATAATATAATTCTGCTGCTAATTTTACACCGCTGGGATAATTTTTTGGTACACCGTCCCATCTATCTATTTTTTCAATAACTTTTGCTACGTCTCTCTTTTCGGCTATACTTGAAAAAATTGCTTGATTGAGTTCATAGCTGCTGTATAATCTATCATGCCACGTAAAAGAAAAAAACGCAAAGTCCAATGTTTCTTTTTTTTCTATAAACTTTTTCCATGTGTGGATAGCATAATATTGACTAGTACCACCCAAGCCCGAAGAGACACAATCCAGGTCAAGGTCTTCGACTAATCTTCTAGACCATGGTTTGTCATCTCTTGAAATATTATCATGTTGTAAGAACAAATCTAAATAACTATCGCCAAAAAATCCTATTTTCATGATTCTCTTTACCAATTTGAAATATTATTTTACCTTAGCAAGTCTAAAAAATTTAAAAATATTTATATATAGCCACCCGATGTCAAATTCAAACCAGCGACGACTTAATCTTGCACTGGCTGGATCCAAATGGTGATTGTTATGCAGTTCTTCTCCGCCAATCACAATACCCCAGGGTGAGATATTGGTGCTAGTGTCTCGTGTTGCACCATTACGATAACCCCACCAGTGTGCCAGGCCATTAATTACTCCTGCGGCCCATAACGGTATCCACAACATTTGTATTAACCAGACTATGGCGCCCATCCCACCAAAGACGGCGAGGTTGAGCACAAGGCAAAGGCCAATGCCAAGTCTACTGTGAGGCGTGTATAGGCGGCGCTCGATCCAATCATCAGGAGTGCCGCGGCCGTAAGTGTCAACCATTTCCTTATCTTTGCTTGCCGCATGATATAGTAGTGCTCCTCCAAATAACACTCGCCATAAACCCACCTGTCTTGGACTGTGTGGATCTTCGGGCTGTTCGCAGAATCTGTGATGCTTGCGATGTATGGCTACCCATTGCCGGGTAACCATGCCGGTAGTTAACCAAAGCCAAAAGCGCATGGCATGTGATACCACAGGATGAAATTCTACTGCACGATGTGCCTGGCTGCGATGTAGATAAAGGGTTACACAGATGATAGTAAGATGCGTTAGTACCAACGCTGAGATAATTGTAAGCATAACTTACTTATGTTTATACTTTTGTAATCCTTACATATCCAGGACCTGCATTTACTGTGGCTAGATTGGTTATGCTCTCACTGCCAAATGTTCCGGATCTTTCGTATTGTCCATCGCTTGTTGCCACGGCTGTAGCATTAGCGGCAATCCAAGATCCACCACCGCCCCCAGAATCAATGGCCGTACTTGCGTTTGAATAAGCTCCACCACCGCCCGAATACCCGCCACCACCGCCTCCAGTAATAGGACCGGCTCCGCCACCGCCTCCAAATCCACCGGCACTAGTTGAAGGTGGAGGATAAGTAGTTGACGCTGCACCTCCAACCAAGTTAGCCAAGAAGTGCCAACCACCTTGTCCGACGTTGTTTGTAGTTGTTGTTCCTGGTCTTAAATTGCTGCCTGTACCAATCACACCAGGTAATATAAATCCGCCACCACCACCGCCGTCGTAGCCGTTAGCACTTACAACACCATTCCTGTTTACATGACTGTTGCCTCCCCATCCATTAAATCCACCCGGAGCACCGTTGAAGCTGTTACCACCGAATGTGGTTGTTACTCCATTGCCGGCAAAATATGTAGCAGTGTTACTAGTCCAGTTACCATTACCACCGCCGCCGCCGGCGATAATAAGTGGGAAGTTTCCGGGCAGCACAACAAATGTTCCGCCGCCGCCACCTGGACTAGAGAAGGTGCTTGGCTGTGTAGTATTAGCACTAGGCTGTCCTACAGCAATAGTTACATTAGTGCCTTGTTGCAGAGTAAAAGTGCCACGCATAACTGCACCACGACCGTATCTTGCAGCAGCATTAACATTGGAGTATGTAGGAATACCAGATCTTGCACCAGCCACTTCAATGGTATATTGTGCAGTTTCGGGAACCACCCAATATTGATACCCAGGCTTGCTTACACCATAGTATGTGGTATTAGTCAACCATACATTGCCGGCGTTACTGGCGCTGTAGCTGTTGGCAAACAACCACTGAACATTGGCACCTGTTGCTCCTACTGTGTTGCCAGTAGTAAAAGTAAAAGTACTAAATGGGTATAAAGCAGAAATTTCGCCTATAATTTGTACACCGCTAGTAATAGTAATTCCGCTGCCTATGATCATAATGCGCTCACCAGTGTTATTGTGACATAGCCATTACCCAGGATGGTGTTTCCTGTAGCAGACACA
>Ga0129333_10002155_pt1 | contig 18208 bp, 24 predicted proteins | sample CPB6_08_DNA_FD_94474 | JGI IMG/M metagenome (GOLD analysis project Ga0129333, IMG submission 94474) | Freshwater to marine salinity gradient microbial communities from Chesapeake Bay, USA - CPBay_Sum_0.6_0.8_DNA | ecosystem: Environmental > Aquatic > Marine > Coastal | place: USA: Chesapeake...
AGTTTGTCGCGCAGATGCTGATTGTGCATGCGAACACAACCGTGAGTGGAGTAAAGAGGTTGCATTGCTGCCCAAGCTCCAGGCCAACCGCAAGCGGATCCTCCGCCGTGAATCATGATTCCGGCGCGACCGTGCTTGGATTCTTGACTCTCAAGCTCAACCAAGTCAAAGCTAATCCAGCCGAACGCCATCAAAGTGCGATCGTACTTGGGATTTGGATTGATAGAGTAGTCATTGTAGATCTGCCCAATCTTGTACAACCCGGGAGGAGTGTCGGTATTCGTCAACTTAAATTCGTAGTCCGAACCTTGTCCACGCGCCAGACAAGGGACTTCCCAGAGCAATTTTCCGTCGTGGCTGAAAGCTTTCGCGTTCTCAGAAATATCGTTGACAATAATGTGATGGTCACCGGCTTTGAAGCCGTAATCCTGCGGTCTTTTCTTGGGGCCAATCATGGGCGTGGGTTGTCACTCTGGTTAGAATTTACCCTTCCGGATTGATTGGTTGTCCCCCCTGAGCATCTGCGACGTGTTTCCGCTGCCTTCTGACCCGCAGCTTGCCTGGTTGCTTCAGGGATTGTGTTACGATTACGCAGAGCCTGACCGCGCTCTTCCGCTGCCTTTTGCTGCTCTGGTGTTTGCTGTTCGACTCTACGTTGGCGCTTTTCTTTCTGGTTGCATTGACCAACTAGAGAGCCGCTTTCGTCAAACATAGCCAACCCTGTTAGCTGTTTCGTTTTCGTAGACGATTGCGGGTTTTGCGCAGGCATTACTGCGGCAGTGATAACCTCGGTTTCTTCTTCTTTCTTGCCTTGGTTGCCAGGTTGTTTACCTGGACGTGAGTCAACATCCATGCCCGGAATACTGGGCGAAGGCGCCTTGATGTTGCCTGTGGGAGTAATTCCCTTGCCGGTTTTGCCAGTGTCAAACTGACGATCCCAATCAATTTGAGCAAACTCTAACATCGCAGCTGCTTGATTAGCTGCTTCCTCGCTGTAGCCAATCGATTGAAAACTTTCGGCGTACTTGCTTTTGCCACAAGCACTAAGGGCAATAGCTAGTGCCTGTTTTTTATCTTGAACAACTTTTCCGCTGCCACCAGAATGCAACTCCCCGGACTTAAACCGGCGCATTTCATCACCTACGCAAGATTTGCTCCGGGGGTTAACAGGCATAATTCAACCTTTTTTGTTGCCAATGGCAGCTTTGATCAGATTGCTGACCAACTGAAAGGTAGAGTTTGCTTTGATGTTGGGGTTGGCGGCGAGCATTTGCTCAATGAGCAACCAGATGCCGAGAATCTCGGCGGTGTGCGCCATAACAAAAGCGTAAATAGCAGCGAAGGAAGCCATGGTTTTCTAGTGAGGCTACTTCGCTTTTACCCTTCCTGCTTTAAAGTGTCTCCAGGTACTCCCTCAGCTGGGAAGTTTGATGGGTCAGCGAAGTTAACAGTTGCAAACATTCCACAAGGTATTCTTCCAGCTCTTCTCTCGTCAACTCGTGGAGACGACTTTTAATCGAAAGCACTCTAAACTCTGCCTCAACAGGCAACGGCTCAAGGCGAAAATTAGCGGAACCCATGAGCAATCGTTTGAAGTTCACAGAACCGGTCGGCAGCCCACTCTCTTTCTTCTTCTGACATGTCTTGATCGCTAATGTACTTCATCAGCATGTTCATTTCTGTGTCTGAGAGATTTTCGATCTCCCCCCGGAGTTCTTCCGAGAGTAAAGTGGCTTTTGCTTCGTCGCAGTCGTAGACAAACTCCGGAGACACCCAGTCTTCGGGTTGTGAGTCGTAAGAAACATGGTAGTTGTTTACCGACATCTCGCATATGCGAATCTTTTCCTTGTCCAGCCCCAGCTCTGCGGCCACGTCGTCGTAAGATTGACCTTCAGCAAGCATTTCAGCAACACGGCGTTGGAAGCCAGTGGCCCACCGGGGCGTACGCACCATGCGAGAATAATCGCGCAAAGCGTGTTGAATGTAGCCCTTAGCCGTTTTCCAAGCATAGGTGCTGTACTTGATGTTTAGATCCGGGTTGTACTTAGAGGCGACCACACAAAGGGCGAAATTAGCCACGGACTCCAGGTCCTCTCGCGTGAGAGAACCCGTGTACCCGTTGGTTCGACAAAGGGCTCCGTAAGCAAGCCTACCGGCAATCCACTTATGCTCTGTAACTAACTTTTGTTGCTCAGGGGTGAGCTTCGGATAAACCCTGTGTCTTCTCTTGCTCATGGTCTTAGGCTTCACAAGAAGTGCATTCGGCATAAGTTGGTTCAGCGGATTGACTGGCTGTACCGGTCCCGTAGAACGCCGCCCTTTGTTCAAAGGAAGGCTCCTGCGTTCGGTACTTAACGTAATCATCATAGCCACCAATGTGCTTTTTGTAAAGCCACAACTGAGGTACCGTTTTCCAATCAGGGTTCCAGAAACCTTTCTCTTGAGCCTCTTCCTTGGTAATCTCTTGATAAGCGGTTCCTTCTTCCCGCAGAGCGTCTTTGAGTTTGTCACACCAGGGGCACCCCTCTTTCGTAACAATCAAAGCCGGTACGACTTTTTTGTTCGTCAGCAAGGAACTGCTCTTCAGGTAGTAGAGAGATTTCAGGCCCATCTTCCAAGCGGAAAGATGCAACCGCATGATGTAAGCTGCGTCGGCCTCAGGGTCAACGAACAGGTTCAAACTCTGACCTTGGCAAACGTGAGGTTGTCGGTCAGACGCTTGCTTGATCAACTCAAACTGGTCAATCTCTCGCGCAGTTTTAAACACTTCCTTCTCGTAATCCGAAAGGCAATCAAGGTTGGCAACGCTACCTTTGTCAGCAAGGATCTGATCCCAAATTGAGTCGGGAACATTGCGCTCACAGAAAATTTGCTCAAGCACGGGATTCTTTCGTACATAAGTCCCCTTTGCCTGCTTCGCCACAAAGTAGTTGCGGTCGATGGGCTCCACGCCTTGAGAGAACGCCCCGGAGATAACTGAGTTGGTTCGAGTCGGAGCAATCGCCAGCAAGTGCGTATGACGCATTCCCGAGCCAACGCACCATTCCGGTTCGCCAAACTTTGCCGCCAGCTCTTTCGACGCTTTGATTGCCTCTTGTTTTACCCAGGCGCTAATCTCTTTGTTCAACCGTCTTGCGCCTTCGGAAGCAAACGGTAGCATGCGTTTTTGGTACAGGGTGTGAAGCCCCATGACCCCAAGTCCGAGCGCACGGCTCTTTTCCGCGAAACGCACAGAGCGACTGAAACCGGCTTCACCTTTGGCTTTGCGAATAAACTCTGAAACAACAGCCTCTAGCAAGTGAATCGCAATCTCGGGCACCGAGCGACCGGACAACGGTGACTTCCAGTTTTTGTACTCATCGTAGCGAGCCAAATTCAGAGATGAGAGCACGCAGACAAATGTGTGGTGGTCATCGGTGTGCAAGAAAATCTCGGAGCACAAGTTGCTTGACTTGACGCTGAGTCCGCGATCCACATAACACTGGGGATTCTGGCGATTGGCGTTGTCAATGAAGATCAAGTAAGGAGAGCCGGAAATCATCCGAGTCTTGAGAACTTCACCGAACAGCTCCTGCTTTTGCTTGTCACCTGCGATCATGGATTCAATCCAACTGTCGGAGATGGTCAGCGCAATGTTGGAATCAATCCACTTGCGAGGGTCGCCTTTGGTGTGATCTTTTGCCCGCAGCAATTCGGGAACGTCTGGGTGTTCGATGGGCAAGTAAATCGCAAAGGAGCCCCGTCTTACGCCACCTTGTGACACGACCCCTGAGCAATAATCGTACTCACCAGCCCAAGGAACCACGCCACTCGACACCCCGCCTCCGCGAATAGGAGAACCGGAAGGGCGAATGTCGCCCAAGTAGACCCCGCAGCCTCCGCCGTGCTTGCTGAGTAGAGCTGCTTCCCGTAAGTGAGAATAAATGCTCTTAGTTGAGTCATCGGAGTGAACAGTGTAACAGGAGATTGGCAACCCTCGGTTTGCACCGAAGTTAGCTGCCACCGGAGAAGCCGGCCCAAGCCAACCGTTCCACAGACAAGTGAAGACGTCCTCATTTAGGGTGACATCTCCGTTGATTTTTGCCGCAGTTTGAGCCAACCGTTCAAACATTGCCTTCGGAGTTTCCCCCGGCATCAAATAACCACCCGACAAGGTGTGAGAGCCTTCTTCGCTTAGCCAAGCTGGGGCAACAGCAGTGTGATCGGTCATTTCAGAATCAGGTCGAGGGTGGAGAGGTTTACGCCCGTGAAATCTTGAACGGGTTTGCTGATATAGTTTGCGCCATCTTTGCTCTGAGCGAAGAAGTCGGTGCTTGTCGAGCCTTCAACCAACGGGTGAAACCAGCTCTTGACGCGGTCAGCGGCTTCGTAGTCAACGTTAAAAAGGTCAACGACAGAACCCAAAAGTTTCAGACGGTTGTTCGCTCTCCAACGGATGTACTGCTTCAAGTCGTAAGAAGTGATCCGGCCAAGACTGCGGTTGAAGAAAATCTGGTCAATGAAAGCGTCCTCGTTGGCCACAACTTTGCGGAAAGCTTGCGAGATTGCCGCCGCTTCTTCCGGCGTCAAGGGGCTTTCTTTCAGCAGCTCTTTGTAGAGGGCTATTCCTGTGTCGGAGTGTTGCTGTTCGTCCAGAGCCGACCAAGAAATGATTTGAGCGATTCCTTTGAAGCGCCCATCCAAGTTGAGAGAGAGGAGAGCAGCGAAAGAACTGAAAAGAGAAACACCCTCGCCAGCACCGCTAAACACAGCCAAAGACTCTTTAACTCCTCGATTTTCAAGGAAATATCCGATCTTTTCTTGGGCGACGGGATCTCCGAGGAAGGCTTCAAATTCATCTAAACCAAGGGTGTCGGACAGAAGGTTGTATGCTTCGGCGTGAACAACTTCAGACAAAGCGAAAGCGCGGGCAACTGCCGCAATCTCATGTTTCGGGAACCAGTTAGGAATGTTTGACCAGTAGTCGCTCACGTGGCACTCAAGTTGGGTGAAACCACGTAGGATACCTCCGATAATTTCACGTTCGTCTTGAGTGGCGTTTTGCCAATCTCTGACGTCGCTTTCAAACTGAACTTCCTCTGGCCCCCACTGAGACAACCTCGCCTTTCTGTAGGCTTCAAAAAACTCAGGGTACTCAAACGACCCGTTAACTTTGTAGGCTTGCCTGTACTCTTGAATGCTTGGCATTCTTTCTCATCTCGCGTTTGATCTGTTGGTCTTGAAGGTAGCGTTGGCGAGCGGCTTGGTGAACGTCGTAGTCCCACCAGTGTGGCTCATTGTTGTGTTTCCAGACCGCGTATCCTTTTTCGTGAAGCAGGTAGTTTCTGTAGGACTGAACCGGGTCCTGAGGGTTCTTGTACTGGTCCGGCATAGCAAGGACAAACGGCGTGTGATCGCAGGAGTTGTCTTTGTTGTGGCGTTGGTACACAAGGTCTCGGATTTGGTTCAGCCCGAACAAAGTTCCGTGGTCTTTGTTGTACCTTTGCCAGTATTCGTCTACCATGCCGAAGGCATGTTCCAGCAACCAGTGCACGTTAGCGGGACTCTCGTAGAGCCATTTCGCGCAAGGATGGTGGGCAAACCCCTTTGTCCCGTAGAACTTTCGGTCCGACTCAAAAAGCTCTTGTTGGCCTGGCTTTTTGATCTTGACTCCGTGAACGTTAAAGGCCCAAGGAGTCAGCAGCTGAAGCGATTCAGTCGGCATTTTTACTACGAGTTTGTCCGGCAAAGCTCTAGCGGCTTTTATAGGATACTCGTCGACAGCAAAAATGTTCATGAGTGGTTTGGGTTTCAGTAGTTTAGGGAGATCAGGGAGTGGGTAAACTCAACTCTCCATGATTGCGTAATTTCTCAGCTGCTCGTAGCGGGCTGTCTGAGCCTTTATCATAGCCTCCTGTAGCTTCTCAACCTCCCGAAGGCGTTGACGTTCGGCTCTCTGGGCTTGGTTCCCGATTAGCCAAAACAGGGCCAGGTTGCCCGTGAATGTCCCGGCTGCCGTAACTAGCAAAGTTAGCAAGATTGACATGTCTTCCTAGTGTGAAATTGTTGACCATACGAATATCGCTGTTCGGGAAAGTCCAGCACTCTCCGTTTTCATTGAGAAAGACCACCCACATGAGGTCGTGCTCTTGTGAGTAGTCAATAAGTAAATGCGCCCACCCCCGTCCTTTGGGCGTTTCCAAAGGCAGAGGTGGGTCAAGTTGCAGAATCAATGACCCTGCCCAAGGTAACGCTTTCTGCGCTTGTTTCTAGATGTCGCAGAGAGTTTCGTGTACTGCCCGTTCCCTTGACGGGACTTCTTCTTGACGGGTTCCAGTTTCTGAATCCCTTGAGACTTTGGTTTGGCCATGAATTACAGATTGAGCGTGGTTGGTTAGAATACGAGTGAGTTCGGTTCTGAACTTTTCTTCAAGTTCGGGAGTCTGACAGTAGTAGTTTATCCACTCGGCACATTTGGTTCCGGCAGGGGCCGAAAGCTCCCAACCTTCAACAGTAGAGTCAACTGTTAGGCCAACCAAGTCGTCCGGGTGGGGCCACCATATCCCGGAATCAGTAGGTTCTTGCGAGGTTATCAACTGCATGAGCTAAGAGCACCAAGAACGAAACAGAGGTGACAGTGAAAATTAACTCAGTCATAGGTAAGGATGCGGTAGATTGCGTAAGCCACGCCAATTAAGAGCGCGGCCACGAGCACATTCACACTGTGAACGGGTTGGTTCACCAGAGACCAGGGATGATTTGACCAGTCGCGGCGTAATTCAGCAGGGCGGCGATAACGCCAATCATCGCGACTCTCCCATTGAGCAGTTCGGCTTTTTCGTTGTGGTTCATTGTCAGGTCAGCGTTAGGGTCGATGTACATTTCGGGCTCTTTGGCAAACATGTTGTTCTGCCCGAGCTCGTTAGTCGTTACCGTCATTTGTCAGTGGTTTGTTCGTTGTTATTATAGCCCCCCTTTCGTTTCGTAAACTTCCGGAGTTTGCGGGCGTGAAGCCAAAGTCGAAAGTAGGACAGTTCACCTGGGCTGTAAAGCTCAGGCTGTTTCAAAGCCTTTTTCACAAGCTTTTTCCTTTTCATCGGGACACCTCCTGCATGGAAACTTCAATGGGGTTGAAGAAGTCGATTAGCACCTGCATGCCAGCGCGAGAATCCATGTTGCCACAGGTGTACACATCAATCGCACAACAACCCCTTTCGGGGAAGGTGTGGATGCTGATGTGCGATTCGGCAAGAGCGTACACGATTGTCAAACCTTGTGGATGAAACTTGTGAGAGAACCGATTGAGAACGGTCGCTCCGCAAACTTCCACAGCACGTTCGAAGGCATCCTTGATACCCTTGACATCTTCCAACGTGGTGAAAGCGATACCGTAAAGGGATACAAGGATGTGATGGCCCAATTAGGTGTCCTCTTGAAGAATTTGCTTGACTTTGTTGCGTAGCTCCGTTATGGATGCGGCGCCAGTGTGGTGACCTTTGTACTTACCCTCTTTGGTCATTATAAGGTAGACAGGAAGGTCAAGAGTGTAATTTGGGTTAACCGCGTAACGTTCAAGGCAATGATACAGGCGAAGCTTGGTAAAGTTGTTGCCGTGGTTAATTAGGTCGTCCAAGGCGGCTTCTTGGTAGGAAATCTCAGGAAACTCCTCAAACACTACGCGATCGTGCCGGCTCATGTGCAGGCAGATTTCGCAATCTTTGTCGTGAACTTTGGTCGCAATAAACATAGTCGCCTCAGAGTTTATGACCTTGAATGGGAATGTAACCGAGACCCGTGCACTCTTCGCACTCTGTTTTGTTCTTGTAGTCTACCCCAGTGGTTTCGCAGTCGGGGCACTTCCTGAACCAAACCTCGCCACGGATAACTTGGCGCATAAAGTCTCTACTGTAAGTGACGTCAGCCATCAGACAAACTCCTTGAGTTCAGGGTATTTTTCCCGAATCTTTTTAGAGAAACGGGAGATGTGACCGTTGACGGATTGTTTCGACATATTGTGCTTCTTAGCAACTTCACCTTGACGCAAGGCTTGGTGACCGAGCAGGCCGAACCGGTCGCAGACGATCTTAGCCCGAACGCTGTCAAGGGATTCGCAACCTTCGATAACAAGGGTCCGAACAAACTCTCCCTTGAAATCTTCCTTTAGCTCAAAGGCATTCGGATCTTCCAGGTTGTTTGCCCAGTCAGATTGCTCCAAAGAGAGCATGTACTTAGGCGCAATGTGCTCGTGACGCGCAACTTTTTGCACAGCCCCACGCACCTTCGGGAACACCCAAGTCATGAACTTGATTGGGTTGCCGTCTTTCGTGCGATAGTCCATGTCAAACGTTTCAATCGCCTTCAAAACGCCGAGGCGACCCTCTTGCACCAGGTCTTCGCGACTGTGAGCCGGAGACATGAAAGCGTACTTACCCACCATTTTGTGGACAAGCGGAGTGTACTTCTCGATTAGAGCAGTGATGGCGCGTTGATTGCCGGTCTGGGCCTTGGCAAGCAGCTCTCGTTCGTCCATTTGTGTCGGTTTCATCATCCTTCTACTATAGCGCCTCTGGCCCTTGCTCGTCAAGGGCGGGTTCCCGAACCTTGCCCCAAGGAGGTGGTAGGCTCTGCCTCATGGCCCAGTTAGTTGCTGCCTTTTGGTTCACCCAAGCTTGAGCGAACAGCTTCGCAATCTTTTTCAGATCGTCAACGTTTTGACAGGCTTCGATTGTTCGGTTCATTTTGTCTAGCTCGAATTGCTGAGACAATGTCACCTCGATTGAATCGAAACCAGAATCACTGAAGCTCATAGTTTGGGGGATAGTAAAGGACCGGCACACCAGATTCCAGCAATATGTCGCTCGCCGTCTTAAAGTTTTCCCTTCGTGACTCTGGAGAGAACGAGTAGCTAGGGCAAACTATCTTGGTCACGCCTGCGTTAATCAACGTGCTGGCACATTGTGTGCACGGGTGATAAGTCGAGTAGGCGGTAGAACCCTCTGTGGAAATACCGTGAAGCGCCGCTTGAATCACAGCATTCACTTCGGCATGCACAATAATTTGGTTCTTAAACGACTTGTTGTTCAACCTTACCGCAGAGTCCAGCACGTTGCGAGGGAAACCGTTGTAACCGGATGACAGGATGCGCTTGTTTCGAACAAGAACGCAGCCAACCTGGCGCCTGGGATCTTTGCTCCAGGTTTTAATTTGCTCGGCTTGCTCGATGAAGCGCAGGTCCCACTCAGAAAGGTGTAGACATTGAGATTTCAATGTAGTCTTCCAGTCCTTCTGTGAAAGAGTTGTACAGAGTAAGGGCATCGACTTCATCTAAATTGTGACCGGAAATTGAATCTACGAAACCGGCCCAATGAGCCTCCAGTTCTAGAATACCGTACTCAACTTGAATGAACGACGTGGCAAGGGCCAAACCAGGGAAATACTTGGCGGCCAGCATCATCGTCTCAAAACTCAGATCGTAGCTCATCAGCGGTCATCCCCTGAGCCGGAAAGCACGTTGCGAGCTTTGCGCGAAGCGAGTTTGTCAAGATTCATTTGCATGACTTCCTCTAAAGAGAAACCAAGTTCGTGAGCCAAAACGGCGATATACCAACAGGTGTCAGAAACTTCGAGTGCGATTTTCTCACGGTCGTGGTCATTAAGAACACCATCCTGATCTCGGATGATCTTTTTCACTTTCTCCGCAACTTCGCCAGCTTCGCCCACCAGACCCAGGGCAGGGTAGACGATGTTTTGACCTTGGTTCGGATAGATGGCAGTTTGAAGAGCTGCCGTTTGGTAGTCGTTTACTTGCATGTCAGACGCTGAGACGTTTCTAGTATAGCTCGGCTCGGGTGAGCCGTAAATTCAGTAGGCCAGCTCGCGTTCTTCCGCCTCTCCGTCCTCAACCATTTGGGACCAAGGGTACAGAGCTACGCCGATGTTGAAGCGAACGTAGGTAGGGGTGAGGCCGGCAAATTTAGCGAATTCTTTTAAAAACTCTTGAAAGATGCACACACAGTAATCAAAAGTCCCCAACTCAAGGCGCGGCATGAACACCGTGCAGCCTAAATCATGGTCTTCAGGGATAAACTGAATGATGCAACTGCCAAACGGCCCTGTAATGTTTTGGTGAATCTCTTTTTCAGGGTTCTTCCGAAGGGCTATCAACATCTTCTCCCAAGGGTCGTATTGCTCCAACTCTTTGCGCACTAGCTGAGCTGGGTCAGCGGCTATGTTCTTCCTGTAGCCGTAATCTACTTCAGCCTTGGCCGTCACTGCCAGGTTGGTTAGGTAGACACCCTTTGGATCCGTCTTTCCTTTCCTCGCCAGGTTGCCTTTTAGAAAAGTCACTGGGTCGTTCATTTGAAGTCGTAGGTTAAGGTTTATCGTACAAAATGAAACCACCATTTTGAGGCAGCTTGAGAGGGTCATTGGGTAGAACATCTCTCGTGTTGTTCTCGATGCGATTCATTTGCATCGAACCTTGTCTGCCGAAGCGTGGATGTTTTTGCAGCAAGTCCCAGGCATGACGCTTTGACTCCAGGCTGAAATCCCCGTAATAACGCTTCATCGCGTCATCTTCACTGTGGTCAACTCTCTTGGGTTGATCCAAGTCTTTTCTGGACTTAACTTTACGAGACAAACTTCGTTTAAGATTGAAATCTCCCGAAGCGTTATCATAGCCCCCCTTTGAGGTCAAAGGGTTAGGGGCGTCTGGCACTTGAGCTGCAAAAAACTTGTCCATCAGGTTAAAGGGAGGCGCAACGACGGAACAAACGCTTTTTCTCCAACCTTGCGAATACCCACAACATATTTCGCTGTAAAGTACTCGCCCTCCTTGGGAATCAAGTAGTTAAATTTAATGATCTGCCAAAGCGGGATCAGGAAAAAGGTGTGAGAAATATGCTCTGCGCCTCTCGCGTAAAGTTTGCAGAGTAAGCGCCTCGTGTACATTTCGCACAATGTTTCCACGTCTTGAATAGTCCCGATCTTGCCGTAAAGGTTGGCCGGGTCGTCAATGCAAACGTACCCCTCTGATTCCAGCTGCTCTTTCAGCCTGGTTTGCTTTTGACACTCGTATGTGAAGGCGTCCATTGATGTTTCGTCAAAGGGTGAAGTCGTAGTCATACTTTTACCCCCGAAACGTCGTACATCTTAGTGCGCGCAGCAGAGCGGAACTTCTCGGCTTTATCCGGCGAGTAGTGTTTATTTTCCATCCACCCGTCGTCGCAGCGTTGATCCAGATTGCTTAGTCGAACCACATCTCGCTGGTCTAACTCTTCCAGCAGTTGCTCTCCTTCCAACTGAAGTTCGTCGCAAGCGAAACGCATATTCTCCCAGTTCTCGATGACGTAGTTAGCGGCGCCACCAATCTGGAAACCATCGCGCATCACCAACATCTCCATGATTTCTTTGATGACATCGGAGGATGTGGCGTTCATGCGGTCGATCTTGTTCACGTCGAAGTTCGCATTAACCTTTTTCAGCGACTCCCAACGAATCTCGCGGAAACCTTGGTAGTAGTGTGAACCAGGTCGGCCAGCGGCTTCCCACAAGGCTTTCATCTTCGACATGGCTTCCAAACCTGAGGGGTCAACGCCAACGAAGTAGAAATGGTCGAGACACTCCAACAAGATCTTGGGCGTAAGCTCTGGGATGGATTGGTCTCCAGTGCGAAGCATCCAAGCAAACGCCATACCGTTCACCAACGCCTGAGTTACATCAGACTTGAATCGAATACGCTGACGGGTTGTCCAGTAGCGAACCTCAACTTGGAGACGGTTAATGGAGGGATCCTTTGTGTCCGAAATTACCTCCCAAAACCGATCAGTAGCGAGGCGCAAACACCACAAATAAAGAGCGTCTGCAGAAACTCCGAGCTTATCCGCAAGGTACGGAATGTGGGCACGCGGGCGAAGATCCGGTGAACCTTCTGAGACTGCTCCTGATCCGAGAAGATTCTCTCTGTTTTTGGCAACTTCATACTCTCTGTAGGTGCTAATGAGCTTGATACGATCAATGATTCCAGGATCTAGATCATAGGAGAATTTGCTGTTCCAGTCGTTGGAGTTGACTAGAATGACGCATTTAGGCCAGATTTGCTCCGCGTTTTGAAACTTTTCCTCAGTCTGGAACAGGCCGTTGGTAATCAGGATTTTGGTTTCTTCCGCCATCAGAAACTCCTTGAGCTTCTTTAGAGAGGTGTCATCCTTGTAAGCAATGTCGCTGAGCGCCGCCCGTTTCACGCCAAACTTGTCCTCAGTAGACTTAAACGTGTGGGTGATAAATCCGCAATTTTGCAGAGCCGCAGTGAGCCCGTTGAACAAAGTTGACTTACCCAAACCAGCGTCTTTGCCCACAATCACCCCAGCCATACGAGCCGTGTGATCGATCGCAGTTTTGTACCCTGGGGGCAAGTGATTTGACCGACCGACGCCAACCCTTCCAAGGATAAGTCTGAGCATTTCTCGCTCAGCCTCAGGGAAAATTGTGAACACGTCGGAGAACTTCAGGTCGCGAAGCACAGGGTCAAACCAATCGCGATCGGGCACCCAAATGCGAGGGCTGAATACCGGATCTCCACCCCAACGTCCAACCGGGTCAAAAGTGTGTCCGTAATCCAAGGTTTGGTGAATGTTTTTTGCCTGGTTTACCCGCTTCATTTTCAGCAGGCGTTCGGTGAAAGCGAGTAGATCGTTGTCACCGGCCTTCGGGCGAAACAACGGAGTCCAAAACTCTCTGACGTTTTCTTCGCAAAGATCAGGGTGGAAGGCAGCCTCAATCGCTTCAAAATCGAAGTCGGTGGAGATATCTTGCAACGGGTTAAACGTACTGGGATACCGAACTCCTTTCACCATCGGAGGCGGAGCCGGTTTCAAAATACGGTGGTTTACGTGGTCGCCGGTTTCGTCCAGCTCCACAACAAACCCCCTCGATTTGAGTTGTTCGATGCCTTTGTTGTACAGCTCGCTAACTCTGGTTGGCGCCTTCTTTTCTTTGGTTTCGCCCTTGTCAGAGTTGAATGTGCGGGCTTTCTTCTTGCGTTCTTTGACTTCGTTCAGGATTTGAACTTCTTGAGCCGTTGTTCCCGAGGCTCCAGAAAATGGGTCAGGCATTTTTGTTTGGTTAGTGGTTTCCAGAGGCAGTATAGCGAAAAGGCCCCGGCGGTCAACCAGGGCCCAAGTTTGATTCAGAAAGAATCAGAACCCGATGTCAAAAGAGTCCGGGGAATCGCTAAAGGCGGTGCATTGAAAGGTGCACTTAGCAGTGGCTCTGCCGTTATACTCGCCGTGACCGATGACAGTCAGCACAGCAGGATTTGCCGCGTCGATGACAGGGTCAGCAGCCAGGACTTTCTTGATGGCAGTGTTCGGCTCCACGATTGCCCAGTCGGAGACTTCGCGTTCGACGGTTTGCCACTCACCGTCAACCTGTTCACGAACCTCAGCCACGAAAGGCTCATTCAGTTGAACTTGAAGGTAGTACTTGGTTCCGTACTGGCCGCCTTCTTTGGCCCGGAATGTAGTCACCTTGTAGATGTCAACCGGAAGCTGAGAAACCTTCATGAAAGGTCCTTGAAGGCGTTCGCCGCTGTTTTCACTTCGCTTGGAAGGATCAGGAGCAACCTGAACCAGTTTCGCAAGTTCAGCAGGGTTCTCATCCAGGATCAGTTCAAGAGTTTCAGCCGAAGCTTTGTTCTCGATATCAGCGCTGCGAATCGGAATCGGAAAGGTGTACAGGGTTCCGTCAAAGCTCGTGGACACGGAAAGAACCGGGTCGGAGAACTTGCCGTTCTGCTCTTCCTTGATGGAGAACTTGGTGCCTTTGACGGCTCCCTGGGTGCCAATCTTGCCGGGTGCAACCGACAAGGGAATGTCCCGATCGCCCCAGCGAACGATCAGATCGCCGCCCTCGGTAGCGAAGATTGCGGGGGAGTAAAGGCGTTTGAAGACGCCGTTGGCGTCAGCGCGGACGGTAAAAGTGTAACCATCCAGGTCAAAGTCTTCGCCAGTCAGAGCTTTGTAGACAGCTCCAAGGCCAACTTTGTAGGTTTCAGGCAGTGCCTTGTTGGGGACTTCAGTCCAAGCACGAGTGTATGTCTTGCTCTCCAAACGGGCGCGATTACGCTCGTCAAAGTTAGGAGAGATTTTCACAGTAGATACGGTAGCCATTGGTTCTCAGGTCAAGAACGAGGTTGCCCGGGCTCTATTGCCCGGCACGTTCAAGCTAATCATACCCACCAGGCTACCGGGTAAACTCAGCCGCCGCCTTTCAAAACTTGAGGCCAAGCGTAACTCTGCCACGCTTCCAAAGTGCTATTAGGTGCGACAAGTTTCAGCGACTTGGCGTAGGAAAGGAACTGATCGGCCACGGTTTGATTCATCGCTTCGCCAATACCGTAGGGCCTTGTTCCCGTAATTGAGATGTCCACGCCTCCGTCAGTTTGACTGTACTCCACATCTTTGATTACCCAGTCTTGAATGTAAGTGCCTGCGAGCGATGGCACAAACAAAATGTCGTGGGGTTTGATTCCTACAAGGACAGGGGTCATGAATGTCGAAACGCTGATTTTTGACTGACCTTCTTTGTTCAGAGCTTCCAGCTTTACCGGCACGTCTTTGCCTTGAACAAACTTGACGCCGGGCGACGTTGCCGGGGCGCCAGGTCCTTGGGGCGCCGACGTTCGCCCTTGAGTTTGCGCGGCGGTTTCTTGCAGCGGTGTGTTTTGTCTTCCTTTTAGTCTGGTCTGGGTAACCGGTTGAGAAACAGGTTGCGCCGTGTTAGTTTGTTGCGGGGGTGGCCACTCGGTAGTGCGTTCCATGCCCTTAATAACGGAAGGGCCAATCAGGTACCCGTATCTCTTTGCGGGGTCTGGGTTTTCTTGAGTGGGAATTTCCCATCCTTTTAACACGGTTTCCGTTTTACTCCCTTCCCAGGAGTAAGGAGCAAAGATGGCGATGCCTGCCTTGCCAATGTTGTTGGGAAAGGGGACGTAGCCACCTTGTTTGATGAGGTTGGCTGCCGCCGGACCAAACGAAATGTCTTGAGCGTAGGCTTGCTCAATCTTTTCTTTTTCACCCGACTTTTTGGCAACTTCGGACCAAGTGAACAACTGAAACTTGTCAACGTCAAACTGCTTCTCCAGTTTCTGAAGCGCGTTGAGCAGGGAGGTGCCACCTTGATTGTTTGTTTGCGCTGCACTGCGAAGGGTTGGGTTAACAACCCCTTGAAGCTCAGAACGCAGAGCTATTTCCAGACCCATTTCCTTACCGTAGGAGTCTTTCTGCCCCGCCCAAACGAACACGAAGGAGATAGACTTGCCATTGACATAAAAGAAGCGCACGACAATCTGCTTCTTCATTTGCTCAGTGTCGAGCAGAAACTTTTCGTAGATTGCCACTGCGGGAGCCGTAGGGTTCCAACGCATTGAGCCGGTGGGCGCTTGATCTGTGCCTTGCAAAGACACTTTGACACCGTAGACCAAAGGTTGAAGGTTTTCCGGGATGGCTGAGCTGTTTGACGACGTGGAGCCGGTTAAACAGTAGTCTCCCCAGAACACTTCGACTCTGGGAATAATGAGGTTACCTGACATGGGAGTTTCCTGTTAGATGAAGATGGAAGCAGAGCGGCGTTCGGCAACGGCTTCGCCGATTTTCATCGCGACGATCGCGGCGAGTTCTTCCGCGTCTTGACCCGGTTGTTGAACGATGGTGATGTGGTTTGTCATTGGGCCACCCCCTGCGTAACCGTTTTGGATGCTGGCTTGAACGGTGCCCGCAACGCGATTGAAGCCGGTGTCAAGGGTGCCCATAAAGTCTTTCATTCCCAAGCCTCTGGCGGCGGGAATGATTGTCTCACTGCTGTTTGCGATGACAAGGTTCGAACCGGGTGGTTTCATTCGCAACTCTTGAGAGATTGCATCCCCTAGACTTCCTAAAGCTGAACTCCTTCCTCCGGGGAAGCGGGCGCGAGGGTTAGCCGAACCGCCAGCGGAAGGAACTGGGGAAGGGGCGATTACAATATCGCGAGAGCCTGCGTGAGGGTCGATTGTAGTGGGAAATACGCTTCTAGCTCTAGCGGCAAGAGCAGCGTCCAGTTGAGTGGTCGGCATATTCAAAATGTTTGACACCAGAGCGTCTCTCATGGAGGTTGGAATAGACCTCATGGCAGCGGCTAGATCTTTTTGTTCTTTGTCAACAGCTGCAGCTGCAACTTTTGCCTTTTCCTCTAAAGGCGCCAAAGCTTTTCTGGCGTCTTCGGGCGACATTCTTCTAGACACGACGGTCTTTCTGGCTTGTTCCAAAGCCGCATCCGCAACTCTTAGTTGTTCTTGAGCTACATTTCTTTCCCTGTACTCTTTAAGTAGAGTCGCCCCCGTCAAACCTCGCAAACCAACTACTTGCAGGCGTTTTGTAAACTCTTTGATGTCTCCAAACTGGTTCTCCAGCGCCGCTGTACCGTACTTAGACTCCAACCCCCTGGAAGTTGCAGCCCTCATTTGATCTTGAGCGGCTTGTAATTGTTTGTCGGCAGCTTCTTTTTGTTTGGCACCCTCGGGGCTAAATTTATCATAAATTGCGTTTCCAATGAAAGAGCCGGCAGTCATACCAATCATAGTTCCGACGGGACCAAAAGCAGACCCTATCGCTCCGAACAAAGTGGTGCCCACCGCCCCCGCAATTGCCTTGCCAACGCTTTCGCCCGACGCCAAAGAAGTTCCAAGTTCCAAAGCCCCTCCGGCAACGGCTGCGCCGGGAACGTATCTTGCTACCCTGCCGGCCTGACTGGCTAAACCACCCATCATTCTGGATCCGGGTCTCCCTGCAGCATTGTAAGCGAACCCGGGCACTTCGGCACCGAACGCACCCAGCTCGTAAATCGCCCTTCCACCGCGTCTCATAAAAGCTTCGCCTCTGCGCCCGCTTGCTCGCCCGCCACCGGGGGCACTGAAGAATGCCGCCAAAGCGTTTCCACCCCCGACACCACCACTTCTGCGACCGCCTCTTCGTCCTCCTCCAGTGCCTTCTAACATACCTGCGGCTATGTTAGTAAGGGCTCCAGAAACTAGCGAAGGCAACGCAAAAGCTAACGCAATTCCTGCCGTTTCCACAGGAGCTTTAGTGATAGCCTCCTTTAACACGTTGAAGATTAGCCCAAACAGCGAGCGGAAGACAGTGGCGATACCCTGTGTGCCACCGGCTTGATCCCAACCCGCTTTCAAACCTTCGGCGAACGGTCCGGTGGAAGTTGCTCCCGTGACACCGCCCATCAAAGAGCCGAGTTCAGCCAGCGTACCACCAACCATTTGGCCCAAAGTTTCTCCAATCATCCTCATGACTTTGGAGTCAAAAAGGGCCGAGAACAATTCCTTTGTCACACTGCCGAGGTCGGTAAACCTGGGGTTCTTCAGCTTGTTGGTAACCTCTTTGAACTTTTCGACAGGCAGTTTCTCGAAGCTAACGAGCAAGTTCGCCAGCGCAGTGAGTGCTCCTCTGGCTCCTGCCGAGCCTTTCATGTCTCTTCCTAGCGCGGTGCCCAACCCAAGAGATTTGGCAATGTTTTCGTAATCTTTAGTGTACCGGTTGAACGTATAGTAGAACTGCTGGGCCACGTTTCTCAGGTTGACGAGATTGGGGACGATCTTTGCAAACGGTTCGTAAATTTGCGGCAAGATGCTTACCAACTCAGACAGAGGCAGGCCGAATCCCGTCAACGTTTGTCCAATTAGTTCGTACAACGACAGGTCAGCTTTGGCTTTACCTAGAAGGATTTTACCAAATTGGTCAACCTCTGGGGCGATGCCTTTCATTTTACGACCGATGCCAAACAGACCGACCTCCGGATCAAGGAACGCAGACTTAAAAGCCTCAAGAAAACCCGCCATTGAGTTTTTGTGCTGCTGGACCACTTCGTTGGGCAAAGCTTTATCGAGCAACTCGAACACGAGTCTCATGCGTTCTTGCGTGAAAGCCCCTGTCTTAGCCAAGTCTTTTTGCATGTCACGGAAAGCGGACTGCAAAATCGGCATGTCCCGGTAAACTGCAAATTTTTGAAACATTGTCTCACTCACGTTCGGAGCGTTCATGAGCATTTCGACCAGCTGTGGCACACCGTACATGCCCCTGTACTGAGTTCCCTGCCCCAAAAGCACCGCCTTCTCGGTGAATTTTTGAATCAATAGACCGAGTGCGTCTAGCTTGTTGCCCTGTTTAGCCCCTAATTCTTCAGCAAA
>Ga0129333_10002156_pt1 | contig 18207 bp, 10 predicted proteins | sample CPB6_08_DNA_FD_94474 | JGI IMG/M metagenome (GOLD analysis project Ga0129333, IMG submission 94474) | Freshwater to marine salinity gradient microbial communities from Chesapeake Bay, USA - CPBay_Sum_0.6_0.8_DNA | ecosystem: Environmental > Aquatic > Marine > Coastal | place: USA: Chesapeake...
ACCTAGGCTGGGCTTTATTAGCCCAAGAGCATTATCAAGAGGCAGCCGTAGAACTGCAAAAGGCCATTGACATTGATGAAAGTATTGCCTTGCGTCAGTTAGGGACTGGGGTTGCCTATTGCTTAATGGCTAAAACCCAGCAATCCTTAGGATACCTATCCACAGCCCAAAACCTATGGCGAGACTGCCAAACAGAAGCCCGTCCGGAGACCGTCACGGAATATCAATGGATTGTGGATCATGCCCCTGCCCACATGATCAATTGCGTAGATACCAGTGGGGTGGTGACGGGTCTCAATCATTTGCCCGTGGAATTGGATCCCAACTGTAAATTGGAAGCAGATGGCAATCGTTACAACGTGATTTCAGATGCCAAAGTGTTGAACACGTTGAAAACAAAAGTCCAAGGGATGATTCAAAGTAAATGGGATAATTCAAATATCACTTTTACCAATAATTTGCCCTATGCTTTATTGGTGACCAGTGAAGGAACTGTGGCCAATTATGTGCCCATGACCCGCATGGCTTCTGATTTTGATCAAAATCTGCCTTTGACGACCCTTTATGCAGAAAGCCCAACCCAGGAGGGTAATTTGCCAGAGGGGGCTAGTTTGGCGGAGTTTATGGTTACCTTTTCTCCCCAGGGAACGGTTACCGTAGAGCCGATCGTTCACAATCAGGATGCGACCAGTTCCCAGGAAAACCCCAACCCCGAAGATCCTAACCCTGAAGCCCCTAACCCCTAGGCTTCCCAGGGAACTAGGATCCAGAAACTTGGGAGCATTTCACTTTGGAAACCCTCACCCTAAGAGGACAGTTAGACACCCCAGAAGATCCCCCCTAACCCCCCTTAAAAGGGAGCATTTCATTTTGGACAATTGACCCATCCGGTCGGGGCAATCCCCCCGTGGTTGCCCCAAACCCTCGGCGATCGTTCCAAAGTGAAATGCTCCCTATAATCTGCCCAAGTGAAATATATCCCTTCCTATCCTTTCTAACCTTAGTGATTTTTGATTTATGAGTATTATTTGGCACGCGGCTAAAACCTACGAAGATATTTTGTACCATAAGGCCGATCAAGGGATTGCTAAAATTACCATTAACCGCCCCCATAAACGTAATGCCTTTCGCCCCAAAACTGTTTTTGAACTTTATGATGCTTTCACCAATGCCCGCGAAGATTCCCGCATTGGGGTGGTGTTGCTGACGGGGGCTGGCCCCCATACGGATGGCAAATATGCCTTTTGTTCTGGGGGGGATCAAAGTGTGCGAGGGGAGGCGGGCTATGTGGATGATGAGGGGGTGCCGCGCCTCAATGTGTTGGATTTGCAGCGGTTAATCCGTTCCATGCCCAAGGTGGTGATTGCGTTGGTGGCGGGTTATGCCATTGGCGGGGGTCATGTGTTGCATGTGGTTTGCGATTTGACGATCGCCGCTGACAATGCCATTTTTGGTCAAACGGGGCCGAAGGTGGGCAGCTTTGATGGGGGGTTTGGGTCGGGTTATTTGGCGCGGCTGGTGGGTCAAAAAAAGGCGCGGGAAATTTGGTATTTGTGCCGACAATATAATGCCCAGGAGGCTTTGGCCATGGGTTTGGTGAATACGGTGGTGCCGGTGGAGCAGTTGGAGGCGGAGGGTATTCAGTGGGCTGAGGAAATCCTAGAAAAAAGTCCGATCGCCATTCGTTGTCTTAAATCTGCGTTTAATGCAGACTGTGATGGCCAAGCGGGGATTCAAGAGTTGGCGGGTAATGCGACGTTGCTCTATTACATGACCGAAGAGGGGAGCGAAGGGAAGCAAGCCTTTTTAGAAAAACGTGCCCCCGATTTCCGTCAGTTTCCTTGGCTCCCTTAGGCCAGATTTCCTGGCGAGATCTGTCCTCAGGAGAACCGCGCCCCTATCGATCAATACCCATTAATATCGAGGTAGGGGCCGGGTCTTCCGGCCCTCTTTAGGGGATTTAGGGTTAATGCTCGATCGTCCTGCCTTGGATGTGAGAACCGCGCCCCTACTCATCAATACGGGATACCTCGAAAAATTAGAATCTTGCCCCCGTGCCGACGCTCTGCACGACCCACAACCGGGGCAACCACGGGGGGATTGCCCCTACCTAAATCGGTGAACCTGCCAAAGTGAATGCACCCAAAAATTAGGTTTGTAGTGACCAATTGATGGATCACAGCAATTAATCAAGGTGCCCAAATATAGCGGCTAAGACTGGCATGAAGAACAAAAAGCAGGCTATAACAACGGTATAGCAAGGATCCTCTGTACGTCATTCATACGATAACCGCTATAAATCCTGGGACAGATCCTGAGATAAACCCTCAGATGGATCTGGATAGGAATCCTGGGATAGCTCTTGATAGGAACCCTGGGGTATATCTTGAGATAAACCCTGGGATAGTTGCGGATGGGAATCCTGGGAAAAATCCTGATATAAAGACACCCACGCCTCTGGGAACCCTAGAATCACCTCCTCAGAGGGAGGCAAAGCCGCCGATCGTACTGCCTGCTGCACCTGGGCAACCTGATGGGGGTTGAGTTGCCCCACCTGCTGAAACCAGGCATGATCCAGATTTGTGCCTGCTGTGAGTAAACTTTGGGACCAACTGGGAGCCACCAAAATCACGCATAACACGCCCCCCCCAGAGGAAAAAAGCCAGCGCCAACTGAGGTTATAACGATCGACAAAATCAAAAAATCCCTGTAATTGGGTATATTTCAAGGTTTTCCAGCGGTCATTCCAGGCCATGACCCCTTGGCGTAGCTGCCAAAATAACCCCCACCAACCACTCCCTTCCTCTTGGGGTGCTAGGGTCTCTTGGTCACGGCTCCAACGGGCCACCGCTTCCTCCAGTTCTGCTAGGCGTAAATACAGCAATTCCCCCAGGTTAAAGCCCAGAATATAGCCATAGGTATTGACTAAATAAAAGGTGAACATGGGAAAAAAGCCAAATTGCACCAGGGGAGCCAGGGTAATTTCCCCGGATTGGCCATAGAAAATACCCACGGTATATAACGACCAACTCAGCACCAGCCCCCCATAGTCCACCACGGGCTTGAGCAACACTTGCCGCAGGGGGACAAACTCGCGGGTGACGTTCATATCTTCATGGAGATATTTGGCCAGCAGGCGATTCGCCAAGGCAGGACGCTGGCGCAGGGGGGGAGTGGGAGCCGGGGGCGCAAAGGGGTTACGGGCCCCTTCGATGATCATCCGCCGCCCCACCAGGTAATAGAAAACATACTGGGCGATCGTGTAGGGAATCAGCCCCGACCACGTAAATGCCCGCTCCCAAGGCCCCAGGGCATCCACCACCAGGAAAAACCCCAGATCACAGCCGATTTTCCAGGATAGCAACCCCAGAATTTTTTCAAATAGGGCCATGGGATCCCCGGAGGGCTGGGCTTGAGATGGGGGGGGGAGGAGCTTGGCCCAGGGCCCCTGGCGCAATAGGGATCCCAGGGTTTTTCCCCAAGCTTGGATCCTGGGCTGGCGCACCAGATTTTGCACCAATAAATCCCGGATCAGGATATAGCCCAACAGGGGGATCAGGATTTGGCAAAGCTTGCTCGCCCCATAGCGTAACCCCATGGAGTTAATGGAGAGCATGGCCATCCAAGGAGCCAGGGGAAACCCTAGTCCCGGCAGGGTGCCCAGGGGAGGTAAGGAATCGATCGTGCTGGCTCCTAGACCAAAAATGCCAGAAAATGCCAGCAAAGGTGCCACTACAGCCATGGAATTATTGTTCTCCCCGATAATTCAACACCAGGAGACTTCTAGCTCCCATTTCCAAGCGCAAAACTGCCGATCGGTTGGAGTATTGCCCGCTCACGGTTTCTAGGATGGTTTCAGGACTATACCCAGGGCGATCGGCGGGGCCGACCGGGGGGGAACCTTGGCTATGCCAATCCCCATCAAATAAGACCGCCCAGGAGCCTTGGAAGGGGTCGGGCACCGGTATTTCATAGGTGGCATTGGCCTTGAAAACACTCGCGCCAAAGTTAAACACCACCAGCAAAGAATCCCCCACATGGGAAGGGTTGACCCGCAACAAACTCAGCACCGAAGCCCCGGAATCATGGTGATTGACCGTGATCGACACCAGGGGCTGATAGGTGGACTCATCCACGGGGGTATAGCGGCGGAATAGCCCCCGCAGGATCACCAAATCCGCCCGGTGCTGTTGATGTTGGGCGAGGATTTCCGCCTTGGTTAGCCCCGTGGCCTCCCAGGTCGCCATCTGCTGGGGCGGCACCCCTTCCCAGGTCACTTTCCATTGGTCTGGGTCATCCAAGCACCCCAGGCTCAAGGCATCCACACTGGGGACAAACATATAACGCAGATCCGCCAAAAACATGGTCAGGGCTTCTGCATTGCGCACCGTGCGCCGCACAAAGTCCAGCAACTGGTTTGCCGCCAGCAGCCCCATGCGCACCAATTCTTCCCCTTGGTTTTTGGCCAGTTGAGCCGGGTTGCCCCCATAGGCCCAGGGCACATAGGGCCGCCCCTGGACAATGTGCTGGCAATACCAGGTTTCGTCATGGAGTTGGGCATAGTAAGCTTCCCGCCGCTGGGACTGTAAAACCTGGTGGGCGTGGCCTGCTAGCACTTCCATGCTGGGGTAAAGGGGGCGCTCCATTTGGGAGGGGGGTTTATAGAGTTCTTCCACAATGGTGAAGCCAATGGGGGCATAGAAGACATCAATAAAGTCCTGTACCGCCGGATTGCCCGCCACCTCAAAGGTTTCCCCAAGGGTCACCACGTCGGGGCAGTGTTGCCGTAGGGCGGCCTTGAGTTCCCAAATAAACTGTTCAGCGTAGTTTTGGTGGCGGTTGGAGTATTGCAGAATTAGCCCATCCACATAGTCAATGCGCAACACCTTGAGGCGATATTTTTGAGCAAAGGTGACCAGTTTTTCGGCCAGTAATTTGCGGAAATTGGGTTCTGCCAGGTTGAGCATCCAGGTGCCATAGTCCCGGAACAAAAAGGGATCGGGATCCACAAAAACCGCCATGGACGTGGAGGGATCTTCGATTTGGTCTAGGGATCCGGGGAAGGGGGATTTGACCTGGTGGGCAAAGATTAAATCGGGAATGAGTTGGATTTGGTGTTGGTAAAGGCGATCGACTAAACGCCGCACCGCCAAGGTGTTGCCCACCTGCCAATCCACTTCAATAAAGTTGTAGGTGAGGTAATTAAATTTGGGATCCAAGCGCGATCGATTGGCCACGGATGCACAGATGGGCACCATCACTTCATCAATATTCCACTGGGCTAACTGTCCAGGAATATCGGTTTTCAAAAGACGATCGGCAATGGACTCCTGGCACAATTCTTCCAAATCCCTAGGGGCAAACTTTCCCCCTTTATAGCCCGCCAGCAACCCTTCCAGGGTGGTTTCCAGCAGAACCTTGGCATGGTTATAGCGGGGGGGTTCGTGGTGCCAGGTGTAGTCTAGGTCTGGCACATAGGGAGTGCCATAGAGGGTTTCCAGATCCGTCAAAGGGGCCAAGGGTTGCCATTGTTCCTGGGGATCCTGATAGCGAAAAGCCACGGGACTGCCCACGGCAACCCCCTGAACTTGGCTAGACCAGCAGGGATGATCGGCGGTGGGGGCTGTTAAATCTTGCCAGGGGGCTTCCGCCACCCGCACCTGCAACCGCAAATCCTGCACCTGGGTGGGATCTCCAATCCCCTGGGGACTCAAGCGCGGGAAATAAACCTGCACCGCTAAATCCACGGTGCCATCCCCATGGCGGTGGCTCACATAGGTGAGGTAGCGGGGTGTATAACCGGGGGTTGGGGACCCCTGGGCAACCTGAGAGGAGGGGGCATCGGCTGAACGGGAAAAGATCCGTTGCACCGATCGCAGCGATCGCACCGATTGCCAAATGTTAGACGGCATACCTTTTGACTACATCCTCTTAGACGACATCCTGCATGGTTTGTTTAGGGTCGATCGTCGAAATTCCCAACGCCTCCCTCCTTCGCTCCTCTCTACCCTCTAGAAGAGTAACGTTCTAAGGGCCTGCAAACAAGTCTTAACTCCCCAGGGTTGAGCCTGCATTTCCCTTCAGCCCCTCAAGTCAGGCTGCATTTGCACCTATTTTATGGGGATCCACGGCTTGGAATATCGGGGTAGGCATAGGGTGGGGTCCAGTTTGCCCCCAGTTTGCCCCCATCCTCTGGTTTTTCTTCCAGGACAAACCCAGGAGAGTCCGTATTCTTTCTGCCCCAGGGATCTGACCCCACGGGCAATTTTTTTTCTGAGCTTCTGACGGATGACCCAGGACTGAACCCAAGGCCCAGGACTGCATCCAAAACCCGGCACTGACGGAGGATATGGAGAAGTTTTCTTTTAGGTGAAGATTTGCATCAACTCTACCCATGGGGGCGTTAGACGGCGTTAGAATAGTGGATTTTTTACTTGGCCTAGGGAAAGACCCCTTGACGGAGTAGGTATATAAACGCATACTTAATATAATTTAATACGGCGTAATAAAGTTTCTTCAAGGTTTAGCTTCCTTCACCCATGCCCCCCTGGATCCCCGCCCCCAAGGCTTTAAGGATTCTCCCTGCTTCCCTGACTGGCTCGGTTTCCCCTAGGGATTCCCTGCCCTAAGGCAAGCTACTTCATCAGGAAGGGCAAGGGTACATAGCCCCCCTGCTGTGCTTATCCCAACCCTACTCCTTACCCCTAAACCTGCACTGACTCTCCCAGTACTGTTGTTTACGCCACAACAAATTACTCCAGTCTTGTGCATTACGGCTTCCTTCAACCATGACTTTTAACGTTATAGCGGATACAGCAGGAAATCAGGAAATTGGATATCTTCTTAGATAGTCCTAATCGTCTCGAATCAAGTCCAACTTAAATCTCGGTTTGAGTTGACCTTGAACAATTCACCTGTTAGTTCGCCTAGACCAATAGATCCTTAAAATGAGCATTTTCGAGTTACTTTTAGCCTACAACTTGATGGCGATCGCCCCGGATGTCCAGGACATCGCCCTCAAGCCTGAAGATCAAGGAATTGCAACTCAAACGGTTGCTCCCAAGGAACTGGCCTCTGCCCTTTCCCTGGCTCTTGATCCTCAAGCTGTTGATTTTACAAACCTTAGTTCTACTCTCTTAGATTCGGTCAATTTGACCGCCTTAACCGCTCTGGATTCCCCCGATGTGGAAGCCATTGGTAACGGAATTTTAGGCTTATTGGCCACAGAAAACCTCCCGGAAGCGGCCACCCTCCTTGGCACTGGGGAAACCTCCCTAGAAGCCCTGGAACCCGTGTTAGCCAGCGCTCCGGAAGCTTTCACCTTAGATGTTGCGGATAAATCTGTTTCTCTGCAACAGGTTTGGGCCATTGTGCGGCAACAGGTTGCCACCGGGCGGGACTTTTTAGCCCGCTATCTCAATCAAGCCCTGCAATACATTGCATCCCTGCAAACCCCCAGTTACGAAAGCTCCAATCCAGAGGGGTTCCAAGTTGAGGAAATTGCCCTAGAAATTCCCTTGACGGGGGAAGACAACACCCCGCCCCAAAAGGTGCGTAACCAATATGTGGTTAGCCCTGATGTGGATCAATTGCACCTGGCAGCGGTGGAACTTTTAGAACAGGAACCCGAACGGGATCCGGCCACGTTTGTTCCTGAGGCTGGGATTCGTTTTAATGACGATGATTCCATCACCTTCCGCATTTTGGTGGGCAACGAACGCGATCGGGTTCGCCTGATTGGAGACTTCAACAACTGGGGTCAAAATGTGGATCTCAGCGCCTATGAACTCCACCCCACCAACGAGAATCCCATCGTCCATGAGCTAACCCTGCCCCCCGGTAACTACCACAAAATGCAGTACCGGCTCCTGGATCAAGATGGCAATCAACGGTTGGATCTCACCGCTCCCCTGTTTTCCACCCCCGCCTTTAATCGCCGCTTCTATGAAAACCGCCGGGATGACACCCTCAACGCGGTGATCTGGAAGCCCGAACCCATCCCCGCTAGCGAACTCGCTGAGCCGATGGATATGCGGGCCAAACCCCTCTCCATCCTAGAAACCGACATTGTATCCCTCGCCCTGCGCTGGACCTGCGATAATCCCTCGTCTTCCCTGTATGGGAAAACCGGAGCCGAAGCCATCGACCAGCTTTACAGCTTTGTGGGGGAATGTGGCCTACCGGAAAAATTGGCAAGCCTTGGATACAACGCCATCCAATTCATGCCCCTAGATACCCATGTGGACTTCTGGGAGCCAGATGCGGCTTATTTCCCGGATTGGCGCTATAGCTACCAAATCATCAACTACTACGGCAAGCACGCCGACTTCGGTAGCCCTGATGAACTCAAGCGCATGATCAATGCCTTCCACAAGTCTGATGTGGGCGTGATTTTAGATGTGGTCTATAGCCACTACTCCGATCGCGGCAACAACGCCCCCCGTGAGTTCTCTGAAGTGGGCTACTCCCGCTACCACCGCCAGGATGGTTGGGAACTGTATCGCGGCCCGGATACGGAGTGGGGCACCCGTCGCTTCAACTACTCCGATGACATCCGCAAAAACATTGTGGATGCAGCCCTCAACAACGTCCTCAACTACGGATTTGATGGCCTGCGCATTGATAACGTCAACGGGATTGACTATCAACCCTACGGTCGTGAACTGCTCAAGGAAATGACCGAGGCCATCCATGACTATCGCCCTGGGGCGGTGGTTATTGGGGAAGGCTACTTTGGGGATCCTTACCTGAACCGCGCCAATGAGTATGGCGGGGCTGGACTCACCACCACCTACAGCGATCGCTTCTATCTGTGGTTCACCGAAGACCTGATGAAATACACAGAAGAAATCGACTCCTGGCGGTTGGACTATATGCTCAACCAAGACTGGACCCGCGCCCTGCTCTATTACCCCGGCAACCACGACGAATTTGCCAACCCTGGTAACCCCTTCCAAACCCGTGGCCGCTACCTGGTGGATGCCATCAATGGGGGAGACTACCACAACCGCAAAATCCAATCCTGGTCGGCTCTGAATATGTTTGCAAGCTCCTACTACCTGGATATGTTCCAGTTGTGGACCCTGCAAAACGGCAACCTCAACAGCAACGCCGCCATTGAATGGCCCCGTTTGCAATACCAAAACGTTGAGCAAATCGTTAATCTGCAATCGGCCATGAAGGATTTCTTCATCAGCCAGCCCGCCTTTGCGCCCCACAATATGCACCACAACATGGTGCACTGGATTGATCACGAAAACAAAGTGATTGAGTTTGAGCGCATCGACTTCTCCACGGGCCAACGGGTTTACGCGGTGGTTAACCTGGGGGATCATGTCTTCCCCAGCTACCAAATCCATGTGCATCCTAAGGAAGCCACCTTCCGTCTGGCGGTGGACAGCGATAAGTCAGCCTTTGGGGGCGGCGATCGCAACCCTGAGTACATGGAGTCCGTGAACAACAACCTGAGCTTCTATCTGGGAGCCTATGGGGTGATGGGATTTGTCCAAGAAGACCGCATTGAGCCGATCGATTTGTCGGCGGCTCCGGTCAAGGTAGATTATGATTTCCTGAGCTATGACCCTTACCGGGACTAGACTCTCTGGTGTAGCCTAGGAGCGCGGCGCAAACTCAAGATTTGCCCAGCCCTTCTTGAGGTGTTAGCCCTGGGAGCAGATGAAGCCGATCTGGATTCTGGGTATGTCCCACAGTCCCGCCCCGCATCTGCTCCCTTTTCCATGGCTTCCCATCTCTTTGCTCTTGGTTTTCGTGGACTTAGCCTGCCCAATGCCTGATTTTTCCCCCCGTTCCCTGATCCAGCCTTCGCCCTTGGGTGACCCACCGGATTACCCTTGCCGTCAATTCATGTTCCAGACAACCCTGGGTTTCTTGGTGCATTTATCCATGGTGACGGCGATCGCCTGGATCGGTCTTTTGCCCACTGCTTGGGCTGATGCCTCCCCTTTGCCTCTCAATTGGGTGGGGAGTATGTTTCCCTCTAGCCAAACCAATAACACCGTGGGGGTTAACCAGCCTTTCCAAGTGTTTACCCAGGTCTACCAGCCGGGAGTCACGGAAGAAACAGGCCAAGGCCAAGGCTTATATTGCGAATTACTGTGGAGCGAAGTGGATGAATTTGGCGGGATTTGGCGCTACACCAATACCACTCCCATGTTCTACAGCGGGGACATTGGCAATAACGACGAATACACGGCCACCGTATGGGCCTACACCGGGCTTTATGAATACACCACCCGTTGCACCGATTCCCGGACTGGGCAGCAGGTCTGGCAACAGGATGGCAACGGGCATTTTGTCGTTAGTCCTTTAGTGGGCCGCGTCCTCGATCGCCGTGCCCTGTGGGTTGAAGAATCCCGCATTGCCTGGAATAGCTATGGAGCGTATAGCTACGAATTACACTACAGCTTAGACGGTAACCTGGTGATCCCGGTAACCAGCGGCTTGGGTATTCCCTTGCGCTTCGATCGCACCTTAAGTTGGGATAGCTATCCTAAATTCCCCAATATTGGCGGTTATGATTGTTGGTATATTTCCTCGAAATACTGGAATCAAATTCCCAAGATCCTAACGGGGGAAGTGGCAGTCGCGTCCTATGACTTGTATGGCAAGCTCATTGATGCCACTTCTGTACAACTGCAAGGGGTGTTGGATGATCTCTACACCTATGAGGGGGAATTAGGGGTGATTTATGAGGGAGAAATTCCTTCCCTCAAACTGTGGGCACCTACGGCTCAATCCGTGCGACTGTTGCGGTTTGCGGATGCCCACCCCAATACCCAACCCACCATTGAACCCATGATTCTTGACCCCGACACAGGGGTGTGGTCGATCACCGGGGAAAAGGATTGGGACGGTCAGTATTATCTTTATGAAGTCCAGGTTTATGTCCCCTACACCGGGGAAATTGAACAAAATCTAGTGACGGATCCCTACTCCGTCAGTTTGGCGCAAAATAGCCGCCGCAGCCAAATTTTAGATCTCTACCATGACCCCCAACTGAAGCCCCCCGGATGGGATGATTTGCAAAAACCCCCCCTGCAAGCCCCTGAGGACATTGTGGTTTATGAAGTCCATGTGCGGGATTTTAGCCGGGATGATCAAACCGTGGATCCGCGCGATCGGGGGAAATTTACCGCCTTTACCTACACCGGCCAAAAGGATAGCCCTCCCCTATCCCAGGGCATGAACCACCTCAAAAACCTGGCAAAAGCGGGTTTAACCCATGTGCATTTAATGCCCGTGGCGGATTTTGCCTCCGTGGATGAGGATGAACGGGAGCGCATTGATCCCAAACCGGCGACCCTGCGCAGTTTCCGATCGGACTTCATTAACCAACAAGCATTAGTGGGAGCCACACGGGGCAATGATAGCTTTAACTGGGGTTATGATCCCTACCATTATGGAGTGCCGGAAGGCAGCTACAGCACCAATAGCAACGGTGCCCAACGGATTTTAGAATTTCGTCAAATGGTGCAGTCCCTCAACAGTGTGGGGTTGCGGGTGGTGATGGATATGGTCTACAACCACACCTTTGCCAATGGCCTTTATACCCAAGCAGTTTTGGATAAGGTCGTGCCCAGTTACTATCATCGTTATGATAATGCGGGCATTCCCCAAAGTGCCAGTTGTTGTGCCGACACCGCTTCAGAATTTTCCATGATGGAAAAGCTGATGGCGGATACCCTTAAGCGTTGGGCCGTGGCCTATAAAGTGGATAGCTTCCGCTTTGATTTGATGAATTTCCACACGGTGGATAATATGGTGGCCGTGCGGGATCAGCTTCAGGCTTTAACCCTTGAGAAAGATGGCATTAATGGGCAAGAAATTTACATCTATGGGGAAGGCTGGGATTTTGGTTCTGCCAAGGATAAGGGCTTGTATTATGCCAAGCAGTACAACATGGCAGGAACCGGCATTGGCACCTTTAATGACAAGATCCGGGATGCAGTCCATGGGGGCTATGCCCAAACCTATCCGGAAGTCCATCGCCAGGGCTTTATTAATGGCCAAGCCTACGATTGGAATGGATTTTTCTATGCCAACCGGTTCCGCAGTGATTTGCGCCATTCCATGGATCGCCTGCGCATTGGACTGGCGGGGAGTTTACGCAATTACTATATCCAGGATCAAAACAATAACTGGGTGTCTGGGGAACAATTGAATGGGGCGGGGTATGCTTTGGATCCCCAGGAAAGCGTCAATTATGTGTCGAAGCACGACAATGAGACCCTGTTTGATCTCAATGCCTATAAGTTGCCCGTGGGCACCAATGGCATGGAAAACACCACCATGGTCGATCGTGTCCGTACCCAAAATTTAGGCTTGAGTATTGTGGGCTTAAGCCAAGGGGTTCCCTTTTTTCACATGGGTAGCGATATGTTGCGATCGAAGTCCCTCGATCGCAATAGCTATGACTCCGGAGATTGGTTTAACCGGATCGATTTCAGTTACCAGGATAATAACTTTGGGGTTGGGTTGCCTCCCGCTTGGGATAACCAGAATTTATGGTCAGAAATGGCTCCCATGCTCCGCAACCCCGAACTTAAACCTAAATCTGAGAACATTTTGCGATCGGTACATCACCTCCAGGAAATCCTGGAAATTCGCAAAAGCTCCAAACTCTTTCGCTTAGAAACTGCCGAAGACATTCAACAACGGGTTCGTTTCTATAACACGGGATCGAACCAGGTGGATGCTTTGATTGCCATGTCCCTCAGCGATACCATCGGCCCAGATCTGGATCCCAATTACGATCGCATTTTTGTCTTCTTTAATGCGGACAAATTTGACAAATATCTGACCGTCCCCGAACTCCAAGGCCAGCCCATGACCTTGCATCCTGTGCAGGCGGCTTCTGATGATCCCACGGTTAAATTGGCTTCCTTTGATCCCGATCGGGCTGAATTCAAAATCCCCTACCGCACCGCAGCGGTCTTTGTGCTGCCCCAGGATCCCAGCTAAGCCTTAGCCAGTTGTCTGGGGCACCCCATAGCCTCGGTCAACTGACCACCTGGCCACCTAGCTTCTCCCCTGGATTTTTTGTCCCCTGCGCTCCCCCCATCCCCTTGATCCTATGTCTAGCTCAACCCTAGAAGCCCCCCTCTCCCCCTCCTTAGATTCCGGCGGCACCGGCGTGGGTTCTCCCCCAGGGAGCGCCCCTCTCCCCCAACCGTTGCCCACTCCCCCCTCCAGTTTTGAGCGCTACAACTACACCAATCCCCCCCGGTATTGGGTTTATTGGGGATTGTTGGCTTCAAGCATTGTGTTTGCTTCCAGTGTGTGGTTTTTGTGGCGCAGCCAATTTTGGCCCTATGCCATTTATGTGGTACTCACGGCGGCTTGGACTTTCCCCCATTTTCTATTTGTTTTATTCAGCAAAAATTTTGATGTCAATGAGCATATTGCGACGGTGCGGGACTACTTGCACAAAGCCCAAGGCTCTAGCGTTGATGTGTTTATTCCCACCTGCGGGGAAGATATAGAAATTATTGGGAATACCCTTTACCATGTGTCCCAACTGACCTATGAAAAACTACAAGTTTATGTGTTAGATGATGGGGCCAGCCCTGAGGTGGAAACCCTCGCCCGCCACCATGGTTTCCATTACCTGTGTCGATCGAACCGGGGGGAAATGAAAAAAGCGGGCAATTTGCTCCATGGGTTTCAGCACTCCCAAGGGGATTATATTTTGGTGCTGGATGCGGATTTTGCCATTGCTCCCTGTGCCCTCCAGCATTTGGTGCCTTGGATGGAGCGGGATAACACCATTGCCATTTTGCAAACCCCCCAATATTTCAGCACCGATCGCCAGTTACCTTGGCCAGCGCGGGGGGCTGCCTATTGCCAAGAGGTGTTTTATCGCATGATCCAACCGGCCAGGGACTACCTGGGACGATCGGCCATTTGTGTGGGAACCAGTGCCCTTTATCGGCGGGAAGCGCTGGCACAAATTAATGGGTTTTATCAAGTGGATGCTTCAGAAGATGTCCACAATGGGGTGGCTCTGATTAGCAAGGGTTGGACTGTTAAATATATCCCCATTTTGATTGCGCGGGGTTTATGTCCCGATAGTCCCCAGGGGCTATTTAAGCAGCATTACCGCTGGTGTAGTGGCAGTATGCGGCTGATGACTTCCAGCTTTTTTTGGCGCAGTCCCATGGCCCTTTGGCAAAAGCTGATTTACCTCTGTGGGGCTTCCTATTATCCTGCCACTGGGTTAAGTATTCCCTCGGCTTTAATCCAGGTGGGCACCATGCTCTGGATTTTGCACGACGATGTGAAATGGTATGTGGTGCTATTGTTTTTGCCCAAAATTCTGTTTGTCTATGTGGTGATGCCTGCCTGGAACCAGGCCAATTGGGGGCTTTATAGCATCAAAGCGGCGATTACTTTTGCCTGGGCTTATTTGATTGCCTTGGTGGATTTGGTCACCCGCAAAACCGAGGGCTGGATTGCCACCGGATCATCCCAGGGTTCCTTGCGCTACCAGCTATTTCGTAAGCTGCTGACGGCCTATTGTGTTTGCCATGTGCTGTTATTGTTGCCTAGCTTTAATGGGGAGTGGTATAACTTTTTGCCTTTGGTGGCCAGTCATGGGTTTTCCCTGTACTTGAGTTGGGATTTATTGAGCGATCGCACTTCATAGCATAGGGTTTGGCAGGGAGCCTTTCACTTTGGAACGATCGCCGAGGGTTTGGGGCAACCACGGGGGATTGCCCCGATCGGATGGGTCAATTGGCCAAGGTGAAATGCACCCAAGTGAAATGCACCCCCATAGGAACTTCAATATTTACAAGAAGGCTTGGTACAATGGTTCAAAAAATTGCCTTATTTAACCATAAGGGTGGCGTTAGCAAGACTACAACCACCTTCAACTTGGGGTGGATGCTCGCCTCGAAAGGCAAAAAAGTAATTCTTGTGGACAGCGATCCGCAATGCAACCTGACGGGCATGGCTTTGGGCGGGGAAACCGAGGATGATGAAGCCCGAATTCAAGAAATTTATAATACGACTTCAAACATAAAGACAGGTTTAGCTCCAGCCTTTGAATCACAACCGAGAGCAATTGAAGCAGTCGATTGTATCCCAGTGCAAGGCCAGGATGATTTATTTTTATTGCCCGGTCACGTTGGTTTTGCTGAGTATGAAGTCACCCTTGGCATTGCTCAAGAACTCAGTGGTTCAATTCAGGCTCTTAAGAACTTACCAGGTTCTATCCATGATTTACTGGAGAAAACAGCCGCTAAGTTTAATGCAGACTATATTTTGATTGATATGAGTCCTAGCTTAGGCTCAATTAACCAAAATTTGCTGATGATTAGTGACTTTTTCTTAGTGCCTACCACGGCTGACTTTTTCTCTGTCATGGCCATTGATTCCTTAGCTAAGGTACTTCCGAGATGGTATGCCTGGGCTAAGTCAGCTAGTTCACTGCAAATTTTAAGAGAAGCTAATTATCCTTTTCCCGACATTAATGTGCGTTTCTTAGGAACGATCGTTCAAAATTATCGAATTATTCGAGGTAAAGAAACGGCTGCGTTTCAAACCTGGATTGGGAAAATTGAGGAATCTGTTGCTGAAAAACTAACACCAGCCCTAAGACGGAGTAATATGATGTTGCCAGACCTCCTCTACACAAGTCAAGGCATTGGAAGAAACTGCACACTGGCAAAAATTTCAAACTTCAATAGTCTGATTGCTCTATCCCAAGAACATCGAACCCCAGTTTATGCCTTAACCCCTCAGCAATTAAACCAAGAAGGGATTGTCTTGACAAGAAATGAGCACAAACAGGAGGAGTTTAGGCAAACTTTTTCAGATTTAGCAGATAAAATCATTGCCCTCAGTTCTGAAAGCTCCCTTTATGCAATCAGCGCTTGACCAGTTTCGCATCAGCATTAATCGTGTCCGAGACTTAATTGCCCTTCATAATTCTGTCAAAGCCCAAGCTACCGGCGCACTTGATGTGTCAGATATGTTGCGTGCTGCGCTGGTTCTTGCGGTAAGTGCATTGGATTATTATGTGCATGAAGTTGTGACCCTAGGAATGTTGGAAATCCATCGCGGACAACGTTCTGAACCAACACCTTCTGCCAATACAACTCAGTCAGCATTTTCACGCTTTCAAGTGTCCCTAGGGGGTGCCCGTCAAGATCGACTGACAGCCATTGACATTGCTTCTTGGCTGGAAGCTGATATTCAGCAAACCCAAGGATATGAGTTTCTCCAGCAACCCCAGATAATTTCAGACTTGCTCCCCACAATATCCAGTAGGATCCTAGCTAGACTCAATAATACTTCTTGGTTGGAGAATGAGATTAGGGAGCGCCTAGGATATCAGAGTTTTCAGCAAGCAGACAAGATCGCTGACGCAATCCGGTATATCTCAGACAAAAAATTGTGGGATGAGGTGGCTATCCAAATGTCTAGACCCGCGAAAGATATTAAGCAGCAACTAAATTCAATCGTCGATCGAAGAAATAAAATTGCTCACGAAGCTGACATAGACCCAACTTTTAATATTGGGAACCGATGGAACATTGATGAGGTGATTGTTGGTGATGCAGTTGGTTTCATTGAGACACTTGTTGAAAGTATTCATCAAGTGCTATAGGCCAAATACCCCTAATGCCCCAGGAACGGGTTGCTGGGGAGGCAATGTCCCCGATTTTTTGGGCAAAGGTGGTGGATAGGGGGGTTTGCCGAAAAAAACCGGGGATCTTACGGGGTAAGCGGTGGGTTAACTGCCGTAGCTGAAACCGGCAAAGGCAAACTCATTGAGCTTGTTCCAGGCATAAATACGATCGCGGAATGCCTTCCAATTGCTGTAAATCGCTTGGAAATCCGGATCCTTGGCGGCAAACTCGTCGTATAGCTCAAAAGCTGCTTTTTGCGCGGCGGCAAGAATGTCGGGGCTGTAGGCACGCAACTGCACTCCCCCTTCAACCAATCGCTGCAATGCCTCATTATTGCGGGACTCATAGCGGCAGAGCATGGTCAAATTGGCTTCCATGGCGGCGGTTTGCCATGCGGCTTGGTAGGCGGGGGGCAGCTTGTTCCACTCGTTAAGGTTCACCTGCACTTCTAGGGTGGCCCCAGGTTCCCACCAACCGGGGTAATAGTAATATTGCGCTACTTTGTTAACCCCTAGCTTCTCGTCATCATAGGGGCCGACCCATTCTGCCGCGTCGATCGCCCCGGTTTGCAAAGCCTGGAAAATTTCCCCCCCTGGGAGGGTTTGCACGGTGACCCCCAGCTTGGCCATCACCTGCCCCCCCAAACCGGGAAGGCGCATTTTGAGGCCCTTGAGGTCGGCGATCGTTTTAATTTCCTTGCGAAACCAGCCCCCCATCTGGGTTCCGGTGTTGCCTGCTGGGAACTGAATCAGGTTGAATTTGCGGGCGTAGAGTTCCTGTAATTGCTGGAGTCCGCCCCCTTCATAGAGCCAAGCATTTTGTTGCTGGGCCATCAGCCCAAAGGGGAGGGCGGTGCCAAAGGCCAGGGCAGGGCTTTTCCCTAGGTAGTAATAGGCGGCTGTGTGGCCACAGGGAACAGCCCCCTGGGATACCACGTTCAGCACCTCTAGGGGGGGGGCTAATTCCCCGGCGGCTCTGGGGGTGACCTTAAATTTGCCCTGGGTGAGGCTGGCAAGGCGATCGGCGAGTACCTGCGCTCCCCCAAAAATCGTATCTAAGGACACGGGCCAACTGGTGGCCATTTCCCATTCGATGGTGGGCAGGTCTGTGGTGTCGGGAGCTTGGGCTGTTTCTGTGGAGCCATTGCCGGAGGATCCCCCTGGGGATGTGGAACTGCAAGCGGCCATGGCGACGGCTCCCCCTAAGCCCCAAGCTCCCTGTTGTAAGATGACGCGACGTTTCATAACCACGGGTATCTCCTGCTGATTTCTAGACCTGATTTCTGGATTTGGTTTCTGGACTTGGTTTCTGGACTTGGTTTCTGGACTTGGTTTCTGGAAAAATCTGCCCTATTGTCCCGGTTAACCGCCCAGGCTGGCCTATTTTTTGCAAAATATTAACGCTAGATACAAGCGCTAGATACAAACGCTAGATATGGCGGGTGCCGATAAATATTTGGGTAGGGGGGGGGGCTTTTGGCTCTCTTTGGGGGGTTTTGGGCAAATTATTGATCGTTCTGCCTTGGGCGCGAAAACCGCGTTCCTACCCCTTA
>Ga0129333_10002157_pt1 | contig 18200 bp, 17 predicted proteins | sample CPB6_08_DNA_FD_94474 | JGI IMG/M metagenome (GOLD analysis project Ga0129333, IMG submission 94474) | Freshwater to marine salinity gradient microbial communities from Chesapeake Bay, USA - CPBay_Sum_0.6_0.8_DNA | ecosystem: Environmental > Aquatic > Marine > Coastal | place: USA: Chesapeake...
ACCGGGTCAGCACCAGGAGCGCTGCCAGCATGCGCACATCCGCAGCGCGATCCGATGAGCGGCAGGCGTCTCCCGCGATGGTCCCGGACTGGCGGAAGGAGCGCGCAGCTGCGCGTTGAGCGCAGGCCCACCAGGCGCTGGTGGGCGGCGGTGGGAACGGCGCTGCTGGTGGTCTTCCTCAGCGGCGGCGGCACCGGCTGGCACGCGCTGGCGATGGGGCCGAGCTGGAACGGCGCCGGGAGGCCGCAGCTGCCGCAGCGGGCGACGGCCACGGCAGCCGGGCGGGTGATCCCGATCAGCCGGCAGCCCTTCTACCCAGATCTGCTGGCTACCGCGGCCCGCTGGGCCGACGCCCCGCTGGGGGAGGTGGTTGGCGATAGCCCCAGGGAAACACTGCTGAATTTCTATGCGGTGATGAGCCGGGTGGAACGGGAGCTGAGCGCCGCCACCAGCCAGGCCGACCGGGACCCTGGCCTGACGTGGAGCGCCTCGGCACAGGCGCACATCGCGACAGCGGAACAACTGTTCGGGCTGGCGGTGCAGGCGTTGGACGCCAGCACGTTCCCGCAGAGCATCCGCGATGACATGGCCCAGGAGGCCGCCATCCAGCTGAAAGAAGTGCTGGATTACGTCTTCACCCACAGCACGGCACCCATCGAGATCCCGGACTCAGCCGGGCTGAAGCTGCTCAACAGCCAACGGAATCGCAGCAGCGACAGCTGGACGATTCCAGAAACAGCGATCACGCTGACCAGCACACCGAGCGCTCGACCAGGCGATACCAGCTTTCTCTTTGCCAGCGATACCGTCGCACAGGCGGCGCGCATGTTCGCACTGATCAAGGAAGCAACGGGATTCAAGCAACCGTTCTCGACACAGGGGTTTTTCGACAGCTACAGCAAAACACCGGGGTTTCTAGCCCCCCCAAAATGGTATTTGCGTCTGCCACCACAAATCCACAATCTCGCAGACGCCCGAATCGGGGGGCTAACACTATTCCAAATCAGCGCCACAGCAATCACGCTACTACTGTATGCCTGGTTCGTTCTGATTCTATTTCGCAATCTATTGCACACCTATCGTTACTATCAGGAGCGCGAACAGGATCCCGAGCAAACAACGCGGCGCGGCTGGCACCAGGACAACGTGGCCTGGCTGCGGGTCATGCTGACCCTGCCGGTGATGCCGCTGACACGCCTGTGCGATTACCTAATCGATGATCAGATCAATTTCACCGGCCTGGCACTGGTTATCCTGACCTACGTATTTTACATCTGCTACTTTATCGCTGCCAGCCTATTCGTTTTCTACCTGCTTGAAGCCCTCGGCCGAAGCCTGTCGGAGTGGCTCGTGCACCTGCGTGGTGGCGGATCCGATCTGCAGCTCAAACGGGTCAGCAATCTGGTGATGCCCTGCAGCCGGGTGCTGGGGGGCCTGGTGGCGCTGGTGCTGATCTACCGCCTGCTGCTGATGCTGGGGCTGCCATCAACCACGGTTCTGGCCTTCTCGGCCGTGCCGGGCCTGGCCATAGGTCTGGGGGCCTCCAAACTGCTGGGCAACATGTTCGCCGGCCTGTCGATCCAGACCGATCGTCCCGTACGGGTCGGTGAGTTCTGCCAGATCGGCGACAACCTCGGCTTCATCACCCGCATCGGCCTGCGCTCTCTGGAACTGCAGACACTGGAGAGCAGAGTGACCATTCCCAACGCGATCGCAGACGAAGAAACGATCATCAACTATTCACGGCGCCAACCGCAACGCCAATCAGGGAGCAGCCCCTCGCTGCTGGTGGACCTGATGGCGAAACGGGTGATCCCCGCCTCCCAGAGCACGGATCTGCTGGCGGTACTGCGACGAAGGATCAGCACGGTCACAGAGCTCAGGCAACCGCTGCTGACTCTTGAGCATCGCGATGATGAGTCGCTCACGCTGATCTGCCATGGCCTGGTGGAACTGCACAACTGGCACCATTACCTGAAGGTTCGCGAACAGTTGCTGCTTCTGGTCAAAGACTGCGTTGAAGAAATCCAGCTCTGTAATCGGCTGATCGGTGTGAGCTACAGCACCTCGACAGAACAGCTACAACGCCTACCAGCACTGATCGCCGACGTGGTTAAGCGAGACCCCCATCTGAAACTGGTCTCATGTCGGCTGATGACGATCGCAGACTTCAGTTACGACGTTGCCTTCTTTCTGGAAAGCCATCACGACGACATCATCGAACTGCGCAACGCCATCGACCGCTTGAATCGCGATCTACTCAGTGCGCTTGACGACGCCGGCATCACCATCCCCTACCCGACCAGCGTGCAGATTCAGGCGCGGGCCTGACACGCGCCATCAGCAGCCCACAAACAACCACAGGATCGAGCGCCCATGTCCAGCAGCCCCTCGCCGGCACAGCGCAACCGGGAGCAGGAGAGCGGGCCGGCGCTGTGGATGCTCTCCAGCGCACTCAGCTTCAGCCTGATGAGCGTGTTCGTCAAAGCCGTGGGTGAGCGCATCCCGGTGGCGGAAGTGGTGCTGGCCCGCTCGCTGGTGAGCCTGGTGCTCAGCGTGCTGATGCTGCGCCAGGCGGGACTCAGTCCCTGGGGCAACCGGCGCTGGCTGCTGGTCCTGCGCGGCGTGATCGGCACAGGCGCCCTGCTGTGTGTGTTCGCGGCCCTGGAGCAGCTGCCCCTGGCGCCAGCCACGGTGCTGCAGTACCTGCAACCCACCATCACGGCGCTGCTGGCCTGGCTGCTGCTGAAGGAGCGGCTGGGGGGGCGGATCATCCTGGCTGCTCTGCTCGGCTGGCTGGCGGTGGTGCTGCTGAGCAGCCCGGCGGAGTTGAGCGGCCTGCTGGGCCCCCTGGCCGGCACGCTGCTCGGCCACAGCAGCATGCCGCTGCCGCTCACCGGCGTGCTGCTGGCCCTGGGCGGAGCGGTGCTCTCCGCCTGCGCCTACGTCAGCGTGCGAGCCCTTGGACGCAGTGAGCATCCACTGGTGATCGTCTTCTATTTCCCGCTGGTTGGGCTGGTGCTGACGCTGCCGGCGGTGATCGCCGAACCTGTGCTGCCATCGATGCGGGAAGCCCTGGCGCTGGTTGGCGTGGGCCTGTTCACCCAGCTGGGCCAGATCGGTGTGACCCGGGGGCTGCTGAGACTGCCGGCGGCCCGAGCCACGGCGATGAGTTACGGCCAGGTGCCGCTGGCGGCCTTATGGGGCTGGTGCTTCTTCCGCGAACCGCTGGATCCGGACACGGCCATGGCTGCGCTGCTGGTGCTGGCGGCCACCCTGCTCAGCCTCAGACGCGCTCCCCAGCCAGCGGCAACGGATCGATGAGCCAGTCCTGGTTGCTGCCATCGGCGCTGCCCGCCGGCCGGGCCAGTCGCCAGCTCTGGCCGCGTTCGCCCCGCTGCAGATAGAGATCGAAACGGCTGTCCACGCGGATCGGATCGGCCGGCAGACGCCAGTCAAAGCGGCCGGTGAGGTGCAGGCCGCGCCCCTCACCGATCGCGATGGCCTGCTGCGATTCCACCCGCACGCGGCTCACCTGCGGAGCACCGACCGGGTCGAGGGCCAGGCTTGAGGCGATGGCTTGCTGGGTGAGCTCGATCTGCAGGCTCAGAGCCGAGAGCAGCACCTTCTGCGAGGGCTGAGCGACACCCGAACAGGCGCTCAGGGGCAGCAGCAGCAGCAGGGCCAGCAGCAGGCCGGGCAACGGAGCCAGGCTGCGGCTCAGGGCAGCCGCAAACCGCTCCAGCCGCTGCACGGGGGCATGCGGGGATAGGGGCAGGGTTGGCAGACCGGGCAGCATGGGGAGCAACGCACGTGCCCCCATGATCGGCTGGCTGCAAGGGCAACTCGCCGACCGCTGGCGCCAGGGCAGCCGCTGCGGCCTGCTGCTGGTCTGCCACGGGGTGGGCTACGAGGTGCAGATCACCAGCCGCCACTGGGATCAGTTGCCCGAAGACGGGCCCACCCTGACCCTGCACATGCACCAGGCGATCCGCGAGGACGGCTGGACCCTCTACGGATTCCCGCAGCGCCAGGAGCGGGATCTGTTCCGCGAACTGGTGGCCGTCAGCGGCGTGGGGCCGCAGATGGCCCTGGGCCTTCTGGGCTGCCTGAGCAGCGGCGAACTGGTGCAGGCGATCGTGCAGGCAGACCTGCGGCTGCTGTGTCAGGCGCCGGGGGTGGGCAAGCGCACCGCCGAGCGGCTGTCGGTGGAGCTGCGCAGCAAGCTGCAGGAGCGCTACGGGGCGGGGCTGGCGCTGGATGACGAGCTGACCCTGCCGGCCGCCGGGGATCAGGGGACCGCCGCGACGCCGGAACTCCGCGAGGAGGTGCAGCTGACGCTCTCAGCGCTGGGCTACGAAGCGCTGGAGATCAACCGGGCGCTGCGGGCCATCACCGCCCAGGGGCTTGCGGACGGCCAGGACGGCGAAGCCTGGTTGCGGGAATGCCTGCGCTGGCTGGGACGACAGGCGGCCTGAATCGATCGGTGCCGACGAGGCGGTAAGTTGGTTGTTTGCTCCGTCAGGGCCCGACGCCGCGCATGTCGCTCGACACCATCAAGAAGCAGGAACTGATCAACGCCCACCAAACCCATGGCACCGACACCGGTTCCGTGGAAGTTCAGGTGGCGATGCTGAGCGAGCGCATCAGCAAGCTGAGCGGTCACCTGCAGAACAACATCCACGATTTCTCCTCCCGCCAGGGGCTGCTCAAGATGATCGGCCGCCGCAAGCGTCTGCTGAGCTATCTGCGCAGCAACAGCGAGCAGCGCTACATCGCCCTGATCCAGAAACTGGGCATTCGCGGCTGAGATGGCGGGCAAGCCCAACCGCGGCATCGCCCCCACCCCCCGGGCGGCCAAACCGCCCGGCAGCAGCAAGGCAGGCCGGAGCCAGCAATCCATCCCCCCGGCGGTGGCCAATCGCATGGCCCGACGGATTGCCGTCGCCACTGGGGTTCCCTCTGTGCTGGGCATGGCCACCTTCGTGGCCAGCTATCTGCTGGTGAGCCGCTCCGTGCTCGACATTCCCCCTGCCGTCACCCTGGTGACGTCCGGGGGCTTTTTCCTGCTGGGGGTGCTGGGCCTGAGCTACGGCGTGCTCTCCGCCAGCTGGGAGGACGCCCCTGGCAGCCTGCTCGGCTTCGAGCAGATCGGCGTCAACGTCGGTCGGCTGCGTAACTCCTTCAAGCGCCCATCCACGGGCGGCTGAGCCGCGCTGCGCGAGCGTCGCGATCAGGCAGCCAGCAACGGCTCGCTCAGGCGGGCCCTGAATGCCTGATTCAGCAGGGTGCTGAGGGCGGCTTCGCTGTCCTTGACACAGAACTGGTGGCCGAGGCGCACGTAGCGGACCTGCTCCTGGTGGCGCACCAGTGCCACCACCGGCACGCGCACGCCCGCATCCTCGCGCTCACTGCGGTGCTGGTTGAGACATTCGCGCAGCTTGTGCTGCACAGCGATATCGCTGGCCTCATCCGCCTGGAGCTCCACCATCAGAAAGCGCAGATCATCGATCACGCGGCAGTCGTCCACGATCAGTTGCACCTGCTCATCACGGCGATCCACCGAGGCCCAGATCAACAGGCGCGCATCCACCATCAGATGATCGGCCAGGCGGGCATAGGTCTTGGGAAAGACCACCGCCTCACAGCTGCCACTGAGATCTTCAAGCTGCAGCACCGCCATGCGGTCGCCCTTGCGGGTGGTCACCGGCCGGAGGCCAGCCACCATGCCCACCACGCTGACACGTGCCTTATCGGCCTGCTCCTCCAGGTTGCCGAGTGCCAGGGGCGACAGCAGCTGCAGCGGCCGGGTGAGCTGCTTGAGGGGATGATCGGAGAGATAGAAGCCCACCAGATCCTTCTCGAGACGCAACTTCTCGGTGGGGGGATAGTCCGGCACAGGCGCCGCCTTGGGAGCGGTGCTGAGATCGGCGGCCCCATCAGCGGCGGCGCCTGAAGAAGCAGCTCCACCGAGCAGATCAAACAGATTGCCCTGGCCGCTGGCGCGGTCACGCGCACGCGAGGCGGCCCAGTCAACGATCAGATCGAGATCGGCCATCAGCTGAGCGCGATTGGCCTGGGGCTCCAGACCATCGAGGGCGCCGCAATGGATCAGCGATTCCAGCGAGCGGCGGTTGAGGGTGGTGCCAGGAATCCGGTCGCAGAGATCGGCCAGGCCACGGAACGGCCCATCGCTGGAGCGCGAATCGATCAGGGCGCGGATGGCACCATCGCCAAGGTTGCGCACCGCTGACAGGCCGAAGAGGATGCGATCGCCCACGGGGGTGAAGTCGATACCGGAGGCGTTCACATCCGGCGGCATCACCTCAATACCCATGGCATTGCAGTTGGCGATATAACGCTGGACCTTGTCGGTGGTGCCGGCATTCACCGTCAGCAGGGCGGCCATGTAGGCCACTGGGTAGTGGGCCTTGAGATAGGCGGTCTGGTACGTCACCGCTCCATAGGCGGTGGAGTGGCTCTTGTTGAAGCAGTATTCAGCAAACAGAACCATCTGCTCAAACAACGCCTCGGCGATCCTGGGGTCGACACCGCGTTCAGTTGAGCCTTTGACGAAGATGCCCTGGTGCTTCTCCATCTCACTTTTCTTCTTCTTACCCATGGCACGCCGCAACAGGTCGGCCTCACCGAGGGAGTAACCGGCCAGATCCTGGGCGATGCGCATGATCTGTTCCTGATACACCATGATCCCGTAGGTTTCCTGCAGAATCGGCTCAAGCTTGGCGTGGGCGAAGTCAATCGCTTCGCGGCCATGCTTACGATTGATGAACTTGGGAATCAGGCCCGCATCAAGGGGACCGGGACGATAGAGCGCAAGGATCGAGGAGATATCCTCCAGCGATGAGGGCTTTAGATCACGAACGATCTGGCGCATGCCACTCGATTCCAGCTGGAAGATGCCTTCAAGATCACCGCGGGCCAGCAGGCCGTAGGTACCGGGATCATCCAGGGGAAGGGCATCGGGATCCACCTTCTCGCCGGTGCTCTGCTCAACCAGATCGATGGTCTTGTCGATCATGGTCAGGTTCTTGAGGCCAAGGAAGTCCATCTTCAGCAGCCCCATGGATTCGACATCCTCCATGAAGTACTGGGTGATCACCTGGCCATCGTTGTTGCGCTGCAACGGCACCACCTCATCAAGGGGATCCGCTGCGATCACGACGCCAGCAGCATGCACACCGAAGGTCTTGTTCGTACCCTCGATGCGCATCGCCATATCCACCCAGCGCTTGACCACCGGATCGCTCTGATACTTTTCACGAAACTCCGGCGCGGGCGATTCATCGCCGATCATCTCCTTGAGCTTGGCAGGTTTGCCGCGCACCACTGGAATCAGCTTGGCGAGGCGGTCAGCATCGCCGTAGGGGATATCGAGCACGCGAGCCACGTCCTTGAGCACGGCCTTGGAGGTCATGCGGTTGAAGGTGATGATCTGCGCCACCTTGTCCTCGCCGTAGCGGCGAGTGACGTAGTCGATCACTTCACTGCGGCGTTCGATACAGAAGTCGGTATCAATATCCGGCATTGATTTGCGTTCCGGATTGAGGAAGCGCTCAAACAACAGCCCGTTGGTGACCGGATCGATGTTGGTGATGCCGAGCGCATAAGCCACCAGCGAGCCAGCAGCCGATCCACGGCCGGGCCCCACCGGGATGCCATTGTCGCGGGCGAAGCGGATGTAATCCCACACCACCAGGAAGTAGGTGGGAAAGCCCATCTGCTCCATCACCTGCAGCTCAAAGCTCAGGCGCTCGCCGTACTCCGGACTGAAGACCTCAGCCTCGCCGAGATGGAGGCGAGACCGCAGCCCCTGCTCGCTCACCTCGCGCAGGTAGCTCACCGGCGTGTGGCCCTCTGGAATGGGGAAGCGCGGCATCTGATAGCGACCGAGGATGTCGTAGTCCTCCACCTTCTCGGCTACCAGAGCGGTGGTGGCCACAGCCTCGGCCACCACCTCAGGCTCAAGGTGATCGGCGAACAGGCCGAGCATCTCCTGTTCACCCTTGATGTATTCGGTACCGGTGTAGCGCAGCCGCTTCTCGTCGGTGACGAGCTTGCCGGTGAGGATGCAGAGCAGGGCGTCGTGGGCTTCGGCGTCGTTGCTGGTGAGGTAGTGGGCGTCGTTGGTGGCAACGATCTGGATGCCCAGTTCACGGGCGATACGGACCATCTCAACATTGACGATCCGATCTTCCGGTGAACCGTGGTCCTGGATCTCCAGGTAGAAGTCGTCACCGAACACACCCTGATACCAGCGGGCCACATCCCGGGCCACATCGGGGCGGTCGCGCAAAATTGCCTGGGAGATCTCACCGCCGAGGCAGGCAGTGGCAACGATCAGGCCTTCGCTGTACTTCTCGAGCGTGGGTTTGTCGATACAGGCACGTGAGAAGATGCCGCGCCCACGCATACCGCGCAGATGACTGATGCTGGTGAGTTTGACCAGGTTGCGGTAGCCCACCGCATTCTTGGCCAGCACCACCAGGTGATAGCGGCGCTCCTTCTTGGGGGGATTGGGGTCATCCAGGGAGCCGTTGATGACATACATCTCGTTGCCGATGATCGGCTTGACCGCCGTGCCCTTGCACAGCTTCAGCAGCTCGATCGCGCCGTACATCACGCCGTGATCCGTGAGGGCCAGGGCCGGCATGCCGAGCGCCTCGGCCCGCCTGACCATCGCCGGCAGCTGGCTGGCCCCATCCAGCAGGCTGTAGTCGCTGTGGTTGTGGAGCGGGACGAAAGCCACGGGCGACAGCGACGGCTGGTGGGCGATCAGCCCAGACTAGGGGTTGACCACCAGATCTAGTGCCTCAGGGAACCAGCGCCGCCAGGGGGCGCTGCGCCATCACCGCAGCAGCCTGCTCGTAGTGGTGGGCCACCTGCAGCAGGCGCTCCTCCTGAAGCACCCCGGTGATCAGCTGCACACCGATCGGCAGACCGGCGCCATCGAAGCCACAGGGCACACTGATCGCCGGCAGGCCGGCCATGTTGGCGGGGATGGTGAGCAGATCGGCCAGGTACATCGCCAATGGATCCTCGCTGTGGGCGCCGAAGCCGAAGGCGGTGGTGGGGGAGGTGGGGGTGAGCAGCACGTCGACCGTCTCGAAGGCGCGATCGAAATCGCGGCGGATCAGGGTGCGCACCTGCTGGGCCTTGCGGTAGTAGGCATCCACGTAGCCGGCCGAAAGCGCATAAGTGCCGATCAGGATGCGGCGCTGCACCTCATCCCCGAAGCCCTCGGCGCGGCTGCGGGCGGTCATCTCCGCCAGGCTGGCGGCATCGGCGGCCCGATGCCCGTACTTGACCCCGTCGTAGCGGGCCAGGTTGGCGGAGGCCTCCGAGGGAGCGATCACGTAGTACGTGGCGATGCCGTCGTTGAAGCGGGGGCAGCTCACATCCACAAGCTCACAGCCGAGGGCATCCAGCTGGGCGGCGGCGGCCAGCACCGAGGCCTTCACCTGGGGATCGAGACCCTCGGCCTCGAAGCACTCGCGCACGAGGCCCACCCGAAGGCCTGCCACCGGCTGGGTCAGGGCGGCCCTGTAGTCGGGCACGGGGGCCTTGAGGCAGGTGGAATCGCGCGGGTCCGCACCGGCCATCACCTGCAGCAGCTCGGCTGCATCGGCCACACTGGTGGTGAACGGGCCCACCTGATCGAGGGAACTGGCAAAGGCCACCAGGCCGTAGCGGCTGACGCGGCCGTAGGTCGGCTTCAGACCCACCACGCCACAGAAAGCGGCGGGCTGTCGGATCGAGCCACCCGTGTCGGAGCCGAGCGAGGCCACACATTCGCCGGCGGCAACGGCGGCGGCGCTGCCGCCGGAGCTGCCCCCCGGCACCTTGTCCGGGTTCCAGGGGTTACGGCTGGGGCCGAAATAGGAGGTCTCGGTGGAGCTGCCCATGGCGAACTCATCGAGATTGGTCTTGCCGAGCAGAACCGCACCAGCGCCCCACAGCCGGTCCGTGACCGTGGATTCGTAGGGGGGGACGAAGGTCTCCAGCATGCGACTGGAGCAGGTGGTGCGCACACCACGGGTGCAGAGGTTGTCCTTGATCGCCAGAGGCACGCCGGCCAGGGGAGGCAGGGGCTCTCCGGCGGCGCGCAGGGCGTCGATGCGGTCGGCGTCAGCACGAGCCCGCTCAGCCGTGACCTCCAGGTAGGCATTCACCGTGCCATCAACGGCCTCGATGCGGCTGAGGTGACGGTCGGTGAGCTCGCGGGCGGACACCTCGCCACTCCTGAGCTGCTGACGCCACTCGGCGATGCCCATCAACCCTGATCCATTGCTGGAGTCGACGCTATCAGCCGACCCCGGGCTTGTTCAGCCAGGTTCAGCGGCTTCGGTGCTGATGGTGAGCGGCTCACCGCGGCGGGTGCGCAGCAAGCTGTGCTCCAGGGACGCTGCCCCCTCGCTGCGCAGATCAGCCAGGAAGGGCGGCAGCGCCGCCTCCAGGCTGCTGCGCCGCACGTAGGGCCCGAACCAGTAGGTCACATCGGGCTGGTGGGTCTGCACACGCGCCCACCAGGCCAGCCCCAGCCCGTTGGCCACACTGCGGATGGGCTGAGACAGGCTGGTCATCGGGCCAGGGGGGAATGGGGCCATTGTGGCCGTGGGGTTCGCGAATGGACGCGCTCAGAGCTGAATGTCGCCACTGAAACCGGCCGGAGCCGCAGGTGCGAGGCCCAGCTCCAGCTCTGCCATCGGTGCAGTGCCGGCCTGGTCTTGCGGATCGGCCACCGGCGCGGCCGACCCGGGGCTGGGCTCCCGGCTGAGATCCGGATCTCGATCCGGATCGAAATCCGAATGGCCCTCAGAGGCCGGTTCCGCCACAGGGGCCGCGATCGGCGAGGGGGCGGGCAGCTGGGGCCGGACGATGCGCGGAGCCGGGGCGGAACCGGTGATCTGCTTCATCCAACCGCGGCGTGCCACCTCATACAGCACCATCGCCGTGGCCACCGAGGCATTGAGGCTAGGGGTGGCGCCACGCAGGGGGATGCGAACCAGCTGATCGCAGTGCTTGCGGGTCAGCATCGACAGACCGGAACCCTCTGAGCCGGTGACGATCACCAACGGCCCCTCCAGATCCGCTTCGCTCAGCGAAACACTGCCCTCACCGGCCAGGCCGATGACGCGATAGCCCTCCTCCTTGAGGGTTTCGAGCGAACGGTTCAGATTCACGACCCGGGCGACGGGCAGGTGTTCCAGGGCACCGGCGGCCACCTTGGCCACCGACCCTGTCAAACCGGCGCTGCGGCGCTGGGGCAGCACCAGGCCATGGGCCCCGAGGGCCTCGGCGCTGCGCACGATCGCGCCGAGATTATGGGGATCGGTGATGCCGTCGAGGGCCATCAGCAGCGGCGGCTCGCCGAGGTTGCGGCAACCGTCGATCAGGGTGGGCAGATCGAGGGTGTCGGCCGCCGCGACCTGCAGCACGATGCCCTGATGCACCGCACCATCGGTGAGCTGCCCAAGGCGAGCCCAGGTGACCTCCTCCACCAGCACGCCACCGGACTTGGCCTCGCGCAGCAGCTGCAGGAAGCGGGGCTGGAAGCGGAGTTCAGGGGTACACCAGATGCGATGGATCGGCCGCTCGCTCTCCAGGGCGGCCTGGGCGGCATGACGACCCCAGATCAGGTCCTCGGCGGGGGAAGCCTGAAAGCGCTCAGCCTCACCAACCGGCACCTCAACGGCGACCGGCGGACGGGAATCCAGGCGGGGGCGACCGGGACGGGCATCGCGGTTGAAGGAACGGGCGCCATCGCGGTCAAAGCGACGGCCGGGCGGGCGAGCACCCTCTCCGAACTGGGGACGCCCCTGGGGACGGCCGGCGCGGAACGGGGGTCGACCCTCCTCAGGACTGGCGCTGAAGGGCCGGCGACCGTCGCTGCGACGCGCATCAGGACGGCGCCCCTCACCCTGGCGACCCTCGAAGCGACGCTCCGGACGCCCGCCGGCGGGACGGGGCCCGCGGGGCCCATCAGGGCGAAAACGATCGCCACCACCATCGCGGGCACGCTCAGGGCGGCCCCCCTCGGGACGGCCGCGATCGGAGCGGGGGCGATCGAAGCGAGGTGCATCGAAACGACGCTCACCACGCTCGGAACGCTCTGGACGCTCGGAGCGACCCTCGCGCTCCGGACCGTCAGGGCGCCACTCACCGCGAGCCTTGAACGGCCGGGCAGGGCGGAATGGGCGACTGCCGCCGGCACCGGAGCCCTGCCCCTGGTCCCTTCGACGATCAAAACGGGGGCTCATGGCAGGCAGGCAAATGGGTTATGAGTCGGCGTCCTCGAGTCGATCCAGCAGCTGGGCAAGACGGCTGGGGTTCCGCAGAAAGAGCCAGCCAACCATTGTCTCAAATCCCGTGGCCCTGCCATAGATCCCCGATTCACCGCGGCGGGGGCCCCGGCCGGCCCGGTTACGCCCCTTCCTTACCTGCTCTAGCTCGTCAGCGGTCAGCACGCCCTCCCGCTCCAGACGGTCGAGGGCCGCGGCCTGGGCATCGGCGCGCACCTCAGCCACCACCGAGCGGTGCAGATCGGCACTGCGGCCAGGGGTGCGGCAGTGGCGCAGGCGCTGGTGCAGCTCCCAGACCGCATCACCGAGCCAGGCGAGCTGCAGGGGACCGAGTTCCCCCTGAATGGCCGGTGGCTGCAGCGCCGCCAACCAGGCGGCTGAACCCGGGGCTTCAGGCAGCGAGGGAACCGAGGGCGGTGTCGAGGTCGGGCTGGAGATGGAGAAACTCCTCGAGTCTCACCAGTTTCACCGTCTGGACGACCCGGGCGTTGCCGACGACCAGGAACTGCAACCCCTGACCATTGCAGAGCTTGGCGAGTTGCACCAGGACGCCCAGGCCGGAGGAATCGATGAAATCGATCCGGCTCAGATCGATCACGAGCGGCTGGGGAGTGCTGGTGAGGTGATCACCGACAAAGGCGAGAAACTGCTTGTCGGAATAGGCGTCAAGCTGGCCGGTGAAGCGGAACAGCATGCAGCCGTCCTGTTGCTCAAAGCCGCCGCGCAGGGAGACGGTCAATCGCTGCAGATCAGTGATGGCTTCTGGCCCCCTCGGCGAGCGCGACCGAAGTGTAGGGACGCTTTCGGGATTGGGAACCCGCCAACCGTGGATGCGGCGATCTGCAACAGAAGCGGAGCCGAGATCGGCGGCAGAAGCGGCGATCTTCAGCGGCGGCGTTCAGCCATCAGCGCCGCGAAACGGGCGAAGTGGTGATCGGCATCATGGGGGCCAGGACTCGCTTCCGGGTGGTACTGAACCCCGAACAACGGTTTCTCACGGTGGGCCAGGGCCGCGACGGTGCGGTCGTTGAGATTGAAGTGGGTGATCTCCACTTCAGCGGCCGGCAACGAGGCGGCGTCGAGCGCGAATCCATGGTTCTGGCTGGTGATCTCCACCACGCCGGGGCTGCCGCAGGGGTGGTTGAGACCGCGGTGACCGTAGCCGAGCTTGTAGGTGCTGCCGCCAAGGGCCAGACCGAGAATCTGGTGGCCGAGGCAAATGCCGAACACCGGCAGATCGCCCTGCGCCACCAGACCGCGGGCCAGGTTGATGCCGGCGGTCACGGCCGCCGGATCGCCGGGGCCGTTGGAAAGGAACACACCCTCGGGCTGCAGCGCCAACACCTGCTCCAGCGTCGCGGCGGCAGGCAGCACCGTGATGGCACAGCCATGGGCGGCCAGGCGCTCCAGGATGGCGCGCTTGATGCCGAAGTCGATCGCCACGACCCGATAGGGGCTCTCGGGGCAGGACTGACGACGCTGATCAAAGCTGGCCGGACAAAGGGACGTCCAGGTGTAGGGCTCGTGGGTGCTGACCCGTTCGGCCAGGTTCAGGCCGGCCATCGAAGGGGCGGAGCGGACCCGCTCCAACAGCTGCTGAGGGCTGCTGCCGTCGGTGCTGATGGCGCCGTTGATGGCTCCACCCTCGCGCAGATGTCGCACCAGGGCGCGGGTGTCGATACCGGCGATGCCTACCACGTTGTGGCGCTGCAGCCAGGATTCCAGACTCTGCTCGCTGCGCCAGCTGCTCTCCTGGGGCACGAGCTGGCGGGCGATCACACCGCTCACATGCGGGGCATCAGCCTCCTGATCGACGGCATTGACACCGGTATTGCCGAGCTCGGGATAGGTGAAGGTCACCAGCTGGCCGGAGTAGCTGGGATCGGTCATCACCTCCTGGTAACCGGTCATGCCGGTGTTGAACACCACCTCGCCGATGGCGGTGCCGCTGGCACCGAACGCTGTGCCACGCAGCACCAGGCCATCGGCCAGCACGAGCAGGGCGGGAGTGGAGGAGGGGGCGGTCGTCATGGCCCCCATCATCCCGCAGGGCCTGCAGGGGTCAGGCCAGGGCCGAGCGCAGCAGCTCCAGACGCTGCCAGGCGGCGGCGGAGGCCATCGCCTCCAGTGCCATCGGCACCGCCTCAGCCACGCTGGCGCTGCGGCCACAGGCCCACAGCACCAGGGCGGCATTCAGGGCGACCACATGGCACTGCGGCTCGCTGCCGCGGCCCTGCAACACCGCCTCCAGAATCGCTCGATTGGCGGCAAGATCACCACCAGCAAGCGCCGCGAGCGGTGCACTGACCAGGCCGAAGTCCTCAGGTCGCACGGTTTCGGAGCGCACCTGCCCCGCTTCGATCAGGCGCAGCTCACTGGCACCGGAGAGGGAGGCCTCATCGAGGCCGCCATGGCCATGAACGACCACGGCCCGCTCCAGGCCGAGCCGGGCGAGGGCATCGGCCATCGGATCGAGCAGGTGGGCACCGCCGACACCGAGCACCTGGGTCTCGGGGCGCAGCGGATTGACCAGCGGCCCGAGCAGGTTGAACACCGTGCGTACGCCGAGGCTGCGCCGCAACGGCGCCAGTCCGACCAGGGCTGGATGCCAGCCGGGGGCAAACAGGAAGGTCACACCGCTGGCGGGTAGGGCCTGCAGCACCCGCTCCGCTGGCGCCTGGAGATTGAGACCGGCAGCTTCGAGAACATCAGCGGAGCCCACCTTGCCGCTGGCGCTGCGGTTGCCGTGTTTGGCCACATGGGCGCCGCAGGCCGCAGCCACGAAGGCCACGGCCGTGGAGATGTTGAACGTGTTGGCGCCATCACCACCGGTGCCGCAGGTATCCACCAGGGGCAACTCAGGTCGGGGGCCCGGCAGGGGACAGGCCTGGCGGAGCACGGTCGCCATCGCCGCCAGCTCCTCACCACTGGGTTCCTTGGCCCTCAGGGCGGCCAGCAGGGCACCGGTGAGGACCGGCTCGATCGCCTCCTCCAGCCAACCCAGCATCAGCGCCTCAGCCTGGTCGGCGCGCAACGAACGTCCCTGCAGCAACTGCTCCAGCAGGGCGGGCCAGGGAGTGGAAGCGGCCATGGCGGCGCCGGATCGCAGAACGGTGGGCCTGATGTAGCAGAGACACGCAGCGGCGTGGCTGTTCAGGGTCCGTCCTGGTCAGCGGTATCGAAGCCGGATCCCACCGCCTGGGGTGCCGCCTCGGCTCCGGGCCGGAAGCCGGCGGCCCAGATGGCCCGGCAGCGGGCATTGAGCTGGTCGCGGCTGAGGCCCCAGAGCCGCAGGGTCTTCTCGAGGTCCTCCTGAAGGTCGAGGGCACCCGGGAAACCGCTGTATCGCATCAGCAGCCGCCCGAGATCCACCAACTGGCGGTCAGTGGGTTCATGGGCCGCCAACAACTGATCCACCAGCTCGCGGTCCGTGGCGTGCAGGGGATGGGCGGTCTGCGCGTCGGCGGGCAGATCGGCCATGGCAAGCGAAGGGGAGGCTGCGGCCAGCCCAGCATCGCCCAGGCCGCTCTCTAGGTTGGCCCCACCCTGACGTTCTCCATGGCCGCCCTCCGCCTCGGGCTGATCCGGCGCTACCTGCGGCCCCATCGCCGCACCGTGCTGCTCGGGGTGCTCGCCCTGGTGGTGGTGAACCTGCTGAGCGTGTCGCTGCCGCTGCTGGTGCGGGGCGTGATCGACGACCTCCAGGACGGTTTCCAGATCGCCGACGTGCTGCGTGAGGCGGCACTGATCATCACGCTGGCCACCGCGATGGGCGGCGTGCGGCTGTGGTCGCGGATGCTGGTGTTCGGTGTGGGTCGGCAGGTCGAGGCCGATCTCAAGCAGAAAATCTTCGACCACATGCTGCGGCAGGAGCCGGGCTGGGTGCAGACCACCGGCAGCGGTGAGGTGATCAGCCGGGCCACCAGCGATGTGGAGAACGTGCGCCGCCTGCTGGGCTTCGCGGTGCTCAGCCTCACCAACACGGCCCTGGCCTATGCCCTCACCCTGCCGGCGATGCTGGCGATCGATCCGCTGCTGAGCCTGGCGGCGGTGGGGCTCTACCCACTGATGCTGGTCACGGTGCGCCTGTTCGGCGGGCGGATGATGCGCCAACAGAGGCGCCAGCAGCAGTCGCTGGCCCAGCTGAGCGACCTGATCCAGGAGGACCTCTCGGGCATCAGCGCGATCAAGATCTACGGGCAGGAAGCCACCGAACGCCAGGCGTTCGCCGAGCGCAACCGCTCCTACCGCGACGACGCCCTGCAGCTGGCGCGGACCCGCAGCACCCTGTTCCCCCTGCTGGAGGGCATCTCATCGGTGAGCCTGCTGCTGCTGCTGGCCCTCGGCAGTGGCCAGCTGGAGAGCGGCAGGCTCTCGATCGGTGATCTGGTGGCGCTGATCCTTTACGTGGAACGGCTGGTGTTCCCCACCGCCCTGCTGGGCTTCACCCTCAACACCTTCCAGACCGGCCAGGTCAGCCTGGAGCGGATCGAGGAGCTGCTGCAGCGCCAGCCACGCATCCAGACCGTGGCACAACCTCTGAGCCCTGTGGAACCGGCCCGCGGCCATGGTGCCGCGATCGAAGCCCGCAACCTGACCGTGCGCTACGACGGCGCCGACCGCGATGCCCTGGAGGGGCTCAGCTTCCGGATCAACCCCGGCGAGCTGGTGGCGGTGGTGGGTCCGGTCGGCTGCGGCAAGACGACCCTGGCCCGTGCCCTCGGACGCATGGTGGAGGTGCCGGGGGGGCAGCTGTTCCTCGACGGCCGCGATGTGACGGCCCTGCGCCTGGAGGATCTGCGCGCCCGGGTGGCGCTGGTACCGCAGGAGGGTTATCTGTTCACCGCCAGCCTGGCGGACAACCTGCGCTACGGCGAGCCCGATGCCGATCCGGAGGCGGTGGAGCGGGCGGCGGTCCAGGCGCGCCTGGCCGGTGATGTGCGCGGCTTCCCTGACGGGTACGCCACGCTGGTGGGGGAGCGGGGTATCACCCTCAGCGGCGGCCAGCGCCAGCGCACGGCCCTGGGGCGGGCCCTGCTGCTGCAGGCCCCCCTGCTGGTGCTCGACGACGCCCTCGCCAGCGTCGACAACAACACCGCCGCCGACATCCTCGCCTCGGTGCGCCAGCAGAACGACCGCACCGTGCTGATGATCAGCCACCAACTCTCGGCCGCCGCCGCCTGCGATCGCATCCTGGTGCTCGATGGCGGCCGGCTGGTGCAGCAAGGGCACCACAGCGAGCTGGTGGGTCAGAGCGGCACCTACCGGCGCCTGTGGGAGCGGGAGCAGGCGGAGCAACAGCTCAGCCGGGCAGCGTGAGTGAGCCGCGGCCGGGCGGGTTCGCCCTGACCAGACTGGCTCAAGACCTCATTCGCGTCACACTTGACGCCCAGCCACAGACAAGCGGCAGGAGCGTGGCTTAGCTGAGGAACACGCCCCCTTGCCGCGCTCTGCCATGGAGCCCTCCCACGCCCCGTCCCAGCCCTACCGCCTGCGCTGCACGCTGACCTTCGGCGACATCTACGGCCAGATCCTGATCTGGATGCTGGTGATCTTCGTCAGCCTGGCGGCCGGGCTGGCCCTGATGGGCGCCAGCAAGCCGCTGTTCGCGCTGGTGGGCGTGGGGCTGATCCTGGTGCTGTCGCTGCCGTTTCTGCTGTTCGCCTTCACCACCACGCTGCTCAACCACATCGCTCTTGAACCGGCGAACCGACAGAGCTGAGGTCCAGCGGCAACGGCGCTGCGCTGCCTAGGCTCCAAGGCCGTGGTGTTCAGACTGTTTCAGGGCATGGGCATGAACAAGAGCGGCCTGATCAGCCCAGAGGCGGCCCTGCCAGGACGAGCAGGGGCGATCCCCACCGCCGAGCGCCACGTGGTGCT
>Ga0129333_10002162_pt1 | contig 18183 bp, 30 predicted proteins | sample CPB6_08_DNA_FD_94474 | JGI IMG/M metagenome (GOLD analysis project Ga0129333, IMG submission 94474) | Freshwater to marine salinity gradient microbial communities from Chesapeake Bay, USA - CPBay_Sum_0.6_0.8_DNA | ecosystem: Environmental > Aquatic > Marine > Coastal | place: USA: Chesapeake...
TCCTGCAACAATGCTTGAAATCTTCTACAAGTATCAAGTATCCGATCATATCAGCATCACTCCTGCTATCTTCTATGCTAGCAACAACCAACGTCTGGTTGATAACTCCTCTAATTGGGGAGGAGTTGTATCCACAAAGTTCACTTTCTAAGTGATAAATAAAAATACCTGGTTTGTGTGAGAACTTTTCAGGTGGGGAGGTCTTAAGACCTCCTTTTTTATGTTATAATATAAATATTAGTATCTCACACAAACTAAGGTTCGTATGTCTAAAAGAAGTATGATTTGTGGCGTCGGTATAAATGACGCTGATTATCCAGTAAACCCAAGAATAAATGGGACAGAAGAAAGAATTGAATGTCCTTTTTATAATAGGTGGAGATATATGCTAACTAGGTGTTATTCATACTGGGGGTTGACAAAACCCCCTTTTTGTTGTACCATTTCTGATGGGTTGGTAAAAAATATGTCCCTTCTCTCACAACAGGATCGTCAAATGGCGATTGAAGCACTAGAATATTATGTGCAAAAATTAAAGGATGATAACTGCAATCAGGCAGCAATTACTTCTTTCCAAACTCTTTTGAATTGGATTGAATTAGAACATTATAAACATGAAAATTAATCTTTGGTATTGTGCCGAAATGAAACTGTGGCGATGGACTCTAACTGATGATCATCGTCCAATCATAAAACAAGAATCGGGACAAAGAGAAAATCTAAGAGATGCTATGAATGATATAGCAAATACTGTGGAATATCTTATGAAGAAAGATTTTTAAAATACTTCATTTACACAGAGAATAATTGGAGTTCTAATTTCTTTTTGTTGATTATAAATATTTCAAAAGTATTTGGTTAGATGGAAGGTTTATACAAGTTACTGAGTGATATTCATTCAAATCTTTTTGTTTTATTTCATAAGACTTGGGTTTTTCATTGGAATGTTATAGGTTCTGATTTTCAGCAACTTCATACATTATTTGGCGAACAATATGAGGCAATGTTTGGTGAGATTGACCGTCTTGCCGAACACATGAGATTTTTAAATATTCGTCCAGTTGGAACTCTTACTCGCATTGTAGAAGTTTCTACAGTTGGTCAAGGTTCAGATATTGTTCAAATTGATGAACTTGGACAAAGGCAAATTGTTCCAGGTAAACCAGTCGTCAAAGCAGAAGAAATGGTTAAAAGACTTCTTGCGGATAATTTAATCTTTTTGGAACTTTTAACAGAAGCGTCTGAAGCAGCAGGAGAGCAAAGATCATATGCAACAGAAAATCTTCTCCAAGATTTAATGGAATCACATGGTAAGTTTGTATGGATGTTGAGATCAATAACTGAAAAATCTCAAAAAATGTCTATAGAGGATGTTGCAACTGAAGTACCTCCACAAGAACAACCTGTACAACCTCAAATTCAATAATACTGATATTTAATTGATTGATTAGAAATGGAAAATTTAAGAATCAGATGTCGTTCCTGTGGTAAGGAGATTGAAGGGCATCAAATTAAAACTGTAACTTGTGGTTGCCCTAATATGGCAACCATTCGTGGAGATAAGATTTCAGCAGTTGACTTATCGCAAATTGTTATGTTGAACTCTTATCATACAAAAACAAAGTCTGGCGTTCTTACTAATGAAGATATTGCCTGGCAGGAAGAGCGTAGAAAAAGAAAAGTTAGACGATTAGATTTTGAAGTCCGTTGAGGACTTATTGGTTATTATATTTTTAATAATAGTTAAAACTTTTTTGAAGTTTTCTATTTTGTTATACTTCATCCAAGAAGTATCAATAATACAAAGCTCTATATTTTTTTCCAGACACGCTTGAAATTTTCTTTCATCGTTATTTTGTATTTGCTTTAATTTTTCTTCACCATAAATTAGTTCGTAATGAAAAATACCATTCAATTCAAATGCTAAATTAATTTCTGGAATGTAAATATCTAACTCTGAATTAATAGTATCTTTTCTATTGAAGTGAAAGTCAAAATTATATTCTTGACTTAACTGTTCTTGTAAAAATACTTCGAGTTTTGATACTCTAGTTCCATTTGTTTTGTGGGTATTATTATAAGTCGCAGCACAACTTCTAGAACAAAAATGGTTTTTTGTTTTCTTTTGTTCTGCCGGAACTTTATGAAAACTTTTATTGCAATTCTTACATTTTACAAAGTTTTTTTCTTTTTCTTTAATTTGATATTTCTTATGACATTTTTTAGAGCAAAAATGATTGCCTTTTCCCCTTTTAACTTCATATGGTAATTTTTGAAAAAGTGTGCTACAATTTAGACAAGTTACATCAACCATAACTTTATAAATAACGGAAAGACCTATAAATATTTATATTTTTCAGATCTTTATCACTCCGTAAATATCATAGTAGAGGTCCGGTTGGCCGAGGACGCCGCCTTGAAAGCGGTCGGGGTTAATAGCCTTCGCAGGTTCGATTCCTGTCTCTACTGTTATAACTGTAAATATTAGAAATATTACAAAATTTAAGATTGTCTTAATCTATATTTTTATATCAACACAAACTTGACAAGTTGAAACTACCAACTAGTATAACTAGTAGTATTCAACTTGAACCTTATGGATCAGCACACATACGACAATTGGGTGAAGATCAAGGCAGTCTTTGAAGAATCTGGTAACATAGATAATATGTTCTATAAAAGAGCAGTAGAAATTGTAAAGACTAGAAGAGATCCTCTGGCAAAATTTCTTGGAGATGAAAAGTGATGGAACCACAGGATGAATTAGTGAGTCGTTCAGAAGTTCAGGAGATGATCGATGCTGCCATACGACGCCACAATCGTAATGCTTCGATTATCAGTATGTGTGTTGGTTGGGTTGTTCTTGCACTTTTTGCTGAGGGTCTGCTTAGACTCATTGGAGTAATACCTCCATTGTTGCCATCTCTTAGTATCACGCTAAAATAAAAAAATGACAACAGAAGATTGGTTTATATTTATTGAGTTTTTCTCACATATGCTTTATATGTTTGTGGCATTTATGTGTGGTCTCATCATTGGTTACCTTGTAGGATTTAAAAACGGAGGAATGTAATGGGTAATTTGGTTATTAATACTATTGTTATTTTTGGTCTCATAATATTTTTTATAAATTGGGGACTTCACAATGCCTATCCGCAATAAAAGAAAATATGAATTTGCTATGTCTTCATTTGTAAGAATGCTTGGACATAATGTAAATCACAATCACGATATCAATCGGTTTTGTATAGAATGGTCTGAGTGGGGTGTAGACGCCCCTCTATCAGGACTGAATGAAGTAGACCAATACTTCTACTATGAATATAAGAGTTGGAGAGGGGGATGATTTTTCACATCGTAGAAACACTTGCATCAAGTCCAGTCTGGTTAGGACTTTGTGGAGCAGGATTGACAATCGCTCCGATTATGGGTATAATGCTTATACATCGAACTAAATAACGATGTAACGGGGTATAGTAGAAAAGTATAACTCTGCGTTTGGGACGCAGCGAAGAGGGGGCAGTACCTTCTACCCCGATTGCCAGTTTCCCAACTGGCACGCTTGACCAAACACAGTCCAACACTTATAATACTTAAGTATTCATCACACAACAATGTCTCTGATCGAAAAATTCAAGAAAGATGTTAGCACTTTGCGTTCTGCTGCTAATGGGGATATCTACCTTGATGTAAAGAGTCCGAAACTTTATAAGAAAGTTCGCCGCTATTATGAAAATAATGGTGTCGTGTTTTCTGGAGATCCCCTTGACGATTATGAAATGCTGATGGATTATCTCTATCAGGATCTTGAAACGATTGAGGTTGCCTAATGAAAGTCGTCAAAAAACCTACCATTCTTCTTGAACGGTTTCCCTATCGTTATGTCCAGGTCGGTACATTAGAAATCAACGGGAAACCTGATTATCGTATTCAGAAAGTAGATTCCTACACTGGGCGATATAGGGATATGTATCTTTTAGATAATGAGATGCAATTGATGACGGCAATGGAAGATTTTTCTTACACTTGTTGGTTAGATTCAGATATGGTTCCTGCATATGTGAAAGATGACGAAGACACGGATAGTCTTTAAAAGAACTGGTCGGAAGCAAACCCCCCCTATGTCAAAGTCTAATATATTCAGATATATTGGTAATATTCTTCTCTTATCAGGATACTTTTTCCTATTATGGGGAGATATGAAAATCGGACTATTTGTAAAATGTATTGGAAACGTATTTGTCGTTCCCTTTGCTATCAAATATAAGTTTTGGGACATTCTTTTCTTATGTGGTTTTTATGCTGCCATTGAAATTCCAAAACTAGTCCAACTTTTCCTAGTTAAGTCAAACTAGGTGGTGGAGCCAATCCCCAATATGCCCGTGATGGAGACACGTTAACAATCCTGGTGCGGATGGGATAACTCCCGCCCAGTTTCTTGCTTCTGGTCAAAGAGCAAGTGGCGAGCCTGCATAAACTGAGTAGAGGGGAGTTGCATAAACTCTCCTTTTTTGGTATAATTGTATGATAACAATCTATTGTTTATGAAATTACATTTAACTTACTTTGGAGATAATAACTTTTCTTTAGGTAAGAATAGAATCAGAAAGCAAGCAGAAAACTTTGGAGTCTTTGAAACGATTCAAGAGTTTGGAGAATCTGACTTGGAGGATAATCTATTTTGGGAGCAATATGCAAAACCAATGATGAATCCTCGCATAGGAATGCCTAGAAGGTATTATGGATATTATGCCTGTAAACCTTACTTTATTCTCAAAGCACTAGAAAATATTCCTGAAGATGATGTACTTCTTAATGTTGATTCTGGATGTGAGTTGAATAAAAACGGTCTAGAAAAACTGAAACAATATTATGAAGAGTGTCTTGAAACTGAGGGAGTCTTCTTTACTTTAGATCTTCCAGAAATTCAGTGGACAAAGATGGATACCTATCACCATATTGTTGGGGACAATGATGAATACCTTATGACCAGACAAGTTATTTCTGGTATCTTTTTCCTGAAGAATACACCTATGATGCGTGAGTTAGTTCAGAAATGGACTGATGTTTGTATTGAAGGTGGTGGAAAGTATCTTGATGATAGTGCTTCAATTCTTCCAAATGATGAAATTTTCAGGGAGAATAGACACGACCAATCTATTTGGTCTTTGCTTTTAAAGAAAAAGGCAGAAACTCATGACTTTACATTTCATGAGGATGATACTTATGAAACGATTTGGAATGCTGCTGGAATGTCGGGGGTTCCTGTAGGGCAGCAACAAGCACAAATTTGGAATACCTACGGTAGAGAGTATCCAATCTGGGCAACTCGAAATGGTCAAATAGATTTTACAAATTGTGAGGTATGATAGAAAGATTTGATAGACCTTGGGGTTGGTATGAAAACCTCAAAGAAGACTACAGATATAAAGTAAAGAGACTTTATATCTACCCGAATCAAAAAATATCTTTACAATATCACAATCAAAGAGATGAGCATTGGGTTGTAGTATCTGGTGATGGAAAATTAGAATTAGATAAAGAAACTAAAAATGTAAAAGTTGGAGATTATATTTTTGTTCCAGTTTTATCTAAACATCGCATTACTGGAGGAAACAGTGGTATAATGATTATAGAAGTCCAACTTGGAAAAACATGCAATGAAGAAGACATTGTTAGAATTGAAGATGCATACGGAAGGATTTAACTCATGAAAAAAGCATTAATTACAGGAATTACAGGTCAAGATGGGTCGTATCTCGCAGAATTACTACTTGAAAAAGGTTATGAAGTTCATGGCATTGTGCGACGAGCATCCCTTATTAATACTGATCGTATTGACCACATCTATGATTCTATTACTCTCCATTACGGTGACCTTACTGATTCTACCAATCTTGTAAGAATCATTCAGATTGTGCAACCAGATGAGATTTACAATCTTGGTGCTCAAAGTCATGTGAAGGTTTCTTTTGAGATACCTGAATATACTGGACAGGTAGATGCTCTAGGCACCCTTCGTATTTTGGAAGCAGTGCGTCTTTTGGGTATGGAAAATAATGTCCGTATCTATCAAGCATCAACGAGTGAATTATATGGATTGGTGCAGGAGATTCCACAAAGAGAAACTACACCATTCTATCCTCGCTCACCTTATGGTTGTGCAAAGATTTATGGATATTGGATTACTAAAAATTATCGTGAATCTTACGGAATGTATGCCTGCACAGGTATTCTTTTCAATCATGAATCTCCTCGTCGCGGTGAGACATTTGTTACTCGTAAAATCACCCGTGCTCTTTCAAGAATCTCTACAGGACAGCAATCGATTCTTGAGTTGGGAAATCTGAATGCAAAGCGTGATTGGGGACACGCTAAAGACTTTGTGGAAGCAATGTGGTTGATGTTGCAGCAAGAAACTCCAGATGATTTTGTAATTGCAACTGGAGAGCAATACTCTGTGCGTGAGTTTGTAGAAGAAGCAGCGCCTTACTTTGGTATGAAAATTGTCTGGGAAGGTGAAGGTTTAGATGAGGTTGGTATTGATAAAAATACTGGAAAAACGATTGTCAGAGTCAATCCTAAATATTTCCGACCTGCTGAAGTAGAGACTTTGTTAGGTGATGCCACAAAGGCAAAAGAAAAATTAGGTTGGACACCTAAAACTTCTTTCAAACAATTAGTTGAGGATATGTGCATTTATGGACAGTGATTCTAAGATTTTTATTGCAGGGCATAGAGGTCTTGTAGGATCTGCAATTTCTAGACATCTAACATTTAATGGGTATACAAATCTCCTGACTCGTTCTAGAGCACAATTAGATTTGAGAATTCAAAAAGATGTTGATGAATTCTTTTCTGTAGAAAGACCTGAATATGTTTTTCTTGGTGCAGCAAAGGTGGGTGGTATTGGTTACAATAAAGCAATTCCTGCAGACTTCATTCGTGAAAATTTGCAGATTCAAACAAATGTAATTGATGCAGCGTATCGTAATGGATGTAAGAAGTTGCTCTTTTTAGGATCTGCTTGCATCTATCCAAAACATGCTCCAGTGCCAATCAAAGAAGAGTATTTGATGACTGGACCACTTGAAGAAACAAACATTTCATATTCACTAGCAAAAATTGCTGGATATATGATGTGTAAAAAGTATGCAGAGCAGTATGGATTCCCAACTGTATCTGTGATGCCCAATAATCTTTATGGAATCAATGATAATTTCATCATTGAGCAGTGTCATGTGATTCCAAGTTTTATTAATAAATTTGTCACTGCAAAAGATTCTGGTGCTGAAAGCGTAGTTTGTTTTGGTGATGGTAGTCCAACCAGAGAGTTTCTTTTCTCTGACGATCTTGCAGATGGTCTTGTTTTTCTGATGAATAACTATGAAGACCCAGAAATTATTAACATTGGTCCTGAGAGAGAGGTAAGTATTAAAGAACTTTCTGAGATTGTTGCAAGACTAGTTGGATATAATGGTAAGTTAATCTGGGACACAAGTAAACCAAATGGCACTCCACGCAGAGCACTTGATACTTCAAAGATGAGTTCTTTGGGGTGGAAAGCAAAAACCTCTCTTGAAGATGGATTAAAAACTACTATTGATTGGTTTCTGAAAAATAGGAGTAACTATGTCAGACTATAAGTGGCCACTTATGAAAAACTCTATCTCTCTATGGGATAGATTTCAACTTGCCAAGTTTGTTTTAACTTCTGATAAGTTTACTCAGGGTAAAAATGTTGAGCGTTTTGAGAGGGAGTGGTCAAAATGGTTGGGATGTAAATATTCTTTATTTGTAACTTCGGGAAGCACAGCAAACTTTTTGTTAGTTTCTTCCATCATAGAAAAGTATGGATTAAAAAGGGGAGACAAAGTATTAGTCCCATCTTGCACTTGGGTTACAAATATTAATCCAATTATTCAACTGGGACTTACTCCAATTTTTTGTGATGTGAATCTTGAAAATTATAGTTTTGATTTAGACAATCTAAAAGTTATTTCAGAATTACATCCAGACATTAAAATGGTATTTGTGACTCATCTTTTAGGTATTCCTGTTGAAATTGAAGAGTATCGTAAGATATTTCCTAATGCTTTGTTTATTGATGATGTATGTGAATCGCATGGATGTCTTGATAAAAGTGGAAATAAGATAGGCAAAACCAGTCTTGGTGCTACCTTTAGTTTTTACTTTGGTCATCATATGTCAACCGTAGAAGGTGGTATGATTTCTACTGATAGTTGGGAATTATATGACTTAATGAAAATGAAAAGGTCTCATGGACTTGCAAGAGTATCAGATCAGTTTAAGTATTATCAAAATCAAAATCCAGAAATAGAAAAATCTTTTCTATTTGTGAGTGATGGATATAACTTTAGAAATACTGAATTTGGGGCAGTATTGGGATTATCTCAACTCAAGAGATTAGATAAATTCATTGATAATAGAGATAAGACATATGCTAGGTTTGTAGAAATTATGTCCTCTTTAAAGAATAGTGACAATTTTTACCCAATAGTGTATAATGAAGGAAACAGTTGTTTCTGCTTTCCTTTTATTTGTAAAACAAAAGAAATTAAGTCTAAACTTATTTCATTGTTAGATAAGTATAAAATTGAATATAGACCTGTAGTTGGTGGAAATCTTTTAAGACAACCTTACCTTAAAAATTATTCTATCAGTGGAAAGACAGAAAACTTAAATGTAGATATCATTCACGAAAATGGAATCTATATTGGAAACAATCAATTTGTTTCTAACAAAGATATGGACTTACTAGAAACTATTTTAGGAGAATTATGAGCAAGTTTGGTGATTTAATCGATCAATGTATCAAGGAAACTATTGATGAAGTACTTTCGCGTAGAGAACTTCCTGATGTTGAATACATTGAAACAGACAATCTTGGTGAAGTAATTGAAAAACTTTCAATTCTTCACACTCGTATGTGGATGCTTGAGGATGCAATTCAGGAAGCAAAGACAGATACTGAAATTGCTGACCTAAAGCGTAAGATTGATATTTGCTTTAAAGTGAAGCGTCCTCGTCTTGTGCAAGCAGTTAATCTTCTTGTGGATAATGCTATCGCAACAGGAAGAACTCTCCGCGAGGACTCTGTAAAACTTTATAAAGGAGTTGAGTGATATGTCGCTCAAGTACATTCATCATCACTTGGGTCTTGGAGACCATATCATTTGTAATGGTATGGTCCGTCATTTTTGTAAAAAATATGATAATATAGTTCTCTTTTGCTATACACATTACTATGATAATGTAAGTTATATGTATCGTGATCTAAGCAATCTGGAAATCTTTAATTTTGATGTTGAGGAGGATGCTATAAGATTTGTTGAAAACAATAAGACTGTTAAAAATAATCTAATCAAACCTGGATTTGAGAATCTTGATAGTTGTTTGGATAGGATGACTTTTGATGAAGCATTTTATCATCTTGCTGGTCTTGATTTTCAAATTAGATTTGATGAGTTTTACTTTGAGAGAGACTTAGAAAAGGAAGATGAAGTTTGTAGGACTTTGAATCCCAATGATGAAAAATATATTTTCGTTTTGGATGATCCAAAGAGAGGATACAATATTGATATGAGTAAGGTTACAAATGAATATAAGGTAATTCGTAACGATTATCAATTCAAGATGTTTGATTATATTAAATTACTTGAAAATGCTGAAGAGATTCATATGATGCAAACTGGATTTTTGGATATGGTTAACTCCTATAAAATGGATAAACCAAAAATCTACAGGCACAACTATGTTAGAAACTATCCAGAATCAATTCACTCTAAAGGTCTTAATGAGGTAATTGGAATTGACTGAAACTGGATACATATCATATTCTGATTCAAGATTCAACTACCCTTATAAGGGATTTTGTTCTATTGTTTGTGGAATCATTGATATGGCTTTAGAGCATTATGTTGTGAATGGTAATTTCAATATCGAAGTAGCAGAAAGTCAAACATTAAATTTGTTTGATAATATTTCATCAAAAACCAACAAGAGTTACAATGTTGGGTCATGGTGGTTGGAAAGATACTTTTCTAATCAAATCTACCAGGGACAATATAATGCACATACTCCAGCAAATGTAGATAATCTTAAAATTAAAAATAAAGTTTACAATAATATTCTTAAGATTAAAGATGAGTATGTAGAAAAGTTTGAAAATAAGAGAATAGATTTAGGAATTGATGAAGATACATTGGGAGTTCAGATAAGAGGCACTGATAAAAAAGAAGAACTTCCAGAGATAAAAATTGAAAGTATCTTTAATCTAATTGATTCTAATGATAAAGAAAGGATATTTGTAGCAACAGACGACAAATATTACTTGGATTGTTTGTTGAATAGATATGGTAGTAGAATCATTTATGATGACACTCTTCAAATTAGTAGTGGATCTCAATCAATTCATCACAATTGCTCAAATCGCTCTCAAGTAAATGAAGAAGTATTATCTAGCGTTTATTTACTTTCAAAGTGTAGTCACTTTTTGTATAGTTTTTCGAACGTTAGTTTACTGGCATTGATACTTGGAATAAATGATTTTCAATTCATAGATTACCTAAACAAATGATTAGTATTGTAACTGGTACATTAAATCGTGTGGGAATGCTCCCTAACCTGATTAAAAATACTGTTCTTGCAGACGATAGAATAGAACTTGTATTGGTTGATGGTGGGAGCAACGACGGCACTGTAGATTACATTAAGCAAGTCAATCATCCTCAAATTAAACTGATTGAGATTGGTGGTAGAAGTTCTTATCCACATTTCATGAATATTGGTATTCGTGAATCAACTCACGAAATAGTGTGTCAGTGGAATGATGATGTTATCTTATGTAATGATTGGTCTGAAGTTATTATTGAAACTCAATCTAATCATGACTTCTATCTTTTTAATTGGAAGTATGGATCTTTTGATGAAACTAAAAATCCAGATTGGTTGAATGGTATGGACCATACATCTGGGTGGTGTTTATGTAATGTTGCAGATTCTGGTGGAGAGATTGTGATGAATTATGGATTATATCGTAAGAAGATATTCAGAGAAATTGGAATGTATAATCCTGAATATCAGTATTATTGTGCAGATGGTGATATGTCCTATCGTGCATATTCTTTTGGATATAAAGTTAAAGACCTGAGACATATCAAGGTATGCTCTCTTCCCACAAGTAAGGTTGCAACTTCTCATCCGGGAGACCATTCGATATATCATAAAAATATGGATATGTATCGAAAAAAAATCTTACCAGAAAGTCTTCAATATCTTTGAATAATCATATCGCGGTGGTTAGATAATTGCTTATCATTTTCATCAAATGGTTCTCCAATAAAAGCAAAGTCATCTAACTTGCGATCTCTTTTAATTGGAGTTCCAATTCTCTCATAATTAAAATATTCGTCATGAAGAAATAAACTTGTAACTGCTTGAGGATAAATTACCTCCTGTAGAAATCTCTGGTCTACTGCTCGGTCTGATATCCAATGTGATGTGCTGATGTATTGTTGCATTTTTTCATCAATGTTTTGAATGAAACCAGATTTACAACCCCACATTCCAGCACTTATTTCCCAAGCATGTCCACCAGGATGGTCACGGATAATATGAAACTGTTTATCTGATGCCAACCATTCTTCTACAGCGACAACATCTCTTTCAAATAAACGAGAGTCACAGTCTCTGGAGATAAAACATTCAACGCCTTCTTCAGATGCTGGACTAAATCGCCACATTGCGTTAGAATGATTTTGATTATCTCTCTCTACGAGTTTCACATTATTGCCTTCTAATTCTTCTAATATATAAGAAGGCACTGAGTCATCATGATAAACTCTCATTTCCCATTCTGGGTAAAATTTATTCTTAATAAGAGAGTTTTTAATTGCTCCCATAGTGTATTTTGGGTTATCGCCCCATAAAGAAAAAGATATAACTTTCATATTCACATCAATTCTTTATTATATATGACTGAGAAAAAACAGTATAACTTGGTTGGTGGTGGTTTTAATAACTACGATAATGGAAATAAAGCATCTTCCATTCATAAGCAGGGATCAAAGTTTATAGAGTGGGTAGATTCTGGAGCAGAAGAAACTTTCTATGTAGATCGATACATTGGTCTTGCCTTTGATGATGATTATAGTAAAAAGAAATATGCTTGGTTACTAGAATCTGCAAATATTTGTCCAGATGTATTAGAAGATGTGAAGAGGAATTATCTTCATTATGTTAGAGTTTGTGATGCAATTTTTACTCATCACCAAGACTTAGTTAAATTGCATCCTAAGTTTAAGTTTGCTCCTTTATATGGGAGTTGGATTACTGATTCAAAACTTTACGATAAGAGTAAATTAGTCTCTATGATTTGCTCTAACAAGGTAATGTGTGAGGGTCATCAATATCGCTTATCCTGGGCACAGAAACTTCAAGGGAAAGTTGATTTTTATGGAAGAGGATTTAATGAGATTCAATCCAAGGAAGAGGGTCTAGCAGATTATATGTTTTCAGTTGCTATTGAAAACGCTTCTTATGAATCTTACTTTACTGAAAAGATTCAAGACTGTTTTTCTACAGGAACCATACCAATTTACTATGGGTCTCCTGATATTGGAAAGTTTTTTAATCCCGAAGGAATTATTACACTTACTGATGATTTTGATGTCTCTCAATTGACTCCAGACCTTTATTATGATAAACTGGATGCAGTAAAAGAAAATTTAGAGAGAGTCAAAGATTTTCTAATCAACGAAGATTACATTTACAAAACTTACTTACAAGAATTATGATTTTAAGTTTTACTAATATTGTAAAAAAATACAATATGAATATCAAAGGAATTATTCATATTGGTGCTCATCAAGGTTGGGAGGTTGATGAATATATTGATAATGGAATTCAAGATATTGTTATGTTTGAACCTGTAAGTGAGAATTTTACAATTCTTGAAGAAAAACTTCAGGATGCAAATGCTAATATTTCTGCCTATCAAGTTGCTCTTGGTAATGAAGAAAAAAATGTTACAATGTATTTGAGTGATAATGGTCTTCTCAGCAGTTCTGTTTTAAAACCAAAAGTTCATCTTCAACTTCATCCGACTGTTGGATTTCCTACAACAGAAGAAGTTGAAATGAAAAGACTGGATAGTTTTGCTGAAGAGACTCAAAACTTCAACTTTATCAATATGGATGTGCAAGGATATGAACTTGAAGTCCTTAAGGGTGGTGCAGAAACCCTGAAGCATATTGATTATGTTTATTGTGAAATTAATCGTGATGAATTATATGAAGGAAATGCTTTTGTAGAAGACCTTGATAAGTTTCTTGCAGACTATAATATGGAAAGAGTAGAAACTGATTGGGCAGGAACTCTTTGGGGAGACGCTCTTTATGTGAGGAAGTGAAATGACAATAAGTTATAATCGTCTTGGGTCAAATGGGCGTCTTGGAAATCAAATGTTTCAATATGCTGCTCTTCGTGGTATTGCAGCAAATCGTGGATTTGATTGGTTGATTCCTCCTCCAGACAGTTATGGTGATTCAAACTATGGATTGTTTGAATGCTTCAAGATGTCTTCGGTCAAGGAAGAAAACTTTGGATATTTAAATGCTCAAAGTATTTCTTCCAATCAGTTTCACTTTTCAAAAGAATTCTTTGATGGATGTCCCGACAATGTAAATCTTCATGATTACTTTACTACAGAGAAGTATTTTGAGAATGTAAAGGATATTATTCGTAAAGACTTTACTTTCAAGGATGAAATCTTAGAACCTTGTAAGGAGATTATAGACCAACTGGATAATCCTATCTTTATGCATTTGCGTAGAGGTGATTATGTAGTCAATCCAAGTGCTCATCCAATTTGCCCCATTGAATACTATGAGGAGGCACTAACAGATTTTGATGAAGACAAACCTGTTATTGTCTTCTCTGATGATATTGGGTGGTGTAGAGATCAACCTTTTTTTGAAAGTGATAGATTTATGCTCTCTGAATTTGATGAGAAGTATGCACAAACTTGCGATACCCTCCAAGGAAGACAACAAGCATTGATTCCTTATTTTGACTTGTGTATGATGACTCTCTGCACAGGAGGAATTATTGCTAACAGTACTATGAGTTGGTGGGGTGCTTGGTTGATGCAAAATAGGACACAACCAATCATTTATCCTACACAATGGTTTGGTAGTTACTACGACCATTACATTATGGATGATTTGTGCCCACAAGATTGGTTTGGAGTTGGAGTATGAATAATCTTACATTCTTAATGCCTTGTCGGATTGAGAGTGAGGACCGACTTAAAAATGTGATTACATCTATTAGTTACATCACTCATCATTTTCCACAGTCACCAATTATCATCAAGGAAAATGATACCCAGTCAGTCTTTCAGGCAAAAGCACTTCCAGTCATTGAAAAGATCTTTGGGGATATTCCAACAAATCTGTATCATATCTTTGAGCAGTCTGATAATAAATTCTTTTACAAGACTCGCATTCTAAATGATTTACTTCTAGCATCAAAAACAGAAGTTGTTTATAATTATGATGTGGATGTTGTTTATCCAGTATCCAGTTATGTAACTGCATATAATATGATTATGCATGGTGGATTTGATGCAGTCTATCCTTATGGTTGTGGTGTTTATCAATGGGCAGTTGATTACCCCATTCCACTCTTTGATGCTTTTATTCAATCAAAGTTTGATTTGAATGTTCTGCAATCAAAATGTAGACTGCAACCATCAGTAATGGGATGGGGGCAAATGATTAAGCGTCAAGTTTATATTGACTCTTATATGTGGAATGAAAATTTTATTTCTTGGGGAGCAGAAGATTGTGAGTATTATTATCGTCTTCAAGCACTAGGTTATTGTGTTGGTAGAGTCAATGATATGGTTTACCACTTTGACCATGCTCGCACTTTCAATTCACACTACCACAATCCAAAGTTTATGGACAATCATAATCTTTGGCAAACTATTCGCACTTGGGATAAAGATGCTATAATAAGGTATTATGAATCTCAGAGTTATGTTAAGGAGAGAAGGAGTCAGTTGAATGCTAGCGTTTAATCATCTTGGAAAACTGGGTAGACTTGGAAATCAAATGTTTCAATATGCTTCATTGAGGGGCATTGCCCGAAATCGTGGATATGATTTTTGTATTCCCAATCATCAGGAAGTATTGAAAGATCCTTATGGGTTTGATGTAAAGATAGAATTATTCTATCCATTTAAAATGACATATGTGCTTCCTCATAATATTAAACTTCTTGATAGGGGATATGCACCCATAGCACAAGAGAAGCAGTTTCATTTCGATGAGACGCTTTTTAATATGTGTCCAGATGAAATTACTCTTGCTGGATTCTTTCAATCTGAAAAATACTTCAAACACATTGAAGATGAAATTCGTGAAGACTTTTCTTTTAAGAATGAGATTCTATATCCATGTAAAGAAATGATGGAGTCTGTCGGAGAAGCAATCAGTCTTCATATTCGTCGCACTGATTATCTTCAGAATCCAAATCATACTGCTCTTGGATTAGAATATTATACTGAAGCACTTCAAAAGTTTGATTCAAATCTTCCTGTGATTATCTTTACCGATGATGTGAAGTGGTGTAAAGAGCAGAAAGTATTCTCTGACGAACGCTTTATGATTTCTGAATCTGGAGACCACTATGTAGATATGTGCTTGATGACTCTGTGTAAATATCATATCATTGCAAATTCTTCATTCTCTTGGTGGGGCGCTTGGTTATCCAATTCTGATAATGTGATTGCACCACATAAATGGTTTGGTGAAGGAAATCAAGATAAAAATACAGAAGATTTAATTCCAGAAAGGTGGAGTAAACTATAATGGACAAAAACAAATCTGCTTATAAACTTAAAAACATTGGGCCCATATATTATCTGAATCTGGATGGACAACCAGAAAGAAAAGAATATATGGAAGAGCAGTTTAAGTATTGGGAAATAGAAAACTATACTCGTATTTCTGCTTATGATGGTCGTGATGATGATTTAAGTGACATTATCAAAGGTCGTTATCCAGAAACAATGACTTCTGGTGAGATTGGATGCACTACATCACACCTCAAGGCAATTAAGCATTGGTATGAAACTTCTGATAGTCCTTATGTGATTATTATGGAGGATGATATTGATTTGCAGACAGTAAGATTCTGGGATTTTACTTGGGCAGATTTTGTATCCAAGATTCCTTATGATTGGGATGTTGTGCAACTTGCCATCATCTGCACTGGTGATTTGCATGTTAAGTTGCATAAGAGATTTGTGAATGATTTTTCTACTGCTTGTTATATGATTACTCGTCATCATGCAGAAAAACTTATTAAGTTTCATGTGAAAGGTGAAAAGTATAAATTGGACCAAGGTGTAAAACCAAGAGCAGTTGCTGATGACTTGATTTATAATTCTGGTAATACTTATTCAATTCCTCTTTTTCTTTATCGTATTGCTTTAGGATCTTCTATTCATCCAGAGCATATTGATGTGTTTCACCGAGCAAGTCACGACGGACTTCTTCAGTTCTGGGAACGTCAGGGTCATGATATGAATATTGACGACTTGATGAATTATGATCCGTTTTTAGGTCGGATAACCCACCCTTCTCAGCAGCAAAGTCAGTAATCTCTGACAAAAACCCTTGACACCTCTTAACATTTGCTATATAATTCTGTTGTAAATCTTTACAAAAGATAATGACTGTAACGACTAACGAATATGGGCAACAGAATATGTTTGCCAAAGAACCCGTAATGTATTATCAGAACTATGGTATGCTCACACCTAATCAAGTAAAGGAGCGTACAAATGGTCGTTGGGCAATGATGGGAATCGTAGCAGGCTTGATTTCTTACGCAACTACTGGTAAACTATTCTTCGGTGTGTTCTGATGACTGAAGTTTTCTGGACCGCCATCAGCATTACGTTTTTTGTAATGCTTGCATATTCTGTAGAAAAATTATCTGAAACTTACTGATGACTACTTATCAAATTACTATTCAATCTCCTGACGGTTCTGGTAAAACTTTCCAATGTCCTGAAGACCAGTACATTCTTGATGCTGCCGAAGAAGCAGGTCTGGATCTTCCTTCATCTTGTCGTGCTGGCGCTTGTTCTGCGTGTGCTGGTAAAGTAGTTGAAGGCACGGTGAACAACGATGATCAAACGTTCCTTGATGATGACCAACTTGCCGAAGGTTATTCTCTACTCTGTGTTGCATATCCCACCAGTGATTGTGTGATCCTGTCCGAACAGGAAGAGAACCTGTGAGTGCTGGAATGCTGGGGCAACTTGGAGTTGCCCTTCAAGAGGTTGGTTGGGACAATGATGTAGAACTAGAAGTCAAAGTCGCAGGTACTCTTAAGTCCGACAAGTTTATTGTTATCAAACCTGTAAAAGAAAAACTGGTATCCAATCCAGATCTTGAACTTAAACAAAAACACTCTTATCAAGGAGAAAACAAATGAAAAATCTTTTTAACGAACGCAGTGAGCGTATTAATGGTTGGTTCGCAATGATTGGAATTGTTGCTGCTATGGGATCTTATGTCCTGACTGGACAAGTGATTCCGGGTGTATGGTGATGGATGTTAAAATGCGTAAAGAACAATAGCAGTATTGGAATATGTAAAATCAACTGTCAGGGAAATCGCACCTGTCTGATATAATAAGTAATAATACTTAACTCTGTCTCTAAATAAGAGGCAGAGTTTTTTTGTATATGCCAAGAGGACAATTGACCAAGGACATTATAAAATGTGAAGTCCTTAAAATAAAATCGGAATTGGATAAGGAGTGGATGAATAAATCTGGTTATGATCCAAAATGGTTGGCACATCAATACCTGAATAAGGTCCTGGACAAAATCGAAGAATATCGTGCTTGACGGGTTCACCACAATGCCCTATAATAGACGGGTCTTCGGGGCACCACCAAATTAAATCCTCAAAAGGGGTTGACAGGGGAGGGAAACCGTAGTATGATAAATAGGTAATCAAATGAGGGGAGCAACCCGTTCCTTGACCTTGAAATCCTTGCTGAAACGGGTCTAATCACCTTACCGAGACTAAGCAAGTAAAAGATGTCTCTCATGTCTCAGGATGAGGGTGCCTGAGA
>Ga0129333_10002163_pt1 | contig 18180 bp, 16 predicted proteins | sample CPB6_08_DNA_FD_94474 | JGI IMG/M metagenome (GOLD analysis project Ga0129333, IMG submission 94474) | Freshwater to marine salinity gradient microbial communities from Chesapeake Bay, USA - CPBay_Sum_0.6_0.8_DNA | ecosystem: Environmental > Aquatic > Marine > Coastal | place: USA: Chesapeake...
AGGTGACCTGACGGTTCCTGGCCCCGCTACCAATGTCGGCCATGCCGATGAACTCAGGGTCCCTCTTGTAGGGGCATTGAGTTCTTTCTTCTTCCTCGATGATCAACGGTACGACGTGGCCCTATACCTCGCATTCACGCCTCTCGCGCGGACGTGTCCCGGTCTTCGCCATCCGGCCGGCGGCGATTACCCCTATCCCGGCCGACGTTCTTGCTCGCCTCAGCGTCCAGCAGTTGCGTGCCCTCACCCCTGCGCAGGTCCGGGCGATGACTTCGGAACAGCTCGCGGCACTGAGCCCTCGGCAGCGCAATGCACTGAACTGAGTGCACGAAGGAGCCTGATCCACCGGCGGGTAGTCTGCTGAGGTGACTCCGCCTGTGCTGCGCGTGCGAGGTGCGGATCGCTCGATCGACACCACGCTCATCATGGGCGTGGTGAACGCGAGCCCCGAGTCCTTCTCGGACGCTGGTCGCTACACGACCCTGCAGTCCCGCCTCGACCTCGCTGCCTCGCTGGTGCAGGAGGGTGCCGACATCATCGACGTCGGCGGGGAGTCCGCCATCACGGGAGTGCCCGAGCTCGATGCGGCAGAGGAGATCGAGCGCGTCGTCCCCATCGTCGAGTGGATCCGTGCGAAGCATCCGGACGTGCTGGTGAGCGTCGATACCTACAAGCCCCCGGTCGTCGAGGCTGTGCTGCGCGCAGGCGCCGACATCATCAACGACGTCAGCGGCCTTCGTCACCCCGAGATCGCCGGGATGTGCTCGCAGGCCGGCGCGGCCCTGGTCCTGATGCACACGGCCGCACCGCCGAAGGTGAGGATGCAGGACCCGGATCTCTACGTCGACGTCGCGGCGCAGGTCCGGGACTTCCTCGTGGCGAAGACGGAGGAAGCGATCGGCCTCGGGCTCGTACCGGAGTCGCTCATCCTCGACCCGGGCCCGGACTTCGCGAAGACCCCGCACCAGACCCTGGCGCTCCTGCGCGAGTTCGACCTGGTGCGCGCACTCGGACGACCTGTACTGCTGGCCCTGTCGCGCAAGGACTTCCTGGGAGCCATCACCCACCGCTCACCCCGCGCCCGGGGCGCGGCCACCGACGCGGCCATCGCGCACTTCGCCGCGACACCCGGGAGCATCGTCCGGGTGCACGACGTCGCAGCCGCCGTCGACGTCATCGCCACGGTGGAGGCCCTGGTCGGCCGGCGCGAGATCCCGGTGGACTACGTGCTGCCGGACGAGATCCGACATGAGCCCCGGACAACCTGAGGTCTCGGGCCTGCGGACGAGTTCAGCCGCGGACTGGCCGCTGGACCTGCTGCTCGACCTGAAGGGCGCGCACCGGATCGCCGTCGTCATCCCCGCCCGGAACGAGGAGGCGACCATCGGCGGTGTCGCCCGCGCCATCGTCAGCGACCTCGATCGCCTGGTCGACGAGGTCGTCGTCATCGACTCCCTCTCCACGGACGGCACCGCACAGGCGGCATCGGACGCCGGGGCGCGCGTGCACTCCGTGGCGGACATCCGCCCGGACCTCGGCATCCGCGGGGGCAAGGGCGAGGCCCTGTGGAAGTCGCAGTTCGTCACCGACTCCGACCTCATCGCCTTCATCGACGCCGACCTGACCGAGTGGGGCACGCACTTTGTCCGGGGCGTCCTCGGCCCGCTCCTGGCCGATCCTCAGGTGCAGCTGTGCCGCGGGTTCTACGACCGGATCCTCGACGCCGGCGGCGTGGTCACGCTCGAAGGCGGTCGGGTGACCGAGCTCGTCGCCCGACCTTGGCTGGCCCTGCACCGCCCCGAGCTCGTCGGGATGATCCAGCCCCTCGCCGGGGAGTGGGCGATCCGCCGGTCCATGCTCGCGGCGCTGTCGATCCCGACCGGATACGGCGTGGAGATGTCGACGCTCCTGGACGTCCACGAGCGGCACGGCGTGCGCGGCATCGCCCAGGTAGATCTCGGCCGGCGCGCGCACCTGCACCAGAACATCCTCGACCTCGCCGCCATGGCCGTCGAGATCCTGGCCGTCGCCGACCGCCGTCGCGGCCTGCCCGGCAACCCGGATGCGCAGACCGCGGACGGGGATGTGGCCGCCGGGGTGACCATCCGGCACGTCGACGCGAGCCGGGCGTGGACCGATCGCTATGTCAGCACCGACGAGCGACCCCCGTTCGCTCTCGTGGCGTCCTAGCCCCACCTTCGTCTGCAGGAGGCGCCCGTGTCTACGAGTCGTCGCTGAGGCTGCAGGGAAGTTTCGCGGTTCGCGAGCGCGGTCCTGCGCATGCCCAGTACCGTCAAAGGGAACCTTGTTCACCGGTTCGAGCCGTGGCAGACGTGGCCACGGTGCCCAGATCGCCCGTCGCCCTCGCCCCTTGGGAGAACCATGAAGAAGGTTGTGAAGCACGCACTGGCCGCCGCGGGAGTGATCGTCATGTTGATGGCTGCGGCACCCGTGTCCAGTGCGGCCCCCCAGTCCGGGCGCGGGCATCTGGGAACGTGGGAGCTCGCCGCATGGACCGTCGATGGCACGACCATCGACTGCCCCGGCAAGCTCACCCTGCCGGCGCCCGCACCGGCCATCGAGTGCAAGGGCGGGGAGTTCCTGAAGCTCTCGAAGCGTTCGCGCTACTCGTCGAACCTCTCGGTCTTCGAGACCATGAGGCACCCGACGGGCGACTACCAGGTGGTGCGGCTGGCCAACAGCCCGACCAGGACGATCGTGTTCTACTCGGACTCCGCCCGTCGAGACCCCCGCGCCTACAACCTGCAGTTCAGCAAGGGCGAGGACGGTCGCGACCGCATGATCATCTCGCTGGAGTTCAGCGCAGGGGCCGGCAGGGACTCCTTCATCGAGATGGTCTTCGACCGGAGCGCCAACTGAGTCGGTGACCTCGGCGATCGCTGGCGCACGACGACGGCTGCTGCCCCTACGCTCTGACCGTGGCTGGCGAGTCCGCGCGGTGGCACCGCGCCCTGCGCGTGCTCATCGGGACCGCGATCACCGCGGCGGTGCTCGGCGTCATCGCCTACTTCGCGCAGCAGCCGTTCATGTTCCCCTCCGTGGGGCCGACCATCTTCATCCTGTTCTTCGCGACGATGAGCGCCCAGGCTGCACCGCGCAACGTGATCTTCGGGCAGGGGATCGGCATCGTGTGCGGCTACCTGAGCCTGATCCTGCTCGGCCTGACGGACGTGGCGCCCGACGTGGTCAACCCCAGCTCCCGGAGCATGATCTCCGCCCTGCTGGCACTCGCCCTCACCAGCTTCCTCATGGTCGGCCTCGGCGCGGTCCACAGCCCCGCTGCCGCGACGACCCTGATCATCGGTCTGGGCTTCATCCGCCTGCCGATCCACCTGGTCGTGCTCATGAGCGCCATCGTCACGGTGATCGCGATCGCGTACCTGGTCAACCGTGCCTACGGCCTTCGGCCCCCGCTCTGGCGGCCGGTGACGCCGGCCGCGTGACCGATCACTCCGCCGTGGGCTCCGCCAGGCGCTCGCACGGCGACCAGTCCGCATCCGGGTAGGCGTCCTGCAGGCGTAGCTCGATGGCTGCGAGCTCGTTGGGCCGCAGGTCGACGAACATGCCGGAGAACGGCTCGGAGAAGAACTGCAGGGCGGCCATCATGGTCGCCGTCACCAGCAGGGTGCCGCCGACGGCCGCGATGAGGAGCACCCGGTTCCGGGCGAGGGCGAGGGTCTGGAGGAACACCAGGGCGAACACCCCGAGGAGGAGGATGATCCAGACCACCTGGGGAACGTCGTTGTTGGCGATGCGCAGGCGCTCCTGGCCGGACTTCATGGCCGACTCGAACTCCGCTCGCGCGGTCGACAGGGCGTTGTCCTCGCCCGCGTTGGCGGGGGTGAAGGAGTCCAAGAGCGCCCGAGTCCGTGCTGCCCAGGCATTGGCATTGTCATCGCCGGTGAGATCCACCGATGCCGTGGCGAGCCACGAGCCCTCGGCGTTCGCGCGCATGAGACAGATCAGGTTGCGCCGCGCGAGGTCGGCCTTGTCGGTCTGGAAGGCGGACGACGCATCGATCGCTGCCGCGAAGGCGATGGCCTCGGCCGTCGTGGTCTCGCGGGCCGCCTGGTAGTTATCCACGGAGAACGCGACGAGTAGGCCGAGGATGATGGCGACGACGCCGACGACGAGGAGCGCGCCGACGATGGCGAGGATCTCGGGCCCATCTCCTCCTCCGGTCAGGGCTCGAATCCTAGGGTCGGGCCGATCCGGCGCGTCAGGAGTCGATCGGCACCTGTATCGCGCTGATGTAGGCCATCGACGGCAGGTGCGCCTCCAGGAACTCCTTGTGCAGGGGGCTGGCGAGGTAGGACTCGAAGTCCGTCATCGACGCGAAGTCCATGACGACCATCCAGGTGGCCGAGACCGGCGCCTGCGGCCGTCGGTTGAGGTCGCGGTGCAGGCTCGCCGCGAGGGAGTGCGGGTGCTCGTCGACGAGTTGCCGCAGCTGCTCCTCGAGGCCGGACCTCGCAGCGTCACTCACGTCGGGATCGATGCGGATGTGGACGACGTGGCGCAGGGTCGCGGTCGTGGACGGTTCGGGGGAGGTCATGCCGGCATTGTGCCGTGCTGACGCCACACGTGCGGACGTCACAGGTACGGGCTGGCCTCCCGGCGCGGGGGCGGGACGTCCTCGGGCAGCGGAGGCATATCGCGGGCGCCGAGCGGCCCGAGCGGTAGCTCGGTCTGCTGGTACGCGTCCGTCTTCGACTCCTCGAACAGGGCACGGCCCCCGAGCGCCTCGACGATGCGGGGAGCGAAGGCGTCCGTCGCCGCCGCGACGTTCTGGCAGGCATAGACGAAGTTGGCCGGCGTGACGTCCTCGGCCCAGATCTCCGACTCGATGATCACCTGGCTGCCCACGTGGAAAGCGCGGGCGAAGTGGATGTGGGTGTTGATCTCGTTGAGCATGGTCAGCAACTGCGGGCTCACCTGCAGGTCGGCGACGGCGACGCTGAACACCTGGACCCACGGGTTGACCGGGCCGACGACCCGGACGAAGAACTGCGCGCCGTGCAGGTGGACGGGCAGGTCGCCGTCCTGGTCCGGCTCGGGGCGCGTGCCCGTCATCCGCTCGATGAGCTCGCGCACGTACACGAAGGCGACGTCCTGGCGCATGCCTCCCCCTCCCGGACTCCGGTCCTCCGACGGCACGCCCAGCCTAGAGCGCGGATCCGGACCCTCCGCGTCGTAGGTTTGATCCGGTGCCCCATGGGGTATCACCTCGGTGGTCGATCCCCGACCCATCCGCTCACGCGGCCTGAAGGAGCAGTCATGAAGCGCACCACGGCATTCGTCCTCGCCGGCACCCTCGCCCTCGGCGGCCTCGTGCTCGCCGCCTGCAGTTCCAGCGACTCCGCGTCGGAGCCCGCCGCATCGGAGGGCATGGTGGGCGACAACCCCGGCACGTGGGCTCCGCTGGAGATCACGCAGTCGGCCAACGGCACCACCGTCGACATGGTGGTCGACCAGGCTGCGATCTTCCCGGACTTCCCGATGGACGGAGCCGTCCTGGAGTCCAGCGACCCGGCCGTGGTCGAGGTCTCGCAGCCGACCACCGAGGGCGACGCCCAGATGGGGGCGGGCATGCGTGCCGTGGCCCCGGGCACGGCGACCATCACGGTGCTCTACCCCGACCAGCCGGCGGATCAGGGCGGCGCGTCGAACGTCGTGATGCAGTTCGAGGTCAACGTCTCCTGACGGCTGGTCCCCGACCCGGCGCGCTCGCGCCGGTCAGTCGGGGATGAGCGGGCAGGGCAGCGAGCCGTACATCGCGGCCAGGCCCTCGAGATCGCCGGCACTGAGCTGGCCGGCGCCGTTGCCGATGCTCTGCGGGTACATGATCGAGGTGAAGTCCTCGACGTGGCCGAAGCCGAGCGCGTGCATGGTCTCGTGGGTCACCAGCGTCTGACGGCCGTTGATCGTGAGCGTGTAGACGTACTGGTCGTCCTGCCAGCGCTTGGTCTTGGGCTGGTCACCGGCCCAGTAGTCGTTGGTCCACTCGTTGGTCGGGCTGAACGCCACCCACCCCTGGCTCGGGCCGGTGAACCCGCCCACGGCGGCCGCCTCGTCCGCGTACCCGAGGGTGGACAGGTCGCGCCAGGAGTACTTCAGGTCGGCGGTCGCGGGATTGTCCGTCTCGACGAACCGGAGGTTGGTCAGCGCGGACAGCTCCGCGAGCGAGGCGATGATGTCGGTGCGGATCGTCGAACGGTCGGCCGGCTGGCCGGTGGAGTCGAGGTGCCACTCGACGGTCTGGCACGGGGTGTAGGTGGCCTGGCGGCCCAGTGGGCGCCATGACGTGAACTGCTGGCCCGCCGCAGGGCGCCACGGCTCGGGCTTCGGCGCGATGGTGACCTGCTGGACCACGCGGTCGCGGCCGGCGATCGCGGTGATCGTGTAGGTGCCGGGTGAGCGGTACGTGTGCGTGAACGTGCGTGAGCACGATGCGGGCGTCCGCGCCGCCCTGGCGACGCTGCAGGAGCCCGCCTGCCGCACGACCGCCGTGCCGTCGCCGAAGCTGACGCGGGCGCGTGTGCGGGAGTCCAGGCCGGTGACGGTGACCGCGTACGTCGGGTCGCGGTCGACACGCACCAGGGGCTCGCCGGTCAGTGCGATCTCGACGGCAGCCCCCGGCCGCGCGGGCGCCGCGCCTGCCGGCCCAGCGCTCACGACCACACTGCCGCCCAGCAGGGCGGAGCCCACCAGCAGGCACAACAGGCGGGAGCGCGTCACCCTGCCACTATGACACGGACGAGCGACACTCCGAGGGCCCCGAGGTGCGCGATGGGGCCACGTCAGGGGATCGGGACCGCCGAGCTGAACCCGAACTGCACCGCTGATCCGTCCGCCCACGGCTGGTTGGTCGGCTTGCGGCGCTTGAGGTTCCGCTGGACGTTGAGCTCCTTCAGCAGGATCTCGAACTGCGGGCCCACGGCCGGGTTGCCGTAGAGGTTGGTGAGCTCCATCGGATCGCGGCTCGTGCAGTACAGCTCCCACTCGTCCGGCGGCGGGGCGATCTCGCCGTCGGACGGGTCCTGGGTCTTGACCGTGGTCACCGCGACCTTCGTGCCCGGCTGGTTGACGATGCCGGCGATGATCGTCTGCACGTCCTCGACGTTCGGGGTCGTCCAGAAGTCCGGATTGTCGAAGTAGTGGACGAGCTTCCACATCTCCTGCTGGCCACCGGGGCCCGAGCCAAGCGCCATGAACACGGCCTCGAGGCTCGACGGCGCCTGCACAGGCGTGTACTCCAGGCCGGCCCAGGAAACCGCGTTGGCGCCCTTGAAGATCAGGTCGTCGGACATGTAGTAGACCGACTCGCCCCGGAACGTGGACGCATCGTCCTCGCCGAGGATGTAGCCCGACAGGTCACGGCCGACGAGCGGCTGGACCTCCGTGTGCGTCTTGCGCAGCTCCTGCCGCAGGATCGCCTCGTCAAGCCCGGCGAGGCCCAGCATCGTCGGCAGCAGGTCGGCGTGGCTGGTCACCACGTCGGACTGCTCTGCCCGGTTGAACAGCACTGGACTGTGCACGATGAAGGGCACGCGCACGGTCTCGTCGTACGCCTGGTTCCACTTCTGGAACAGGCCGCCGTGCGAACCGAGCTGCTCGCCATGGTCGGACAGGAAGATCACGATGGTGTCGCGGTACTGCGTCTTGTTGCCGGTTAGCGTCCTGATCACCTTGGAGAGCTGGTCGTCGACGTTCTTCTGGAGCTGGTAGTAGAACCGCTCGTAGCGATCGGTGTCGCGCAGCGGCTGGAAGCCCTTGGGGTACTGCTCCCGGAAACTCGCCTGGCACGTCGGCTTGGTGGAGAGGTCCTCGTTCTTGGACATGGCGTACTCGGGCGAGAAGAGGTTCTGCGGCACGTCCGAGCCGAGCAGTTGCTGCGCGAGGTAGAAGTCGCCGCCGGCCAGGGTCAGGTCGCCCCAGAGCGTGATGTCATGCGGATTGACGAAAGAGTTCACGAGCAGCCACGGCTTGCTGGAGCTGCGCAGCTGCGTGAGCGTCTCGATGCCCCACTGGGCGAAGACCTCATCGCGACCGCGCCCGCCCGCAGCCGAGGAGCCGGAGTTCAGCGGGTTGCTGCCGTGCGGCTCCGGGCCGATCCAGCCCGTGAAGCCGTACTGCTCGAGCATCCCCGCCTCGACGTACAGCGACTCCAGGTAGGGATCGCGCACGCCGTTGGCGTTGTAGCTCGGCACCGGGTTGTAGCTGCCGGGCTGGTAGATGTCTCCGTCGGAGATGTGCCACTTGCCCTTCCAGTAGGTGTCGTACCCGGCGGCGCGGAAGTAGTTGCCGAGAGTCGGCACCGTGCCCGGCTGCAGCCAGTAGAGGTCCTCCTCGATCGCGCTCTTGGCGGACCCGGAGGTCTGCGACACCCCGTGCAGGGTCGGGTACTGGCCGGTGTAGATCGAGGCGCGGCTGGGCTGGCAGGCCGCCGACATGATGTGGTGGTTGGTGAACTCGAGGGCATTGCTGCGCAGCCAGTTCTGCGCGTTGAGGTTGCGCGAGCGCCACATTTGCGTCTCGGCGCTCTCGTACGCCGGCGCATGGCGCATCTCGTCGACCATGAGGATCAGGAAGTTGGGACGCCGACGCAGGCGACCACGCGGCCGGAACGGCTGCATGGGCGTGGCCTCGGCCGTGCCGGACGTGGCACCCAGGGTGGCGGCGGCGACACCGGCCGCACCCATGGCCTGCAGGAGACGGCGACGGCTGAGCCGAGACGCCCGATGATCGCTCAGGGCTGGGTCGATGCCGGTGTAGTCGTTCGTGGCGTCATCCATGGCGCTTCCTTTCACTGGTGGAGATGGTCCGGGTGAGCGCTCCTCAGCGCGAGAGGCTGATCGTGCCGATCGTGGTGTCGTAGGTGACCGTGAAGTCGTAGTAGATGCGGTTGCCGGTGTTCACGAGTGGTGCGGTCTTCGGCGTGGCCACGGTCAGGTTCCATGACGGCGTCGTGCCCGTGACCACGGTCCACACGCTGAATGCGCTGCCGCCTGCGCTCATGTGGATGGGGATGCCGGACTTCACGACGCCGTCCGAGTCGGCGGGCAGGCCCGCGAACGCCGGCCCGTTGAGCGTGAGCTGGTCGGCTACCGAGTCGAACCAGGTGGGGATGCACGTCGTGCGCCCCTCCGCGATGGTCCAGCAGGCATTCGCCTGGGTGTCGTTCCACAGCAGGCTGCCGTAGCCGTCCGGACCCTGCGGGGGTGCCTGGATCGTGGTCACGGCGTTCGCGGGCGGCTGGGCGCCGAGCACCAGCGACCCTCCACCGGGGATGCCCTTGGCGGGCTGGCCGCCGAAGTGGATGCTCCAGCGCTGGCCCGTGTTCGCGGGCAGGGCCAGCAGGGGGTTGGGCAGCGGCTTGCTGGCCATGCCGACGCCGAGAATGCCCCAGACCCCCTTGTCCTTCCATCCCTCCACCCAGGCGCTGCTGTTGGACGTCACCTGGAACGGCAGGCTGCGGGTCGTGGTGACGCCGCCGATGGTGATCGGCGCCTTGCCGATGAAGCCCTTGAGGGTGCCGCCGTCGTTGGGCGTGCTGATCGGCGTCTTCGTGACGACCGCGCCCGTACGGAACCGGTCGAGGGCCCCAGAGAACAGGCGCAGGCCGACGGAGCCGGTGTCGAGGATCACCCGCATGGGTGCCGAGCGGCCCACCTGGATCAGCACGATTCCGCTCTGGCCGAAGTCCTGCGGCGAGGGCGTCGTGTAGAGGGGCACGCGGACGGACACGGCCTCGACGGTGCCCGTCGTGGTGTCCTCGGCCCAGGCCGGTGAGGCGGCGGCCCCCAGGCACAGGCCAGCCAGGGCGAGGGCTGCGACGGCGAGCCGTGGGCTCGTCGGGCGTCGATGGAACCGCGTCACGGGATCCTCCTGGGGGCATCGGCCGGTGCTGGCACGCTAGGAGCGCCGTGGACGCTGCAGCCGGCAACGTCACATCTGTGACCTGGCAGTGCTGCGCTGACGCGGGCTCCGCCCTCGGGGCGGTCGCCCCACGACCACGATCCGCCGAGCGCCTGGGTCCAGGCGCTGACGAGCGCTGCCCCCGAGCCATCGGAGCGCGGCCCCTCGCGGAATCCCCGGCCGTTGTCGTCGACCTCCACGACGACGTCCGCGTCGGCCGTCGGTGCGCCCGGGGCCTGCCCGGGCGCGGTGGATCCGACCCTGACCTCGCACATGCGTGCACGACCATGGATGGCCGCGTTCAGCAGGGCCTGCTCGACGATGCGGTAGATCCCCAGTCGCGTGCGCTCGTCGACGAACCCGGGTGCATCGATCAGCGGCTCGACGGTCACGAGGGTCACCATCCCCGGCTCGAACTGGCTGGCCAGCTCCGAGAGCGAGCTGGCCAGGCCGACCTCGGAGAGGGTCGGGCTCAGGGCTCGCGCCGCCCGGCGGACGTCGACCTTGCGCAGCTCCTCGAGACGGGCGATGACCGTGTCGATGGCGGCCCGGTCGGCCGGGTCGATGTCCTGCAGCTGCAGGCATGCGGCGATGAGGCCGGCCTGCACGCGGTCGTGCAGGGCGTCCGCGACCTGACGGCGGGCGTGCTCGTCGGCCTCGAGCATGCGGTCCTGCTGCTCGCGCGCGAGGGAGAGCGCCGCCTCCGTCTTCGCCACCTGGTCCTGCAGTCGCGCGGTGGCCACCCCGATGATCGAGTTGATGGCGACCAGCGGCAGCCACAGGCGCACGACGGACAGCAGGGTGGACAGGGGGGAGGCGAAGTTCACGTCCGCAAGATCGGCGGTGTACGTGCGGACGACCACGCCCGCGGTCGCAGCGACGAGGAAGGCGATCAGGTAGGCGGGCAGGCCCATCGCCCAGCGGTCCTGGATGCGGCGCATCACCAGCAGGAACGCCCACACGGTGATCGCCGAGGTCACCACCGAGGCCATCTGCGGCACGAATCCGACCGTCGCGACGGTGGAGCGTTCGAGGATGGCGGTGGCCAGCGCGGTGAACGTGAAGAACGTCGCCGCAAGGATCGCGACCAGCGCCGGCCGGGCGGGCCAGGGGCCCAGGTAGCGCCACCACGGGTGCAGCGTGAACGAGTCCGCGCGCGTCGTCACGACTCGGTCCAGGTCTCCTGGCGCACGAGGCGAAGGTAGGCCACGACGGCCCGTGTCCGCCGGTCCTCCCCCTCGCCCACCTCGGGGATGAGCACGCGATAGGCGCGGGACAGTTCCTGGCGGACCCCCTCGTGGGTCGTGCCGAGGCGTCGGGCGATCTCCGGTGCGGCGAGGCCGTCCGCGGCGAGCGCCATCACGGCCCGCTGGCGGTCGGTGAGGTCGCCCAGCGACGGGACGGGCCGCGCGCTGGTGATGTCTCGGCCGGTGCTCATCCCCGCGGCGGTCGAGCGCAGCACGGCGACGACGTCGGCGATCCGCATGTCACCGGTCTTGGGCAGGTAGGACCACCCCATGTCGTCGCCTGTGGGCAGGAGAGGGAGCACGTGGCCGACCTCGTGCTGGGAGTGGATGACGATGCCGATGTTTGGGTTGCGCTCGCGCAGGGCGATGCCGAGGTCGATGCCGTTGATGCTGTCGGGACCGAGGCCGAGGTCGAGCAGTGCGACATCCGCATCGTCGATGCCCTCGCACCTCAGCGCATCGGCCGCGGTGGTGCACGCGCACACCACCTCAACGCCCTCCTGCCGATCGAGCATGCCGCGCAGGATCCCGAGGAGCGCGGGGTCGTTCTCGACGTAGATGACCCGGGTCGCCCGCACGATGCCAGCCTGCACCATGGGGTGCGGGCCGTGCGGGGCCCTCACGATTGTGACGGCGCCGGAACCTCAGCCGCGGGCGGTGAGGTCCAGGGTGTCGATGTCCTCGCCGAGGTCCTCGAACTGGCCCATCAGTGTCGTGTAGTCCGAGAGTGCACTGAAGCGGTCGGCGAGGCTCATGTGCGGCTCGAGCAGGGTGCGCGCCTGCGCGAACGACCGGTCGGCGGCCATCTGGGCGCGCGCCCATGCCGCCTGGGCGCGGCTGTGCGCAGCGGAGACCCGGGTCGACGAGGCCCCGCGGTTCAGGGCCGCGGCCAGCCGGTCGACCTCGGTGGCCACGGCAGCGAGCGACCGATCGGCCTCCGCGGCCATCGCCGTCAGCGTGCGCCGGTCGCCGGCGGGCAGGCTCGGCCCGAACGTGCGCTCGTAGGCGTCGAGGGTGCGCGTGACGGAGGCCTGCAGGGCTCGGGCATCACGGGCGAGGTCGTCGGCCTCGGAGCGGGCGTTCTGGGCCGCTGGCACGCTCATCGAGGTGCCGGGAGCCGCCTGCGCGGCCCCGGTGGCGAGAGAGGCGACGAGGGCCGTCGCCAGCCCTGCGACGACCATGCCCCACCGGAACCTGCGCTTCATCAGCTCCCCGACCCGTCGTCCGCCCCCGACTGCCCCGCCAGTGTATGTCGACGGCCCGGCGACCTCGGTTTCCGACGTCCGGTGTCAGGGGCCGTCGATACATTCGCCCCATGCTGGTGCAGGTCGACATGCTGGTGCAGGTGGACGACGCCGCCTCCGGCGTGCTGCCCGAGGTCTGGTCCCCCTCCTCGCTGAACTCCTTCCTCGGCTGCCCCCTGGCCTACTGGTGGCGCTATGCGCAGGGCTGGCGTGGCGTCCCCACGGCGGCGATGGAGGCCGGCACCCTCGTGCACGACGTCCTCGAGCGCCTGCTCGAACTGGAGCCCGACGAGCGGACGCGTGAGCGGGCACGCGACCTGTACGCCGAGGAGGCGGCCGCCCTGGCCGACCGGCTCGATCCGCGCATCGACCGCGATGACCTGCGCGCCCGCGCCGGAGCGGCACTCGCCAACTACTTCGATCAGGAGCAGCCCGAGCTCGTCGACGTCGTGCCCGAGGGCCTCGAGCGGAAGGTCTCGGCGACCCTGGACGGCGTGCCCATCGCCGGGCTCGTCGACCGCCTGGAGTTCGCGACCGCCGGTGCCCGGGTGCTCGACTACAAGACCGGCGGGGCCAAGCCGCGGTACGCCGGCGACTACTGGCGGCAGGTGCTGCTGTATGCGCGGATGCTCGGCGAGCAGGGCACCGACGTCGCCGAGGTAGCCCTGATGTACCTCGGCTCGCCCGCGCGCACCCTCGTCCGGCCCACGCCGCCCCAGGCGCTCGACCGGGTGCAGGGCGACCTCGTGCGGGCGCAGGGAGAGCGCCTGCAGGCTCATGACGCGTCCGCGTGGCCGGCCCGACCGGGTCCGCTGTGCCAGTACTGCCCGTACCGCTCCGCCTGCCCGGCCGTCGACGAGCGGGCACGGCCGACCCCGGGCACCGAGCCCAGCCACCGCCTTCTCGAGGCCAGCCCGGACGTCATGCGGAGGGTCGCGTCGACGCCGGTCGACGACGAGGACGTGCCGCTTGCCGACCTCGACGAGGGTGCGCCATGACCGTGCCCGTCCCCGCGTGGGATCCGCCGTGGGAGGCCAAGGGCGCACCCGGCTTCGTGCGCGTCACCAGCGTCATGACCCGAGACCAGGGCTGTCCCGAGCAGGTCGCGCGCAAGGCCCGTCCCGACCTGTATCCCGTCGCCCGCGCCCCGCGCGAGCCCTCCGGGCTCGGCTCCTTCCCGCTCGGCCTGGTCCGCGACGCCGCGCTGCTGCTGCTCACCACCCCGGCGGAGGCCGGCCCGGCCGCGGTCCGCATCCACGATGCGGTGGCGAAGGCCGCCGCGCAGTCGCGCGACGACTGGCCCGACGAGTCGGTGGCGGCGGCCGAGGCTGGGGTGCTGGGCTACCTGGAGGTCCTGGAGTCCCTGCGCGCGGCCGGCGAGCTGCCGGAGAGTGTGGTGGTCGCGGACGTCGTCGCGGTGCAGGACCCTGAGGGTGAGCGCACGGAGTTCTGGGGATGGGCGGTCCACCACGTCAGTCGCGACGGCTCGGTGCGCGAGGTGCATCTCCTGCGCTGGCGGCGTGCGGGCGACGTGCCGCTTGGTCCGGCCGAGCCTGCCTTCCTCGCCCACGTCGCGGGCAGCGGCTTCGTCGCCGACACGTCGAGCGGGTGGTGGAAGCCGTTCCGGCCGACTCGGTCGATGGCCCAGCCGCCTGCGGCGGACACCGTGCGCGTGCGCGTCATCGGCGTGCTCGACGGGTCCAGCGACGTGCGGTTCACCGGCTCACCGCAGGAGGCCGAGCAGGCCTTCCTCGCGCAGGTGCCCGGGACGCTCGGCCGGCTCGCGGGCGGGGCGACGCGTGCCGGTCGCGGCTGCGGCACCTGCAACGTGCGCCACGTCTGCGAAGGCGTGCCGCAGTATCCGGGACTGCTCGGCATCGCGGGGTTCTCGACGAGCCTGCGTGCGCTCTCACCGTCGGACCTGTGGACCCATGCCGCATGCCCCCGCCAGCTGCACCTGCTGCGCGACCTCGGCCTGCCGCGCGAGCGGCAGGAGCCGTCCGACGCGCTGCGTCGCGGCACCGCCGTCCATGACTGGCTCCGACTCGCGCACGAGCGGGGAGAGCCCTGCCGCGAGGCCGATCTCGACGCGAACGGGGGCGCGGCACTGCATGAGGTGCTCGGCTGGAGCTCGGACGACCTCGCGGCCCGCGCCCCGTACCTGCGCCAGCACCTGGCGCTGTGCCCGTGGTCCGACGCGGACGTCACCCGCATGGTGTCCGAGGTCGACATCACCGCGTGGGACACCGACGCCAACGTGCTGTTCAGCACGCGACCCGATGCCGCGTACCTCGCGGCCGACGGCCGGTGGGTGCTGCGCGAGATCAAGACCCTCAGTCCACGCAACCTGCCCGACGACCCCAACGACCTGCTGGTCCGCTACCCGCAGGTGGCGGCGGCCGTCTGCCTCCTCGCCGACGGCTACCGACCCGATGCCCAGCCCACCCCGGGCCCGGGCCGCGTCGAGCTCGAGCTGCTGGGGCCCGAGGCCGGTCGCGTGCTCGTCTTCGATGCCGCTGATCCGGTGACGGTGCTCGTGGCCCGCACGGCGCTGGCCGGTCGGGTCGACGCCTGGCTGTTCGACGACGAGCACCCGATCGGGGTGCGGCCGCCGTGCGCGACGTGCGAGGTCGCCCGCTGGTGCGACCGTCGACCCGCCGACGTGCTCGACGTGGCGGCCGAGGGCCTGACCGTGCCGCAGGCCACCGGCCCGGACTGGGATGTGCAGGCGCCCGATGTGGTGCTGCGCGACCTGATGGGCGTGGCCTCGGACGAAGAGGAGTTCCCCTTCTGATCGCCCGCGCCGACCACGGACGATCAGGGCAGGGCGAGGTCTGGATGGGCCGCGTCAAAGGCCTGCTCCACCTCGATCGGGATACGGCCCCGTGCGGAGATCTCGAACCCGGCTGACGGAGCCCACTGCCGGATGCGGGAGATCTTCTCCGCGCGCGTGGCGCGACCCGCGGGCGGCGTGACACCCGCATCGAAGCGCGCTGAGCTGCGGATCTCCGCGGGGGCACCGAGCTCCTGGATCACGGCCGGCTCCGGCAGGTCGACGACCTCGATGCCCTGCTCGACGGCTGCCGCGCGCACATGCGCGTGGTGAGTGGTGAGGATGACCTGGCGGTCGCCGGCCCACGCCGCGAGGGCGTGCAGGGCGATGCCGGTGCGGTCGTCGTCGAAGGCGAGCAGGACGTCGTCGAGGACGACCGGCAGGGCGGTGACGCCCTGGGCGTGCTGCTGGGCCAGGCGATGCTCGAGGCCTGCGAGGCGCAGGGCGAGGAACACCTGGTCGGCGGTGCCCTCGGACAGCGCGTCGACGGTGACCGGCTCGCGGTCGCGTCGGTGGATGCGCAGCGTGCGCCGGCCGTCACCGGCCTCGCGCGACGACAGCGCGACGTAGCGACCCTCGGTCAGGGACTCCAGCAGCTCTCCGGCCCGATCGAGCGTGCTCGAGCCGTGGGCGAGGACCTGCGCCTCGAGCCGGTCATCGAGCAGGCGCAGTGCGATGACCGTCCGCGCGTACTCCTCGACCAGCTCTGCCAGGTGGTCGCGTGCGCTGCGGGCCTCCTGCGCGGCGGCCGCCGCATCGTCGGCCTCCTCGGCTTCGCGAAGTGCGTGATCGGCGGCCACCCGAACGTCGCGCGCCTCCTCGTACTCGGCGATTCGCTCGTTGCGCTCGGCACGTCGCTCGTCGACCTCGTCCGCCAGGTCGGACGGCACCGCTGCGGCCAGGCGCTCGATCGCGGCGTCGACCTGCGCATCGGTCTCGAACACGGCCCGCAGCGGGATCCGCGCGTTCACGAGCTCGGTGGTGCGCTCGTCATGCTCGATCGTGCGTTCGGCCAGCTCCGCAAGGCCGTCGAGGCTGGACGGGTGCGTGGACTCGACGAGCGCGTCGAGCTGGTGCGCGATCACGCCCTCCTCATCGGCCGCCTCGGCGATGCGGGCCGCGATTCGCTCGTGCTCGCCGCGCAGGCGGGCGAGCTCCTGCCGCGCTTCACGCGCCCGCTGCAGCTGGTCGTGGAGCTGGGCCACCTGACCGGGAACGTCTGCGACGACATCATGACGACGCGCCACCGTGGCCACGGACTCGGCGAAGGCGGACCACTGCGCCGCTTGCGCGGCGACCTGCTCCTGCGCCGCGGTCCAGGAGCGCAGGCCCTCGGCCAGCTGCTCCAGCAGCGAGGCCCTGGTCGACCAGCCCTCATCGGTGAGTCCGGCGGGCAGGCCGGCCGCCGCTGCGACGTCGGACCAGCGCCGCTCGGCGGCCTCGAGGTCGTCGCGGCGGGTGCTCTCCTCGCGAGCGGTGCGCTGGGCGCGACGCGCCAGCTCGTCGGCGCGGGCATCGAGGCGTGACCACGCGGAAAGGTCCGAGGCGAATCGGTCGGCCGCCTCGTCGGCCCGCTGCTGGGCCTGCTCGAGCCGGGTCGCGAGGGCGTTGCGCGCAGCGTCGTCGAGCACTCGGCCGAGGGCGGCCGCCACGTCGTGCCATGCCGCATCCCGCGAGTCGCGCGCTGCGGTGACCTCGGCCGGGTCGACCTCGGCGGCCTCGCCGAGCTCCTCTCGGCGCTGCGCGAGTTCTGCCTCGGCCTCGCGTCGGGCCTCCCGCGCCTGCTGCCACACGAGCCTCGCCTGCCCGGCCTCATCCGCTCGGGCCTGCAGACCCGCCGCGACGTCGTCGCCGACGAGCAGCGCGGCAGCGGACGCGTGCAGGGACTCCGGTTCGGGGACCGGTGCCTGCAGGCGCTCGAGCAGCGCGACGACGTCGGCGCGCGCCTCGTGCTCAGCCGTGCGCGAGGTCTCCGCGGCCGCGCGGTGCGCCTGCGCCTGCGCCAGCCCGCGGTTGGCCTCGTCGATGGGCTCGGCGTCGTCGAGGATCGGATCGGCGGCGGGGGATGCGGCGATCTGGCGCGCGATGGCGTCGAGGTCGCGCGGCAGGTGCTCGCGCTCCTGCTGCACGGTTGCGAGGTCGGCGATCAGGTCGACCGTGCGTCGGGCATCGGCAAGGGGCATGAGACCGGCTGCCGCGAGGTCCGCCGCGGCCCCCTGGAGGCGGACTACTGCTGCGACGTAGTCCAGGGCGCTGATGTCGCGCTCGAGCCGATGGAGCGTCGTGGAGACCTCGTCACGCCGCTCGCGGGCCACCGCCTCGTCGCGCAGGGCCTCCTGCACCTGGTTCGCGAGGACCCGGATGCGGGCGGGGTCGACGGTGGCGCGCGACTCGCGCTCGCGGGCGGCCTCGAGAGCCGTGACGGCGTCAGCGATGAGGGAGTGCGCACTCCTGCGGGGGCGGAACAGGGCCTCGGCGCGTCGGGCGAGCCGATTCCGCAGGCGCCGTGCGCTGAAGCCCTCGTGGGAGAGGAAGATGACATCGGCCAGGTCGCCCGTGCCGGTGAACAGCTGGCGCCCGCCCTCGCGCATCGCAGCATGGTCCAGGCCGTGCGTGGCGAGCCAGGGCCCCCACCCCCGGACGGCGGGCAGCCAAGGGTCATCGATCCGGGTGAGGTCGTCGGCGCGCAGCATCTCCGACGGCGTGCGCCGGTACTCCACCGAGCCCACCGCGTCGGTCGCGATCGTGAACCGGACGCCGAGGTCGGTGGGTCGCACGCCATGGACGGAGGTGCGGGGCAGTCCGGACACCACCGCATCGAGTCCGGCGAGAAGCGTGCTCTTGCCGGCCTCATTGCGGCCGAACACCACGGTCAGCCCGGGCGCGAAGCTCAGCGTCGTCGGGCCCAGTACGCCGA
>Ga0129333_10002164_pt1 | contig 18176 bp, 18 predicted proteins | sample CPB6_08_DNA_FD_94474 | JGI IMG/M metagenome (GOLD analysis project Ga0129333, IMG submission 94474) | Freshwater to marine salinity gradient microbial communities from Chesapeake Bay, USA - CPBay_Sum_0.6_0.8_DNA | ecosystem: Environmental > Aquatic > Marine > Coastal | place: USA: Chesapeake...
AGGATAAGGTAGGATTCGAACCCACGGTATTTATTAATACAATAGTTTTCAAAACTAACGCCTTAAACCACTCGACCACTTATCCTTAAAAACTGGCGCCCAATGCCTTACGAATCATCTTATGTCAAAAAGAGAAAAGAGTTTGCTACACTTAATTCTCTATAATCACAATGATATAAAATGTAAAAGAGTTAATTACATCTAATTCAAACTTCTTGCACAATATAATTTGATCTTTAAGTCTAGCAATCACTTTATTTAACTGTTTATGTTCAAAAGATTCCAACAAATTACGGCTATCATAATCAACATAATCATTATCTTCAAAATGAGAATAAACAATCTCTGAGGGACAAAGAGGAAGATGTAATGCAATGGTTTAAATCATTCTTTTGTATAATATATGTTTTTGCTACTTCGATTATAAGCGTATTTTGAGATTGCTTTGACTTATACCCGTTATCTTTAAAATTTTTTTTTGTCTTTCAATTGTTACAATAGCGATAATGCTATTTTTAAGCAAAAGAAGGGACTTGAACCCCCATCAATAATCTTGGCAAGATTATACTCTACCGAATTGAGTTACATTTGCATTATTATGTATTGTTGTTTATAAAAAAATTTTAATAGATTTTAAAAGAAAAAAAAGTTCATGTTTAGATTTAGAGTTTGTAAGTAATGTAATATCTAGTTTTGGTATATCTTTAAAAAATTCATAGTGATTTTCAAGTTCCATAAATAATAAAGGGTTTTGAACAACGATTGACATCGACTTACAATTTTGGCGGAATGAACTATTTTGAGGGATTTTAAGTTTTGTAAAAACAGAAGTTACTAGTTTTAAATAAAAACGATACATAGTTTTTTTTTTCAAAACTACTTTACAACCAACCGGGTTTCCTTGCTTAATCTTTAACATTATATGCAAATGCTTAGATTTAGTTAACTTGCTTTTCTTGGTTGCGATAAATTCCAACGCCAATAACCCAGAAATCAGGCGCTTGAAATTTGATTTTTGATAACCAAAATTTAGGATAATTGTTTGCAATTTTGGAACTTGTTTTAACTTGTTATAATAAAACGCGTTTATTAAATCATATTTGATGATTTGTTGAGAATAGATAGCAAAAAAAAACATTTTTATCAGTGTTATACGAATCCTGAAGAAAGAGTTGCGAGCTTGAGATTTTTTTTTTTTTTTAATTTTTTAGGTATAGGGCCAATAATACGAGATGCTATAGGTTTACCTTGCTTACTTATTAAACTAACAGCATTTGATTTAAAAAAAATAGTTGTCCCATCTTTTTTTGTTATTTTTTTGGTCGTTCTAAGAATAACTGCTTTATGTACTTCACCTTTTTGCACTTTAGAAATTGATCTGGCTTTATTGCGAAGTTTTTGAACAGATACTATGATAATATCACTTAAAACAGCAAAACGCCTGTTAAAACCATTAAGAACTTTAATACATTTTACAGATTTAGCACCTGAATTATCTGCTACTTTTAAAATTGTTTGTTGTTGAATCATTTTTTTGCGTTTATAGCTCAATTGGATAGAGCGTTGGATTTCGGTCCCAAAGGTTATAGGTTCAAGTCCTATTAAACGTATAAAATTATTGTCGTTTTTAAAATCATCTGTAATAAAAATATTTTTTTTTAACAAATGCATACTCATATAAACTTTTTTTTTTCGATAGATTTACCCCGACATTTTTCGCAGCAACTACTAGTTCATCTATTAATTTCTTATGTATTTTTAGTTCTGTTTTTCTTGCTGCTTTATTTAAAAAAAATTTCAAAGCCAATGAGATTCTGTTTTTATCATTTATCACATAAGGAAATTCTTTTAATGAAAACCGTTTTTTTTTTTGTTTTAATTGCTTTGTTTTTAACAAAGGAGCTACATTTGTTAATGCTTTATTTATAACTTTTTTATGGTTTTTGGTAAATGACTTGTAGAACTTTTTAAGGCTATTCAATCAAATTTTTTCAGAAATCATCATTTTACCCTTTACCAATAAGTGATTAATTATTATTTTATTCATAAAATAATATTTTAGTTGTTTTTTTTAGTACCATATTTAGAACGTGATGTTTTTCTTTTTTTTAAACCATTAAAATCTAGTTTGCCACGGATTAAATGATATTTGATCCCTGGCAAGTCTTTGACACGCCCACCCCTAATTAAAACAGTAGAATATTCTTGTAAGTTATGGCCTTCACCCGGTATATAAGCCATTATTTTTTTACTGTTGGTTAGTCTTAACCTAGTCAATTTTCTTAAGGCTGAATTAGGTTTTTTAGGAGTTCTTAAAAAAATTTTAACACAAACTCCTTTTTTTTGTGGGCAACTATCTAGTGCTGGCACTTTATTTTGTTTATGTTTTTTTTTGCGTTTGTTACGACATAATTGATGAATAGTAGGCATTTCTTTTAAAAAATTTTACCAAAAAAGGGATTTGAACCCTTACTCTTATACAAAGAACTAGAACCTAAACCTAGTATGTCTACCAATTCCATCATTTTGGTATATTTTGGGTTATCATTTTTAAAACTACTGTGCATTAAGATTATACGTAGTTAAAAATGATGTAAAAAACAAAAATTTGTGATTATACTAATAGTCGGTTAAACTTTATAAGAAAGGATTAAAAAACTGTCGTTCGAAAGATTCAAAAAATGATAAGTTTTTTTCATTTTTAAAAACTTTCACCGTTACATAAGAAAGAAAATCAAAAAAATAGAAATGTCAAAAAACAGTTCCAAATAGACGCGCACTATGTGAAAACTCCAAAATAAATGGAAATTATATTGAAAAAGTCAATTTTAGGCGCAGTACAATTTTTTGAGATTTTAATCTAAAAACAACGTGAAATAAAATTATTGCAAATGGGACTTACTCGTTATCGGACTTGAACCGATACTTTTATTAAAAATCAGATTTTAAGTCTGACGTGTCTACCAATTTCACCAAACGAGCTTTCAAGATTCCACAATTTGATATTTTAACATTAGGTGCACAAATATTCGGTCTTTTATTTACTTTAGCCTTTTTTTATTATTTTAGTATTAATCTTGTTATACCGAATTATGCCGAAACAAAAAAATTTAGAGTTAAGAAATTAATAAAAAATTCTAAATCTGTATCGGCAATGGATTTAGATTTAACAAATAATAAAAAACTAATTAATAATAGCTATAAACTGGTTATGCAATAAATAAAAAAGGGAACATAACTCAATTGGTAGAGTGTCTGCTTTGCAAGCATAAAGTTATCGGTTCAAGTCCGATTGTTTCCAATATCTATTAACATTATCTAAAATATAAAATGTAAATTTAAAATAAATCGCCGTGCCCCCCTTGCGTCATAATAGGAGTCTTTGAAAACGGAAAATACTATTTATTTGTATACATATTTTATACTACTTGAAAAAATATTTTAGAATATGATTTAAGAATAACTACCTACATGTTTAATTAGTTATTTTTGACTAAATCATTTTGCGGAAAGTTATTTTGATTTTTTGTGCTCACAGACTTTAAATATAATACAAAAATGGCAATCAAAAAAATTATATCGAAGATTACGGATTTTTGATCCTTAGGTAAATCTTGTGATCTTACTAATAAGTTGTTTGCTGTTCATATCACTATAAGCTTTTATAAAAAAAAACAAAAATATACTAGATTGATACGATGATTAATTATTTTAGTAGTTATCAAGATATGTGTATGTACAGCTAAAAAATTGTGTATATACACATTATCAGGAATGGTTTATTTAAATTTATAAAGAATAGAAAACAAAAATAATAAATGTTTATTAAAAACATTTTTCTCTCTTCAGGTTAGATTTGAACTAACATCCTCGTGGTTAACAGCCACTTGCTCTGCCATTGAGCTACTGAAGATAATATTTTTAAGTACTTTATTTTGTATAATATCTTATAAATGAATTGAAATTTATTCAAAAATGGTAATATGTGAAGTAGTTTGTATATTGAACATTGTCAATGATTAATATTTGTAATGTCTTATAGTTAATATAAAAATGTTTAGGAGGCATTGGTCACATTTTTGAATTCAATATATTTGATTTAATAATAGGAGTTACACTACGATCAAAAGTAATTAAATCCCCTTTTTTTAACTCAAAAAATTTATGTTGAATAATCTTGTTATTAACATAAATTTTTTTATGGGAAATTAATTGGTTTGCATTATGAAAGCTATGGCAAAAATGTGATCGATATAATGCAGTATCTAATCTGGCTTCAAGTTTTTGAATAAGCAAAATAGACGAACGTATATTTAATTTTTTAGATCGTTTTAAAACTAATTTTACTATCTTTTTCAAATAAGTTTTTCTAAGTTTGCCGTAATAAAAGCTTAATCTTTGTTTATTCTGTAAATTATATTTAAATTTTTTATTAAAAAAATTTTTGAAATTAGATAAAAAATAGGAAACAGGATCATAAAAAATCTTTTTTTTTCTTTTTGATGTTGAATGTTGAAATTTTTGTCATTTTAATTTATTAAACTTTATAATTTTATTATTATTTTGAACATTCTTTTTTAATGGTAAAAAGCTTTTTCATAAAGGTTTACGGTAATGTTTCGTTGTAATATGCATAAAAGGGTTTAACTTACACCTTATAAAATTATGTTAAGATTTATATTTAGGATATTTTTTAGACTTTCGTTTTTGAAAAGAAAATGCTTTAACGGAGGTGTTTGTAACTTTTAGTTTATTAATATTATCTAATTGTTGTTTCTTTTTAAAAGGTATTTTTTTTAGTATAGAATAAAAGAGAAAAAAATAAGTTATTTTAAATTTTTTTTCTACAAAATCAAAATTGCCTAAAATTTTATAAGTTACTTTCGAGACATTTAAAAAATCACAATTAAAAGATAGTATAGGCACTCCAATTTTGTAAAATTCGTTGATTACATTTGTTTCAACTTTTTGATTGAAAACAACAACTAGATGCGGTTTTGCTTTAACTGTCAACAACAATTTTAAGTTTTTTGAAAAGTTTTGTGATTGCAAAGAAACTAGATAAGAAAAAATAGAAAATCGATTTCGAAAAATGCCGCTGATCCATGATTTTTGTGAAATAAAATTATGATTTGTAAAATGTATAAGTTTCATTTGTTTTATTTTTGAAACAACAGGGAAACCTACAAATAATATTTTGAGTTGTCGTTTGTGATATTCAAAAACAATTTTTAATGACTGTTTTAAATAGGCTTCTAATTGTTCTAGTATATAATTTGAGGTAGGCAAAAAACCACATTCAAGCTCACTAGAATAAACCTGTAATTTTAATAAATTATATTTAAATAATTTATAATTGCGAACTTTAGTTAGATTACTTTTCATTATTTTATATTTTTTTACCTTCTTTCAAAGTTATTTTTTCAGACATGTACAATATACCTTTGCCTTTATACGGTTCCGGGATTTTGTACGATCTTATTAAAGCGGCTATTTGACTGATAAATGTAAAAGAATTACCTATAAGGAACAGTTTGTTAGATTTTAAACAAAAAACGTTTAAAGTCTTTGGAATTTTAAAATATACAGCATGACTATAACCTAGTTTAAAACACAAAAGATCCGAATTTAATACTTTTAAATAAGACACCCTAAAACCAACCCCAATGAGTTTCAGTTTTTTACAGGATAGAAGTGAGATTTCTAAAAGGATTTGTTTTAATAAAGCAACTTGAGTTGTCTGAATAATTTTTAATTTTTTTTTTTCATTATTAGATATAGTATATAAAGGCTCTCGAGTTACTTTAAACATTTTTTCATTTTTATTAACAATTAATTGGGTTTTTAATGTAAACGTTTTACGAACAAAAGAGTTACTAAAAACAACAATGTTATAAATTGTACAGTAGTACATTGAAATATTTGCTGGAACTTTAACAATATGTCTTTTTGTAATATAATGCATCTCTATTTTATTAAAAGTAAAAGTTTACCACCTATTTGTGCTTGCTTACATTCATTAACTGTCATTAAACCTTGCGAGGTACTTAAAATAACAAGATTTTTTTTCGAATCAAGTTTATATAGTTGAGAAAAAGAATAAAATATTGAACGACTCGGTTTAGAAATAAACTTTAGTGAGTTTATGGTAGAGTTTCCATTTTTATATTTAAAAAAAATTTTTAATAAACTTGAATCAAAAGTGCAAACTTTATAACCTAAAATATAACCTTCATTTCAAAGAATATTTAAAAAGTCAACAATTAGTTTTGTTTTCAAACAATACATAAAATTTCTTCGAGAAATTTGAGTGTTTTTTAAATCAGTAACAATGTTTCATAAAGTATTTTTCATAAAAGAGTACTCACATGTTTAGAGACAGGTTTGAACTGCCGTCACAAGGATTTTCAGTCCTTTGCTCTACCAACTGAGCTATCTAAACTTTAAAATACTACAAGTAGTAATTATTTATGTCTAGTTATTTAAAATTACCCGTAAATTCAATGAGTTCAAGTTTGACTTAAAATCGACTATTATCTAAATTTCTTTTTACTAACTTTATTGAGTTAGTCGTTAACAAGTATTATAAAATAACTTTTTTAAACTATTTGCAAAAAATTATTGTTAAATATTGATTAAAAATTCATAATAATGTAGAACTATCAGTATAAAATTAAGATTTAAACTAAATTGTCGTGCCCCCTTCGTGTCATAATAGGAGTCTTTAAAAACGGAAAATACTATTTATTTATATATTTATTTTATACTACTTGAAAAAATGCTTTAAAGTATAATTTAATAATACAACATAAACATCTAGTTATTAAAAAATACATTAGTTGCTTACTTAAAACAAACCCTTGAAAAATGCAAGAACTCCTTACTTAAATTTATAAAAAATAGAAAACAAAAAATCAATAAGAGCATCTACATAAATAACAACAAAAATTAGTAAAAGATCCAAGCACTCTAATAATAACAAAAAATTAGAGGAAGAAACAAAATTTAAAACAAAAATAAAACGGAATACAATTAATTTTGGCTAAAAATAGCCAATAAGGGAAGCAATTAGTGATATAAAAAATTAAATTTAAGAATTTAATTTAAATATGGCACAATTATCAATGAATCCTTAAAATGTGTTTGACTAAGTAAATCATTTGCTTTTAAAAGTGCTTTAAGTTCTAATTTACTATAAAAATGAAATAACTTTGAATCATAGAATTGTAGGTAATTACGTTCGACTAATGAAATTTATTCTGATATATCATACATTTCGCTACAGACAGAAGATTTATCCCTGCTGAATAGAACTTCCAAATTCAATACTTTTTCATATAAATCCGTTTGCAAGATAAGAAGGTCTTTTCGACCAGAAACAAAAGTACACTTACCCGTTTTAAAAGTTCTATTAGTTTGATCTACTTTTTTATATATCTTACTAAATTGATTTATTAAATTTTTTTTTGACCTTGACTAAGAGTTGTACTTGAAATTAACGAATATTAAGTAGAACATATTTTGTCGCTCAAATGAGAAGCGAGCTCGTTTAAAGGGTCACGAGTAAATTATAAACTTTTTCTATTAGATTTAGATTCCCAAAACTTTTCTTTTGCCGGTCTTGAGTATCTTTCCTAATAATTTTTAAATAATAAATGTCCGGCTAATGGAGAAGTAATAATTGTTTAAATATCAATAAATGTCGTCTGTCAAAAGTAAGATTCGAACTTACAACCTTTAGGGCATGAGCCTAACGAACTAACCAATTGCTCTTTTTTGACTTAGAGTTGACTATTACAAAAGAACTTTTTTAAACTATTTGCAGAAAATTATTATTAAATATAAATTTTTAATTCAACAATAATTCACAGCTATCAGGATAAAATTTAGATTTAAAATAAATCGCCGTGCCTCCTTTGTGTTATAATAGGAGTCTTTAAAAACGGAAAATACTATATATTTCTATGCATATCTTATACTAGTCTAAAAAGTAAGTTTAAAAAGTTTTAGGTATAATGCTTTTAAATTTTTTTAATCATACGGTCACCTAAAAAATTTGTCAATAAACTTTCACCTTGAACATCCATTAATTTTAAAAACATTTGTTTTGTTAAACTTGAAAAACGTAAGATTTTTTTTTTAGATTTTTTTGAAAATCTTCGTTTATGAACTTTGGGATAATCAAAAAAAGATTTTTTAAAAAATATTGAAATGAATTTTTCATGGCGAGTTTTATCAAATATAATATGGTTATTTTGATTTATATTCTGTAAACAATCCACTTTTATTTTAACATCAAAAAATAATTTTGTTTTAATTCGTTTTCAAATAAACAAAAATTGCGTCAATTGACACACTTGAATTTTTAATTGTTTGCTATAAACAAAACGTTCAAATTGTTCTTGAGATTTTTTGTTGACATGAGGAGATTGTAAAACAGAAAAAAAAGAAAATTTTTTTTTTTTTGGAGATTGTTGTATATAAAATTGTAATTTAAAAAAGTTTTTTTTGTTAAGTTTATATAAAATTTTTAAAAAATTAGTTAATGAATTTGCATTGTTAGAATGTATAGATAAAATAATAAACATGAATTTTGTGTTACAAAAATATGATTTGAGTCGCTAAACTTTAAAAGAGTTATTTTTTAACTCTCAACAATACTATTTAATTTTAAAAGCAGTTTTTGCATTAGTATGAGTACGTTGGCCCCTAACAGGCAAACCACGTAATCTCCGAATTCCTTTATATGTTTTAATTTGAATTAATTTTTTGATTAACATAATTTTATGTTTTTTTAAATTGCTATTGATTACTAAATTTGAATTTTCAATAAGTTTAAGTATTTTTACAATTTGATTTGACGTTAATTCAGATAATTTACAGTTATGTGACAAACCTATTTTTTTACAAATTAAAGACGAGTGGAATTTACCAATCCCAAAAACTTTGGTTAAAGAAAGATAAATTGACTTATTTTCAGGTAATTCTGTTTCTAAAATATAGATCATTTCTAGTTTAAATACATGCATAATTTCAATCAACATATTTACACTCATATGCATCGAAGTTAAGAAAAATTCAGGATATAATCCGATTAATATAGTCCCAAAAATTAGTGGAAAAAAAACATACATTTCTCGTTTATTAATGTCAATATAATCCTTAAAGTATTGAGTTTTTAAATTACCATAAGAAATTCTATTGAACAATCACAACGAATAGCAACCGCCGATAATCATACCTGTAGCACTAATAAAAGTAACGCTAGTATTACTTTTAAATGAACCTGCTAAAATTAAGAATTCTCCTACAAAGCTTCCTGTGCCTGGCAAACCTATGTTTGACATAGTAAAAAATAAAAATATAAACGTATATAACGGCATAACATGAACCAAACCCCCGTAGTATTTAACCATTCTAGTATGATGTCTTTCATAAACTACACCAATAATTATAAACAAAGCACTTGCGACAAAACCATGACTCAAACTTTGCAAAATAGCACCTTCTAAGCCAATAGCGTTGAAACTAAAAAGACCCACCATAACCAAGTTCATATGGGCTACAGACGTGTATGCGATAATTCGTTTGAAATCAGTTTGTCGGATTGCTGTAAAAGATGTGTATACAATACCAACAACAGCTAGAAAATAAACGATTGGTGTGAAATAAAAAGACGCTTCTGGAAACAAGGGGAATGAAAAACGAAGAAAACCGTAAGTTCCCAGTTTTAACAAAACTCCAGCTAAAATAACAGAACCTGCAGTTGGAGCCTCCACATGTGCCTCTGGTAATCATAAATGAACAGGGACCATAGGAACTTTTGTAGCAAAAGAACCGAAAAAAGAGAGTCATAAAAATTTTTGCTCTATTTTAGAAAAGGCAAAAGTTAACAAAACCTCATAATCTGTGCTTCCTGCTTGATAGTATATGTATAAAATGGAAAGTAGCATTAGCACAGACCCCAATAAAGTGTATAGGAAAAAAAAATAAGCAGCTCTTATCTTTCGCTCTCGAGATCCCCAAATACCTACAATTAAATACATTGGTATTAATACACTTTCAAAGAAAATATAAAATAATAATAAATCCAAAATAGAAAAAACACCAATCAAAAAAAATTCTAGTATTAAAAAAGCAATTAAAAATTCTTTAATGTGTATTTTAACGCTGGTCCAACTTATTAAAAGGCATAAAAAAATTAGTAATGTGGTTAAAAGAACAAAAAATAATGAAATTCCATCAATACCTAAACTAAAGTTAAGATTTAAAAAAGGAATCCATAACACCCTACTAACAAATTGAAAAGAGCCAATAGACTTATTGAAAAAAACTCATAAAAATAAAGAGATTACATAAACAATACAAGAAACATTTAGAGCTATCGTTTTTAATGTTGCAGAGTTAGAAGATGGCACACATAACAATAAAAAAGTTCCAATTAAAGGTACCACTAAAATAAAAAGAAGTAAATTTGTAGCGTTTAACAAAAAAAAATCTAACATCAACATTTTATAGGATTTGAACCTATGACCATCAGCTTAGAAGGCTGTTGCTCTATCCAACTGAGCTAAAAATGCCGTAAAAATGAAGGCTAAAACCGGACTTGAACCGATATTTAAAGATTTGCAATCTAATACATTAACCAAATTATGTTATTTAGCCTGTTTTAACTTTATTGGGTAGTTATACGTTTACATAACACTTGCAGTTAACAGTAAAGTTATTTTATATGAAAATAAATAAATTAACGTTGGGTTTACAAATAAAAAAAATAAAAAATAAAAGATAGAAACAATCAAAATAGATACATGAGATTTAAGTGGGTAATACAACCTACCGACTACAAAGTTTTCAAAAAACATGATTTTTAATATTCGAATATAATAAAAAGTAGAAATTACACTGCATAAAATGCTGATAATTGCAAGAAAATACATAAAAGCTTCAACCGAAACTAAAAAAACACTAATTTTAACTAAAAAACCAATCATTGGGGGAAGCCCTGCGATTGATAATAAAACAATACTAAAAAATAACGCTAAAATATTATTAGATTTGTTTAATAAATTCAAATCAGCTAAATCTTTATTTTGTTTTTTTATGTATTTATATTTCAATCGTAATAATAAAAGAATAGACCACATAGATAATCCTGCAATCATATATAAAAAAAGATAACAAAATAACATTTGTATACCTTCAAAAGTTCCCGTACAAAAAGCAATTAATGTATAACCCATGTGGCTTATAGAACTGTACGCTAAAAGACTTTTTAGTTTTTTTTGCTCTAGACCTGCAAAAGATCCGACTAAAATTGTTAACATAGCTATGATTATTACATAATATTGTCATTTAACTGTATATTCAAAAAAACTTAAATAAAAAATTCGAATTATTAGAATAAAAATTGCTAACTTAGGTACAACCGCAAAAAAAAATGTTGAACTAGAAAGAGAGCCTTCATAAACATCTACAGATCATAAATGAAATGGGGCTATTGCTAATTTGAATAGCAAACTTACAAAAATAAAAGATAAAGCAAACTGAATCAAACCTTTATCTATCATAATGTGTTTGATAAGATTATAATTTGTAATCTCATATAAATTATCATACTTTGAGTATATCAAAAAAAATAAATTTTTTAAATCTTCGAAATTAGTAGTCCCACTAACACCGTACAAAATAGAAGAGCCAAATAAAAATAAACCGGACGAAAAAGCACCTAAAATAAAATATTTTAATCCTGCGTCTACCGAAAAAGCCGAATCTTTTTTGAAAGCTGCCATAATATAAAAAGACAAACTTTGTAGTTCAATAGCTAAATACGCGGTAATTAAATCGTTAGAAGAACATATAAAAAAAATTCCTAATAAAGCAAACAATATTAGTACACTATATTCAAAATAATTTATTTTTTGTACTGTTAAATAATATTGCATTATTAAAAGACAAAAAACGGAAGTTATCGCAATTAAATTTTTAGAAAAGTTTCCTAAATAGTCAATAATTATAGTTCCGTTTAAAATTTGGAAATTGTTATATTGCACATTGTTGTTAATTGATAGGAAACAAAATAAACTAATAATCAAAATACTTAAGTATAACACAGAATTATGAATCAACAAATATTTGTTATTACTAGATAAAAATGTCCCGTGAAGAACTAAATAAATTATAGAAATACCTAAAAAAATTTCAGGTAAAAGTTGTATTTCCTTAAATATTAACATTTATATATTAAAGATTTCATAAACAAAAATAAGTTTTCAATACATTTAATTTATTTCAAATCTTTAGTGTTTTTGCTAAAGGGTAAAACTGTATGTAAACTATTTTTAAGTATTAACCGTATATCAAATTTATTTTTTGTCTAAAAAATAATAGTTTCAAGAAAAAAGAGATTTGAACTCTTGACCTTTGGTTTTGAAAACCACTGTTCTACCGGCTGAACTATTTTCTTAAATGAATCTTAACCAAACAGTATCATATTTACATGACTTTGTTTTCAATAGAAAAATTGTCATTTTTATGCTTTAATAGGAAAAAACAGAACAAATAAGCTTAAGTAGATTTGAACTACTGACCTTACGCTTATCAGGCGTACGCTCTAACCAACTGAGCTATAAGCTTTTTACTAATCAAACATTTAATAAGTTGCGGTACCAGATAAATTCATTAATGTTAAACATTCGATTGAAGATTTTTCAAATCGTATATAAAAATCTTCGCCTCTTAAATAAAAGTGTTTGGTAGACTTGCTTTTGTGTTACTACAACGGTACTCTAACTGAATGTCCGTCGATTAAATCCAAAATTTTTGCATTCCTCAAAAAAAAACTTGGATTAAATATAGTGTGTAGATAATAAATAACGTTTTGTTCTGTTATTCAACACAAGTTTCTAGCTTGTTGACTTAACTTTCAATCGAAAACAGATTTAAAAAGTTTGAGCTTTTGGTGATTTCCATTTCGTATGTTTTTGAAGCACATACAGGCGTTTGAAGGTGTAACAACAACAAAAAGTCGAAATTGACCCTTTTAATTTTAAAGATTTTGCACACTTTAACCATTAAAGTGTTTAGAAATTACGTTCTTGTTATTGGGAAAGTTTATTTTTAATTTGACGCACAAAAAAAACCATTAAGTAATAATGGATTTGAACCATTAACTTTTTCGTTGTAAGCGAAACACTCTACCAATTGAGTTAATTACCTTGAAATTGTAAAATAAAAACTAAAAATAGCTAAACAGCATTAAAAAAGTTTAATCTTTATATTTATGGATTACTTTGAAATCTTGGCTTAAGAAAATATGAAGACTTAAATCTAGTTAAATTCACAATAAATCAGTTTAATTTAATGAATACCACCTCATCAATATACAGTGATAAATAAAAATAACCATACAACATCCACAAAATGTCAGTATCATGCGGCTGATTCAAAACCAAAGTGACGCATTGAAGTAAAATGATTAAACACTAACCTTAAAAGCGAAACAATCAAACAGCAAGTCCCGATAAAAACATGAAAACCATGAAAACCTGTTGCCATATAAAAACATGAACCAAAAACACTGTCATTTATGTTAAAAGGAGCTTCTACATATTCCATGCCTTGTAATAAAGTAAAAATTGTTGCAAGTAAAATAGTAAAAAGTAACCCTATAATTGCCTGTTTTTTTGAACGTACTATAATAGCGTGGTGTGCTCATGTCACAGTAGCACCGGAACTTAAAAGAAAAAATGTATTTGTTAAAGGAATTCCTGAAGTTTGAATAGTTTGAATTGCTACTGGGGGTCAAACTCCTCCTAAGTTAAAAACAGGTGACAAACTAGAATGAAAAAAAGCCCAAAAAAATGCAAAGAAAAACATAATTTCTGAGACAATAAACAGAATCATGCCTAATCGTAAACCTCTTTGAACTGACGCTGTATGCTGATCCTCAAAAGTAGCTTCTCTTACAATATCGCGCCATCAAGTATACATTACGTATAAAACAATAAAAAACCCAATTAAAGCTAGTTGACCTCCTCCTAAAAATTTGTTCATATATAGCACGGTTCCTGAAGTCATAAAAAATGCACCTAAAGAAGCGACTAGAGGTCAAGGGCTTGGATCTACTAAATGCCAACTATGTTTTGTTTTGATATACTTAAAACAAATTTTATTTTCCATTTGTGGTTATAATTTTTGAAAAAAAATATAGAATTCTCTCATTTGAAAAAAATTTTCTGAAATAATAAAAAAGAAATTTGGTTTTTACATTCATAAACAAAAGTTAGGGATTTAACCTAAAATAATGCTAGTTTAGATATAATGAAACTAAAGTTTCACTATATCTATCAAAAGTAAGATTTGAACTTACAACCCCTAGGACCTGATCTAAGCAAGCGGGCTAATTCCTCTTTTTTGACTTGAAATTGATTATTATAAAATAATTCTTTTGAACTATTTGCAAAAAATTATTATTAAATATAAATTTCTAGTTTGGAATAGTTCACAGCTATCAGTATAAAATTTAGATTTAAAATAAATCGCCATGCCTCCCTTGAGTCATAATAGGAGTCTTTGAAAACGGAAAATACTATTTATTTGTATACCTATTTTATACTACTTAAAAAAAATATTTTAAAACGTAATTTAATAATAACTAGATGTTAATTTAGTTATTAAAAAGTACAATAGTTGTTTACTTAAATTCATAAAAATAGAAAATAAAAACCAGTTGCAGTCAACAAAAACAATAAATGTTTACTAAAAACGTTTTTCTCTTTTCAGGTTAGATTTGAACTAACATTCTTGTAGTTGATAGACACTCGCTTTACCTTTGAGCTACTGAAAATAATATTATTAAGTACTTCATTTTTTAAATGAATTAAAATTTATTTAGAAATAACGATATGTGGAATAGTTTGTATATTAAACATTACCAATGATTAATATTTTTAATGTTTTATAGTTAATATAAAAATGTTTAGGAGGCATTGGTCACATTTTTGAATTCAATATATTTGATTTAATAATAAGAGTTACACTACGGCTAAGAGTAGTTAAATCTCTTTTTTTATGCAAAATTAATTAACTTGCATTATAATAGCTGTAACAAAAATATGATCTAGATAAAGGAGTATTTAATTTGACTTCAAGTTTTTGAATAAACAAAGTAGGCTACTATATATTTGAATTTTTTATTAAAAGCAATAATTCTCTACGAATCGTTTAGATTATTTGATAGCACAAACTGATTAAATCTATCACACTCCGTGCTCATTCAACTATCCAATTGTGTTCTAATATTGTTATTGCCAGTAATAATGTCATTTTGATAGTCAGTTCTTGCTTTAATATTTTTTGATAACAGTTGTGATTTGATATCATTTATTGCGTTTGTATTTAAATTGTTTAATTGCGAAGCATTAAGGTTATTTATAAAAGTATTAAAATTTTGTAGTCTTGCTTCATAATGAGGCGAATCTGTAGACAAACTTACAGTTTCACAAGCTTGAAATCCTTCTAGCTGTCTTTCGCACAGTTCCGCAAGTCTCGAATTAAATAAGCGCTTTCAACATCTTGCGGGAGCGTGCTATATTAATTCATCTGTATTTTCTTTAAACCCCAAATATAATTTTATATTAATTTGGTTGATAGAAAAACCAAATTTTGCTCCTCCATACGTGCTACAGATTGTAAAAGACAAAGTCTGTAGCTCGGTTGAATATATAAGTAGTGCAAATTTCTTGTTTCACTTGCCAGCCGGATTAATCTTTGTAGCTGAGCTGGATTAAGTTCTAAATTATTAAAGTCCTCCATTTATAAACAAAATTGAAAAAAAAACAATAGAATTCTCTCATTAAATTTGTATACTAAAATACTAAGAGCCGATATAGGCAAATACGTATAATTAATCAATAAATTTTTTTTTTATTACTGTCATTATTAATATATTTTTACGAAAAAATATTAGTTTAGTTCTAGTTTCGTCATTATATAATTATGAAATTGCATAGTAGGTAATGAAACGATAACAATTGGCATAAAACCATGATTTACACCACAAATTTCACTACACTGACCAAAAAAAACTCCTATTCGTTTAATAAATAGATTTATTTGGTTTAGTCTGCCTGGACAAGCATCTACTTTCAAACCAAATGAAGGTACTGTTCAACTATGTAATACATCCGCAGCACTAACTAAAAGCCGTATATGCGTGTTTGTTGGTAAAATAACTCTTTTGTTAGTTTCCAACAACCGAAAATACCCTTGTTTAGTTGTAGGTAATCCGTCTAAAACCATCATATAACAAACATATTTTAAACTTTGTTCTTGACTTTGACAAGAGTTAAATTCAGAAATTTCATAACTCCAAAACCATTGGTGGCCTAATATTTTTAAAGTTAACTCAGGCTCTGAAATTTCATCCATAGCATATAATAAGGTAAAAGAAGGAGTAGCTAACGCTAAAAGTATTAAAGCAGGGATGGTAGTCCAAACAATTTCTAGCTCTTTCGAATGAACAAACTTTGAACTGAACTTATTATTGTACTCTATAAAATAATAAATAGTGTAAAATAGTAATCAACCAACAAATAAAACAATCGCAGTCAATAAAAACAACAAATGTTTATTAAAAATTAAAATACCTTCCATAGTAATACTAGCAGGGTCAGATAAATAAGTTTGCCAAAAAGCAGGGCTGTCACATTGTATTATAAAAATCATATCTTTATTATTTAAACTATTATTTATGTATATAAAACAGAGTTATAAGTACGAGAAAGTTGTTTAAAAGTAATTTGAAACTTCGAAATTTTTGTAGATTTGTTTAAAACTAAAACAACAGGCCCAATAGTTGCTAGTAGTAAAATATTCCCCGAAAGCAAAAATTGAACTAAATAATCCGTGTATAAAATATGGCCTACCGACATTATTTCACTAAAATAATCTAATTTATTCAATCAATCGACGTAATAGTTAACTAAAAAACTGGTAGTGTAAGGATTGAACTTTTCGAAGACAGAGGGAACTATTAACAAAGTTTCAATTAAAAAAACAATTCCGATAAAACTACCAAAAGGAAAATATTTTAAAAAATCTTTTGTTGAATAAACAATTTTTACGTCTAACATCATAACTACAAACAAAAATAAAACAGCAATAGCCCCTACGTAAATAATCACAAAAATTAATGAAATATACTCGCACTCCAATAAAAACAAAAGACTAGATGAAGAGACAAAACTTAAAACTAAAAATAAAACGGAATATATTGAATTTTGGCTAAAAATCGTCAGTAAAGAACTTGTTAGTAATATAAAAGAAAAAAAATAAAAGAATAAGTTAATCAGCATAAAATTTAATCAGTTTACTAATGAAAGAGGGATTTGAACCCCCGACATTTGGATTATGATTCCAACGTTCTGACCTACTAAACTATTTCATTTGTTCCAGCTACACGTTCCCGTACAGCTACCTTGTTACGACTTCATCCAAATTACTAATTTTTCAATGAATTAGTTTTTTTACCTTTTTAGAAAAAACTTAAACTCAAAAAAAATAAAAAAATTTAAATTTCAGGTAAAACTAGCTTTCTGCATGTGACGGGCGGTGTGTACAAAGCCAAGGTACGTATTCACCGCAACGTTCTGATTTGCGATTACTTGTGATTCCATCTTTATGTAAACGAGTTGCAGTTTACAATCCGAACTAAGAAAATTTTTAAAGATTAACGAAAATTATTTATTTTTGTTACTTTTTGTTTTTTTCATTGTAGCACGTGTGTAGCCCAACCCATAAGGGCCACAGTGACTTGACTTAATTCTCACCTTCCTTTAAAGTATTTATTGTTAACAAAACAGTCTTTTTAAAGCAAAATTTTTGATAAACATCAAAAATTAGAAGTAAACTTTTAAAAATAAGAGTTACGCTCGTTTAAAGGAATGAACCAAACATCTCACGACACGAACTGACGACAGTCGTGCAACACCTGTAAAAAAAGTTTGTCAATTATGAAATTAACCAAAAAAAATTGTCATTATTTCAAATTATTTTTTAATATGTCAAGGGTTGGTAAGGTTTTGCGCGGATTATCGCATTAAACCACATGCTCCACCACTCGTTGTAGGCTCCCGTCAATTCCTTTGAGTTCCAATCTTGCGATCATACTCCTC
>Ga0129333_10002165_pt1 | contig 18172 bp, 17 predicted proteins | sample CPB6_08_DNA_FD_94474 | JGI IMG/M metagenome (GOLD analysis project Ga0129333, IMG submission 94474) | Freshwater to marine salinity gradient microbial communities from Chesapeake Bay, USA - CPBay_Sum_0.6_0.8_DNA | ecosystem: Environmental > Aquatic > Marine > Coastal | place: USA: Chesapeake...
ATGAGCTCGCGCAGGTAGCGATTGGAGACCTCCTCGAGCCGCTGGCTGCGGGTCGCCGGGCTGTCCATGCCGCGGAAGGCCCTGGCGGCACCGAGCAGCGCCTTGGGCAGGTGTTCCTGCTGTGAACCGTAGAAGACGGGCACGCGCAGGTAGGTGTTCATCGCCGGCTCATAGCGCTTGAGCGCCAGGAGCGAGTTGCCCTTGAGCAGGTGCAGGCGGGCGAGCACGTCGGGGTCGTCCGACTGGCTGATCAGCGCGGTGGCATCGGTGATGACGCCGGCATGGTCGCCCTGGCGGGCGCGCATGAGAAGCTTGGCTAGCTTGATTTTGCTCGTGAGCTCGGGGCTCGAGCCGTCATCGACCGTGTCGAGGGTGGCGAGGAAGGTGCCGAGGGAGGCGTCGTTCTCCATCCGGTCGAGGGCGTCGAGCTTGATCGTGGCCGCCTTGATCCACGGGCTGCCGCGCACGGTGCGCACCTTGTCGAAGGTCTTGAGGACCGGCTCGATCATGTCGAGGGCCTTGGAGGGCTCGCCGCGCAGGATGAGGTTCTTGGCCTCGGTCATGGGTTGGATGGCCGGCCACTCGATGAGGACGGCGTCCGCGACCTTCTTGCTCGAGGTCACGGTGATGCCGCCGGACTCGACGGTACGCTCGACCTTCTCGAAAGTCTTGTCGAAGGTCGCCTTACGCGAGTCGTAGAAGGGCTTCGGCGGCCGCGCCTTTTCATCGAGCTTGAAGGGGTCGTTCACGTCCCAGCGCTCGCCAGTCTTGAAGGTGATGACCTGGGCGGGTAGCGCGGCGGAGAAACCGAGCAGCAGGGTGGGGATGAGGGTGCGGTGGCGCATGGTCATCAGATGGAGGTGAGGCGCTTGCGGGCCTCCTGGGCTTCGGGTGTGTCTTTGATTCGGTCCTTGGTCAGCATCTCTTGGAAGGTCTGGCGGGCGGCATCCTTCTGGCCGAGCTTGTCCCCGAGCAGGATGCCGGAGCGCAGGTAGGCCTTGGCCGTCCAGCGCTCGTACTTCTTCCAGGCCACGATGCAGCGTTGGTAGAGTACGACGGCTTCCTGGATGCGCCCCTGACGTTCTTCGATTAGGCCGAGGTGGAAGAGGCAGCCGGCGGTGGTCTCACCGCGCCACTCCTTTTGCTCGGCGATGGCCTTGAACTCCTTCTGGGCGTCGTCGAAGCGGCTGAGCTCGAGGAGCGCGCGCGCCTTGCAGAAGCGCAGGTCCTTCTCCTTGGACATCGCGATGTTGTTCGTGATGGCCTCCTCGCAGATCTCGAGGGCCTCGCGCGCCTTGCCCTGGGCGAGGCGGATGTCGGCCAGTCCGGCGAAGCCGAAGTCGGCGTAGTCGGACGAGCGGTGGTGCTCCGTCAGGTAGAGGAAGTAGGATTCCGCCTTGGGGTCGCCCTTGGAGGCGAGGTAGTCGCCGACGGTGCCGAGGATGGCGGGGCTGAGCTCCTCCGCCTTGAAGAGGTCGGCGATCTTGCGCCAGAGCGACTCGGCGCGCGCGGGGTCGCGGGCGAGGAGCGCGAGCGTGGCCTTGCCGTAGTACGCGCGTGCCTGCGCGATGAGCGAGCTGCCCTCCTTGAGCTGGAGCACGGCGTCGAGGTCGGCCTCGGCCTGCTTCAGGTTGTAGGCCGCGGGATCCGGCGTGGCCCCGGGTCGCACCTTCTTGACCCGGCGCGCGAGCTTCTCGGCGAGGAAGCTGATGAGGCGCTCGGAGCCTTCCTGCCGGCGGTCGTTGAGCGTCTCGGTGATGACCTTGGAGAGGATGTCGAGCGCCTCCTTGCGGGCGGCGGCAACGGAGGCCTGGCGCTCGGTCTCGATGACAGCGAGCTCCTTGGCCAGCTCGTCGGAGAGTCGGGTGCGGTCGGCCTTGGCCGCGGCAATCTCCGCCGGGTTGAGCTTCTTGGCGCGCTCCAGGTCGTCGATCTTCTGGCGGGCGGCGTCGAGCAGCTTGCCATACTGGCGCTGCACGCGCTCGCTGCGTTCGCCGAACTCCGCCTTGTCGCCGAGCTTCTCGGTAGCCTTGATCACCTCGTAGAGGTAGCCGAGCGCCTTGGGGTTGTTGTGATCCCAGTCGTAGAGTTCCTGGTAAAGGTCCCGCATCCGCTTGTACTCGCCGCGGCCGGGCAGGAGCTTGGCGAGCTCACCGATGACGAAGTCGAGCGCGGCCGGGTTGGACTTGGCAGTACGCGCGGCGGTGACGTAGGCCTCGATCGACTTGACGGTGTGGTCCTCCTTTGCGGCCTCGGCGCGCTTCTTCTCGGCCATCAGCGCGGCCTTGGCCGCGGCGTCGCCGGTCACGCGCACCTTGTAGTCGAGGTCGGCGATCTTCTTGCCCTCGAGGTCGGCCTTCTTGGTGAACGCATCGCCCACGAGCGTGTGCACCTCGGGGAGCTGGGCCTGCACGGCCTCGGACTTGTCCGAGCCGTAGGTGGAGAGCCACTTGCGGGCGATCTCGAGGGCTTGGTCGGGACCCTCCACGTTGAGGGCGACAATGCCTTGGCGGTAGCGCACGTCGGCGAGATACTGGCCGCTCTTGAAGTCGGCCTCGTACTGGTTGAGCGAGTCGCGGGTCTCGCGGTACTTGCCCTGGAAGAACCAAGTCAGGCCGCGCATGTAGAGCGCCGGCTCGCGCACGCTGCTGCGCGGGTACTTCTGGAGGAACTCGTCGATGGCCGTGCGTGCCACCGCCCAGTCGACGTTGGCGAAGTAGCAGCGGATGATGCCGAAATCGATCTCCTCGCGCGCTTCAGCGGCGAGCTCCTTGACGTTCGCCTTGGCCCACTTGAACTGCTCGATGGCCTTGTTGTAGTCCTCCTGCTCGATGGAGATCTCGCCGAGGCCGACCGCGATGGGTCCTGCCTCGGGGCTGCCCGGGAACTTCTCGAGGAACTCGCGGCTGCTGGCCTGCGCCTTTTCGAAGTCACGGATACGGCGCAGCGCCTCGATGTAGTAGAAGTAGGCTCCGGAGATCTTCTCGAAGCCCGGGTTGTTGTCGAAGATGTCGCGGAAGGCGATGAAGGCCTCCCAGGGGCGCTGCAGCTCGAGCAGGCAGAGGCCGATGCGGTAGGAGATGACGGCGTCGTAGTCCTTGTTGGCGTCGAACTCGGCCTGGATCTTCTTGAAGGTCTCGACCTCCTCCTTGGCCTTCTCGATCCGCGCCTTGGCGGCGTCGTCGGGCTTGGGGAACATGCGGTTGAGGTTGTCGACCTCGAGCTGCTTGAGCTCGACCGCCTTGACGATGTTGCGCGCGAGGGTGGCGCGGCGCAGCGTGCCCTGGTAGTTGGAGAGCGCCTGCTTGTAGAGTTCCTCCTTGGCCTTGGCGTCGGCGGCGGACTCGGCGGCCTGGAAGCGGGAGTCGCCGATCTCCAGGCGCTGGACATTGGCCCGGACGATCTCGCTCGGGGTGCCGAGGCCCTTGGCCTCGATTTCGGCGCGGAGCAGCTCCGCCTCTTTGACCATGCCGAGTTTGGTGTAGATCTCGACGAGCTTGTTGGCGCCCTCGCGGCGCTCGGGGGTGCCGATGCCGTCGGCGATGACCTGCTGGAGCAGGGCGACGCCTTGGTTAAGGGCGGTCTTGAGCTCAGCCTCCGACTGCCCCTTGGCCTTCTCCTCGAGCACCTTGGCGGTCAGCACATAGGCGAGCACGCGGTCTTCGCCGCGGATCTCCGGGCTGGGCTTGCGAAGGGATTCGAGATCCCTGAGGGCATCGTCCCACTTCGACTGGTTGGCGTAAACCTCGATGAGCGAGAGCCGGACGACGCCGCGCATGTTGTTGTTCTTGTCCAGTAGCTCCTCGGTGCCCTTGGGATAGGTGGAGAGGAAGGTCTTCAGGGATGCCTCGGCATTGGCCCAGTCCTTCAACAGGAACTGGCAGGTGGCCTTGCGGAAGAGGACGGTTGCCTTCTGGGCATCGCCGAAATTCGCGGCCTGCTTCTCGAGCTCGGTGAAATGGCCCAGCGCCTCCTTGTATTTCTTGGCGGCGAGCGCGGTCTCTCCCTGATTGAACAGGCGCTCGATGGGGTTCTCGGCCTGGGCCGCGGGCGGTTGCTGCGCGCGGACGGCGGAGGGGACTGGGGTGACGGCGACCAGGACCGCGAGAAGCGCGGCCTTGGCCAACCGGTAAGTACGAGACTCGGTGCGGGCCATCTTCGGAGGGGCAGGGGGACTCCTTAACTACCCCCCGTGGGGACCCCTGCCAAGCCCGAACCCATGGGTTTTCGACCTAGCGGGAAGCCTTTAGGCCGGTGGCCAGGAGCGTGATAAATCCGGGGGCCTTCTCCTCCTTCGCGACGGCCCGGGCCGAGCTGTCGCGGAATCCCGCCGCCTCCAGCCAGTCGCAGAGCGCGTTGGGCTCGAAGCCCAGCCAGCGGTCGGCATAGAGCTGCCTTGCGCGCTCAAAGGTGTGGGCCTTGAGGTCGAGGATGATAATGCGTCCGCCCGGACGGAGGATGCGGTGGGCCTCGGCGAGTGCCTGGCGGGGGTTCTCCGCGTGGTGGAGTGCCTGGCTGAGGAGGGCGATGTCGACCGACTTGTCCTTGAGGGGGATCTTCTCGATGTCACCGAGCACATAGTCGAGATTGCGGATGCCTTGCTTGCGCGCGAGCGCGCGTCCGACCTGGACCATCTTCGGTGAGTTGTCCACGCAGTGCACGAACTCCGCCTGACGGGCGAGCAGCTGGGAGAGGGCGCCCTCGCCGGCGCCGAGATCGGCGATGCGCACCTTGGGCACGAGCAGGAAGAGCATCTGGCCGACAGCCTCCCAGGAACGGCCGGGGCAATGGCTGCGTCCGAGGCGACCGGCAACAAGGTCGAAGTGGGCCTCGGTCTGACGGCGGCGTTTTTCGCCGAGGCGACGCAGTGCCCGGAGGTCAGACTGCGCCTGGGGATCCACGCTGAGCGCGCGCGTGGCGGCGGCGAGGACCTCGCGCACCGCGGGAGGCAGGTCGGCGGGCAGCGCGTAGTGCATGTGCTTCCCGTCGCGTCGGTCAACGGCGAGGCCGGACTGGCGCAGCAGCGAGAGGTGTGTCGAGATGCGCGCCTGCTTCATCCCGAGGATTTCCTGCAGTTCGCCCACAGTCACCTCGCCCTTGCCGAGGAGCAGGAGGATGCGCGCCCGGGTCGGGTCCGAGAGGAGTCGTAGCAAGTCCCAGGGGTCGGGCATGTCGGTATACTTGGACGTGGGATGGGTCCGTGTCAAAAGAGGAAGCCCCGCAGGGCGGGGCTTCCGGTGGTGGGCTTGCGATCGGCTCAGCGCTTCACGTCCGACCAGCGCATGATTTTGCCGATGGTCCAATGCTCGACGCTCTGACGCACGGTGATCTTGACCTTATCGCCCGACTTGTGGCCGATGAGACCCTTGGCCAGCTCGGAGAGGTAGGGCATGATGATGATGTCGCCCTCGGTGTCGGAGTCCCAGGCGCCGAGGATGGCGCGGAGCGACTTCTCACCGGTGGATTCGCGGGTCAGCTCGAAGACGGAACCCACGGCGATGGCGTCGGGGGTGGCCTTGCTGAAGTCGGCGACCTGGGCGCGGCTCAGGCCGCGCTCGAGTTCGGCGGCGCGGGCCTGCAGGCGGTCCTTCTCCTGGCGGGCCATCTTGTACTCGGAATTCTCGCGAAGGTCGCCGTGCTCCTTGGCGACCTGGATGGCCTCGTTGGTCTCGGGCAGCTTGCGCTTCACAATCTCCTCGAGCTCCTTGCGGCGTGCGGCGAGGGACCACTCGGAGACGAAGAGCACCTTCTCGCGCTCCTCGCCCTCGTCGCCGTCCTTCTTCTCCTGCTCGGACTTCTCCGAGAGGGTGGCGGCGACGGACTTCACGGCCGGCTCGATCTGGATGAGACGGGCGAGCAGCGACTTCTTCGTCATGGGATCGAGGCCCATCGTGCGGAGGAGCGTGCGTGCGAGGTCGAAGACGGTCTCGGTGTCGGCAGCTTCGCCGACATCCGGACGGAGCAGGTCGGAGAGCAGGGTGCGGTCCTTCTGCAGCTCGTTGGCGAGCGGGTTGCGGGCGGTCGAGTTGGAGGCGAGGGCATCGTCGCCGATGGCGGCGAGGATGGCGCGGAGCAGGCTGGCGCCGGAGAGGCGGGAGAGCGCCTCGGCGTGGCGCTTCGAGCTGCGGTTCTTGATCACCCAGATGAGCACGGGACCGGCGGCCTGGCGGCGGTCTACCCAGTCGGCGAGCTTGCTCGCCAATTCCTTCTCGAGGCCGGCTTCGGCGAGATAGCCGATGGCCTCGGAGACGAGCTTGGCCGAGCCACCCTTGGTCTGGCCGAGTCCCTTGTGGGAGAGCAGGCCGAAGACTTTCTCCTGCCAGCTGGCGCCGTGGTGCGCGCGCACGAGGTCGAGCAGGCTGCGGATGTTCTCGGAGGAGTGGGGGATGTTCAGCGCGAGGTGCAGGAGCTCAGCCTCGTCGTTGACCAGCGCGACGATGTCGGAGGCGGTCGGGCTGACCATGGCGACGTTGTCGTTGGCGGGAGCGAAGAGCGTGTTGCGGTGCCAGACGCCGACGAGGAGCTCGGCGAGGCGTTCGCCGCGGCGGGCGGGCTTGCCGGAAGGCGGGACGCCGGTCAGGGCCTCGGCGAGCTGCTGCGAGACCAGGCCGAGGTTCTCGGAAGTGGCGGCGGAGCGGGAGTCGGCGGCGGGGAGGGAAACCAGCTCGGCGAGCAGGGTGAGGCGACGCTCGATGTCCTTGGCCGCGGCATACTGGGCGAAGAGGTCTTGGCCGGGATCGGCCGGGGCCTCGAGGAGGGTGTAGGTGCCGCCCTTGCGCTCGGGCATGAGGATCGCGCGGTCCTTGCGGAGTGCGGCGCGGGTGCGGGTCCACCAGGTCTTGAAGAAGGCGGCACGGTCCTTGCCGGCGGGCGTCGAGGCGCCGACGATGCGCTCGAGGGTCGTCTCGAGGCGGACGGCAGACATCTCGCCGGCAGGTGTCTCAGCGAGGAGGTTCTTGATCAGGGTGACGGGGTCGTCGGCGACCATCGCGGCGACCTTCTCCTTGCCGGAGTCCGAGTAGGCCGTGGCGACGATGCCGGCGGGGTCGAGCATCTCGAGCTTGCCGCGGCAGAAAGCGAGGTCCATCGGGTGGGCCTTCTTACCCTGCTCGGGGAAATCGATCAGCAGACGCCCAGTGCTGGCATCATGCGAACGGATGATGCCAAGGCCCCAGTTCTGATGGAGGCAGTAGGCGGGCTTGCCTCCGGCCAACCCCTCCAGGGCTTGGTCCAGGGAGGTACCCTTGGGTTGCTGCGGGGAAGTCGCCTTGTTGCTCATTGCAAAGGATGTGTTTGGAAGCAAAGGATACCCCTTGCAAGTAAGAAGGCGGAACCCCTCCCGCCGCCCCTTTTCGTATGGCTTTCGTACCGGAAAAACCCCCCATCCACGCAGAGACCCCCGACACCCTCGCGGAGCGGCTGGCGTCGGTCGGCCACCCCCGCTATCGGGCGGCCCAAATCCTCGAGTGGGTCTTCAAGCGGCGAGCCGAGTCGCCCGAGGTCATGTCGAACTTGCCGGCACCCCTGAGGGCTTGGCTGGCGGAGACCTTCGACTTTAGCCCGACCACCGTCCTGGGTAAGAAGACCGCCAGCGATGTGACCCAGAAGTTGCTCCAGCGTCTGCGCGATGGCTCGCTGATCGAGACCGTCATCATCCGCGCGCCGATGGAGGGCGTTGGTCAGGAGCGCTCGCGTCGCACCATCTGTATCTCGACCCAGGTCGGCTGCGCCTTCGGCTGCAAGTTCTGCGCCTCGGGGCTCGAGGGGTGGAAGCGCAACCTCAGCGTGGGCGAGATTGTCTGCCAGCTGATTCAGGTCTGTCGGATCGAGGATGCGGTCTCCCCCGAGCGCGCCGCCGAGGGGCTGGCGTCCTTCGACAACATCGTCGTGATGGGCATGGGCGAGCCCATGGCCAACTACGAGAACCTGATGGCCGCGCTCCGCGCCGCCAACGCCCCGTGGGGGCTCGGTTTCGGGGCGCGTCGCATCACCGTCTCGACCTCGGGCGTGGTGCCGAAGATCCTTGAGCTGGCTGACGAGCCGCTCGGCGTGCGGCTCGCCATCAGCCTGCACGGCGCGACCAACGAGGTCCGCGAGAAGATCATGCCGGTCAATCGCAAGTGGCCGCTCGAGGAGCTGCTACCCGCCTGCAAGGCCTTCGCCCGCAAGCACGGACGCATGCTCACGTTGGAGTACATCCTTATCGAGGAGGTTAATGACGGCCTTGACCAGGCCGAGCGCCTCGGTCAGATCGCCCGCGACCTCCATGCGCACGTCAACCTCATCCCTTACAACACGGTGCAGGGTCTGCCTTGGAAGCGTCCCAGCCTGACCCGTCAGGAGCGCTTTGCCGGCATCGTGCGCAACGCCGGTGTGTCGGTCACGCTCCGCCGCGAGAAGGGACACGACATCGACGCGGCCTGCGGGCAGTTGCGCCTGCAGACGGAGAAGTCGCTCGGTGGCGGCGTACCGCCAGCCGCAGCCTAGGCTTCAGCCGACCAATGAACGCGCGAGCGCGGCGCGATCGGCGGCCTTGAAGAAGGCTGTGCCAGCGACGAGCGTGTCGGCGCCAGCCGCGCGGCAAAGGGCGGCGGTCTCGGGGTTGATGCCGCCGTCGACCTCGATGCGGTAGTTCAGCCCGCGTGCCGCGCGCTCGTCGCCGAGGCGGCGGATGGTCTCGAGCGTTGACGGGATGAAGGCCTGACCGCCGAAGCCCGGGAAGACGGTCATGCAGAGCACGAGGTCGACCGCGGCGAGGTGGGGTAGGACGGCGCTGGGGTCGCCATCCGGATTCAGCGCGATGCCCGCGGTGCATCCCAGCTCGCGGATGCGCGCGAGCGTGCGCGCGACGTCGTGGTCTGCCTCGACGTGCACCGTGATGCGCTGCGCTCCGGCGCGCGCGAAGGCCTCGATGTACTTGTCCGGATGCAGCAGCATCAGGTGTGTGTCGAAGAGGAGCCGGGTGCGCGGCCGCAGGTCGGCGAGCACCTGGGGGCCGAAGCTGATGTTGGGCACGAAGTGCCCGTCCATGATGTCGAGGTGGACCCATTCCAGGCCGGCCGCCTCAATCGTGGCGACGCCACCGGCGAAGTCGCCGTGATTCGCGGCGAGCAGCGAGGGGGCGACGATGACGCGGTTCGACATGATTGTCACCAGGCGCCAGCGGCGGCATCCCGGATCTGGGCGGCAAGCTCGGCGGAAAGTCTTGGTAGCACGCCGCGCTCCTCGCCCGCGAGGTTGCCGGCGGCGCCGAGGATGGCCGAGGCCGAGAATGGACGGTTGGCGAAACGCACCTGCTTGCCGTCCGCGGAGCGAAGGGTGCAGCGCACGGTCAGCGTCACCCGGAACTGACCGGTGATGAGCGCATCCTCGGGTGAGCGTGAAGCGGCGGTGCGCTCGAGGGAGATGACCTCGGTGTCGAGGGTTTCGCCGCCTGCGCGCACCCGCAACCTGGGGTCGGCCGAGAGGGCGGCGACGAGCGCCTGCTGGAGGGGTGCGTGCACGCCCGGAGTCGGCGTGGCGTTGCGCACCGGTCGGATTTCGACACTGCGCGTCTCCGCGTTACCTGCGCCTAGCCGGTAGGCTGAGCAACCGGTGAGGAGAAGTCCGGCGACAAGTGCAAGCGCGAGGTGGGCTTTCATCGTGCTCCCGGGGCGGCCGGTTCCTCCTTGAAGTCGAGCCCGCCGGTGGCCGAGGGATTCGCCGGCTTGACGGGCTCGGCGCCGCGGGGACGGGGATAGCGGCCGAGCACCGCATCGGCGAGGGTGGGAGGCGGCTCGGCTCCGCCGTCGATCGCAGCGATGAGTTCGGCGGCTTCTTTGCCAGCGTCCGAGTTGGCGTCGGCGGTCACGGCCGAGGCGGCCATCAGTCGGGCGGCTCGGGGGTTGTTGCGGCGCACCCAGTAGAACTTGGCGAGGTCGAGTCGTGCGCGGGCGATTTGGTTGCGCAGGGCACGCACCCGCGGCTCGGCCTGCTTGGCCTCGGGGCTGTCGGGGTACTGCGCCATGAGGGTCTCGAGGGCGTCGATGGCCTCGCGTGCTGAGGATTGGTCCCAAGCCGGGCCTGGCGAGTCGGCGGCGCGCAGCTCGGCCAGGCGCCCCATCGCCTCGGCGATATAGGGTGAGTTGGGGTGCTCGCTCACGATGCGCTCGAGCGAGTCGAGCGCCTCCTCGCGTTTGTCCAGCTGGATGGCGAGGCGCGCGTGCTCCATCAGCGCATCGGCGGCATGCTTCCCGCTCGGGGCATGTCGAGCCACGTCGAGCAGGGCGGCGAGCGCCAGCGAGCGATCGGTGAACCAAGGCATCCATCCGCCGAGCCAGCGGCGGTCACCGGCGGCGAGACGACGGGCGACAGTGAGCTCGAGCTCGATGACCTCGTTGAAGAGCGGGTAGTCGATGCGACGCGTTGCAATCCAACGGAGATCCTCAAGCGCGGGCTCGAACTGCGAGCGGTTGACATAGGCCTGAGCGCGCAGGTGTCGGGCGAAGGCCTCTGCCTCGGTGTTCTCCGCCTCATCAATTACCTTGCTGAGCGCCCTGATGGCGGCCCTGGCCGAGTCATTCGCGAGCTCTCGACGTCCTTCGTTGAGCCAGCTGAGGATTTCCGCCCGCTTGGCGGCGTCCACGGGGAGGTCGGTTGGCTTGCCCGCGGTGATGGCTAGGTTGCCTTGTTCATCGGGTCGCAGCTCGGCCTGGAGCTGGCAGGTTGCGACCGTGAGGACGGCGAGTAGGACTTTAACGAGTGGGTTCATGCCAGCGAAGCAAGGTTGCGCCCCAAGTGAGCCCGGCGCCGAAGGCGACCATGAGCACGAGGTCATTGTGCCGGATCTTCCCCTCTCGCCAAGCCTGCTCGAGCGCGAGCGGGATGGAGGCGGCGGAGGTGTTGCCATAGCACTCAAGGTTGAGGGGGAATCGGTCCATGCCCACGCCGAGTTGCGAGGCAACAGCCTCGATGATGCGAACGTTAGCCTGGTGGGGGATGAAGCAGGCGACTTGGTCGGAACTGACCCCAGCGTCGGCGAGCACGCGTTCGCAAGAGGAGGCCATGACGCGCACGGCGAGCTTGAAGACTTCTTTGCCGTTCATGCGCAGGTAATGCTCGCCAGCCGCGACCGTCTCGGCGGTGGCGGGCTTGGCGGAGCCACCGGCTGCCGCGTAGAGCAGTTCCGCGTTGGTCCCGTCGGCGCCGAGCAGGTTGGCGAGCACGCCGGTTCCGGATTGGCCAGAGGTCTCGATCACGGCCGCCCCGGCGGCGTCCCCGAAGAGTACGCAGGTGGAGCGGTCCTTCCAGTCAACGACGCTCGAGAGCTTCTCGGCACCGACAATCAGGGCGCGACGGTAGCGGCCGCCGCGGAGCATGTCCGTCCCGACCTGCAGTGCGTAGAGGAAACCCGAGCAGGCCGCGGAGATGTCGAAGCAGGGGATGTCTGTACGCAGTCCGAGCTTGGCCTGCAGCAGGCAGGCAGTCGACGGGAAGGTGAGGTCGGGCGTCATCGTCGCCACGATCAGCAGGTCGATGTCGGAAGGCTTGAGACCTGCCCGATCCAAGGCCTGCGCGGCGGCCTTTGCTCCCATGTCCGAGGGATTCTCGTCCGCGCCGGCAATCCGGCGCTCGGCGATGCCGGAGCGGGTGCGGATCCACTCGTCAGACGTCTCAACCGTGCGCGAGAGTTCCTCGTTGGTCACCCGGCGAGCTGGCGTGTGAACGCCGAGGCTCCGGATTAGGACGGACGGTGAGGCGCTCATCGAACGGGTGGAGACAAGGCTCTTTGCCCCCCAAAGGGAACAAAAAACCCCTCAGGACTGGGGGTTGGCTGCGACCACCGCGTTGGCCTCGGCCAGGGCCGCGAGCATCCGCTCGCCCGCGCGATGTCCGAGTGCCTCGCATCCGAGGCGGATCGCGCTCGCGATGCCCTGCCGGTTGCTCGAGCCGTGCGCCTTCATCACGAGGCCGCCGAGGCCGAGCAGGGGCGCGCCGCCGTAGCGCTCGGGCTTGAGGTGTCCCTTGAGCTCGCGGAGAAGCGGGAACATCGCAATGCCTCCGGCGAGGTAGACAGGGTTTCGCTTCACCTTGGGCCCAATCATGTCGCGGACCATGTAGACCATGCCCTCGAGGGTCTTGATGATGATGTTGCCGGTGAAACCATCGGTCACGACGACGTCGCAGACGTCGCCGAAGACATCGAAGCCCTCGACCGGACCGACGTAGCGGATGCGGTCGCCCATGGCCTTGAGCAGCGCGTGGGTGCGGTTGATGCGCTCGCCGCCCTTGCCCTCCTCGGTCCCCACGGTGAGCAGGCCGACGCGCGGCTCAGCGATGCCGAGCGCGGACTGGGCGTAGATGGAGCCGAGCACGGCGTTGTGCAGGAGATGTTCGGGCTTCGCCTCCGGGTTGGCGCCGACGTCGAGCATCACGAAGTGCCCGGTGCGGCGCGGCATGATGGCGGCGAGGGCGGGCCGCTCTGCTCCGTCCATCGGGCGCACCTTGATGGTGCCGGCGCCGACCAGCACCTTCGTGTTGCCGGTGGAGACAACGACGTCGGCCTCGCCCGCCTTGAGCATGTCGAGGGCCACGAGCATCGAGGCGTCCTTCTTTGCCTTGAGCGCGCCCATCGGGGTGTCGTCCGAGTGGATGATGCCCGGGGCGTGACGGTAGCTGATCGTCGCGTTGGTCTTGATGCGATGTTCGTGCGCCAGCACGCGGAGGATATCCTCGTTGCCGACGAGGATGATTCGGTCATCGGGACCGATGTGACCCTCCTTGATCGCGAGGGCGGCGCCGGCGACGGCTTCCGAGGGGCCCATATCGCCGCCCATGCAGTCGAGGGCGATGCGATGGCCTTCCTGGGGAGCGCTCATGAGACGGGCCCGGGGCCCGAAGGTTTAGGCGCCGGCGTCGAGCACCTGGCGACCGCGATACTTGCCTGTGACAGGGTCGACGCGGTGGGGGCGACGCAGGGCGCCGGACTCGGCATCCTTCACGAGCTTGGGGGCGCGGAACTGGTTCTGGCCGCGGCGGAGGCGGCTGCGGCGCTTGGACTGCTTGCGTTTGGGATTGGCCATGGTGTCGCTCGGTTTGAGGGTCGGTTCTACCCCTGCCACCCCCACGGTCAAGTCCGCTTTCCCGCGCTTGCGACCCGGAGCCTGCCGCTATCGGATGCCCCATGCACCCCGGTAAGGCCCTCTTTCTCGACCGCGACGGCAACCTTGTGCGGGATGGCCACCATACCTGCGACCCTGCCGACATCACCCTGATTCCCGGGGTCAGGGAGGCCTTGCTCGCCTGCCTCCGGGCTGGCTACGGCCTTTTTATCCTCACTAACCAGAGCGGCATAGGCAGGGGCATCTTCACCTGGGACCAGTACCACGCCTGCCATGCCAGGATGCTCGAGCTCCTCGATTTGCCCACTCCGGGCTTCCTTGGCGTGTGCGCCGCGCCCGAGCACCCGGATCATCCCTCCGATTACCGTAAGCCTAGCCCGCGCTTCATTCTCGAATCCATCGAGCGCCACCGCCTTGATCCCCGCGAGTGCTGGATGATCGGCGATCGTCGCACGGACTGGCAGGCGGCTCTGAACGCGGGCATCCGCGGCTGTGCTGTCCGGTCCGGGGCTCCTTTCAAAGAGGGTGACGAGGCCCATGCGCTTGCCCATGGCGTGCCGATTCACGAGGACTTCCCACGATTCGTCCGCGAGGAGCTCGGCCTCTGAAGGCAAAAAAGAAGAGGGGCGGCCGCAGCCGCCCCTCTCATTATCTGCACTCAGGGAGATTACTCCTTGGGGCAGCAGGGCTTCTTGTCGGGGCAGGTCTCGGGCTTGTCGCCGTCCTTCTTGTCGCACTTGCCGCAGTGGTTCTCGAAGTCGAGGCTCTGGCTGGCGGCGGCAGGATCTTCCTTGGGGCAGCAGGGCTTCTTGTCGGGGCAGGTCTCGGGCTTGTCGCCGTCCTTCTTGTCACACTTGCCGCAGTGGTTCTCGAAGTCAGCGGTCTGCTTGGGGCAGCACTTGCAATCGCTGCACTTGCAGTCGTCGCACTTGCAGTTGGCGACGTTGATGTCGGCAACCTTGGCGTTAAGCGGGGAGGCCATCAGCGCGAACGCGCAGAGAGCTGAGCCGATGAGGGTGTGGATGAGTCGCATGGTGTGTTCGGGTGAGGCCTCTATCTTGCTGGCTAACCGCACTCCGTCAATCGCACGCAGCTATTTTTCAAGAAGGCGTGCCAAGGTCTCGGCTGCCGCGGGTTGGCCCGAGGCCGGTAGCCAGTCAGAACCTGCCTTTACCTTGAAAACCCGCATGTTTTTGGCCGCTGGCGTGTTGCGTAGCCCCGCCGTCCTTGTCCAGAAGTCTAGCTCCTGGCTGTCCTCCGTTGGCTGGGGCGGACCGTCTGACTTAAGCAAGAGCACGAGGTCCGGACTCGCTCGGGCCATCTCCTCGATGTCCCATTGCGGCCAAGCTCCGGACATCGGTGCTGGCTCGCCGCCCGCGGCTCGGATGGCCCAGGACAGGTAGGAGTCCGGGCCGGCGCAGACCCCGTCCCAGATCACCAAGACGCGTTTGTTGCCGCGGCTACGCTGCGCTTGTGTCCTGGCTCGGAGCAATGACTCAGCCGCCTGGATCCGGCCAGTGAGACGAGCGAGCGTGGCGATGTCGGCGGCGGGTGACTCCGGTGATTCGGGAGTGAGGACGACGACGCGTAGACCGATGGAGCGAACCCGTTCCGCCAGCATGGGGTTGGAGAGTCGCGGGAGCACGGCCACGCTCGCGCCGCTCGCCCGCAGGGCCTCCATGTCCGGCTCGAAGGCGTCGCAACTGCGGCGCGCCGCGTGGCTAGCGGGTAACTCGCACCAGCGCGTCGCCGCGACAATCCCGTCGCCGACCCCGAGGTCGACGAGGATGCGTGTGGCCGCCGGCGAGAAGGAGGCGATGCGCTCGGCCGCGTCGGAGACAGCGCCCAGGCAGGCGAGCGCAAGCACGAGTAGCGACCTCATCGCGCGAGTCGCGCGGCCAGCCGGATGGCCGAGTCGAGGCTGCGCCGGTCTGCCCGACCCTTGCCCGCAAGGTCATAAGCGGTGCCATGGTCGGGGCTCGTGCGGACATGCGGCAGGCCGAGTGTCAGATTGGCTGCCTCAGCGAAGTCGACGGTCTTGAGCGGTGCCAGGCCCTGGTCGTGGTACATCGCGACCACTCCGTCGAACTCGCCCGCGAGGTGCCGCGCGAAGGCGGTGTCACCGGAAACCGGTCCCTTAATGTCGAGTCCCTTGGCGACGAGACGCTCGATGGCAGGGCGGATGACACGATCGTCCTCTGCGCCGAGCAACCCGCCCTCGCCGGCGTGTGGGTTCAGACCGCAGACACCGATGCGGCGCCCCTTCCCGAGTTTGGCGAGCAATCTATCAAGGGCCTCGATGGTTCGAACGACGTTGGCTGGCGAGAGGAGCGCCGGCACGTCCGAGAGCGGGAGATGCCATGTGACCAGGGCCACTGTCATGCGTCCGCCGGCGAAAGCCATGACCGGTTGCCCGCCCCAGCGTTCGGCGAAAAACTCAGTCTGTCCAGGGTGGCGAAACCCAACCGAGGTCAGGCCTTGCTTGCTGACCGGTCCTGTCACGACCGCCGCGAACTCTCCGGTACGGCAGCCCTCGGCCGCTCGCTCCATCGCGGCGAGCGCCACAAGATGCCCGTCTGCCTCGGGCTTGCCGGGCGTCGCCCGGTGACGCTCCGGTCCGACGGCGAGCCCGCTGCCGAGCTCGCGAATCCAGCTGGTCGGGCCGATCGGGACCACCTGCGATGCGTCGTTGTTCGGGTCAGCCATCCATGCGCGGATGAGCTCGGGTCCGACACCTGCGGGGTCGCCGCAGGTCACTGCGATGGGTCGGCGGCTCATGCGGGGGAGGCGAATCGGCCGCGCTTGCCGCCGAGGAAGAAGCGCAGGAACTCGAGTGACTCGGTGGAACGGTGGGTTCCGGAGTCGAGCTCCGCCTGGGCACGCGCCGCGCAACTGGCGCCCTCGGCGAAGACGGCGCGATAGGCGCGCTTGAGTTCGGCGATGGTCTCCGCCGGCAACTGGCGCCGGCGCAGTCCGACGAGATTGAGCCCCGCGAGTTCGTTGCGTCCGTGGGCGAGCACCGCGGGGGCGACGTCCTCGGTGATGACCGCATTGCCGGAGATGAGGGATCCGCCGCCGATTCGGCAGTGTTGGTGCACGGCGACGCCGCCGCTGACGAAGGCGCGCCCGCCCACCTCGACATGACCGCCGAGCATGCAGCCATTGGCGAGGATCACGTCGTCGGCCAGAATGCAGTCGTGGGCGACGTGCGCCCCGGCCATCAGCAGGCAGCGCGCGCCGATGCGCGTCGCCCCTCCCGCCATGGTGGCACGGTGCACGGTGACGTGTTCGCGAATGACGGTGCCTGCGCCAATGTCGGTAGCGGTCGCCACGGCCGCGTCGAAACCGAGGTCCTGCGGATCGCCGCCGATGACGGCGAAACTGTCGACCTTGACGCCGGTGCCGAGCGTCACGCCTCGCCGCACGATGGCGTGCGTGGCCAGGACGCAGCCTTGACCGACGGTGGCTCCCGATTCCACCACTGCGTAGGCTCCGATGCTGGCGTCGGTTGCCACGCGGGCGCCGGGCTCGACGAGCGCGAGGGGGTGAATCATCGGCCGGGCGGGTTGGGGAAGAGCTCGAGCTGGGGCGATTTCACCATGTCGTAGACGCGCAGTAGCCGGAGGAGCTGGAGATTGTCCGACTTCGCGTAGCTCTGGTTTGACTCCACGCGCTGCACCATGCTCTCGAGGATGGTGCGGAAGGTGAGCACGTGGTCGACGCCGTGCTCCCGCAGCAGGGCGATGCTCTCGGAGCGCTGCGGCTCTTGGGTGGGAATGCCAGGTAGCACGAGGATCTTGGCCATGCCGGGTCCGTCGGCATCGGCGAGGTCGGCGAAGGCCTCGCGCGCCGACTCGACCGCTTCCTTGCGCACGAACTCCAGGAGGTCGCCCTTGCGGATCATCGTGGGGGTGACCGCCTTGGTCGTGTGCCAGCCCTTGATTGCGACGACTGCCCGGGACAGGCCCGCGAGGTCGGCGGCGAAGAGCTGGAAGGAGGGTGTCACCGAGCGCTGCGGCGAGGGATTGATGACCAGCAGGTCCGACTCCTCGTCCGCACGCTTCCGCCGCGACTGCACGGCGTATTTGCGGGCCTGGCGGACGAAGCATCCGTTCAGCTCGAAGTACTCGCGGACAAGGTTGTCGTCGAAGCTGGCCATCCTGCCGCAGGGTTGCCTGTCGCGCCCGCGGGGTCAACGGCGGAAGCCGCTCAGAGCGAGAACCCGGCTGGGGCGATCGCCACGGTGAACTCGCCCTTGAGGCTTCCCGCGCGCAAGGCGGGCACGAGGGTCGAGAGCGGCGCGGTGCGAATCGACTCGTGCAGCTTGGTGACCTCGCGGCCGACGCAGGCCACGCGGTCGGGTCCGAGGACCTCGAGCATCTCACCGAGAAATGCGTCAATGCGGTGGCAGGACTCGTGCAGCACGACGGTCTCGTCTGCCTCGCGGACCGATTCGAGGAAGCGGCGTCGTGCCGCGCTCTTCGGCGCCAGGAATCCGACGAAGCGAAAGGCATTGGTGGGCAGACCGGAGGCGGACAGCACCGCGATGGCAGCGCAGGGCCCGGGGATAGGCGTGACCGTGAGACCGCGACGTGCGCAGGCTCGCGCCGCGCGGAACCCGGGGTCGCTGATACCCGGTGTGCCGGCGTCGGTGACAATCGCCACGCGCTCGCCGGATGCGACCCGGTCGGCCAGCGCCTCGCCCATCTCGGCTTCGTTGTGGTCGTGATAAGCAATCAGCTTGGCCTCGATGCCGAGGAGCCGGAGCAGGTTGCCGGTCGTGCGTGTGTCCTCGCAGGCCACCACAGTGGCTCCCGCCAGCGCCTCTCGCGCACGAGGCGAGACGTCGCCGAGGTTACCCAGGGGCGTCGCGACCAACAGCAGGGCACCGGGCCCGGGCATCAGCGCGGCGGACCGCCCGGGGAGACGCCAGGAAGGCCGCCTTCCCAGCTGGCCGGCTGCGCCTGGGGTAGGTCGGAGTCGCCGCCGCCCTCATTGGTCGAGGAACAGGCGGTCAGACCCGCGAGCACCAAGACCGCCAGGAGGACCGTTGCGAGCTGTCTCGCCATCGG
>Ga0129333_10002166_pt1 | contig 18168 bp, 30 predicted proteins | sample CPB6_08_DNA_FD_94474 | JGI IMG/M metagenome (GOLD analysis project Ga0129333, IMG submission 94474) | Freshwater to marine salinity gradient microbial communities from Chesapeake Bay, USA - CPBay_Sum_0.6_0.8_DNA | ecosystem: Environmental > Aquatic > Marine > Coastal | place: USA: Chesapeake...
GACCGAATCAAGGACCATATTTTAAAATTTTCTAATAAGTAGTTATCCCGCTCGCACGCCCTACGGTCGCGCTCGCTCCAGGTTATATATACACATATAATAAAAGGCCATATGTAATACGCTTATAATGATGTTTCACGTGAAACCCTGAAGCGCCCCGAAGGGGCGCGTATAATTGCTATATGTATTACGGTCACCCCCCTGAAGCGGATCCGTTAGGATCCGCGTAATACTTACTAACAATTTATCCACAGGGCTGGCTGGTGTTAATAACTGTGTGGGTAAAATGTTTGTAATACGATGAATGTTCTCTGGCAAAAAAATAGTTGTAACAACAACGAAATATTCTCTGGCAAATTTTTATCGACGCAAATTTCTCTGGCAAGTATTACGGCCTCCCTTCGGTCGGCCTTCAGGTCCTAGGATTTGCCAGAGAATATTCATAATCTTTGTTTAAGTTTTCTGTTTAATAGTTAAACAAAATAATGGTGTGATACTTAAACAATTAAATAGAGGGATGAAGCGCCCCGAAGGGGCGCGTATAATTAGTTTTCTCCTTCTTCGTACTTGTCTAGAAGAAGTCTAAATTTTACGTTATAGCTATTGTAGAATTTTGCCAGGTGCTCACCTAGTTCAATAAAGTATTGCGTTATTTCTTTACTAGCGCGTACACTAAGTGTATCGAATGCATATGGTTTATATAATGTATATTCTTTATCGTTGTAGTATACTTTACCACCACTAAATACAACTTCTGGTTCCCAATCTGAATAAATGATACCAGTATCTACAACATATTTTCTTTTTTTTAGGTATATCGATATGTTTGGTTGAGGTAAAGTATAGGGTACATTTTTAAAAACACCTTTTACTGTTCTATTGACTAGGAACTTCAACTTCTTTATAAGTCTAAGATAATCACCAAGGACATCATCTTCAAACTTTGGTTCAAAAGGTAATGTTAATTTAGATTTCATGGCACCCTCATCAAAAAGAAATGTGTACAAATCAACTGGTGTGTTAATTCTATTTACAACATCGGTTGGGTAGTAATGATATATGTTTATAACAGCTTCATTAGTGAAGAGACTAATATCACCAACTTTAACGTTCCACTTTTCTAGAGTCTCTTTTGGAAATGCAAATAACTGAGGAGCTTTATCATGTAATACTTTGATATATGCGGTATAGAAATCCACAGCGATTGTATCTTTTATAACAAACGCAGCGCCATCCATATCTATGTCAGCACGGAACTCTACCATGAACTCAGGTAACGCCGCTGAATTATTCATACTATTACCATCTACTCTTGGCCTCTTATATATGCCATTACAAATATCATTGTTGTTAATGAAGAGGGCGTATATAGGAGTAATCTCCTTTAATGTATTACGTAATTCCTGGTCTAGGTCTACTGTACCATCCTGTACTTCTCCGTCAATTGTGTCCTCAAATAAGTTAATTCGCATTCTAATAAATATTGGATTGCATGTAAATAAAAAACCCCGCGGATTCTTCCGACGGGGGCTTTATGAGGGTTGGCTGGTGTATTAGTTAGCCAAAAGAGAGTTGCGGTATTGAATAGCAGTCTTCTTGTTTGAGAAGTTCTTGCTGTGTTTAACGCCGTCAACTGTTGCTCTTACTCGATAGCTGCCTCCGTCGTAGTATACATTGCTTGATACTGCAACATAAGTTGTCTTGGTGCGACGAGTGGATCTGGTTGTTGTCTTTTTCATTTTCAATTGTTTTAATTAATTATTGATTATATAAAAAATATAAACAACTAAAATGATAAAGCGAAATATCTGGGCAAGTTTTTTTTATTTGCCAGAGAATATTCCCCATCCTGGCCTCACCTGGAGAACTTATTTGCCAGAGAATATCACGGGCCGGTTCCGCCAGAAGACCAGTAGTCATTCCACTGCTCCTCTGTACAGTACCTAGTACCATACTTCTCCCACATATATTTGTGGTAACACCTACGCTTGCTTGGATGGGTTAACATATAACCCACAAGATAATCGAACCAGTATATGAAAGATTTAACCATAGTATATTGTTTTAAATGTCCCTGAAGCGAGCACGCCAGTGCGAGCGAATAAACTTGCCAGAGAATATTCGAGTCTGAATCCGATTCTGATTCTGATTCGGGCCAGATTGTCTAAAAGTTGTTATGGTACTTCACCTTGATGGTTTCTTTATCAAGTTGGAATACGTGTTCAAGCTTCTCTAGGATATCTATTTGAGCTAGCCCAGCCACTGGTAATATGAACCCCATATCAATCGCGTGCTGAATGCGGCTGATTTCACTTTTGATATAGATCTTTAATAGTTGCTTATCCATTGCTAAGTACTTTATAGTGTCCAAGAGTTATTTTGTCTAAGATAAACGCCACCTCCATAATGTCCTCCAAATCAGCGACCGATAAATCATCAAACTGGTCCCCATAGAAGGTTGTCCCGGATAGATATAATCCATCATACCCCTGAACAATATATGGTACCCTATTAATGGACTCGTCGTACGAGTTGTCCTCTAGGATATATACACTAAATGGTGTGTTGAATTCAATTGCCACATTCTTTTCGAATGTGCTTTCAATCTTTTCGATTAACTCTTTCTTCAGAGCTAATACCTGTGAAGTATATAAGTTGTTCATAGGATTAAATGGCGAATACCTCGTCCTCAGGTTTAATATGTGATTCGACAATAGCGTCTTGGAACCCATCTAAGAACCCGAGAATTCCGTCTAGGTCATCTACTTGAGTTTGTGCTAAGCTTGGATGCGATAGCAGGTTAATCAGGGTTAGCTTCTGTTGCTGCAATAAATTGTAGTCAACACTAGTTGCAAAGTTTAGTAGTGTCATAATTGTAAGGTTTATGCATTATTGAATTTTAAGTCATCTTTAATATTGTTTAAGAAGCTATTCGCTAACCTGATGACGCCAAAGTCAATTGCGATACCCACAATCTTTTTGTTCTTCTTAGCTACTAAACAAGTATAAGCCCCGTCGCCATAACCGCTGCGAGAAACAACACCTTCACTATATGTTCCCCAAGAACATTCTGCTAAGGTAATACGGCACATCTTCTCATACCACGCATCACCAGCCTTATCTCTCCAAGGGTATTCAAATAGTGGCCCTCCATCATATGTTGTTGTTGGTGTTGGTATAGATTCTACAATCTCATCATTGCGGTATGTGTCATACGAGAAGATACCCGCTTGACCTGAATCTACTCCAACTTCACCAGCTGTCTTACGCCAAGTGAGCGCCTCATCAATATAATCTTCGTGGACCGCAAGTAATACAGCCTCTCGGGTACCCCATCCGTCAGTGTCAACTTCTAGACACATAGGAACATAAGCACCTGGTAATACACCAGATAGTTTAATCTGGCACCAAGTAGGGATTTCATAACAAGGATCAGTTACCATAACTGTATCCGTAAGTGTAATACGCCTTTCGACAATGGTAATAGGTGTTTGCATAAAATGTAAGTTTAGTTTAGGTGCAATTTAAAATGTTATTTTGAATATTCCAAATTATTTTTTAGAATATCATAATTTTTTATTGACTCCTGGATTTCGTCGTCCATAGCAGCCGTAATTTTTTTATAGACAGTATCCATAAATTCTTTGTTTTTATTTAGGATATCCAGGTTCTCTTTCTTAGGGCCGTTTTTAAAATACTTTATAATTGGATCTACAATCACACGAATCTCTTTGACATCTCTATCCATTCTGTAGAAGGGGCACCTAGCGTAGATATACTTACTCTTATTAAAGTACACCGTCACATCCCTCAGTTCGGATCTGGCTTTGAGCTGCATAATGATTGTTTCTAGATATGCTAACTGGTTTACAGTAAAGGCCTGTCTAGCATATTCGCTCTTGTACACTTCTAGATATTTTGCCAGAGAATATTTCCCAGATTCTCCGCTGGTCGGGGAATTTGCCAGAGAATATTCCGAATCCAGGGAGGCTGAAGCAGAATTTCTTGTAATGAATTGTTCAACTGCACTTCTCTCGGAATCTGTCCCCGCGATTAAAGTGAATGCTCCTTGCAGTGTTTTGTTTGTTCTTCCCATAAGATTTATGCTATTTTGATTAAAAATTTGAACGTGTTAAAAAGTTTGGAGATTTTAGAATTGCTTCTTCTCTCACCTTTAAAGACTCCGGTATCGAATTCATTACCCATATAATATTTGGTGGGAGCCACATAGCCGCTACCAACTTTGAATTCGTTTAGCCAAGCGTTTAAGTCCACCACATTGGATGGTGCAACAGACTTTTGAATGTTTAGTTTATCCATTTTTTTCAGTATTTGATGTTTCTTTAATCGCCCCTATGGCTTCGTCCAGTAAATCCAGAACTTCATTGCGTTCGATTTCAGTGATGAAAGGTAAGTTTTGAAGAAACTCTTTCTTAATTAAATCCTCATCATCCCCTTCGAAGTCTTGAACGAAGTTGTCGATATCATCTGCTATCTTATCCCAGAAGTAATCGTTTTGATATTTGTACAATCCTTCTTCGTACGTGCATTCATCATCCTCCATATGAATGCCATCAGCATCTCGTGTAATACTTGTCTTCCCAGCAAAATCTACACCAGGTTCGTCGTAAATGATTTCGCAATAAGTTAATCCGGGATACTTCATCATTAGGTTATAGAGGAAGTTTATTGGTGGCGACCACGCCGTATCACAAGAAAAATGAATGTTCTCCTTATCGAAGTCCCAGTTACCATCATCATAATCAACATCCCATTTAGTTCCGTAATACGATACGTTCGTATCATACCAATCGCTTTCGTATTGCTCATCACTCATATTACTCGGGATACCAATTAAAGCTTTGAAGACTCCTTTATCGTTATCTTTCTTGACATTTTCAACAGCATATTTTATACAGGCTATGGTCTGTGCATCACCTGCAATTTCAATCGAGTTAGAACACCAATTTGGCATAGTTGTAATTTTTATTAAGTTAAAAATTTGTGGAGCACTTATGCCCCACAAATATACAGATAATTTTATTATATTCTACCAAGATGAATGGTAATAGTAATCGCCTGAACCAGGATTATTGAGTTCTTCCTCTAAAACTTCAATGGTTCTTCTTAAATCATCTTCATACCACTTGTCAATATCTGTGCTACCGAAAAAGAAACCAGATGTTGGTGGAAGAATGTCGTTGATTTCATCTTCGCAATCGTACGTTTGAATATCACTATACATTGTACCATTTTTATCCCAGCCTGTTTCAACTTGCTTAACTATTACATCAGCTTTCGCAATAACAGCAAGTGCTTGTTTACAAGTATCGACCAGCTTCTGTAAGGTGTCGCTATCCAAATAATAATCACCGCAGTTGTCCACGCCATCTTGTACGTTTTTGACAAACCAATTATGGATGGCATTAGCTTTTCTCCAATACATTACTTCTTCTTCAATGTAGGAGATGCGTTCTGGTTTGATGTCATCTCTTTTTTTAGAACCCTTTTTAACACTAATAGTGTGCTTATCGTTTTTGTCCTGGTGTTCCCAATTCTTAACGTAAGTCTTCTTTGTTAGATACATATCTAATCCCATAAAATAAAATTTAGGTTATGAAATAAAGTTTAGGATACAAAGATAATGATATTTCTTTTATATAAAACAAAAAAATACCAAATTTTTTTTGTTAAAATTTTGTGAAAGGAAGATCCCGGGGGCCGGCATCTTGCTGCGAATATTCTCTGGCAAAAAATTTTGGATACAGCTCAGGTGGGGAAATTTCTCTGGCAAGAAAATTTGCCAGAGAATATTGACGGTTCCGGGAACATCTGGTAGAACCGGAACTTCGGGAACTTCGGGAACATCGGGTACAACGGGGACTTCGTGTAATGTGTACATCGAAATTTCTCTGGCAAGTGTAATACGTTTTTTTGCCAGAGAATATTCCCCCTGTGATCAGTGCACATACGCTGCACAATAAGAAACCCCCACAGAAATGTGGGGGTTCTCAACTAAACTTACTAACCCTTACCTAAAATTATAACAAACTATTTTATCAAATCGTTCAATAATCTAACACTACCATTTATAATTGTTGTTTCTTGAAGAGCATCTTCCATAGTTTTGAATGTCTTGTGTAGTTGATATGTATTACCTCCATCTTTTGAATAAAGGATTTCCCAGGTATTCTTGTTAGTAGGTGATAAGACAATTTTAGTCTCAACTTTCTTACTTGTCATACGAATAAATTTTTGTTTCAAGTGCAAAGGTAATGTAATTTTTTTGAACAAAACAAAAAAATGATTCTTTAAGATGTGGATAATTTTTTTAAAGTACCAAAAGTTATCCACATTTTTAGAATATCATAACTTATTTTTTAGAATATTTTTGCCAGAGAATATTCGAGCTGGCTAGCCAGGAGAAATCTGGGCAAAGAAAAAGGGAGTGTAAAACTCCCTTTTCTAAACTTAACCAAACACAATTATGAACACAAAACTAGTATAGTATAACTAATTTGTGTGACATAATCAAGTCCCCACTTCTTCTCTTTCATACTTCTTCACAAACTCACTAGGAGTACCACGAAACAATTCTGGTTTGTTATCTATGTTGTCATAACAAACATACTCGATTGTTCTGTCCTCTTTAACGATAATGTCGTAAAGATAATCTTCCCAGCATTCACCTCTACTATTTAAATTGTGAATGTAAGTTCCACCAGGCCCATCTTTGAATTTCGCAATTAATTGTGCGGCTAAACAACCAGCACCATTAAAAACTAATCGTTTTTCATCCATACCCAAACCATTAACAATAGTTCCAGTGGATAACCATTCAGCAGTTTCTAATGGATGCCCATTTGGGTATCCATCATACTGGCGGTAGATTAAAACTAAATTCTTGTTTTCGATTGAGCCGTCTTCATTTTTGTACTGCTCAATAATTCTGTAAGTGCTTCTTGTTCCCATTTTAATGTAAGTTTAGTTTAAGAGATTATGGTTTATTAGTCCAAATAATAGTATCGGTATCATCAAAGTAAACTTCCTCCGTTGGTTCACCTCCGTTTTCATCAGGGCTAATTTGTTCAAGAGTGTCAAACATAGTTTCCCAATCGTCGCTTAATAAGTCGCTACTATTGGTATTACATACGTCAATCACTTTCGCCTTTGCTTCTTCCAAAGTGTTGGCTTCAATAGTAAAAGTGTTTCTATACCAAATGGTATGTTTTTGGTCGAGGTGAAATTCAAATTCTGCCATTGTTTTCTTATTTAGGGTTTGATAATAGAGTACAAATATAAATGTAATACCTTTATACTCCAAATATAAATTGTTAGTATTATGTTAAAGAATGTTTTATCTATATAGCGTTACAAATTCTCCGAAATATTCTTCGAACACATTGACTGCATTATCGTAGTTTCCGCTTGTCATACGAGAAGTGAATTCGTCGGAGCTTAACCCAAGTTGTTTACATAGTTTTCGCCCCACACCTATTAGATTAAAAACATTTCCGTCAGGCCCAGTAAGATCTATTTCAATCGCCTGTGATTTTTCTATTTTTGACTTAATCATGTTGCTTATTTTTTAGATTTGGCAAATGTGATGACATCGTATTCATACATATCAACTTCGTCTAGTTCATTAAGAACTGGATTTTGTCCTTCTGCAACTACGTTACTTGGTAGATAACCAACATCATCTAATATCTCTTGTAGAGTTATCTTAAACACACCATCGCTTGATAGTGATTCCAGGATTTGATGCCTATGAAAAAAGTCATCGGCTATGTCTTCATCGAAATACCAGTCGCAAAAAGCTTCTTTGTCAATTAGTAGTTTTTTCTTTGCCATCTTTACAAATTTATAAGGTTAGATAATTTATGTTCAAATTCTTCTCTCATCCCTTCTTCATCATAAACCTTAATGGTTTCGTCATCGTCGGGATGATAAAATGCAATATCAACTTCAATCACATTCTTAACATACTCTTGCACCATCGTTTGAGTGTACTCCAACTGATTGAGCGAGTCCATATGTTGAGTGCCACTATAACGATTTTGCACTCTACGGATAACAACCTGGTGTGAACCTATTGGTTTCCATCCATTAGAAATCATTTGAGCCACTTTGTTGTTTAACTCATTTGGTGAGTCAGCATCAATAATTTTGTACTTCATCATCATTAGTTTTTAGGGTCAATAAAATTTCTAATCAAGTCATTGTAGAAAGTTCCGTCATAATTGAAAATCGGAATGCTTTCGTTAATCTTCATAATGTCATCTTCCGACATACTATCAATAAAGCGTTTATCTAATTTGGCTAACTCAACACCGCTTTGAGTGTCATAACCACCGCTTTGGTACTTTGCGTATATTGTCTTGTTTGTTGTGTCGAATACGCAGGCGACTGAATTCAATTCGATAATCATATGTAATAAGTTTAGAGAGCAAAGATAATGATTTGTATAAATGTAATTGCGTAATACTTTGTTAAATTTTTGTGAATATGATCTGCTGGAAAAAACCTGGCTAGCCAGCTCGAAATTTCTCTGGCAAGTGTAATACGTTTTGCCAGAGAATATTGAGGCGTTCGCGGCACATCTGGTACTTCGGGAACATCGGGAACATTTAGGGAACATGTGGAACATCGGGAACTTGGGGAACCTGGGATTCGGAATGTTCTCTGGCAAATTTATAACCCGAAGGCCGACCGAAGGGAGGCCGTAATACTTGCCAGAGAATATCTACCGGCGGAACCCGCTGGTGAATTTGCCAGAGAATATTCGGATGTGATCAGTGCAAATAGATTGCAGTGAACAAAAAAAAGCCCCGTGTAAAAACACAGGGCACTTGGAAAAAACTCCGTGTAGAAACACAGAGTTGACTTGGTCTTTATAGGAACTATAAATTTGCTTTATGCTTAAAGTAGTTAAAGACTTCTGGAATATGTTTTTTGTAGTAGGGTTGGTTATCCATACACCACTGCATTAGTTCTGCTTTATCCTTAAAAGGTTTCTGCCAGGACTGACTTTGCATAATCATATCAAATTGTGGTTCTAATTCGTCAATGAAACATTGCGCCGTCCATCCTTCCCAAATGTGTCTATTCGTATTCATAAAGATTAGTTTTCATCGTGAAAGAATGTGTAAATAATAGCTTCAATCTTTGGTACACTAATACATAGATTGTCCGTTGAGTTGCCCCATTGATACCATTCTTCTGTACGTTTGTTGATTTCAAACTTTGTCTTTGATTTGTCGCTTAGGGTAAAGATACCCTTAATGTAGTTCTTTGTTTCACGAACTCTGGTGCTTGTAATTTTGTTTTGCATATTAGATAAGTTTAGGATATAAAGATACTACTTTTATATTAGCCACCAATTTTTATTTACTAATATTTTGTTAAGATAATTTCACCTGGGAGAAGTCTGATCCAGGGGCGAAATTTCTCTGGCAAGTGTAATACGTTTTGCCAGAGAATATTGTTCCCCGAAGGTTCAGGGTGGGGTTTTGCCAGAGAAATTTTACACCACACCAGGTACAAGTTTTCTTGGAAACAAAAAACCCCTCGCATTTCTGCAAGGGGTTGTCCGACCTATTCAAACACAGCAACAAAATTACTTCTCAAAATCCGCAGACAAATCGCTTAACTTGATGTGGTGCTTTTTGTTTCTGTGGTAGTTGTATAAATCCTCAATCTTCTCTAAATAAGACTTGGTTGTAATACTCGGAGTTAATTTATCGGGGAACTTTTTAAGTTTGTCAATGAACTCGCTATACACAAAGTCCTTACTTCTAATCTCGCAACAAATAATCGCAGACAAAAATTTACCCGTGTACGCTTTGGGGAAATAGTCAGCAATTTCCATAATCTTAACCGCAAATTCTTCGGCTTTCTTGAAGCTACCAATAGTGTACTTGCCCTCTTGGAACTCCTTTTTCTTTGGGTGTGCGTTTGGCTCGTTCTTTAACAAGATTAAAGTTTGAGTCATTTTGAACTTCGGATACTTCTTCATAAAGTCAATGATAGCTTGGTAGTTTTGATTACCTTGCTTTGCGAATGTACCCGTAAAGTCGTGCTTGTCCCAATCTAATTGCGACTGATTACTTTCCAAGATACTTTCTTCACTCATACCTTTACATACTTGCACCAACATTGGAATACCCAAATTTTTAGCTGCAAGGTATCTGTGATGTCCGTCAATGATTTCGTTTCTCTCATTAACGCTGATAGCTTTGTTTGGTAAGAAACCAAACTTCTTCATCTTTTCCATTAAATCCCTAACGTGCCATTCTTTGATAACTCTTTGCAAAGAATTGAACTTGTATCTCTCGTAGGAGATAGTCTTGTAGATACTTGACACTTGCTTGTCTTGTGGAGTGTTTGCCATAAAATTTTTTTTTAATTAATAAATTTAGAACACAAAGATAAGGGAAATATTGTTACCCAAACTTTTTCAAAACTTTTTTTTGTGAAAATTTTGTTAAAGGTTTTTTACAAATTGGCGGATGGAGGATCCGCCTGGGTAATATTCTCTGGCAAACCCAACTACCACGCTGGTTCTGGTGGAAATTTCTGTGGCAAATTTTTGCCAGAGAATATCCACATGAGGAGACGAAGCGTGGGTGTAAATGGGGCGGTAAATAAAAAACCCCCGTAAGACGGGGGCTACAAACAAAAAAAAACCAACCAAAACCACAACTAATATTGATAGTCCGTAATTTTTTCGATTTTGTCATCAATAACGTCACGTAACATATCGCAGTAAACATTGTGTTGTTCCTCTTTGAATGTTCCGTTGTTGTTGATATAGTAGATACTATAAGTGTCATCCCACGCTAATGTAATAGCTACCCAACCTTTGTGATGGTTTCCACTGACCTTCATAAGCAAAGCCTTGTCATTAAGGTTAATCCTTTTGCTTACTCCCCAACTCATAAAAATACTTGGGTTGTAGGTAAGCCATTGAATTGTTTCGCTTGGGTTAAACTCGCGTTGAAGTTTTGGCGAAATTGTTGCGAATAATGTTTCGTTTGTCATAATGTTTTGTTTAGGGTATAAAGGTAATACAATTATCCGAACCACCAAAAACACCATTCATAAAAATTTGTTAAAGACGGAGCATCAGGGTTCGCCGGAGAAATTTCTCTGGCAAGTGTAATACGTTTTTTGCCAGAGAATATTCCAGCCGGCCAGGCGTCCCACAGAAATTAAGTTTGTGACAGAAATTGTAATACGTTTTTTGCCAGAGAATATCCATACTGTGTGCACACACTGTTCAGGTGTATGTACACATCTTATGAGCACATACAAAAAAAAATCCCCGATGTAGAAACATCAGGGATAAAATGTATATGCTGAACTGAAACTCTTTGTTGTATTACCAACCACCTCTCATATAGTCAGGAACTTCATCGTTATAGCTTGGTCTATAATTGTTGTTGTTATACACCTTCTTTCTAGGTTTATAATCAAACGAACTCTGCTGACTTTTAGTATCACGATTGTATTGACTTTCCATTCTATCGGGGATACTTGGAACATCATATTCATAGTCGGGTAATACCTTACCATACTTCACATCGTTAAGTAAATGGTGCAACTCTTTTACACCCTCATCAACGTATGTGTGTGCGCCAGATATTAGAAATAACTTTGTCTTTTCTTGACCCTTCATATCCACATCCAATCTAAATGATACAATGTGTGCGATGTTAAAACACGTAGGTAGTCCGTAATGCGTTAATTTGATAAACATAAACTAGATTTTGTTTTTGATAATTGAATAGATAATTAATGGCGTAATTAGAATTAGATATACTAAACTTTGGAGCCATTCAAAAAATGATATTGGTTTCATATTACTTAATTTGTAGGGGTTTCGTATTTTCTAAACCAACCGCGTATAACACGATGCGTTAAATCATTACCTTCATCATTCACATCATTGAATTGTTGCGGTACTTCTGTAAGTGTCTTATGTTTTAAGTAAGTAGGTTTTAAGCCACCATCAATTAACTTCTGCAATAGCGACTCAATGTGCTTTTCTTCTGCACGACCTCTTTCCCATACTTGATGACTATCCGACATCATATAGGAATAGTCGTGTTTCTTAACGCAGTCAAAGTACTCAACATAAATTGGGTTCTGTTCGTTTCTTGCATCAATCTCATTTTGGATGCGTTCAAAATCTCTAATTTGTTTTTGGAACATAATATATAATTTTATTTTATCAAAGATAATGATATTACAATTACCCACAAATTTTTTTAGTTAATATTTTGTTAACCCCCGTATGACAACCTAATGCCAGCAGATCTCCCTGGATAATATTCTCTGGCAAAAACTACCCCCAGATTTTTTCCCGCTGCGCATCAGTGAATATTCTGTGGCAAATTTTCTTGCCAGAGAACATTCCACACAGCGCTGCCGCACGATGCCAGGTATGGAAATAAAAAAACCCCGACATTTCTGCCGAGGCTCATTCACCACCACGAAACCATAGTTGCCCTAATCTAATACTTCAAAGACATCCTTACCAATGATAAGACCCAAATTTCTTCCGTTATCCCATTTAACATTCACAACATCAAACCCAACATTGTAGACAACACCTTCGCGCCCTACTAATATTGGTTGTGGGTCATCTTCCATTGGCTCAATAAGTCTAACTCTTTTCCCCATTAAGTCCATTGGTCTAACAACATAGTCATTTACAAGCATAGCATATAATTTTAGGGTATAAAGATAATACTATTATACAATATACAATCAATTCGTTCATTAAAATTTTGTTAAAAGATTTTGTGGTGAACCGCCAGAACAATATTCTGTGGCAAATTTACCCTGAACAACGCGTTGTACAAGTTCTCTGGCAATCCACAATAATTCTTGCCAGAGAATATTCATTCCCCGCAGGGTAAAAAAAATACTGCACAAATAAAAACCCCCCGTATTTCTACGAGGGGAAATGTAACCAAAAAACCACAGAGCAAAATTACATATACGACCATTTACGACCACGAATACCATTTACCATAATGCGATACGACTTCGCATATAAACGATACATTCTGTCTTCGCCCGTTGATGTGCCGATTTTATCACTGAACTTGAAAGTCCATATAAAGCGAATAATAAAGAAAGGGGTAAACAAAAAAACGATAAGGATAGTTTGCAGAGCAAATTTTAAGATGTACTTCATGACTATAAAAATTTAGGGTTAAACAAGATTTTGATAACGAGTGCTGATAGGCTTAAAGCCATTCCAACAAGACTGATAGACCAAACGACAAACATCACTTTATCAATGATTGACATTTGGGTAAACATTACAAATACATTTGCCATAGAATAGGTTTGAGGTTTAATAATAAGCAAATATAATAATATTACTTTTATACAACTACGGCTATCTGTTAAAATTCCGTTAAGCTATTAGAAGATAATTTTCCTGACGGGGTTCGGGAAATTTCTCTGGCAAGGTGTATTACGTTTTGCCAGAGAACATTCCCAGCTCAGCGGGCTTCTCCTCAATTTTCTCTTAGCTCGGGGTGTTCTTCCGCAAAAGCCTTAAAAGCTTTACCTACTGCAAAACCAAACAAACCATTATCACTCATAAAGGCTTCCCTACCTAAAAAGTGTTCGAAAAGCTTGTTGTTGAAAATAACCATATTCATAAAAGCTGTCTCGGTTTTGAATTTCCAAACCAATTCAAATTCCTTACTTGCGTCACCAACAAACTCAATTGGTGTGAGTGTAAGAGAACAACCGCGTAAGTTTGTACGATAAGACCATCTAAATTTTCCTTTCATAATAATGTGTTTATTATAGAGACGCATTTTTGGTGCTAAACATAACGTTTCAAAAGTTAATTTTTCGTTAAGGAGATTTTTCTTCACCACCAGGATTAATCCATGAATTTTCTCTGGCAAACCCGAAGCACGAGCGAAGCGAAGTGCGATAATTCCCGTCTGGTTCCATCGGAAATTTCTCTGGCAAAAATTTGCCACAGAATATTCGAGCTGCACAGGGGTGAAAAATATAATTCTTGCCAGAGAATATTCGTGAACCAACAAACTGGAAGGTTTTGCCAGAGAATATTACTCCTGGATGTTTCACCTGGATTGCAACAAAAAAAAATGGCTACCCTTTCGGATAGCCACTCGGTTAGTGGGGGTACTAACCTAATGAATGATTTGATACTCTTGCTTGTGAATTACAATTCGGTTGATGTACCTTAAAGATAGCACCTTTATACGCAAGGTATTCTGCAAACCTTCTTGATACTTGCTATAATCGGTTGAGGTGTCTTTCATATACCTTTCAAACATAGCTTTCTCAATAGGGTTACCCAAAAAAGTGTAGTCAATAGAAAGGTAACTACTATCGTGGTCTTGATAGCGAAAATAGTATTCATCTTTGGTCTTGTGCTTTGCAAGTGCAACGCTTTCCAATGAATACCAAATAGCTTTCTTGTCTTCCCTTTCGGTTGGTATTTCAATGCCTTCCGCTTTCCACTTGCGTATCAACTGCTCGTTATATTCAAACCCTGTTTGAATGTTAGCGATACGAAATGTACCCAATACCTTATCATAGTATTCGTTTGGGTTGGCTTTGCCGTTAGTTTTGAAGTCAAGATACTTATTCATCTCTATTGGCTTGGTGTAGGTTAAACCTACATTGTGTACGAACTTATCTACATTGCGTAGTAAGTTTTGAAGTTCCGTTTCGTGTAGTGTAAGCATATACTTTAATTTTGTTTAGGTCAAAATTAAGGGGTATAAAGATACCAACCAAATAAATTTATACATAGCCATATCCTTTAACTAAATTTTAACAAACGGGATACCCACGCCCCTTCCTAATATTCTCTGGCAAGCACCCCCCCCCTCCCCGTATCCCCGCTTATATAGGGGGTGTTTTAGCGTGTCAAAAGGGGGGTCAATACCGTAACTGAAATTTTTCCAGAAAAAACCCAAAAACCGACATTTTATCCCAATTTTGTAAAAAAAATTTTCTGGAAAATTTTTGGAATATTTATGTATTGTATGGATATTCTACTAACAGAGTCACAACTTAAAACAATTATTCAAGAAGCGGTATCGGCTAAACCTGGTTCACTGGAAGAGTTAGTTGAACTATTAAAGTTTCTACCTGTTAATGAGACGGCGCAATATATTTCGGAGGAGGTGTATTTGGATTTGGTAAATTATTATCAAAATGATATTGAACCAAATAGTAGGGTAATAACATTTCATCCTGAGGAAGAGTGTTTAAAACCATATGAGTTGGAAATAAACTTTAAATCTTCTGGTAGCGGCACTGGTATTGGATATTCGGATGATTCATACATTGATGTCAAATACCTTAGGAAAGAATCTATGGAATATAGAAACAACCCTCGTATGAGCAACACAATTAAAAAAGATATATTTCACATTGTTAAACATGAATGTAGTCATTTCTATTTGTCACAAAGAGGTGTTGAATCTTGTTTATACCATACACATCCTGATGGTATGAAGAAATATTTCAGGATAGACAAGAAATGGTGTTACATAGTAGAGAAATATTTGAGCGATTCACCGAGGATTTCCCCAAGTGGCAAACTTACGATTTGGAAACGATAACAAAAAGGTTGCAACATAGGATTAAACATTTGCAATCTCACACAAGCATTTTTTATCCATTTAATGTTGGAACACAAAAGAAGTATTTAAAACATATCATTGATACATATGTTAAACCGAATCTTACCCAAGATATTTAAAAATTTTAATAATATTTATATACTATGAAGAAACAAACATTAAACGAACAAGTATCCCGCATAAAAGGTATGATGGGATTAAAAGAATCATTTGACGATTTCGATACACAAATACAACCTGAAGAAAAGCCAGAATTTGATAATATGAGCGTAAATGATTTGAACGAAGATATGGTACCTGATGGTAGAGAAACATTACGTAGTCTTAAAGATAAAGTAAAAAATGGTGCAAAGGTATTTGTAGATGGTAAGGAAGTATATAAAATGCCAATGCTTAACCTTGTAACATTTGTAGGTGGTGGTAAAATACAACTACCAATGGATGGTGAAGAATTAGATGATGTAAAAGATTTAATTATAGTAGATGGTGCTCCTTTAGAAATGTTATATAAAGAGAAACCGAAACCGATTGATTATACAGATAAAAGAACTCCCGAAGAAAAAGCACAAGCACAAAGAGACTGGAATGATCGTTACGGACCAGGCGGTGGATATCAAACAGGAGCGGGCTTCTATACAGGAGATTAAATAAAATTTTAATAATATTTATATAAGTAAAAATCAACGCATGGGACAAAGACTTATTATTTCTGAATCAGAGAGAAATAGAATCAAGGGTTTATATGAGAATAATATGGACGTAAACGAACAAGGTAAAACTAATCTTAAACTAAAAAGAGGTGATATCTTAACTGTCGTTAAAAAGAATGATACGTCTAATGAGATGTTGGCAAGTGTCTCTGGAAGTTATGATAGCGGAATGGGACAAAGAATTGAAGTTCAAGTTTCAGGTGGAGACATAATGCAATTAGACTTAAATCCAGTAAAAATGGAATTTGGTGAATATAAGATAACTAAAGTTAATGGTCAACCCATTAATAAACCTATTGTAAAACCCCAACAATCACAAAATATAATCAAACCAGCTATTAAAAGTCCAGAACAATTAATCCAAATTGTAAACGTACTTTCACCAAAAAATGTTATTTTAAAACTTCAACCAAATTACAACTTATCATGGTCAGAAGGAAGTGCAGGTGGAACACGTCAATTGGTGGGTAAAACTGATAAAGGTGAAACCGTGAAAATGGATTATCAATGTGGAAGAAATGGTGAAGAAAACCTTATTTTTGATTTTATTGAGATAGGTAATGGAAAGTTTATGCCAAAAGGTAAATACATGTCAGTTAATAGGCATATCACAGGAGATTGTCCGGTAGGATAAAACGAATTATATAACATAAACCCTCCTATATGGAGGGTTCTTTGTTTATATGAATATTTATAAATTATGAAACTCGAAAATATACTACTTCAAGTTCTATTAGAGCAAGCAAAGACATACGAACAGATTAAAACTGAGTGGTCTGCGGTTAATTCTGATGATGACACTTCAACCAAGGGTTTTGGTGAAGGTAAGTCTCAACGTGAAGATTTGGCTAGAAGAATTGCACAGATGAATGGAAGAAAGATTGTTGCCAAGAAATTGGCTGGTATTAAGCCATCAGAGGATAAACCATTTGAAGTAAGTGTAAGCGCTAGTGAAGTAGACAGTAAAATGTATTATATGAATGGTGTATATGTTGCACTATCACTAATGGATAGAAATTAATTCGCTCCCTCAACTTTGTTTCGGTCGCTTCAGGTACTTTAAAAATCTATAATATTTATATACACATGAAGCTTACCGAGACCATATATAGCATCTTATTGAAGGAGTATAGTGAAGGAGTTATACGTAAACTTATTCAAAAGTTTAAGTCCGAACAGAGCAATTTGAGTGATGCTGTTATTATTAGCTATATCAACGACTTTAAGAAGATTTCCCAAAAATTGGATAATAGGGATATTATGACCTATTCATGGAAAGATTTAGAATATGTGGTTGATAGTAATAGAAGCACTCGGATTAAAGCTGGTAAGATTGATGTTACGGCCGAAGATGCCAACCTATTATACAATAGGGATGGTGTTAGAATCTACCACGGGAAAGATAAAACCGCTTGTATTAAATACAGCAACGGCTATTCCTTTTGCATTGGCGCAAGAGGTGATAACAACCTATATTCTACTTACCGTTATCACGATGATTATGAAAAAGAAAAGGTGGGTACACCTTATTTTGTCTTTAATGACAATCTGGATAAAAAAGACCCTAATCATATCCTTGTAATATTCGAGTTCTCCATTAAAATGAAAGATAGTGAGGAGTTCATCCCCAATCATTATACCGTTACAAACGCAGATAATAGTGGTGATAAGAGATATGATGACTTTAATAGCATTGTGGCCGAATATCCATGGGTGGCCCTTTTGAAGGATTTAATGATTGAGAACAAAGGATTGACCCATGATGAAAGACGGTTTCACATGTTGGTACACAACCAAGAAAC
>Ga0129333_10002167_pt1 | contig 18168 bp, 13 predicted proteins | sample CPB6_08_DNA_FD_94474 | JGI IMG/M metagenome (GOLD analysis project Ga0129333, IMG submission 94474) | Freshwater to marine salinity gradient microbial communities from Chesapeake Bay, USA - CPBay_Sum_0.6_0.8_DNA | ecosystem: Environmental > Aquatic > Marine > Coastal | place: USA: Chesapeake...
CAAGGGTCGCGAGGCGGGCTACATCCTGCGTCGTAGCGGCGCCCGGATGCTCTGTCACTCGGGCCAGTTCCTCGGTATCGATTTCGCAGCGCTGCTGCAGGATGAATCGCTACCCGAGTTGCACGAGCTCGTCGAACTCGATGCACCGGCGTGGTCGGACTTTTTGCGGCGCGCCACGCCACAGGCGAACGCCGAGGTTACGGCGCGACTCGCGACGCTGCGCCCGCAGGATCTCGCCGACGTCATGTTCACCTCCGGGACCACCGGCGCCCCCAAGGGCGTGATGGCGAGTCACGGTCAAAACGTTCGGGTCTTCCGCGAGTGGAGTTCCATCGTCGGCCTTGGCGCGCAAGATCGCTATCTCATCGTCAATCCGTTTTTCCACACCTTTGGTTACAAGGCGGGCTGGCTCTCCTGCCTGCTCACGGGCGCGACGATTCTGCCGATGGCGGTGTTCGACGCTGCAGAGGTCATCCGCCGAATCGCCGCGGATCGCATCAGCGTGCTGCCCGGGCCACCCACGCTCTTTCAGTCGATGCTCGCCCACCCCTCTCTCGATCGCTCAAGCACCTCGAGCCTGCGCCTCGCCGTCACGGGTGCCGCGAGTGTCCCGGTTTCTTTGATCGAGCGGATGCGTGACGAACTCGGTTTCAAAACCGTGGTCACGGGCTACGGGCTCACCGAATCGACCGGCACGGTCAGCATGTGTCGACCCGGCGACGACCCGCAAACCATCGCGCAGAGCTGTGGCGCGCCGCTGCCTGGTGTCGAAGTCAAAGTGGTCGACGATGCCGGGCGCGAACTGCCGCGCGGCAGCGAGGGCGAACTTTGGGTGCGCGGCTACAACGTGATGCAGGGTTACCTCGACGACACTGAAGCCACCGCGGCAGCGATCGATAGCGAGGGCTGGCTGCATACCGGCGACGTCGGCACCATGGATACGCGCGGTTACCTGCGCATCACCGATCGCAAAAAAGACATGTTCATCACCGGCGGTTTCAATTGCTACCCCGCCGAAATCGAATCTTTGATCAGTGCGCACCCGGCCGTGGCCCAAGTCGCCGTGGTCGGAATCGCCGACGAGCGCTTGGGCGAGGTCGCCGCCGCCTACGTGGTGCTGCGTCCCGCCACAAGACTCGAGCCATCCGATTTCATTGCCTGGTGCCGCGACAACATGGCCAACTACAAAGTACCGCGTCGCGTGCATTTCGTTGATCAGTTGCCGACCACAGCGTCCGGAAAAGTCCAGCGCTATGCGCTGCGAGATGCGAACGACGGGACACACAAAGCATGAGCCGCAAACCGACCAACCCCTGGTTCTCGCAAGTCGAGCCGGCGCAAGTCGTCGAAGACCCCGAAGCCTTCAATTGGGATCTCGACACCGATTTTTTGGTGGTGGGCTCGGGTGCGGCGGGCGCGAGCGCCGCCGCCGAAGCGACCGCACAAGGCTTGCGCGTCACCATGATCGATCGCTATGCGGGAGGTGGCGCGAGCGCGGCCAGCGGCGGCGTGCTGTATGCGGGCGGCGGCACGGCGATCCAGCGCGCCGCGGGAGTCGACGACAGCCCCGAGAACATGCTCGCCTACCTGTCGATGGAGACGCGCGGCTGCGTGACCGAGTCCACGCTGCGCCGATTTTGCGAGCAGAGCGCAGAGACCGTCGACTGGTTGACGGCCAAGGGCGTCGAGTTTCGGGCGAGCCTCTATCCCGACAAGACCTCCTATCCGCAGATCGATTACTTTCTCTATCATTCCGACAATTCTTTGTTGCCGGAATATGCGGCACGCGCCAAACCCGCTGCGCGCGGTCATCGCGGCGCCGGGCGACTCTCGCGCAAGCAGATGCTCACGGCCGTGGGGCTGGGTGGTTCGATCGTCTGGCCACTGCACGATTGGCTGCGCGATCGTGGCGCAAATTTCATGCCCTACACCGAGGCGCGTCAGCTGTTGGTCGATCGCAGCGGGCGCGTCATCGGCGCCAAACTGCTCGAACTGCCTGCAGGCGACGCGCGCGCGGAGTTCATCGCTCACCAACGCGCCGCGCAGCGACTCTACGCACTCATTCCGCCCATTCTCCCCGGGGCGCATTACCTGCTTCGCTTCGCCGTGCGACGCTTCAAGAAGGCGGCGGCCATCGAAGCGACGCGCCGGGTGGTGCGCTACGTCCGCGCACGCAAGGGGCTCTGCCTCGCAGCAGGGGGGTTCGTCTTCAACCGACGCATGCTCGCGCATCACGCGCCCCGTTATCTCTCGGGATACCCGCTCGGTACGCCCGGGGATGATGGCAGCGGCATCCATCTCGGCCTCACGGCAGGGGGCGCCACGGATCGCATGGACAACGTGACGGCGTGGCGCTTCATCAACCCGCCGAAGGCCTGGGCAGAAGGGATCGTCGTCAATCGAGCCGGCGAGCGCATGGTCAACGAAATGGCCTATGGCGCACGGCTCGGTCACGAAATCGCCGAGAAGCATGACGGCAGGGCCTGGCTGATCCTCGATGGCGCCCTGATCGAAAAGTCGCGACAGCAGATCGCACCGGGCAAGACGCTCGCTTTCCAGCGCGATCTCGCGCGACTCAACATGATGCTCGGTCGGCGCAAGGCCAAAACTCTGGCGGCCCTGGCAAAAAAATTGGACATCGATGCTGCGGGGCTCGAGCGCACGGTCGAGCGCTACCGACAGGCCGCAGAGGGGGTCGCCGCCGATGACTTCGGCAAACCGGCCAGCGACTGCGCGACCTTGCTGCAGCCGCCTTTCATGGCGATCGACGTCGGACTGGCCGCGAAGCTCTTCCCCTGCCCGACGCTGACGCTCGGCGGACTCGTGGTCGATGAGGACACGGGCGAGGTACGCAATACCGCGGGGCAAAGTATTGCGGGCCTCTATGCGGCGGGGCGCACGGCAGTCGGGGTGAGTTCCGGGCTCTATGTCTCCGGACTATCGATCGCCGACGGAATTTTTTCGGGGCGCCGTGCGGGACTGCACGCGGCGCGTGGCGTGACTTGGCAGCGCAGCCGAAGCTGACGATACGATCAAAGATCAAACGAGGTCGACGACGATGACTCAAAGCGAGCGAATCATGCGTGGCGGACTGTTGTTCCTGCTGGCGGCGAGCGTGGCGTCCTCCATCGGTGGCCTGCCGTTCAATACCTTGCCGATCTTGCTCGGCGCGTTCGCCGATCGCCTCGCCCTCGGGCCGGCGGAACTCGGCACCCTCGGCAGCGCCTGCACCGGGGGCTATCTCATCAGTACGCTGCTCGGTCCGCTCTGGGTCGACCGAGTACCCTGGCGACTCGCGACTGGCGTCGCGGTCGCAGGAACCGCCGCAGCGCTCATGTGGAGTGCGAATTCTGCGGGCGCGCCCTATGCACCGCTCGCCGCGTTCGGTTTTTCTGCCGGGCTCATGCATTCGCTCGGCATGCGCATGGTCGGTGAAGTCGCCAACAAGGAACGCGCTTTCGGCGTTCGACTTTTGACCGAGCTCATCATCGTGGCCGCCCTGCTGTTCTTTCTGCCGATCCTAATCGCGAGCCGCGCCATCGAAGGCGGTATGTCGCTCTTGGCGATCGCGGTGATCGCGATGGGGTTTTCCGCGTTCGTCATTCCGCGCGGACCGAGCGCAAGCAATGATGCCGCGACCACGCCGACCTCGCCCGCAGCCACGGTCGGCACGGCAGGTTGGCTGGCACTCGCCATCTTCGTAGTCTTCGCCTGCGGCCAAGTTGCGCTCTGGGTGTTCATCGAGCGTATCGGCCGCAGCATCAACGTCGCGGCCAATGAAATGGGCCTCGTGTTCTCCGTGCTGAAGGTCGTCGGTGGTTTGAGCGCAGCACTCGTTGCACTGCTCGGCGATCGCCTCGGCAATCGCTGGCCGCACGTCATCGGTTTCGTGGTCATCGCCATCGGCGTCGCCCACCTCGCCGCACCCTCCTCGTTCATGATTTACGCGCTCGGCGCCTGGATCTGGGAGGGGGCGTTCACGGTCTGCTGTGTCTATCAAACCGCCGCCATCGCCAAACTCGATCGGAGCAACAAGCTCGTGGTGCTGGTGCCCGCCGCCTTTGCCGTCAGCGCTTTCGTCGGGCCAGAGCTCGCTGGTCGTCTCGCCGAAAGCGGCGGCTTCACGCCGCTATTCGTGTTGGCCGTCGGCTGCGCAGCCATTCCGGCCGTGGCGTATTGGACTTTGGCGAAGCGGATTGCGCCCACATGAGCGGCATTGCAGACCCCAATGTCCAGCCGCGCTTCTCCGACGAGCGTAATCCGACATTCGGGCAAGGCGCGCTGCGACGACGCGTCAAATTGATCGCCGATACAGGTCTGGTGCGCGCCGGGGTCGAAGATTCGTATCACTCGTTTCGCCTGACCCTGCGCCATGATGGGGCTCGCATCACGGCAATCGAGCCAGTTTTTCTGCGCGTGCCGCTCACCACCTGTCCCTCGGCCGAACGCCCTTTGCAAGGCTTCGTCGGCATGCCGCTCGATATGCCATGGCGTCAGTTGGTCGCTCAAGAAAATCCGCGTGTGCACTGCACGCATCTGCACGACCTTTGCCAGCTCGCGATGGCGCAGGCTCGTCGCAGCGGCTCACGTAGCTACGAAGTGACGGTGCCCGATGAGTACCCGGATCCGGTGTGGACCACGCTTTACCGAGACGGCAAATTGCTGCTGCGCTGGAAAACCTTTCGCGGCGCGGTGCTCGAGCCCGAGGCTTATGCAGAGCGTCCGCTACTCAAGGGCTTTTCCTCATGGGCCAATGCGGAGTTTTCGGGCGACGATCTCGAGGCGGCACTCGTGCTGCACAAAGCCTATTTCGTCAGCCGCGCGCGTTCCTGGAACGTCGAAGCCTCCGCCGGCAAAGGTGTCGCCCACCACGAGATGATGCGCGGCGCTTGTCACAGCTACAACGAACCACAGATGTCGGTGGCCATCCGCCATCGCGACAACAACGTCGACACCAGTGATCCCGCCCTGCCCCTGCTCGCCGATCTCGACTAATTTTTTCGGAGAACCCTCTTGAACAAACTCTTTGACCTTTCCGGACGGGTCGCCCTCGTCACCGGTGCAGGACAAGGCATGGGACTCGGCATCGTGCGCGCGCTGGCGACGCAGGGCGCACGGGTGCTGCTCAACGATTATCACGTCGAACGCGCAGAGCGCGCTGCCGCCGCCTTGCGCGGGCAGGGCCTCGAGGTCAGCGCAGCGCCAGGCGACATCACTGCGGCCGGAATTCCCGACTCGCTGGCCGCCAAGGCACGAGAGCTCTACGGCGACATCGACGTGCTCGTGAACAACGCGGGCGTGCCGCTCGGCATGTCGACTTCGCTACGCACTTTCGAGCATCTCGGCAGCGCCGACTTCGAACGGCAACTCGATTTGAATTTTCGCGCCGTCGTCAATCTTTGTCGTGCCGTATTGCCCGCGATGCGACAGCGAAAATTCGGTCGTATCGTCACCATCTCCTCGGAATCCTGGCGCCTCGGACAAAGCATGGGCCTCACCGACTATGCCGCAGCCAAGGCAGCGACGATCGGCTTCATGCGCAACCTCTGCAAGGAAGTGGGTCCCGATGGCGTCACGGTGAACGTGCTCTCGCTCGGTGCCATGAACAACTACGGTTACGACGACATCGCGCGCAAAGTCACTGCGGTCGGTCGTGCCGGTACGCCGGAAGACGTCGGGGCGGCCGTCGCTTATCTCGTCGCCAACGAAGCGAGCTGGATGACCGGCCAAATGATTCCGCTGAACGGTGGCTCGACGACCTGCTGAGCACGCTAACGCTGCGGGATCTCCTCGAGCGCCGGCGGCGCGTAACGCCCGTCGAGCACGCTCGGGCCGGGTTCATACAAGCGCAGAATCAGGTAGTACGGCCCCTCACCTACCGGTAACCAATTCTCGCGGCGATCGCGCGGAGGTTCGCGTGCAACCCGCACGGTGAACGCACCGTCGGCGGCCTGTTTGAAGCCCTCGATGTGATCGCCGAGGCTGTAACGCTCGATCGCGTTCGGCATCAGCGCGAAATCTTTGAGCTGATAGGCACTCAGCGACCAGAAGGCGCCGACCGGGGGTCGAGCCCCGGTCGGAAACCGCAGCAGGTAATCGCGGTCGCCACGCAAGGGCTGGCCGCGAGCGTCTCCCGTCAGCGCGGCATACACCGTCTCCTCCGGCAGATTGGCGTAGCCGCCGAACGCCACGGTGGCGCGCATGAGGTAATCGTGTCCGTAGCGACCGAGTGCCAGCGGAAAGATCCAGCCGTTGCGAATGTCGGGCGTCGGGCGTCGTGAGGCCGCCCGCAGCATCGCCCGGGCATCGTCGATCGCTCGCTGCAGGCCCCGCCGCGTGGCTTCGCTGCTGCGCGCGAGGTCGAACGCACGCGCGGGTCCGAAGCCGACGGCGTCGAACTGCGCGAGCAGCGCCTCTTCGCCGACGACGCGCGGATTGTCCCGCAGCCACCAATTGAGCACGGAGAAGAATTCGAGCGTCTCGGTGGGCTGCCACGCCTCGACCGATTCGAGCTCCGTCGCGGCTGGCGTGACTCTCTCGCCGCGCTGCCAACGCGAGAGCGGGACGGCATGAAAACCCTCGAGCACCGAGCGAGCCGCCGCAAAATCGCTTGCACCCTTTACGAGCACGCGCCCCAGCACCCAAGCCTGATGCGTCGGCAAACGAATCATGCGCACCCCGGCGGGCAACTCGCCTTTGAACGCCGGACCGACGAGCGCAAAGTCCTGAGCGGCGGTGCCCGTGGTCCGTCGACCGACATGCTGTACCTCCGAGTAAAAATCGGTGATCGCGAGCGTGTAATAACGCCCGCCCGTCTCGGGAGCATGAATGACCACGGGTTCGTCGCGCAGATCGAACCAGCCGCTGAGATAAAGCGTATCGCTGTTGGGCGCGCGCAGCGTGCCCGCCGTGCTCGGTGTGACGCGCTCGCGAAAGCGGTAGAACTGATTGATCGACGCACGCGGCGACGATGGCGGTGTCCCTGCCACTCGCCGCGTCTCGCGATACATGTTCTGCAGCAGATCGACGATCGGAAAACCGTAGAGGTAGGCGAGCGTGCCGATGTGGTAAGCCTGCGCCTCTTCGAGCTGCGCAGTCGCGAGCACGCGCGGATCCACGGGGGTTTCCGTGTTCGCCGGGGTTTGCGCCCGCGCCGTAGAGACGGCGAGTGCAAGCGAAGCCACCCAAGCCACAGAAATCATTGACCTGCCGTTGGCAATCATCAGAATCTCACCTCCGTCACGGGAACACGGGCTTAACGCCAACTCACCCGCAGCGGCAAACTTTTGAGGCCGCCGGTGAAGTTGCTCTCGATGCCGCGTACCCGCCCCGCGAGCTCCACCTCGGCCAATTGCGGCAGCAAGCTCGAGAAAAATGCCCGGATCTCGGTCAGCGCCAGCAGCCGCCCGAGACAGTGGTGCACGCCGTGACCGAACCCGAGGTGCGGATTCGGCTTGCGATCGATCCGAAACGCAAACGGATCTGCGAAGGCCAGCGAATCGCGATTCGCGGAGTTGAAGAACAAGGTGACCGATTCGCCTTGCGCGATCCGCATCCCCCGAATTTCGGTGTCGCGCGTGGCCGTCCGACAAAAATGCCGAACCGGCGTACTCCAACGCACCACCTCGTCGGCGAGCGTGCGCGCCATCTCGGGCGTCGGCTCGAAGCGAGCGCGCTCCGCCGGATTTTCGACCAGCGCCTGCATGCCGTTCGCGAGCGCAGCGCTCGTCGTCTCGTGTCCCGCGGTCACCACGATGAGCAAATAAGAGAGCGTTTCGACGGGACCGAGCGGTCGACCGTCGATACGCGCCCCGGCGATCAGGCTGACGAGATCCTCACCCGGATGTCGACGTCGATGACGCACGATGTCGCGAAAATAGCCAAAAAGCTCGCCGACCACATCGACGCCATAAGCCTCGGATTTTCTCAGCTCCGGGTCGCTGGCGTTCAGCAACTGCTGCGTAGTGCGCAAGATGAAGGGCGCATCGGATTCGGGCAGATCGAGTATCGACATGATCACCGACAAGGGGAACCACATCGCCACATCGCGGGCGAAGTCGATTTCTTTGCCCGCCGCTCGCATACGGGCGATCGAGCGTTCGACCATTGCATCGACCTGCCCCTCGAGTCGCCGTACGCCGACCCCCATGAACCACGACTGCGTCAGCTCGCGAAACTTGCGGTGCTCGGGCTCGTCCATGTCGATGAGCGTACGCACACGCTCGCGGCGCCCACGCTTGCGATTTTCTTCACGCGCCTGCAACCATTCGACGAGATCACCCAAGGGCCGTTGCGACAAGCGCGCCAGCGTCATCAGCACCTTCAAGGTTTCCCGCAGACCGCCCGCCATCGCCGAGCCCGATTGCTCCTCGATCTCGCGCGGAATGAGACAGAGCCGCGGCTCGTTGATGAACAGCTCGTGCTGACGCTCGATCGCCAGAATGTCGTCGTGCCGCAAGATCGCCCAGAACGGCCGGTACGGCGCCCGATCGACCCAAACGACCGGTGAGGTCTCGCGCAGCCGTGCGAACTCGGCATCGAGTGCCGACATGTCGCCGTAGAGTTTCGGCGAGGTGATGTCGGTCTCGAGACTGCAACGGTCTCGCGGCGCGGTGCGGGCCGCGGCGGCTGAGCCGCTCACACCTTCTCGCTCGTCGTACGCGCCGTAGCATGCAAGGCCGCGAGATAACCGAAGGTCATCCCGGGACCCAAGGTGGCACCGGCCGCCGGATAGCTCTTGCCCATCGGTGACGCCGAACAATTGCCGGTGGCATACAAACCGGGAATCGGTGCATCGTCGGCGCCGAGCGCGCGGGCATGCTCGTCGGTGACGATGCCGCCATTGGTACCGATATCGCAGGGCTGGATGGGAATGGCGTAGAACGGCGCCTTGGCAAGGGGCGCGAGACAACTGTTCGGGGTCACCGCCGGATCACCGTAATAACGATCGTAGAGACTCTCGCCACGCGCAAAATCTTCGTCCTTGCCGGCGATGGCCAGCGCGTTGAAACGCTCGATCGTCGTCCGCAGGTTATCGGCAGGCACGCCGATCTGCTGCGCGAGCTCGGCGATCGACGCTGCCGATCGCAGGATCGCACGCATGCTTGGACGAATGCTTCGATCGAAGCTCGGCGGTCCCGGGAAAATCGGCCCGAGCGCATACTTGCCGCGATACCGCGCATCAAAGATGAACCAGCTCGGCACGGTGCCTCCATCGCTCGCGCGATAGCCGCGGGCCATCAGACCGCCGGTCACGTGATACGAGGCGGCCTCGTTGCAGAACCTGCGTCCCGCCCCATCGACCATGATGGAACCCGGCAGCGAGCGTTCGACGAACATCGGCCGCGCACGGTCTTCATCGGCGAGTTTGTAGCCCGGCGCCCACCAGGCCGAATCGAGATTCGCCATTTTCACGCCGAGCTGCATCGCGGCGATCGTTGCCGAACCCGAATTGAAGGGGTTACCTGCCGTCCACGCCGTCGTCGTCGGCCCGGGAAGATGTCGCGCTCGCAACTCCGCGTTGCGCTCGAAGCCCCCGGAGGCGAGGATGACACCGCGACTCGCATGGATGCGCTGCGGAATGCCGTTGTTGAGCACCTGCGCACCGACGACGCGCCCGTTCTCGACGATGAAACCCGTGAGCTCGGTCGACAACTGCATCGGTACTTTTCGCTTGCGCAGGGACCAGCGCAGCCGCGCGACCAATGCGCCGCCGCCCGTGAGCCTGCGGTCACGCGAGGTTTTCCAGCGCTGGCGCACGTCGAGGTAATATTTGGCGGCGATCTTCAAAAATATCTGCTTGGCCCCCTTCGATTGCGTGATCAGCGGATGCGCTTCGCGCGCAGTCCAGTTGATGCGCCCGAACGCCGTGGTGCCGGCGTGCGGCGGCTGCAGCATCTCGAACTCGCCGCCGAGCACATCGCAGGCGATGGGCAGCGCCTGGCAGCTGCGAAATCCCGGCCGACCACCCGGCAACTCCGGGTGATAGTCGCAATATTTGGCGAGACTCTCGAACTTGACGTCGGTTTTTTCGTCCAGCCAGCGAAACATGCGCGGCGCATGCTCGACGAACGCGCGAATTCGCTGCGGCGACGAAAAGCCCTCGGCGAGCGCCGCGATGTAGCGTTCGGCATCGTCGGCGTTGTCGCTGCCGCCCGCAGGGCCGATGAGATGGTTGTTCGGAATCCAGATCGTGCCGCCCGAGGTCGCCGAGGTGCCGCCGAAGAGGTGCCCCTTCTCGACGATCAAAACTTTGGCGCCCTGATCGGCTGCCGTGAGTGCCGCGGTGAGACCGCTCGCGCCGCTGCCGACGACGAGGACTTCGGTTTGCTGATCAGGCAGAGAGGTCGGTTGCACGCGCGTGACTCCTGAAATGAACTAGCCGCTCGCGGACTGGCTGCTCAAGCGAAGCGAACCGATGCCCGGCCGAGCCGATCGAGATCGAGCTCGAAGACATCGCCGGGCCGCGCGGGCTCGAGCGGCACCAGCGAACCCGACAAGATGATGTCCCCGGCATCGAGCGTGACGCCATAGGCGCCCAAGGTGTTGGCGAGCCACGCCACGGCCGCGAGCGGCGAGCCCTGCACCGCCGAGCCCAAGCCCCGCGACAGCGACGCGCCATTCTTGCTGACGCGGACCTCGAGCGCCGCGAGATCGAGTCCCTGCGGCGAGCGGCGCTCGGCGCCGAGCACGAACAGGCCACAGGACGCGTTGTCGGCGATGGTGTCGACGATGCGGATGTCCCAACGATCGATGCGCGAGTCGACGATTTCGAAACAGGCAGCGACGCTCGCCGTGGCCGCGAGTACGTCGGCCTCGGTGACCCCGGGGCCCTTGAGCGATGATCCGAGCACCAGGGCGATTTCGGCCTCGGCCCGCGGCTGGATCATGCGCTCGCCGATGACGATGGTGCCGCCGTCGTCGACCTGCATCGCATCGGTCAAAAAGCCGAAATCCGGTTGATGTACGCCGAGCATGTCCTGCACGGCCTTGCTGGTGACACCGATCTTCTTGCCGACGATTCTCTCGCCTGCGGCGGTACGGCGGGCCATGAAGCCCAAAGAAATCGCATAGGCATCGTCGATCGTGAGCCAGGGATAGCTCACCCGCAGTGGCGGCAGCGTGCGGCGCTCGCACCACGCGGCGTGCAGTTCGGCGGCGATCTTCGCGACCTCCGCAGCCCGCGCCGCGACGGAAAGGCCCGAGGAATCAGGCTGCGAGGAAGTGGATGACATGACGGTTGAACTCGGCAGCGCGCTCGATCATCACCCAATGGCCGACGCGCGAATAAATCACGATCTCGCTTTGCGGGCAGGAGGCCGCGAGTTTGAGCGCGCTCGATGCCGGACAAAACTGATCCTCCACGCCCCAGAAACCGAGGATGGGCAAGGAGAGTTCCGACAGGCGCGGCGACAGGTCGGGGATCCGCATCCGACCAAGCACGTCCTTGGGCATCAGTTTCAGTATCGCGAAGCGCTCGGCTACGAGCGCATCGGTGACGTGCTGCGGATCGAACGCCAGCATCTGCAGGATGCCTCGCAACCACTGCGGGTTGATTTCGCCGCCGACGAATCCGGAGACCATTTTTTGGATGCCCGGCATCTTGAAATAGGTTTCGGTGGTCTCGATGCCCCCGCAGCCCATCACGACGAGCTTGTGCACGAGACCGGGTCGCGCGAGACAGATGCCGATCGAGACGGCGCCGCCCAAAGAATTGCCGACGAGCACGCACTCCGTGACTTCGAGCGAATCGAGCAACTCGAGCGTCGTCGAAACGAAAAGATCGAGGGTGTAGTCGAGGCCGGTGGGCTTCGAGGAATAACCGAAGCCGATCAAGTCGGGGACAATGACGCGGTGCCCGGCAGCGCGCAGCGGCTCGATGTTATGGCGGAAGTTGCTCCAACCGTTCGCCCCCGGGCCACTACCCTGCAGCAGTACCACGGTCGACCCGCCGCTCTTGCGACTCGCTGCTCCAGTATCGTGGAAATGCAGCTCGTAGCCGCTCGGCAGTTGGCGGATTTTGGCCTTCGGCGGCCCCCCCTCGGCGACGGCGGAAGCCACGATGTCACTCATTGTCATATACCCCCCGTCGACCCCCCTGACGGTATCCAACGATAGTGCGTTTTCAACGGAGCGGCAAACCCGGTTCGTAGAACCAGTCGCCGAAAACGACGGAGAATACGATTTCCGGACGCCCGAACGTTCAAATGCGTAAAAAGACCCTCTGTATTTTACGCATCACGCTTGCGCACCCCCACCCCCCGGCGCTAGCATCGGCACCGGGTCAGACACTCATCAGCCTCAGACATCCATCAGGGGGATCACCATGGCCACCGCCGCCGCCCACGTTCTCGAGGATCAGATTCCGACTCGCGCCGAACTCGTTCGTCGCGCCCGTGCCATGTTGCCCGCGCTCAAAGCACGCCAGGCCGAGGCCTACGCCAATCGCCGAATGCCTGCAGAGACCATGCGCGAAATGGTGGAGGCCGGCTTCTTCCGCATCTTGCAGCCGAAGCGCTACGGCGGCTACGAGATGGATCCGCAGGTTTTCTTTGACGTGCAGATGACGCTGGCCGAGGCCTGCATGTCGACGGCTTGGGTGCTCGGCGTGGTCGGCTGTCACCCCTATCAGCTCGCACTGTTCGACGATCGGGCGCAGGCCGAAGTGTGGGGCTCGAATCCCGACACGCTCGTCAGCTCCTCGTACCAGCCGGTCGGCAAAGTCGAAGTCGTCGAGGGCGGTTTCAGGCTCTCGGGGCGCTGGGGCTTCTCGAGCGGCAGTGAGTATTGCGACTGGATCCTGCTCGGTGCGCTGATCTTCAGCAAAGACGGACCGCCCGAGATGCGCACTTTCCTGCTGCCGCGCAAGGACTACAAAATTCTCGACAACTGGCACACCTTCGGCATGCAAGCGACGGGCAGCCAGGACATCGTGGTCGAGAACGCGTTCATCCCGGAGTACCGTACGCACAAGGCCGTCGACGGTTTCATGTGCAAAAACCCGGGTCAGTCGGTCAACACAGGCCCGCTCTACAAATTGCCGTGGGCGCAAGTGTTCGTCCGTTCCGTCTCGACGGCGAGCATCGGCGCCGTACAGGGCGCACTCGATGCCTTCGTCGACATCGGCAAGAAGCGCGTGTCGACCAACACCGGCAAGGCTACCAAGCAAGATACGAACGCAATCCTCGCCGCCGCCCGCACGCAGTCGGCCGTCGATGAAATGAAGACCCTGCTCTATCGCAATTTCGACGAGATGATGGCGACGGTGCGCGCGGGCGGCGAGCTCACCATGGAACAGCGCGTGCGCTACCGCTACCAGTCCTCGCAAATTGGTCGCCGCTGCGCCGACCTCATCGACGATCTGATGCCGCTGCTCGGTGGCCGCGCGATCTACACCGACAGCCCGATCATTCGTTACTGGCTCGACGCCAACGCGGCGCGGGCGCACGTCGCGAACGATCCGAACCTGATCGGCTCGACGCTCGGCGGCATGTACATGGGCGAGCAGCCTCAAGATTTCTTCGTCTGACGCCATGGCCAAGACCGCGGACTACAGCATAGGGCCGCACACCTTCCCGCGCGGCTGGTTCATGGTCGGCATCTCGAGCGAGGTGACCGACCAGCCGCAGGGCGTGCGCTACTTTGGTCGCGATTTCGCCCTCTATCGGGGCAAGAAAAGCGGCAAGGTCATCCTGCTCGACGCGTATTGCCCACACATGGGCACGCACCTCGCCAAAAATAAAACGTCCTACACCGCCCGTGACGGGCACGTGATTGACGACGACATCCAGTGCCCTTATCACGCCTGGCGTTTCGGTGCGGACGGTCGCTGCAACCACATTCCCTACTACAACGGCGCAATCCCCAAAGCCGCCAGCGTCAAAAGTTGGCCGGTCCGCGAGCACGCCGGACTCGTTTTCATGTGGCACGATCCCGAAGGCGGTGAACCCGACTTCGACCTACCGCCGCTGAGCGAATACGGGCAGCCGCATTGGGTACCGTGGAACGTCGACAAACTCGGCGTGATGGCGTGCCATCCGCAGGAAGTGATCGACAACATTGCCGACCTGCCGCACCTCGGTCCGATCCACGGTTCGACCGTGGAATATTTCGAGAACGAATTTCGCGGCCACAAGGCGATTCAACGTCAGGCGGGCGGACATCGCACGCTAGTCGCCGGCCCCAACGACAAGCTGTACACCGACACGGTCTATCACGGCCCCGGAATTTTGGTCTCGCATCTCACCGGACTGTTCGACACCGTGCTGCTGATCACGCACACGCCGGTCGACGACGGCGTAATAGAGGTTTGGCACGCCCTACTGGTCAAAACGCCGAACGCCGTACCCACCGAGGCCGATCGCGAAGCTGCACGCGGCTTCAATGAATCGAGTCGACTCGCGTTTTTGCAGGACTTCGAGGTCTGGGGCAACAAGCGCGCCGCGATCAACATTCTGCAAATCCCGACCGATGGGCCCTTCCACAAGGCGCGCATCTGGTACAAGCAGTTCTACCACCCGCGCAGCGAAACCAAGCGCATCATCGGACCGATCGAGGGGGTACACGTGGTTCCTGGCACGCCCGGTTGGCCACTCGATCGCGTGTCCTGATCAAAGATTGGCGGCCTCAGAGACCCGCGGCGAGTGCCGCTTCGCGCGCCCAGGCGTAGTCGGGTTTGCCGGTGTTGGTGCGTCGCACCGCCGGCACGAAAGCGAGAGCGCGGGGCACTTTGTAACCCGCGATCAAAGCGCGGCAATGTTCTCGCAAGGCCTCTGCACCGACGGTTCCGCTTTCGACGGCTCCGCTTTCAGGCAAGATTCCGTCCCGCAGTGACACCACCGCGACCACGCGCTCTCCCCAGCGCGGGTCGGGCACGCCGACGACCAGTGCATCGAACACGGTCGGATGGGCCTTCAGAGCCTGTTCGACTTCTTCCGGGAATACTTTCTCGCCGCCGGTGTTGATGCAGGTCGAACCGCGTCCGAGCACCGTCACCGCGCCATCGACCTCGAGCCGCGCGAAATCCCCCGTGATGGCGAGCCGCTGACCCTCGAGCGTGACGAAGGTGCGCGCCGTACGCTCCGGATCGCCGAAATAGCCCTGGGGCAAAGGTCCGCTGCGCGCGAGCACGCCCTCTTCACCCGGTATCGCAAACCTCGAACCGTCGACCACCACGTGAATGTCGGGGCGGGGCGCGAAGCGCATCAGCCCACCGCCCTCCGCGGCACCCGCTCCGAGCGTGCCGGACTCGGTCGTTCCCAACGAACTACTGGTGTGCAATCGCGGCAAAGAATTGCGCAAGGATTGCTGTACGGCCTGCGAAAACACGGCTCCGCCCGAGCCGATGTGCACCAGTGTCTCGAGTGACCACCTCCCCGCATGCGCTGCGAGCGCATCGGCGAGCGGCCGACCCATGCCATCGCCCACGATCACCAAAATATTCACGCGCTCGCGCGCGCAGAGATCGAGCACGTTCACGGGATCGAAACCTCGCCCCGCCTGCAGCACGATCGTGTGTCCGGCAAAGATCGACGAGAGCGCGGCCCAAAGCGCGGCACCGTGCATCAACGGCGCCACGGGAAAAGTCACGAGCGGGGGCGATTCGCGTACGCGATCGACGATTTCCTCGGGCGTCGCGATCGGCCCCTTGCGCGAGAAAAAACCGCCGCCGCCGAGTGATGCTCGCAGCATGTCGTGGTGGCCCCAGACCACGCCTTTGGGCATGCCGGTGGTGCCACCGGTGTAGATGATGAGCGCGTCGTCGCTGCGTGGTGCGCGCGCGGGCGCAGGCAAGTTCGCCCCCTCGCGCAGCGCAGCGGCAAAGTCGGGGTCGCCCTCGCCCGCCGCCACCACGATGCGCGGACAAGACTTGAGGCCGCGAACGCGCGGCAGGAATTCGCTCTCGACGATTGCCGCGCCCGCCTTGGCATTGTCGTAGAGATACTCGAGCTCCGCCTCGACGTAACGGTAATTGACGTTGAACGGCAAAACACCGAGCCGACAAGCCGCAAAGAATCCGATCAAATATTCGGGACGATTGCCGCAGTGCAGCGCGAGCGTCTCACCGGCGCGCAGTCCACGGCGATAGAGCGTCGCGGCCAAGTGCTCCACGCGACTCGCGAGTTCGGCGTAGCTCAGGCGCTCATCGCCACACACCAGCGCCGTACGCTGCGGCACTTCGTGCGCCACGAGTTCCAGCAAGTCGGCGAAATTGAAACTGCGAACGGTGTTCACGGACGTATTCTGATCGGGCATAACACTCACCCCTGATGCCGGATTCCCCTGGCGGCAGCTTCCGCATGCAGACTGCGGGCAGCTCGATGGATGATCACGGCGCCCAAGAAACTCACCGAAATCGCCACCAACAAGCCGTAGCGCAACGATTCGTTGCCGAAGCGCGCCGCAAAAAGATCGGAAAGCATGCCCGCGAACCACGGCCCCATCGCGATGCCGAGCAAGTTGACGACGAACCAGAACACGGCGGTACCGGTCGCGCGCAAATCGGGGGGCAAGGCGTTTTGGGTCGTCGACTGCATCGGCAAGACCCAGCCACCGCCAACCAGCCCCATCGGAATGGTCAACAGCACGACCGCGCCGAATGAGGGGACCCAACACGCGAGACAGAGACAGGCGGTCGCGAACGTCAGCGCATAGCTCGAGGCGCGCACCGGCGCGTTGAGATCGCGCCGGACCAGACGATCGGCGACGAAGCCTGCGACGATCGTCCCGGCGAGCGCCGACAACAAATACGGTGGCGCGAACACGGTACCGATCGCCTGCAGATCGACGCCGTGCGAGCGCATCAAAAATGGCGCAGACCACCCGGCGAAGGCCTGACCGCCGAAGACCCCGAGTGCCGTGCCGAAGCAAAGATTTCGAAAACTGCGATAAGCCCAGAGTGCACGCAGCGCGGTGGCGAGGTCGGCACGCGCCGTATCGGCAGAGGCCCGGGAGGCTTCCATGGCACCGCGCTCGGGTTCACGAACGGTGAGGTAGGCGAGCAGCGCGATCACCACGCCCGGGGCGCCGGCGTAGATGAAGACGTCTCGCCAGCCCAAGGACGCGCCGAGCATCGCGCCAGTGACCATGCCGGTCACCTGCCCGAAATAGACCGCAAGACCGAGCAGGGACAGCGCCCGCGCGCGGTAGAGCACCGGGAAGTAATCGGCGAGGATCGAATACGCAGGCGCCAGAAAGGCCGCCTCACCGATGCCCACGCCCACCCGAAAGAGCGCGAGTTGCTGCCAGGTTTGCGCGTAGGCCGTTGCGATGGTGAAGCCACTCCACACGATGCAGCCGGCAACGATGATGCGGATGCGACTCGCGCGGTCCGCGTAGCGGGCGATGGGGATGCCGGCGAGCGCGTAAAACACCGCGAAGGCAGGCCCGACCAGGAAGCCCATGATCGTGTCCGACGCCCCGAGGTCCTCCTTGACGAGCTGCGAGAGCACGCTGAGGACCGAGCGGTCGATGTAATTGAAGAGATAGATGACGAACAGCATGCCGGCGACGTACCAGGCGTACCGGCCGGGCTTCGTGACTGAATTCATGTTCGCCGCCCCCTGCTCGCTCACCGCCCCCTCCAGCGCCGCCGCCGATAGTCCCCTCTATGGGGGATTTCGTGGTGAAACTACCACTTCGCTGCGATATTAGCAGTCCCGTGGTGTAGATAACGTCGCTTTGCGTAATTTCGGTTGACATGGATTACGCAAATTGAAAGCATAGCCACACGGGGGTTGCCCGCCTTGCGGCGGGTGACCGGTAACCAGTGCCGCAAAAGAATACGTCTACTGGAGGAATGGGGAACATGAAGTCGAAGCATTCATTGGCGTCGGTCATCGCCGGCCTTGTCGCCGCGTCCGTCAGCGGACTTGCGGGAGCACAAGAAGCCGATCAGGGTGGCCTCGAAGAAATCGTGGTCACGGCGCAAAAGCGTGCCGAAAACCTGCAGACCACGCCGATCGCGATCACCGCTCTGACGGCGAACAGCATCGCCGAGCTAGGCATCACCAACAACAAGAATCTCTTCGGCATCGTGCCGAACGTGCAGGGCTTCGAACCGCCCTCCTCGCGCGGCAACCTGTCGATCAACATCCGCGGCGTGCCTTCGGGCAACGCCAACAGCGTGTCGAACGATCCCGCCTCGGCGCTGTACGTCGACGGCGTGTA
>Ga0129333_10002168_pt1 | contig 18164 bp, 21 predicted proteins | sample CPB6_08_DNA_FD_94474 | JGI IMG/M metagenome (GOLD analysis project Ga0129333, IMG submission 94474) | Freshwater to marine salinity gradient microbial communities from Chesapeake Bay, USA - CPBay_Sum_0.6_0.8_DNA | ecosystem: Environmental > Aquatic > Marine > Coastal | place: USA: Chesapeake...
CACTCTTGTAAAAGGTATTGCGACCATGCATAAATCAAATGCAGTGCCAGTAATCGACGAAGAGCAGATGAAAGATATCTCAAGGATGCGGCGAGGTTGAGTTGCTAAATAAAATTAAGGAGTTAGAATATGCCAGCGAAAGTAGGATTGAAGGGACACGGCAAAGGTCGTTGCAAGTTGGGCTCAAAGAAGCGGAAAGCACGCAATCGTAATCGCAATAAGTAATTATGAAAGTATCTATTGGCAAGTACCCAAAGAAGGGTGAACAAAAAATTTCTGTTCGGATCGATCCATGGGACACTTGGTCTATGGATCGTACACTTGCGCTCATCGTTCATCCGATGCTCAAGCAGTTACATAAAACCAATCACGGTGCTCCCTGCACCGATGATGACGATGTTCCTGAACATCTTCGTTCTACCAATGCCAAGCCAAAGAAGAACGATTGGGATACTGATGAGTTTCATTTCAAGCGTTGGGACTGGATCATGAAAGAAATGATCTGGGCATTCGGTGAACTTGTCAAAGATCGCGACCCAAATTTCTGCATCAAGAAAGGCAAGTACAAATGGGTGCAGAAAGAAGGTGAAGACTGGAGCGAAATGGTAACTGTTCGCGAAGCAGTTTATGATATGGAAAAGATGAAAGCATATCATGCTCGCAAAAAGAACGCTTTCCGTTTGTTTGGTAAATATTACGAAAATCTATGGGATTAACTTATGAAAGTATCTGTGATTACTGCCACTATTGGCAAACCACAATTAAAAAATTGTATTGAATCTGTACGCAATCAAACTTACAAGAACATTGAACATATTGTTGTTGTAGATGGCAAAGAGCATTGGGATAAAGTAAACCCTGTTCTTTTCGACGCCACATTTCCTAGAGGCGAAAGTAGTTCAGATCGATTAATCGTTCTACCAGATCCGACAGGAAAAGACAGATTTAATGGGCACCGTATCTACGGTGCATTTACATTTCTAGTCAATGGCGATTACGTTATTTGGTTGGATGATGACAATGCACTTGAACCTACTCATGTTGAGAATCTTGTAAATCTTGTTCAGTCGAAGAATCTTGACTGGGCATTTTCTTTCCGTCAAATTGTAGATGATGATGGCAAATTTATCTGTAATGACGATTGCGAAAGTCTTGGTTTGTGGCGTTCAGTGTTGAACGATTACTTCGTTGATCTTAACTGTTTCTTTGTTAAGAAAGAAGTAGCGTTGGCAATGTCGCCTGTTTGGTATCGCAAAGCACGTGAACCAGGAGTTATTGAAATCGATAGAGCCATCAGCGCAGTTTTGATGAACGAACGAAACAAATTAAAGTTTGATTGCACTCGTGAGTATACGTTAAAATATAGAGTTGGTAGCACAGGTATTTCCGTCAAAGCAGAATTTTTCCTGCGCGGTAACGAAGCAATGTTAAAACACTACAATAATGAATTGCCATGGAAAAAGTAAATGAGATTTGTAATATGTCATGTTCGCAATGAAAAGTATTTGTTGAATTGGTGGTTAAAGCATCACAAAAATAAATTCGACCACGGTGTTATAATTGACTATCATTCTACTGACGGATCTATGGATCTCGTCAGAGAACTCACACCTAATTGGCAAATTATTCCGTCAAGAAACAAAGACTTCAACGCTGCTAACTGCGACGCTGAAGTCATGTCTATTGAAGCCAGCATTCAAAACCAGTTTCCTTATGCGTGGATGATAACGCTAAACGTCACTGAGTTTCTTATTGGAAACACCAAACGTCTTATTAATGCATACAAACCAAAAAAACCTGTGCGTATGCAAAAATTGCTTGCTTGCGATGTTATGATTGATACTGATGAACAGTTTATGACTGAGCCAGATCCAAACAAATCTTTAATTGAACAAAGAACGTTTGGTATGCCTTGCGATTACAGTGAAGATACTATTTACAATGCATACAATGGCACTAGAGACTATCAAGCCATTGAAGATGATGTGATGTATGATAATCGTAAGATGCGCAGCATGCATAATTTTCCGCTAAACTATTTCGAAACTTCAGTGTGGCGTGCTGGTCGACATTATTGGGGAACTCCTGCTGAAGATTTTCGTATTCTGTGGTATGGTTATTCGCCGTTCAACCAACATTTAATTGATCGCAAACTAGCCATTCAAACACAAATACCTGCAGCAGATAAAGCAGTTGGCAATGGCGGTCAACATCTACTAGATAAAGATATGGCGATTTCACGTTATCATTGGCATAAACAATTTGGCGTGGATTTAATAGATCAAATACAAACATTAGAGAACAGACTATGAATTTATTACTAACTGGTGGCTGCGGATACATTGGTTCCGCAGTCTATGATTATTTTAAACCTAAATGTGTTAATATAGACACAGTAGATCTTGAGTGGTTTGGAAATTATAGAGAACCTGGAAATATTCGCGCAGACTTTGACAGTCTGGATAAACATTTCTTACGACAGTACGATGTCATTTTTCATACTGCTTCTCATTCATCAGTGCCATTGTGTAAAGATATTTACACATCATTCGATAACAACGTTGTAAAATTGATGAACCTTGCGAAAAAATTAGAACCAAGGCAGAAACTAATCTATGCCTCCAGTTCTTGCGTCTACGTTGAGTCTGGCGACAAACCTAAAGTTGAAAACGAGATGTCGCCACCAACTGATGGTTTGACTCTTTCAAAGACAACTATTGATAATGTGATTGCATTGTTAGATGTAGAGTATTATGGGTTGCGCTTCGGCAGCGTAAATGGTTGGGCGCCAAATATGCGAACAGATCTTATGATCAATTCTATGACACTATCAGCATTGAAAAATAAAGAAGTCAACGTATTTAACGCTCACGCACACAGACCAATAGTATCGATTCATGATCTATGTAGAGCAGTTCATAATATAGTCTTTAACAGTAAAGATAATCGCGGTATATATAATGTAGCGTCATTTAATTTAAACATTGGAGAAATCGGTAAACGAGTAGCGAATCATCTTGGCGTGCCTTTGGTTGATAAAGGAAAGAGTGTTACCTACGACTTTATGGTTTCTTCTGAAAAATTTGAAAAAACGTTCGACTTTAAATTTGAATCTACTGTTGAAAGTGTTGTAGATTCTATAACAAAAAGCCCAATTATGGATACTTGGGGTGGGAGAAATTCGATACCATGATGAAACATAATGATACTTGTTTGGTTTGTAATTCTACTAATTTAGTTGACTATCTAGATTTAACAGATCAACCCCTAGCAAACTCATATCACAAAGGCGAATCGCTGAAGAAATATCCGCTACAGATGAAACTCTGCAAGGATTGCTGGCATTCGCAGTTATCCGTTTCGGTAGATCCTGCTGAAATGTTTGAGCATTACTTGTATATCTCGGATACCAGTAAGACGCTCACTGATTACTTTAATTGGACTACAGATTACATTCTCAGTAAAGTAGAAGCCAAGAACGTTCTAGAGATTGCTTGTAATTCAGGTCTGCTTCTTGAAATGTTTAAGGACAGAGGATTACAATGCGTCGGCATTGATCCTGCGCAAAACATTCGCGAACTATCTGCCGCAAGAGAACTCGATGTTTATGTAGATTATTGGAATAAGGATTTCGCAGATAAACTTTTAAGCGAGCGCGGTAAATTTGATTTGATACTTGCGTTCCATGTTCTACCACACGTTCAAGATCCGAACGATTTTATTGCGTCCTGCGTAAACGTTCTATCTGATAACGGAACAGTGTTTATTCAAACTTCCCAGTGTGATATGTTTGTTAACAATGAGTTTGACGTTATCTATCATGAGCACTCATCATACTTTACTGGCAAATCAATATTGAAACTTGCTCGAAACCATGGTCTGTATGTTTCCAGTATCGTAAAAACTGACATTCATAGCAAGTCATTCTTGTTCTCTTTGACTAGAACTCCTTGCGATGAAGCAGAACTTAATGCTCTAATTGCTGATGAAACAGCGAACGGCATTTACACTGAAGAGAAGTATCATGCTTTTGCGCGCAAGGCAGAAGAAACAAAACAGAAGTTATTAGAAAACCTGCGTCGTTTTAGAAACGAAGGTTATGTTCTTATCGGATATGGTGCTGCTGCAAAGGGCAACACGCTTCTAAATTACATTCAGTTAGAACTTGATTTTATCGTTGATGATAATTACTTAAAATGGGATTATCGAACACCAGGTATGAATATTCCGATTCGTTCTATAGATTTATTGAAAGAACCTATTAGAAGAATTTGTTTTATTCCACTAGCATGGAACTTCTATAAAGAAATTAAAGAGCGCATTAATACAGTACGCGATACGAGTAACGACGTATTCGTGAGATATTTTCCTGAGTACATTGAAGAAAAGTGATGTTTACAGTTGTTACAGAACATCCAGTTGCCGTAAACTCTGATGATCATAAACATCCAGAAGGCATATACTATGATAACAATTTAAATGCGGGATTTGTTGAATCAGTTGAAGATTATTTTGAAGATAAAAACAAAAAATCTATTAACTTTATGGATCTTGGATGCGCTGGCGGAGCGCTTGTCTGCGAAATGCACAAGCGCGGACATATATCAATCGGTCTCGAGGGTTCCGATCATTGTTTAAATATTCGCCCAGAAATGGTTGAAGAGGTTGGTATGATGCCAGCTGGTCATGAAAACTGGAAAGAATATGGTAACAAAATCCTTTTTACATGTGATGTTACGAAACCATTCGAAGTGCAATTTAATAACAATATATTTACTTTTGATTTGATTACTTGTTGGGATGTGATTGAACATTTTCTAGATGAAGATTTAGATGTATATTTCGCAAATGTCGATAAACATTTAAAAGCAGGTGGTATCTTCGCAGCAAGTATTCACATGCGCAAATCACATAGAAATAAAAATTCTAAAAATACTCCCAGCGATTTAAACTACCACAAATCTATGCATGGCAGAGAATGGTGGGAACAGAAATTAAAAGAACATTTTAATTTGATACCATTTCCGTTTTTAGTTTCAAACAGAGGACACGTTCCAGATCACTCTGAAATTTTCGCATGCACTAAAAAATGATTGTTACATCATGTCCATTGCGTATTTCTTTAGTAGGTGGTTCTACTGATCACCCATACTTTATTGAGAAGTATGGTCATGGCAGCGTTATAAGTTTTCCTTCTAATCTTAGAACGTATATTACTGTACACAGAGATGTGTTTGGTATCAACACCATTGACGAAAACTATAATTTAAACTATTCGCGCAGAGAAACCGTGAAGCATGTGTCTGAAATACAAAACGAAATGCTTCGCCATTGTTTTGAATACTTGAATGTAGAAAGAATTAATTGTAGTTTGGTGTCCGATATCTATTCGGCAGGATCAGGGTTAGCTGCTTCCTCCTCATATTTGCAAGCATTAATTAAAGCAATTTATGTTTGGCGCAATGAACCGATAACTGAGTTTGAAGTCTGCCGAATGGCTGAAAAGATTGAACGCAAATTTAATCCACTCGTAGGTCAACAAGATTTCTATGGAAGTATGGGTGGATTGAAGCGAATAGATTTTCATAAAAACAATGATCCAACTATTAAATATTTGAACACTAAAATTTTTAAGAATATGGACATTTACCTACTATATACAGGTGTGCTTCGTAATTCTACCACGGTTCTTGAAACTCTAAACATTGACAAATCAGTTCCATTGCTAGATGATGTTAAGGAACTAGAGTTCGCAATTATGGGTTGTGATGTAACACACTTTAATTTTGTGATGAAAAGGTCGTGGGAAAACAAAAAGCAAACTAGCAAACTTATTTGTGAGAATGAAATTTTAGTTGACTTGGATAAAAAACTCAGTTATAATAAAAGAGTGCTTTCCCATAAATTATGTGGTGCTGGCAATGGTGGCTACTTCTTAATCTTCTCTCATAAAAATTCTTATCTTGAAAAAGAATATGAAAGATGCTATAAGATTAGCATTTCTGAAACTGGTTTGAAATATGTGAACTTAACTAATGAATTTACAAGAACTTAAAAATTGCCTCGACGCATTAGATCCTATCGATCTAGAACATCTTAAAACTGTAATCCGCGATCATAACCACATTATTCTACTGGGTAATGGTGGCAGCAATGCTATTACTGGTCATGTTGCGCAAGACTATACCAAAGCATTGGGTAAGAAGGGAGTTTGTTTTTGCGACTCCTCGCGATTAACTTGCTATGCTAATGATTATGGTTGGGAGCATGCGTATACTAAATTCCTGGAACAGTTCGTAGAAGAAAAAAGTTTAGTAATCCTTATTTCTTCATCAGGAAACTCGCAGAATATTCTAAACGCTGCTCAGTTTTGCGCTGGGAAACACAACATGATCACGTTGTCTGGGTTTGATCCTAACAATAAACTCAGATCGCTATATCGCAATGATTCTCTACTACATTTTTATGTTCCGAGTAGAGATTATGGCATCGTTGAATACATCCATGGAATTATTTTACACTCAGTTATATGATATTCGATAAAATTAAAGATCTTAAAAAACAAGGTTTAAAGATTGGCATAACTTTTTCGCAGTTTGATCTGCTTCACGCAGGTCATGTTGCTATGCTTGCTGAAGCAAAACAACATTGCGATTATTTAATATGCGGATTACAAAATAACGCTAGTGCTGATCGACCAGAAAAAAATGCGCCAATACAATCTATTGTTGAGCGACAAATATCTCTCAGTTCAGTTAGATTTGTTGATGAAATTATTGTTTACAATACAGAACGCGACCTAGAAGATATTCTTTTAACTCTACCCATAGATGTTCGTATTCTTGGTGTAGAGTATATGGAAAAAGAATTTACTGGTCGCGCTATTTGCGAAAAACGCGGAATAGAATTAGTCTTTAATAGTAGAGACCATAGTTTTAGTTCTAGCAGTCTACGCAAACGAGTTTATGAAGCAACAGCAGGACAAAACAAATGAATGCATGTATAGTATCTTACTTTATGCCTAACATCAACATGAAAACTGTTGAGTTACAGCAAAAAGTTGTTGACAAATTTAATATCACAAAACTACCGCATTTCTCAATGAAGGGTGAAATCCCACACGGATTGTTCATTGATTACTTTTGGGGAATCAATGGTGCTCCAGGAAAGACTATAGAAAATGCTAACGTTAAACAGCAATTAGATTTTGACTATGTCATTATTCTTGATATTGATTGTATTCCTGTTTCAGATTTCGCGTTCGATTACTTTCTTTCTAAAGTAAATGACGGTAAACTAGTAGGTAACATGCAAAGATCTGGTCACATTCAAAATGGCGATCATTTGTTTGCTGCTCCTTCTTGTAGCGCAATCTCTAGAGACAATTATACTAAAATCGGCAGACCATCAGCATTAGAAAGTGCTAGAGGCGATGTTCTAGAAGAATATACTTTTGAGGCTGAAAGAGTTGGTGTACCAGTGGAATTAATTCCGCCAAGTAAATTTGATCGACCGCCATTTCGTTATGAGTGGGAAAAAGAACAATTGCCTTATTGGGAATTAAAGAACGGTCAACCAAATTATGGTTTGGGCACGACATATGGTAATGCTGAAGCAGGAGACTTGTTCTGGCACAATTTTCAAATTCGTATGCCAGGACAGGAAGAACACTTTTGGAAAAAATGTGAGGAACTTTTAAATGGCTAATCGTAGTGATTTTTTTAACGCAAAACTTCCACGTCAATATAAGCGAATGCTTGCGATGGAAGAAACGTATGGTTGGATTAAAGATGAGCATGAACGTGGCAGTTTGAAACGAATCATGATCGAAGCACATGCTAATCATGTTGCGTTCAAATTAAAACGCAATGCTGTAGAAACTCGTGATACTGACGTATGAATTCATTAAGCGAACTAAACAATTTTTTAATTAGTAACTCAGTTACAGTGAAAGAATTTAATGGTTGGCAATTAAAAGTTGGTAAAGATACATGGACAATTTTGCATGATATCTTGTATTGTAACAAAGAACCTTTTGATAAAAAGAATCTTAAAAATTATGTGAGGGATAAATCAAATGAGCGAAATCAAAGTAATCAAACTCGTAAGTGGCGAGGAATTAGTAGTAGAAATTACAAGTGAGATTGGCGATGCTGTAACTTTTAAGAATCCTCTAGCGGCAATTCTTCAGCGCACAAAGACTGGCGATGGCGCTTTGGGTTTTATGCCGTGGATGCATGCAGCAAATGGTCCATTTACTGTTAACAGAAACAATATTATTTGTGTTGCAGAAGTAGCGGATGAAGTGAAAAACGGGTATAATCAAATCTATGGTACAGGAATTGTTGTACCGCAAAAAGATTTGATTCTGGGGTAATATGGCAGATTTTTATACCAATGTTTGCGTATCTGGCAAATATATTCTCCTTCGTGCAGTAGAAAACGATAAACGTGTTCGCCGCAAAATTGAATATAAGCCAACCTTCTTTCTTCCGAGTAAAGAACCATCAGAATATACAACTCTTTCTGGTGAGTATGTAAAATCAATTAATCCTGGCACAATCAGAGAGTGTCGTGAATTTCTAGAGAGGTATGATAGTGTCGATAATTTCCCTATTTTTGGTAATAATCGTTATGAGTACGCTTATATTGCCGATACTTTTGGTGATGATATACTCTGGGATGTTAATAAAATTTGCATTGCCTATCTTGACATCGAGGTCGGATCTGAAAATGGATTCCCTGAGCCAAGAAATGCCAATGAAGAAATCACAGCAATTACTATCAAACTTAAAGGTAATTATTTTGTGTTTGGTATCAGCGATTATAGCAAGCACCGTGACGACGTGCACTATGCTAAATGCAGAGATGAGTGCGACCTCATACGACGTTTCCTTGACTTCTGGACCAGATTCTATCCAGATGTAGTCACTGGTTGGAATATTGAAACGTTTGATATTCCTTATCTTGCTAATCGCATCACAAAACTTTTCGGTGAAAGTGAAGCAAAGAAACTTTCACCGTGGGATCGCATCAGTAAACGCGATGCTACGATATACAATCGTGAGGTGCAGTTCTATGACATCTCTGGCGTTTCTATTCTAGATTACATTCAACTCTATCGCAAATTTACTTATTCGCAGCAAGAATCTTATCGCCTTGATAATATTGCGCACGTTGAATTGGGTGAACGTAAAATTGATTACACTGAGTTTGAAACGCTACATCAGTTATACAAATACGATTATCAAAAGTTCATTGAGTATAACATCCGCGACGTAGAACTTGTTGAGAAACTCGAAGACAAGATGAAGTTGATTGAGTTGGCTTTGACTCTTGCGTATGACAATAAAGTAAACTATGATGACGTGTTCACGCAGGTACGCATGTGGGATTCAATCGTTTACAATCATCTGCTCAAGAAAAAGATTGTCATTCCTCAAATGAAAAAGGGTGATAAGAAATGTGCGTACGAAGGTGCGTATGTTAAAGAACCTATTCTTGGCATGCATGAGTGGGTCGCCTCTTTCGACTTGAATAGTCTGTATCCACATTTGATTATGCAGTATAATATTTCGATGGAGACTTTGATAGAACCAACAAAGTTTACTATTGAAATGCGTAATCTTGTTCAATCATCAACTGTAAATGTTGATGCGTTACTAAACAAAAAGATTCGTACTGACTTTTTGAAAAACGTTGATGCTACTGTCACACCTAATGGTCAATTCTTCAAAACGAGTAAGCAAGGATTGATGCCTGAAATTATGGACAGCATGTATAAAGATCGTACACGCTATAAGAAGTTGGCGTTAGAAGCCAAGAAAAAAATTGAAACTGTTCTTGATGATAAGAATCAAGTTGAGTATCTCGAGAAGCAGGTTGCTCGATATAATAATCTTCAGTTGGCTAAAAAAGTTACGCTGAACTCAGCCTATGGTGCGCTAGGCAATCAGTATTTTCGTTTCTTTGATACTCGTATCGCTGAGGCAATTACAACTTCTGGTCAATTATCTATTCGTTGGATTGAAAAGAAGATCAACGAATACATGAATGATTTACTAAAAACCAAAAATGCTGATTATGTTATTGCATCAGACACCGATTCGATTTACTTAAATCTTGGTCCGATTGTTAATAAATTCTTTTCTGGTGAAACAGATACAAAGAAGATAGTCAAGTTCATGAACAATATTTGTGAACAAAAGATTCAGCCATTTATTGATGAGTCATACGAAGAATTAAAAGAATATACGAATGCCTATTCGCAGCGCATGGAAATGAAGCGTGAGTCGCTCGCCGATAAGGCAATTTGGACTGCGAAGAAGCGATATATTCTAAACGTCTATGATAGCGAAGGTGTTGCGTATGCGAAACCCAAACTAAAGATTATGGGTCTTGAAGCAGTCAAATCTTCAACGCCAGCCGCATGTCGCGCAAAGATTAAAGAAGCAATCAATATCATCATGACGCAAACTGAAGAGGATCTTCACAAGTTTATTGAAAACTTTAGAAAAGAGTTTTCCGCATTGCCTGTTGAAGATATCTCATTCCCAAGATCTGTGAACGGCATAAAAGAATATTCAGATTCTGTTCATATTTTCAAAAAAGGCACACCAATCCATGTAAAGGGTGCGCTGGTGTACAATTACTTTTTGGAAAATTTAAAGTTGACGAAACGCTATCAATTGATCAAAGAAGGCGAAAAGATAAAATTTATCTATCTAAAGCAGCCGAATAAATTTAACAATAATACACTCGCATTCTTATCCGTTATTCCGAAACAGTTGGGGGCTGAGCAGTACATAGATTATGATATTCAGTTTCAAAAATCGTTTCTTGAGCCCTTGGATATTATTCTATCCACTATAAATTGGCAAACAGAAAAGACGCATTCTTTGGAAGATTTCTTTAGTTGACTTTTTTAATCTACTAGCGTATAATACTATTATTCCAAACACGAGGATATACAAATGACTCTTTTAGAAAAACTGCGCAAAAATTCTACTATTAAAGATACAGCAATTCTTGCTAATTCAAAGTTCTTTGCTGCAAAAGATATGATTCAGACATCTATTCCTGCAGTAAATGTTGCGCTTTCAGGCGATCTTGATGGTGGATTCACTCCTGGTCTTACCATGTGGGCTGGTCCGAGTAAACATTTCAAGACTGCATTCAGTCTCTTGATGGCAAAGGCATATCAAGCAAAGTACCCTGACGCTGTTGTTCTTTTCTATGACTCAGAGTTCGGTACTCCGCAAAATTATTTTACATCATTTAATATTGATACTGATCGCGTTGTTCATACTCCAATTACTGACGTTGAGCAGTTGAAGTTTGATATTATGCAGCAGTTGACCCAGATTGAGCGTGGCGAGCGCGTCATGATCATTATTGATTCTATCGGCAACCTTGCTTCTAAGAAAGAAGTTGAAGATGCCCTTGATCAGAAATCAGTTGCTGATATGAGTCGGGCAAAGCAAATAAAATCCCTGTTCCGTATGGTGACCCCGCACCTCACCCTTAAAGACATTCCTATGGTCGTAGTAAATCATACCTATAAGGAAATCGGTATGTTTCCCAAGGATATTGTTGGTGGCGGAACAGGTTCCTATTATTCGGCTGATAACATCTACATTCTTGGTCGTCAACAAGAAAAAGATGGACAGGATTTGATTGGCTACAACTTTATTATCAACGTTGAGAAATCACGTTACGTCCGAGAGAAAGCGAAGATTCCTGTAACTGTTCGTTTCGATGGCGGTATTAGCAAGTACAGTGGTTTGCTAGACATGGCTCTTGAGTCTGGTCATGTTACGAAGCCAAATGTAGGTTGGTATGCTAAAGTTAACACTGCCACTGGTGAAGTTGATGGTAAGAAGTGGCGAGCGGCAGATACAGAGTGCGCTGAGTTTTGGGATAGTATTATGAAAGATAAAACTTTTAAAGAGTGGATTCGCGAAACATATCAGTTCAGTTCAGCAATGGGCGAGAGTTTGAATACGGCAATCGGAGACGATGAAGATGAATAGTATCTACAATTTGATTGCCAGTTTAGAATTTTGGTATGCCAAGAAGTTTGTAAAATTAGATAAAGATTACACATTCTTTCTTGATTTAAATGGTCCACCAGGATCATTTGCGATTAAATTTCTCAAGAAGTATGATGGTGTAATAGTTGAATATACAAACGTTACAGTTGGTGACAATGGATTGTTAACGTTTGACTACGATATAATTTCAAACGTAAATAATTGTAATGTGAAATCTAAAAGGTTTGAACGCTTTACTCAAAACGTAATGCGTAGTATGATTTATGGTGCTGTGAATAATCTAGAGAAGGATTTGAATGAAAACAGAAAACTTGATTTTGTCGAATCTAATTCGCAACGAAGCGTTCATGAGGAAGTCTCTACCGTTTCTGAAGAAAGAGTACCTCAGCGAAAACCACGAAAGAAAACTGTTCGAAGAAATAAAAAACTTCATTCTGAAGTACAACAGCCTACCTCCGATAGCAGCATTGGAGATCAGCCTCAAAGAATCGACAAAACTAACTGAAGGTGAGTTAAATAAGTCACTCGAATTACTAAAGGAAATAGCAAGTGACAAATCAGAACAACAACTCAACTGGCTTCTTGACACGACTGAAAAGTTTTGTCAAGAAAAAGCAATTTATAATGCCATCATGGATTCCATCCAGATCTTGGATGGGAAAGATCCTAACAGGGGCAAAGGAAGTATTCCTACTTTGCTTTCTGATGCTTTGGGCGTTAGTTTCGATCCTCATATTGGGCATGACTTTTTGGATGGTTACGTTGATCGCTACGATTTTTATCATCGTATCGAAAAAAGAATACCCTTCGATCTTGAATATTTCAACAAGATTACTAAAGGAGGATTACCGCAGAAGACCCTTAACATTGCTCTTGCAGGTACTGGCGTCGGTAAGTCTCTTTTTATGTGTCATGTGGCTGCTAGTTGCCTTGTTCAAAACTACAACGTTCTTTACATAACTCTCGAGATGGCTGAGGAGAAGATCGCCGAACGTATTGACGCGAATCTTCTAAATGTGACTATAGATGATCTTATGAACATGCCGAAAGACATGTATGAGCGTCGTCTGAGTAAACTCAAAGAGAAAGTGAAAGGCAAGTTGATCATTAAAGAATATCCAACAGCGTCTGCTAATCCTGCTCACTTTCGTGCACTGATCAATGACTTGGCTCTAAAGAAAAACTTTCGCCCAGACATTATCTTCATTGACTATCTAAATATTTGCGCTTCTGCTAGAATTAAGGCTGGCGCTAATGTTAATTCGTACACGTATATCAAAGCCATTGCTGAAGAGCTTCGTGGACTCGCCGTGGAAAACAACTTGCCGATTGTCTCCGCAACTCAAACGACAAGGTCAGGCTTTTCGAACTCAGATCCTGGTCTGGAAGATACTTCCGAGTCTTTTGGCTTGCCTGCTACTGCTGATTTTATGTTTGCATTGGTGAGCAATGAAGAACTACAGCAACTCAATCAAATGTTAGTTAAGCAATTAAAGAATCGCTATAACGATCCGAATCTTCATAAGCGATTTACTATCGGAGTCGATCGAGCCAAAATGAAATTGTATGACCTTGAACAGAAAGCGCAAGATAATGTTGCGCAAGAAGTTGATAAGCCAGTCTTTGATCGTGGTCGTAGCACTGATAAATTCAAGAATCTGAAGGTGTAATGAAACTACAGAAGATTGAAAAGAAGGTGTATGCTCTTGCCGAAACGTGGGTCGGTGAAAAACATATTCCTTCTATCATTCGCGGTCTTAAAAAAGCATTTGAGCGCAACATTGTCACCTTCTCATCAGAAAGATACGAAGATGAATATTATCCTGATCATAATGTAATTGTGAGTGGACATTATTGCGGTCGTATATCAGATTACATACCCGAGCATATTTACATTCAATTAAATTTTCCCAAAGAATATAAAAAAGTTCTAATAACAGAAAAGGGCGCAAAAAATCTTGCGGTTAAAATTATTCGAGCGATACATCATGAGTATCGCCATAAACATCAGCAACAACAACGACCGCTTCTTCTGCAAAAAGAATACAAACCAAAGCCAAAACAAAATAAGTTAAAGGCGATGTATTATGGCAATCCAGATGAACTAGACGCCCATGCTTATGAAACTCAGGCTGAAAAGCTGGATATAAATAAGTTACGGAAAGCGCATAAGATTAGCTGGCGAGAATGCGAAGCAATCTTTATGTACCGTCAAACGTTCCGTAAGCAAGATCCTAAAGTTTGGAAAAAATTCTTAAAGAAGGTTTATAAGAATGGCAGCTAACCCACAATCGCAACGTGGATTTAAGTACGAAGAAAACGTTGCAAAATTCCTACAAACTCAAGGTTTAGTTCTACCGAGTTTCAAACCAGCTGGCTCTGGTAGTAAAAGAGCTGATCTGGAAATGATCATCGAAGGAAAATCTGTTAACGTTGAATTAAAGATTGAGGCTGCTTCAGGTGGATCGCTAGTTTTAAAGTGGAATCGTCAAAAGAAATGGCACTTTGACGACGTCTCAGATAATCCAGAAAAACAATTTTTAGCAGACCTCGCTGAATCTTGTGGCGCATTAGCCCAAGTAAACAAAAAGTGGAAAAATACTCCTGTTAAATTTGCCAATCCATCGAGCACAAAACCAGAAGAAAAATTGTTGGCAGCAAGATGGAAAAATGCAAAAAATAAAGAACAAAAGAAAAAAGTTTATTACGCAGAACTCGATAGATTTCCAGAAATAAGTAATGAATTACCTGGTTCAACGATTTCAAATTATTACAAATTAAAAGAAACTTATTATGTAAATGTTGGAACGAATGGATTTTATACTTTCGACAACAATGATCCCGCAGGAATAAACAAAAGATGTTTGAAGAAGGGTATTCCAACTCTTCCATCGTTTGCTGATGCAGCCAAACTTAAATATCGCGTAAGAGTTCAGGATAAAGGCGGTGGAAATTTTCAATACACATTTGAACTTTCTTTTAGTTTATCAAAAGCAAACAGTTCAAAATATAATATCGGTCCTTGTTCTGGCGAGCCAGGACCAGGTGGTGTTGCGATAATTAAACGATTAGCGAATTTAGATTGTGTTTTATAATTGAGGTTTTATGACTGTATTTGTGACTGGTGGTTTGGGATTTATCGGATCTAACTTTGTATTCGCTCACCTAAAAAAGCATCCTGCAGACACAGTTGTTATTATTGACAACTATTCTTACGCAGCAAACGGTTCTAACATAAACGGATTGTACGAGGATTATCGCGTACACATTCAGCGCTGCGACATTCGTAACATCAATAGACTGGATCAGTTGTATTATGATTATGATCCGAAGATTACTTTTCATTTTGCTGCTGAGTCTCACGTAGACAATTCTATTAATGGCGATGATGCTTTCGTTGCCACAAATATTGTCGGCACTCACAACATTCTAAAATGCATTAAGAAGTTTGGTGGCAAACTAATTCACGTTTCTACTGACGAAGTGTATGGAAGTTTGGGTCATGATGATCCAGGATTTACTGAAAGCACTCCATACAATCCTCGCAATCCGTACTCTGCCACAAAAGCAGCCAGCGATCATTTAGTTCGTGCCTATGTAAACACGCATGGCATTGAAGCAGTTGTTACTAATTGCTCAAATAACTACGGTCCGCGACAGCATCCAGAAAAGTTTATTCCAACTGTGATTCGTCACATTAAGAACAATACACCAATTCCTGTTTATGGTACTGGTGAGAATATTCGCGATTGGTTGTTTGTTGAAGATCATTGCGAAGCATTGCTTACTATTGGTCAAAACTTTAAATCAGGTGAGCGATATAACATCGGCGGTGGCGTTGAGATGAGCAACCTTCAAATGGTTACACTCATTCTTGATCTAATGGGTAAGCCAGTTCACATGTATCAGAACTGGATTAATTTTGTGACTGATCGTAAAGGTCACGATTTCAGATACTCAATGGATGCGACTAAAATTGCTTACGACTTGGGCTGGCAAGCAAAAACGAATATTAATGATGGCTTAATGAAAACATTGGAGTGGTATAATGCGTAAAGGAATTATCTTGGCAGGTGGTTTAGGAACTAGATTATATCCTTGCACGGAAGTAATATCAAAACAATTGCTACCGATTTATGATAAGCCATTAATCTATTATCCATTGAGCACATTGATGCTTGCTGGTGTTCGTGATGTTATGATCATCACTTCACCAAATGATAGCGATCAATTTCAGCGCCTTTTAAAAGATGGTTCTCAGTTTGGTTTAAATATAACATATTCAGTTCAGCATGAGCCAAGAGGTATTGCTGAATGTTTTAGAATTGCTGAACGATGGATTGGTAGCGATGAAGTTGCGTTGGTATTGGGTGACAATATTTTTTATGGTAACGATTTAATTAATAGGTTGAACTATGCTAAATTCAATACTGGTTGCACGTTGTTTGCATATCATGTTAATGATCCTGAGCGTTTTGGTGTATTGGAATTTGATGAAAACAATGACTCAATCAGAGTATTGGAAAAGCCAACTATAGCGCCATCAAATTATGCTGTTACAGGTTTATACTTTTTTGACAATAACGTTGTAGAATATAGTTATGCGATTAAACCATCACAACGCGACGAATTAGAAATAACAGATATTATTAATCTTTACATGAAAGATTATTCCTGTAAAGTTGAATTTTTAAACAGAGGTATCGCATGGATTGATACTGGTACGTTTGAGTCCATGTCTGAAGCATCAGTATTCGTTGGATCAGTTCAACGTCGTACTGGAATGATGATCGCATGCCCTGAAGAAATTGCGTATAAGAATGCTTGGATTAATGAACAAAAACTGTTAGAGTCTGCAGAACTATATAAAAAGTCAGACTATGGTAAATATCTTGCTAAAATTGCACAATTGAGGTGGTAATATGAGATTTCTAGTAATTGGACGTGGATGGACTGGTAAGAAGGTTTTTAATGAATTGCTTTCGCGCAATCATGTAGTAACATTCTGTAATCACAAAGACGGATTGGTTGAAGCAGCCGAAGGTAATTACGACTGGGTTGTAAATTGCGCAGGAATGACAGGCACACCAAACGTTGACGCTTGCGAACTGCAGCGCGAAGAAACTAACGAAGCAAACGCAGTATTCCCTATTCGTTTGTTCCATGCTTGTGAAAATAACTATTACAACCCTAGACTTGCTCACTTTTCTAGCGGTTGCATCTATCAAGGTGAGGTCAACGATATCTTCGAAGATCCTAACTATTTCGGTAGTATCTATTCTGTGACGAAGGGTATCTCGGATTTGTATCTAAAGAACCGAGCGCTGGTATTCCGTATTCGTATGCCATTCACAGGTGTAGATGAGAGTAAAAACTATCTTTCGAAGATTGTTAATTACGCTAAAACTGGTAAACTGGTAGACTTTGGCGAAAACTCTTTGACGGATCTCGACGAAGCAGTTACAACTGCATGCGATCTAATGATGGACGATGGCATTGGACCATACAATCTGGTCAACCAAGGCACGGTTAATATGCACGAATTAGCAGAGATGTTAGGATTAGAAAACGTTCAATGGTACACGCATGAAGAGTTTAAGGCTGTAACTTTGGCTGCTAGATCTACTTGCTCGCTAAATGCGCATCACACAATGCGTCCAGTTAGAGAAGCATTAGAAGCAGCAATCGCTAAATTGAAATGTAAAATTACCTAAATATACTAGTAATCCCACAGTGTGGAGAAAGTATGTTTGGTTTCAAACAATATATTCCGTTTCTTGTAGAGCAAAAAGCACCTGCTCGCGGAATACAACACCTACCGCATCCAGCCGAATCAGCCTTTAGTTTTAAGAAGTCTGCAGTAGGATCAGCTCTCTCCAAAATACAAGGTGTTCTCAGCGGTCGTTCTCGAATGACTCGAAAGGTCGACGATCGCATATCCGTCAATATTATCAAAGACGAAAAGGGAAGAGTCGGTGTAAAATACAAAGGTCCAGGCGCAGAATATAACTATTCTGTAGAGGATATAAAGAAGCAGTATGCTAATAAGCCATACGTTGCTGGACCTCTAATGAATATTCTAAACCACGTTCACAAGGTTCTCCCTGATAG
>Ga0129333_10002169_pt1 | contig 18160 bp, 25 predicted proteins | sample CPB6_08_DNA_FD_94474 | JGI IMG/M metagenome (GOLD analysis project Ga0129333, IMG submission 94474) | Freshwater to marine salinity gradient microbial communities from Chesapeake Bay, USA - CPBay_Sum_0.6_0.8_DNA | ecosystem: Environmental > Aquatic > Marine > Coastal | place: USA: Chesapeake...
CATAGCTCCAGCGGTGTTTACAACATCTAGATCACCAAAGGTTACCGACCGGTATTCTTTCGTTCCAACTATCGAAATTTTGGATAAATTCTTGTCCGAGGGATGGCAAATTACCCACGCATCACAAAGAGGCAGAGATTTGCACGGAAAACACTTTCTGCGCATGAGATTGGACTCCCTCCCTCAAGTAGGAGACTGTTTACCTGAGTTACTTGTGTCCAATTCCCACGACGGAAGTACCCCGTTTAATTTAAGTACAGGTTTACATCGTTTGGTTTGTTCAAACGGTTTAACTGTTCCCACAGCTTTGTCCCACACATTCAAACTCAGACACGTCAATTTTAGTGTTGAACAGGTTAGAGAAATCACGGATAATTTTGCAGAAAAACTTCCATTTATTTCGGAAAAGGTGAGAAGAATGTCCGAAAAATATTTAACTTGGAAGGAGCAATGCTCCTATGTTGAGGCAGCCAAAATAATTAGATGGGGCAAAGAAAACACCCCGATTATTAACCATCAACAAATCTTGATTCCCCGCCGTGAGGAAGATGCAGAGCCAACTTTATGGAACACGTTCAATTTGGTTCAAGAAAAATTTGTTGGCGGAACTAACGAACATGTTAACTCCGGAGGTAAGAACCGAAAGGTTACGGGTTTAAAAAACTTTCAACGAGTCAATACCATAAATACCAAACTTTGGGAATTGGCAGAAAATATGCTTTAATTTCAAATGGATACACAAAAATATGCTGTAGAAGAATTTTCAAACTTTGGATTTACAGAAGAAGAATCCCTAATTACTTTTGAAATAGAATTAGGGGTGAAAAACAGAATAATAGAGAAAAATAGTTTTGTTCATTTTTATAAAACAATTACCTGTAATAGAAACGAGGAAAAGATTTTGAATTGTTTAATTTCGAATGGTATTCTTTGGGACATGTACAAATTAAGTCCTAACTACAAAGGTTCCGTTTTCGATTCAACATCTTATTCCATTGCGAGTTTGGATGAACTTTCATCTTGGATAATGAAACAAATTTTGCTTGATTTATTCAAAAACCCTCATGACGAATTGTACTTTATTATCAGAGAAAAAGATGGAGGTCCCGATGCTATCATCAAAAGAACTTTTGTTACGAAATTAGAATCAAGATAGATGTCTTTTCAAATTTATTTAGTTGTTTTTTTCTCCCAGTTATTATTTAATATTGGTAAAGTTCTAGAAATTAAATTGACTTATGAAAACAAAACATCAGGTTTATTGTTAAATTCCATTTTCATCAATTTAGTAAGTTTAATTTCTGTTTACTATTCTATAGGAAATCTATTGAAGGGAGATGCTTGGATTATCCTTTTTTATGTGTCTGGAAGTGTGCTAGGCAAATGGATTGCAATGACCAGATTTGAAAATTATAGGGCCAAGATTTTTGGATGGGTTAAATTTTGGGATAAAAAAGAATAATCAAAGATATATAAGGGATGAGGTTTATTATTCCCTTTTCGAGCTTCAGTTTATTCGAATCTGACGAAGAGAAGCAAGAATTTTCATTCGATGAATTATCCCCTGAAATTCAGGAAAAGGTTTTATCCAATTTTAAAGAAGAATACATGGAAAAGATAGATTCATGGTGGTATGAAGATGTGATTGAAAATTTTAAATCCGAATTAGAGGACTTGGGTTTAGAAGATATTGAATGTAATTTTTCTGGTTTTTGGTCTCAAGGAGATGGTGCATCTTTCATTGCCAAGGTTAGAGATGTTGAAAAATTTTTTAAAGAGGCTCTGAAATTGCAACCTGGAAAGTGGTTTGCTTATGAAGGAGAAAAAGAAGAAGACGAAATTGACGCCATGATTTCTGGATTTGAAGATCTAGGTATCAATTCTAAAATTATCCCCTTAACACCTGACGATTTTTGGATTAACATCGAAAGAAATACTTCACACTATTATCATGAATTTACAATTAGTGCAGATCTAGATGTAGAAGAACCCATTGAAGGACGGAATTTCAATGCAAATGAGAAGAAAGAATTTGACAATTGGTTGGACCGTTTGACTGATTCCATAACTGAATGGGCCAGAAAAAAATCTAGAGAACTGTATTCCGAACTAGAGCAAGAGTACGAATCGATAAATTCCGATGAGGCAATTCAAGATTGGATGGATTCGATGGATTATCGTTTTACAGCAAACGGAGAGAAAATAAACTAGGAAACAAATGGACAAATTTTGGATACAATTCGAAATTTAAGTCCCAGATGAAAGAAATCACAAAATCCAGAAGTTTAAATCAAATTATCCAAGATTTTCGGGATTCTGAGGGTTCATTTCTTTCATTTTTTCAACAGATGAGTGAAAAAGAAAAGGACTTATTTAGAGGGTGGCTTCATTCTCTGAGGGTCCAATCCTATTCTCCTTTGGTTCACGAAAATGAGATTGGATTAGAAATTTAAAATTAGAAAATGCTGGTTAAATTTTTTTGTAACACAGATAACAAAAAGGATTATTGGGAAATAAAATCCAAAATCAATTTCAATCGTGCTACGATAATTAGGGAAAGAGTAAGAGAGCTAAAAAACGATTTTTACGTTGAGTTTGAAATACTTTCCCATGGAAGAACTTTGTATCGTGATTTAAAACAGTCTAATTTGTGCAAGAATTTGATTTTGAGAACTAAATTGGAATCTGATGATGAATAATCCAGCAACGGAAAGAATAAATAGGTGGATGGAATCTAAACCAAACCCCAATCTTTTTTCTAAATTATCTGCCAATTCAAAGTTTGAAGGTTTTTATCAGTGCTGTGAAGATGCGTTAGAGGCTTTAATGATGCTGGAAAAAATGAAAAGTCCTTGTAAATTTGATTCAGATTCCGTACTGGCCATTCGAAGAATGTTAGGTCTTTATTCAGATTTGGAGGAATTTGAGAAATGTAGATTTATCGTTTCGATTTTCAAAAAATGTAAAATACAAGAAACATCTCCAATTTTTGATTATAGGCAAATTTATGGGTAAAAAAATTAATTTCGGTAATAGGACCAATACCAAAAACTCAAGTCTACACTGTAGACAATGTGGAACTATGGTAAAAAATGTTGATACGGAGAGCGTCTCATGTTTGTGTTGGAGATGTGTTTGCAGGTTATCCGATCCCAATGTGGTTATTATGTCGGATCTGAATGCCGAAGAATTTTCGAATTTTTTTAAATCTAAATGAACATGGAAGATCCAAGATCTCAACAACTGAAAGCAAATTACAACCAAGAAGTTCTGGGCACTGCCCGAAAAGTTTATTTAAAACTCCAAGAATGTGTTAGAGATTTGAATGAATCTAAAATCAGAGAAGAGGAAAAGAATGCGATCAGATTGCACATGATTGGGATGATAACCGCTAATAGAGCTAAACCTTAAGTTTCAAATGAATAGATGGAAAAGAAGATTTTTGTTTTGGAAGGAAAGTTTGAGACGTGATTCTTTAGGTAGGAATGAAAGCAGATCTGCTAGACAGAATCTTATTAGAAACAGAAAAATACAAATGGCTAAAGACCTATCCACCGGACATAACCTAGGTGAATTTAATTTATGTCCAGATGATTTTTTACTTACAATGAGAATTTTGAGCGGCAAAATGATTAGCTGGCACGAAATTGAAAAAATGTTTAAGAAATATCGATAATTTATCGGGTTTCATTTTTTATTTCCACATTTATATCTTACTTTAGCAAAAAATAAACATATGAAAGAAATCAAAGTTCAAGACGAATTTAGAACCAATCCTCTGAGCCATAAACCCGGAGGCTCGGTGGTCAAACTTTTTTGTCAAGACGGGATGGTTTACATTTACGACAACATCAAGAGTCCCACCAATTACATTTCAAAGGTGGAATTTAAGGATAAGATTGTCAGGATTGATGTAGATGGAAAACAGGTGTGGGCCAGTACCGAACCAGGAGCAAAATACTGGGAGATGTAATCTCAATAAGAAAATATAATTCAATTTTATGACATACCTCCAAAAACTTGTGAGAAAATTAACTTCGGCTGGGGCCATAAGTTTTGTAATTTTCTTTTTTCTGGGAATTTTCCTTGTTAGTCCGTTCCTACTTTTGTTGGGTTTGGATTGGATGGGATTTAATGTGGTTTACACATTCAAATCTTTTTTAGGAGCAATTCTTGTTATTATCGTACTTAGAGTACCAACCCAAAAATCAAATGGCAAATAAAACAATTATTTTTGACCTGGATGGCACATTGGCCGACATCAGAGAAAGAAGAACCTTGGCCACAAAAGAGAATGGAAAAATCGATTGGCCTAAATTTTTCGATCCAAATAACATCTCTCTTGACAAACCAAACATTCCGGTGATTGAATCTTTTAAAGCCCTTCAAAAAGCTGGGTTCAACATGGTTATTTTTTCTGGAAGAAGCGAGGCGACAAGAGAAGAAACTGAGAAATGGCTGGATATGTATGGTATTAGACCCAATAAGTTGCTCATGAGGCCCGCAATCGGTTCCAAAATGTTTACAGCAGATGATATTTTAAAAGAGGAATGGTTAAATCAAGAATTCCCAGATAAACAAAATATACTTTGTGTCTATGACGATAGAGACAAGGTGGTTGCTATGTGGAGAAGAAATGGCATTCCTTGTTTTCAGGTTGCCCCTGGAGATTTCTAAATTTCTAATTAGAATTTTAATTTTTTGAGATATATAATTCAAAAAATATCTCCAATGCATCTAATTAAAGATTTCAATTTTTACTCCAAACTTTTAGAACTTAACGAATCTTATTCTTCTACTGAACTAAGAAGATGGAAAGAGAAAATTCGGGAATTCTGTACAAAACAAGGAGTAGATTTCGAAGAAGCGTGCAAAGCTTTAAATATACCACTCACCGATTCTTCTGGGTTTTCAGATGAACTAGTAAAAGTTCTAGATTCGATTTGTTCAGGAAATTGGGAGTTAGAAGACGGCATTATCAATGTACAAGGAGGGGTAACAATTTATGATAATTCTGAATCCCAAAATTATTTGTTCAAAAATGGAAAATTAGTACCGGGAGTTGTATTCGGTACAATCGAAAATGAATTTATTGTGAATTTTCCTGTAGTTTCTTTAGAAGGGTTTCCAACAGAAGTCAAGGGGAATTTCAAAATAAATTCAAGAGAACTTGAATCTTTAGTTGGATCACCCAGAAAAGTGGGGAGAGATTTTACAATTACACACAGCAAAATTCAGAATTTAGAAGGATGTCCAGACTTCGTCGGCAGAGATTTTGAATTGGGAAATAATCAGAACCTTGTTTCTCTTCAAGGTTCGGAAAATTGTGATGTTAAATCTAGGTTTGAAGTACACAACTGTAATTTGACAACTTTAGAAGGAGGTCCTAAAGTTTTTGATGGCACCGGTTATTTCAGGTGTGACAATAACAAACTGAAAACACTAATTGGAGCACCTAGTGCGGGGTCTAAAGGATACACAATTGTATGCGACGAAAATCCTGAATTGTATTCTTTAGAAGGTTTACCTTTGGACAAGAAATGTTTTGTTCAATCAGCCAGGAAATGTCTCATGCCAGAATCTGTTTTAAAAGAAGTTTATAATGACGCACTAAAATTTAATTCCTGGACTGCAGCATATTTTTATCTTATTACAACTCAAAAATTTCAAAGAATGAGTAAGGCACAAAGAGATCCTATCAGAAATTCAATTTCACCACAGGCGCTTCAAGGTAAATCTTTTGCCTTATCCTCGATTTGGAAAGATCCGATTATGCAAGATCCAGCTGTCAAAAGATTGATGAAAAAAATTCAATTGACTGATCAAGAGGTAAGTGACACAGAAATGATGTCAGACTTCGAGGATCTTGGAATTTATTAAAACCGATTATACAAAATTTCCTTCGTTGTCGATGGGAACTTGAATGTGTCTTCCAAAAGGAGGCTTTTTATATTCACCGGGAGTAATAACAAACCATAAAACTTTGTCCTTGTATTTGTTAATTCCAAAAGAATTAACTGAGGGAAATGGACCCTCCATATCCGTAAAGTAAATAAAAGCTGTTGGAACAATCTTATTTTCTGCACACCAAGCAAAAGGAGGAGCAAACGCAGTGCCCCCACCACCTTGCCATTTTTCCAAATCTAATTTTCCTTTTTTCTTCACACGATCAACGGCTCCTTTAGGTATATCATCATCACAATAGATGATTACAGTCTCATCAAACTCGAAAGTTTTAGTCAGATTATAAACTTCGTTTAAAAAAACAGAGCATTGTTTTTTAGAAATAGAACCAGAAGTATCTATTGCTATAACTAAAGTTTTTAACTCATCAGAATCTGATTTTTTGGTACCATATAGAACGTCTCCTGTTCCCAAAAGCCTACGATTGGGTAAAACATCCTCTTCCTTGTTAAAAATCTTATCGAAAAATTTCTTCAGAACAATTCTCCAATTGACTTTTGCCTTGGTAGAAATCAAATCTCGGAGTAACATTTTTGCTGCATCACTCATTCCAGACATACCCCTAGAAACAGCTGCATTTGCTAGTTTGTCCCATTTTTGGGCTACGTCATAAATAGTTCCAGCTTCACCTAAGGTACTTTCTGCTTTTTTAATCTGAGGTTTACCAATCCCACCTGTTACTGGAGCAAAACTTCTTTGAATCCTAGCTGCTCCTGCAGCAGTTTTTCCAGCATCAGGTTTTTCTGGAGGCGCTTCTAATTCTACCGAAGGTTGACCCTCCTTTCCTGTCTCTTCCCCCTCACCTGAAGGCTGACCTGTTTCTGGATTTATGATTACTAGATCCTCAACATTTACTTCTATCATTTTGTAAATTTTTTTATGTGAAATTTCCTTCTTGATCCATGGGTATGATGGCATACCGACCAAAAGGGGGCAAATTTTCTTGACCCCATAAAGAACAGATAAACCAAAAAACTTTGTTCTTGTATTTTGGAATTCCGAATGCCGTGGCGGATGGGTATTCTGCTCCAGTATCAGTTAAATAAATAAAAGCGCTGGGAACAATTTTATTTTTTTCACACCAGGCAAAAGGAGGAGCAAATCCTCCATCATTCCCTCCGGTACTGAGCCAATTTTTAGGAGACCCATCTGGATTTAATTCAATTTTTTTTCCTCTTTTTACTCTTTCAATTCCTCCCTTACCGTTTATTCCTATATCATCAGAACAATAAATAACAATCATCTCGTCAAAATCAAACATTTTACAAAGATGATTACATTCATTCAAAAAAACAGCTCCTTGTTTTTTTGAGATAGAACCAGAGGTGTCTACTGCCACAACAAGGGTTCTGACGGTTTCTTTTTCTTTAGGTTTAGTTCCATACAATATGTCTCCACTACCAAGAAGACGACGGTTTGGAAGGGTATCTTCTTGACCAGAAAATCCCCAATCGAAGAATTTTTTTAGTTCTTTTTTCCAATTTACCTTGGGTTTGGTAGAAATTAAACCAGTGAGAAGCATTTTAGCTTGAGAACTTAATCCTGAACCAGCTTTTGATAAAGCAGCATTGGCTAATTTTTCCCATTTTTTACTGACGTCAAAAATTGTTCCAGCATCACCTAAAGTTGATTTTGTTGTGTGTTGTTTTCCATCGTCAGTAACCTTAGAAATACCCCTTGCTATACCGGTTCTTGTTTTTTCTGAATCGTCAAAGTCTGGGATTGGAACTTCTCCTGGATTTTCTCTTTCTGTTGGAACATCAATTTGTTCCTTTCCCCCCTTTCTTCCTGGACCATTCTCACTTTTGCCTTCCATTTTGTCTGGATTTAGAATAACCAATTCATCTAAATTTACTTCTATCATAATTTAATTTTTAATTTGAAATAATCTTAGTCGGGCTGAATTATTACCTTACCTTCCGGGGTGATTCCGGTAATTGTGCCAATCTGTCCGACATTAGGTCCAGAAGTAATTCTAGCTTTTTTTCCGATGATAGCTGGATTAGGTTTATCTTTAGGTTTATCTCCCTTTTTACCTCCTTCTGGACCTTCTGGACCTTCCGGACCTTGTGGTTTTTCCGGACCTTGTGGGTCTTCACCTGGAGGAGGTGGATTCTTAGGATCACAACCTTTTGGAGGCCAAATTTCTTCATTTCCAGGTTTGGGAGGAGGAGGAGGTGGTGGGTTTCCTCCTGGTGGAGGAGGTGGTGGGGTTCCTCCTGGAGGAGGAGGGGTTGATTCGGTCGATGGGGGTACTAGTATTTTATAGTCCTCTGGTTTTAGTTCGGTGACCTTTATCTGGGAAATTAATTCCTCGATTTCTTCTTCCATAGCTTCATCCTTTTCATCTTTAGCTTTTTTCAAAAGAGCTTCCAATTCTTGTCTTGTCATTTCATCAGGAGTAGCTTCGCCTACTAATTTTCTAAACACTGGGCTAAGGCCTCCAAGGCCTCCAGGAAGAATAGATGATTCGAAAACTTTGAAAGAGGTTATAATTCTTTTCTTCATATTTTTTTATTTTTTAAATTTACTGGAGAAGTTTTCTTGTTGCCTCTTGCGGGGTCAATTCTCTGACTTGTAAACCACCAGATCCAACTTCCAACACCTGAAAGATTTTTCCTTTTGCTGAACCTTCTTTAACAACAATTATTTCACCAGGCATAGCTGGTCTATCTGGTCCTTTTGGCGGAGGGCTTGGGGGAGATCCACCCCCTGGGGGTTGAGGAGGTTTAGGAGGATCTGGCTTAACTTCGATGTCTTTGAAAGTTTTTCTGACAATATCTTCCTCGTTATCAGGCTGGACTGGTTTTTTGTCTGCGTCAATAACTTCTCCGAAATTATTACTATAATCCTTTTTTTCTTTCATCACGATTTCGTAAATATCTTCTGCTCTCATTCCTTCAAATCTTTTCTCATAAAGACCCATTGATTGTCCAGCTTTGGGTCCTTCGGTAAACACTGGCCATTCAAATGCTCCAGGTTTTAGTTCTTGTGCCAAAATCGGATTAATTGCAAAATCAGCAGCCACGTTCCACATATAAGGATCTCTTCCTCCTCTCCTTGACATATGTTGTCCAAAACAATGTAAAACCTCGTGCAAAAGAACTAATCTAACAGCTGCCATAGATTGGTTCAGAACAAAATCAACCCCATATACTATATTCAAACCATTGGTTTGCATAGTTGGAACAGATTTTGAACCATAGATGTTTAAATCAGAAATCATTTCTGCAAAGAATCCTTTGGAAGAAATACACCAAACAATTGCTTGTTTAACTTTTTGTCTGGCTTGAATTGATTTGTCGATAGAGGATTCAGATTCCATCAATTGAAACGATTGAAAATCTGAAATTTTCCGAAAGTAATTTTTATTCATGGTTTTTTATTATGGTTGTGACGAATCTTTGTCTTTTTGGCTCATAATTCCCTGTACTCCCAACTGTCCCTGCAACATTTTAGCAATCTGATATTTCATTTTAGCTTCTTCATGCTCTGGATGGGTAGGATCTTTGAGAATGGTACCTATATTCGAATCTCTTTTTAGTTCCAACTCTGGAAAATCTGCTTTCATCCTTGTGTACATAGCTGTCATAATTTCATGTTGCTGATATCTATCGAAATATTTAGCTATGTTATAAAGAGTCTCCATTTTGAGAGGCGATCCCAATTCTAATTCTGCTTCTTTTTTGATGATAAAATACAAACCATAAAGGATGTGTTCCAGACCTGCTTTTTCTTTAATCATAGGGGCTTTGTCTGGGTCCATGTACATCATTCGAATATCTTTCTCATTAAATTTGGATAATGTTGACAAATAATCTTTGATCGCAGAAGCAGCAGATAAACCTACCGTATCTCTAATTATTGTCATTACATCCTCAAATGGCAAATCTCTCCAAGAATCTACTCCTGATAAAATACACTCATTTTCTATTGCTTGCATAGCCTTTGTCCAAGATCTAGGAGTTGGAAATTTGCCGCCCATTCCTCCAGATTGTTCCATTTCGGTTGGGCTGAGTCTATGGAACCATTGAGTATTCTTTTGAACAAAATTCACAATTTCCAGAGGCCATTTAGAGCCTTCCATAGAACCTTTTTTCTTCGCCCATGCAGCCCATTCTTCAGGATCTGGTTCGAAGTTTACAACATCAAATCGATCTGCTAGAGCGAAATCAAATTCAGTTACAGTTGCTTCTTGAGGCCTATTTCCTGCTGCAACGATGACCCATTTATCTGCTAAATAGTGCCTAGGAGATTCTGAAATTCTGCCTTGTTGAACAAAATTCATGAGCGAATCCAAAACTCTTTTGTTTGCTCTGTTCATTTCATCAAAGAAAAGAATACCTCCTTTTCCATGCTCGCCGTTTGTTTCTGGAAGCCAGATAGGGGGGTTAGCATATGTCCTCCCATCCACAACCTGAGGAATTCCGATGAAATCTTCGGGTGCGAAAAATTGAAGATCCATAGTTATAAAGTCTACCCCAAGATCTTGAGCAGCTTGTCCGACAATTTCGGTTTTACCAATTCCAGGAGCTCCATAAACAAAAATTGGTAAGTTTGCTTTTTTTCTATCCTTATGCAAAACTTGTGTTTTGTACAACTTTTGAATTTTTTTGATAAGCTCAGAAGCTTTAACATCTCTAATGAATTGCGGAGAAGGAGAAGATAAAGGAACAACATCAGATGCCTCATCCAAACCATAGGACATGTCTTTTTCTATTCTATTCACTGTCCTCATTTCTGAATCAGAAAAAGGACTCATCTTCGAGAATTTTGTCCCAGCGTATGTTTGCCTTATTTGACTTACAATATCGCCATTTGAAGGAGAATAGTAATTAATAACAGGAGTACCTTTTTTAGGCCCAGATGGAATAATTTTCATCAGACCTTGTTTCAGAGCCTCTTTCAACCTCAGAGACCAGTCTTTGATTTTTGTCATGATATCGGAAAGGACCCCCTCATTGACCCGATATTCTGCTTGGACAAACGTGTCGAAGTTGTGAATTTTGTTTTTCATGGATGTTTTAATTTATATTGGAAGTTTTTTCGATATATATCAAAAAAAAATTTGCAAAATGAAAAGAATCCAAACCTTTGAAGATTTTTCCATACCCTACGAAGGTTGGACATCTTCTTATTCAAGCCAGTTCGAAAACGAAGAAAAAGAACTTCACAATTACATGTTTTTTCAACACCTGATGACAATCAGAGATGCTATTGATGACCTTCTGAAGATGGACCGATCAACAGTGGATCAAATTTTACAAGATGGTCACGGATGGGCAGTGGATCACATCACAACTTCCACCGATGATATCGAGGAGGTTTATCATTTCCTGAAAAATAGATCTTCAGAAATCACACAGATGGAACCAGAAAGAGATTCGGTTATGCCACTCGAACCAGAAGAATCCCCAGAAATGCCTGAAATTCAAATCATAGGGAATGACGATGAGGTAGAGGTGGAAGACGGAGATGAAAAAGACGATCAAAAGGAGGAAGAATAAATTTTGCTGAAGTATGTTATCTGAGCTCCAAACAAAATACGGACCAGAAACCGTAGACCTCTTTAAATTTTTAGATTCTTTAGTTGGATGTAAAAAAGTGTTGTTCGTGACGACCAGCACCAGAAGTGAATATGTCTCTGATAAAGGAGAACAACCCAAATCTTCACAACTTGCTTTTCACATTCAAAAGTTATTGCTAAGAAAAGAAATTGAGGTCCAAATTATAGATGGCAGTAAACTTAAAATCCACAATTGTTTAGGGTGTGTGAGTGAGCTCATGGGAAACCAGTGCGGGGTTAAAAAATCCAAGGTAAAAGATAAGACTAAGAATCCTACCGGTAATTTGAGATGTTGGGCCAGTCACGATTATGATGACGATGAACTTTGGAAATTAGTCAATCCCCTTTATGAATCGGAAGCTATTATTTTTTTCGGGTCTCAACGTTGGGGATCAGTTAATGCTATCTATCAAAAAATCATAGAAAGATTAGATTGGATCGAAAACATGCATACAGCTTTGGGTGAACCCAGTACGATTAAAGGCAAAAAAGCAGGTTTAATCTTAATAGGTCAGAATTGGGCAGTTTCTGATGCTCTTAGACTTCAGCAAAAAGTGCTGTCTTTTTTTGGGTTTGAAACACCCTCTGATCTTTTTATTGGTTGGCAATTTACCAGAGACGAAAACGATGAAAATTTGAAATCTTACGAACAGGCTCCAGTCACTTTCGAAGAAAGTTGGAATTTAGAACTGAAATTCCCCAATCTCAAAGAATCGTCAGTAAACAACATAAAGAATTTGGGCGATTTTTTACATCACCTGGAAAAAATTTCTTCGATTTGAATTAATTTAAGATTGTTTTGCCTCTGCAAAATCTTCAGAACTCAGTTTCCAGCCTGGTCTTTTTTTCCTGACTTCTGCCTTAGCTTCATCGAATGTAGCTTTAGGATTTTCTTTCAGAAAATCGGTTAGAATTTCTTTAATTGCAGGATGAATCCCTTTGGCTTCCGAAATTTTAGATTCCGCCAGGAAATCTTCATATTGTTTAAGATTGTTCATTTTTTAGGATAATTTTTAATTAGTATAGAAATCATATTTTTTAAATCCTTTTTTTCTCTATCTGATAATTTTTTAATGTATTTCGAATTGGCTGTAGATTTTGCTTCAATAAATGATGAAATACTTTCGATTAATTCAGGAATCAGCTTTCTATCAATTTTGATTAGACTTCTTCCTTCCTTATAATCCTGAAGACCCGCACCTAATCTTTCCGGATCTTTCGTATTGAAAATTTCAGTAGCATATGCCTCAATTGCCTCTTGGTCCAATAATTCAGAAAAAGAATAGTCATCGGCCTTCAGTTCCCAATCCCCCTCGCCGTCCATTTCATAGGGCAAATTCATATATGGGTAGAATTCTTCTGGATCATTATTGAATGAATCAACAATATAAAGATCCCCTGTTGATTTTTCTTTAGCCAATGCGTAATTTCCATCATCATAAGCTAAGACTTCAAACTTGATTTCCCCTGGCTTCATTTCAAACTCCCTTTCCCATTTATAAGGGCCTCCTTCCGGTGGGGTAACATCTCCCATATCGAACTCGTTTAGACCGAGCAAGAAATTTGTGTAATTTTCAAGAAATTTCATTTCAAGGTAATCAGATATTTAGTTTTATTAACTAAAGCTATCATCTCATCTAAAATGTTTAGAAGATCTGAATCTGATTTTGGATCCAATCCTTCTTTACATTCTTCTGAATAACAGAGAATCAGAGAATCCAAATATTCAGTTAAGCATCCTTCTTGATAATTCAAAAGATGTGTGCTTGGCATTTGACCTTGTGAATTGGGTCTTCCGTATTTACCCATGGCAGATTCAACCAAATTATCAGATAATTCGATTAATTCAGAAAATAAAGAATCCAGAGCCTTGTGTTCTGCATAAGATTTAGTTTGCCAATGAAAAAATTTTATTTGTGAGATATGCTGTAAATTTTTAAGTGCAATTGAGGAGATATTTGAAAAAACAGGTTCTTGATAAATTTCTTCGGGTTCATCAGAATCCAAAGCTCTATTTTTCTCTCTTCTGAAAAAATCAAATGTGATTTGATCTTTTTTAGGGTCTTCTATAACTTCACCGAAGGTAGATAGATTTAAAACTTTATCCACTTGTATTTTTTTTCATTATATATCCAATTTCGGGTTGTAAAAGTTTTAGCTATTTGGCCCGATACAATTCTAAAAGAGAATGATATAATGAATGACCCCATGAAAGCTCCAGAGATTTGGAAAAGACTTTCTGATAAGAGAGAAATAGAATTATCTTCTTATCTTAGAAATTGGATTGAAAAAAATCCAAATCACAAAATTTACATAGGTTGCGATTCTCACAATCAAGGAAACAAAACAATCTTCGCTACAGTGATTGTTTTACACTACGGTATAGGTGGGGGAGGACACGTTCTGTTTTCTAAAATCTTGGTGGATAGAATACAAGATCGTTATAATCGTCTTTGGAAAGAAGTTGAGCTTAGTGTAGCCACTGCCCAGTTACTACTTGATCTTGGATTAGCAAAACCAGATTACATTGACATAGACTTAAACCCGGACCCTAAATATAAATCCAACTCCGTTTTGAGAGCAGCAGTAGGTTTGATTGAGTCTTTGGGAATCAAGGCCAGATATAAAACAGCTTCTCCCTGGGCAATTTCTGTGGCAGATTCTCTTTGCAAATAAATTTGTACCATTAAGGGGAAAACATCAGCCGAATGGGTTGTATAAATTGTGATTGATAAAAATTTTTCCCATTCAAAACCGAAAATAAAATCGAATGAAAAAACAAAATTTTCCAAATTCCGATAAAGTCAAACCAAATCTTGACCCAAAGATGGGCAATAGAATGGAATCCGAGGAAGAGGAGGAAAACTTCACAGAAAATTTCAAAAACCAAATAAATTCAAAGACTCCCGCTTTGGATTCTTTTGGAAGAGATTTGAACGAAGCCGCTGCCAAAGGGGAAATAGATCCTGTGATTGGTAGAGATCGTGAAATTGAAAGAGTCACCCAAATTTTATCTAGAAGGAAGAAAAATAACCCTGTTTTGATTGGTGACCCTGGCGTAGGTAAATCTGCTATTGCAGAAGGTCTAGCCTTAAAAATCATTCAGCGTAAAGTCTCCAAGAATTTGCTCAACAAAAGAATTGTCAGTTTAGATGTTGGATCCTTAGTTGCCGGCACCAAATACAGAGGACAGTTTGAGGAGAGGATAAAAACAATTTTGGACGAGTTAAAAAAGAATAAAGACATCATTATCTTTATTGACGAACTTCATACCATCATAGGAGCGGGTAGTGCCTCGGGTTCTTTAGACATCTCCAATATGTTTAAACCAGTTTTAGCCAGAGGTGAAGTCTTATGTATTGGAGCAACTACTTTATCAGAATATCGAAATCACGTTGAAAAGGATCCAGCCTTGGAAAGGAGATTTCAAAAGGTTTTAGTAGAACCACCAAGTGCAGAGGAAACCTTTGAAATTTTAAAAAACATCAAGGAAAAGTACGAGGAGCATCACCACGTTGAATACACCGAAGACGCTCTGGAAAACTGCGTTAAACTTGCTGAAAGATTCATTCCAGAAAAAAACTTTCCGGATAAGGCTTTGGACGTTTTGGACGAGGCTGGAGCTAGAACACAGATCGCACAGGTCAAAATCCCAGAATCTTTGGTCCGACTGGAGGAAAATTTGAAATTGGTAATAGCAGATAAAAAGGCTGCCGTTGCCAAACAGGACTATGAAGCAGCGGCTAAATTTAGAGATTTGGAAAAGAAAATTAATCTCAATATAGAAATTGAAACGAAATCTTGGGAAAACAGATTGAAAGAAAAAAGAAAAATCGTAGATGGTGAAAGAGTGGCAGAGGTTGTTTCGTCTATGACTGGAATTCCACTTCAAAAATTAAACCGCACAGAAAATCAAAAATTGGCCCAACTCGAAACTGTACTTAAATCCAAAGTAATAGGTCAGGATGAAGCGGTAGAAAAGATAGCCAAAGCTATTCTCCGGAATCGGCTGGGTATGAAAGATCCAAATCGTCCCATTGGATCCTTTATCTTTTTGGGTCCTACTGGAGTAGGAAAAACTCAACTGGCCAAAGAATTGGCTGAAACTATTTTCGGAGACAAAAATGCTTTAATCCGGGTGGATATGTCAGAATACATGGAAAAATTCAATTCAACGAAATTGATTGGAGCCCCTCCTGGATACGTAGGTCACGAAGACGGTGGCCAATTAACGGAAAAGGTAAGGAGAAAACCCTACTCTGTAGTTCTTTTCGACGAAATAGAAAAGGCTCATCCTGACATTTATGCAACTTTACTTCAGATTATGGACGAAGGATTCGTTACCGACGGTCAGGGAAGAAAAATTAATTTCAAAAACACGCTAATTCTACTTACCTCAAACGTAGGTCAAAGAAAAGCCTCAGATTTTGGAACATCCCCTGGATTTAGTACAGGAGAAACCCCACATCAGGCTTCCAGAGAGATCATTCAAAAAGAACTTCAGCGTACTTTTTCACCGGAATTCATGAATCGACTGGATGAAATTATCTATTTCAATCCTTTAACTCAAAAGGAACTTTTAGAAATCGTTGACATAGAAATTAAAAAACTGGTTCCAAGATTTGCCGAAATTGGATACAAGATTTCCATCACAAAAGACCTCAAGGAACATATGGTTCAAGTTGGATACAATTCAAAATATGGAGCAAGACCTCTGAAAAGAACCATCCAGAAATACATAGAGGATACAATCGCAGAATTAGCGATAAGAGATCGAATCAAAAAAGGGGATAAAATCACTTTGTCATTTGATCCTACAAAAAATTCAGAGAAAGAGATCCCAGTGAAAACAAAAATATTAGAATCAAAAAATTAAACATGTCAGGATTTGTAGGAGTAGAATTAGGACAAGATGTTAAAATCTTCGGACCAATTAACGCATATGGTTGTAAGATAGGGGATCGAACGAAAGTGGGTCCTTTTGTAGAAATCCAAAAGGATGTTGAGGTTGAACAGGATTGTATAATTAGTTCGCATTCTTTTATTTGCTCTGGGGTCAAGATTGGGCAGAGAACTTTTATAGGTCACGGGGTTATGTTCATCAATGACAAATTCGATTCCCCAGATATTGCCAATTGGAATTTTCAAACAACCGAAATTGGTGAAGATGTAAGGATAGGGTCAAATGCGACAATTTTGCCAGTTAAAATAGGTAATAAAGCTATAATTGGAGCAGGTGCTGTGGTAACCAAAGATGTTCCAGAGGGAGCAACTGTTGTTGGAAATCCAGCACGAATCGTAAAAAAACAAAAAAATGAGAAATAAAAAAACAATTACTCTGATTGATTTTTTTTGGGAAAGTGAGGGCAACGAAGATATTCTTATCGAATCTATCAAAAATTTCAAAAGTAGAGACCACGACATCTTGTTATCAACAGGTGGAAAAATTACTGCCAAAATGGCTCAGAATGTGGATTATATTTTGTATGATGCAAACAATGACTTATTTGAAAGAGAGGATTATATTTATACGCAACCATGGGTGTTAAGAACTTACAATCAATTTTTCTTACATACCATGAAAACATTCTCTACTCAAAGACACGGATTACCCGTTTTGAGAAGATTTTTCAATGCACTCGAATTTGCTAAATCGTTAGGTTATACTAATTTTCAAAGAATAATTTTCGACGTAGTTCCAGGGGAAAAATGTTTGGATTATATGGAGCAAATTGAGCTGATGTGTGAAAAAGAAAACAAAAAAGGTTTTTTTTATTTCAACGATCCTAACTTTTTTGAAAATTTCACAACAGGAATAAGTCAAAACCATCCAGATTTACTAGGAGATTATTTCTTTTCAAATATCAATTTTTTCTTAGAAAATGTTCCAAAAATTCAGAATGAAACGGATTACATAGAAATGATACTAAGTAATTTCGGAGAACCAAAATTCTTAACTGTAGAAAAATTCTTTTATCATTATCTACATAAAAGTGAATTCATCATAAAAAAACCAGGATCTGAATTCCAGTCTGACTTTTCGGATAGGCACAATTTGGTACTCACCTCCTCAAGTATATCACACCTAAATTTCAAGAAAAAATTTGAAGGATTTCCTGTTCATTTAACTAAGGTAATTGGGACGGGTAAATTTGTTTTATACTCAAATAATATTTCTAAAACAAAAAAAACCAGAAAGGTCTTGTTGTTTGCTGAGAATAAATTACACTCTACAATAGATGTAGAGTTATTACCTTCACATTGGTGTATACATGATCTAGACGAAAAAATTGACAGAATTGAGGTCTTCCAAGGGGACAAATTTCTCTATTCTGAAATAAAAGGAGAATGTTTAGATACAATCGAATACTATCAATAAAAAATCAAAAAATTGAATGGAAAATGAAATTAAAATTGCCTTAGTTGGATATGGATACTGGGGAAAAATTCTACACAAAAATTTGAAGGAAGCAGGATATGAAGACATCCAAATTTTTGACGATGTTTTGGGTAATACCGAATCGCTGGACGGGAATTTTTCCCATTATCTAATTGCCACCCCATTCCAAACGCACCAAGAGATAATTCAAAAAATTTGTGGATATAGAGACAAGTGGATTTGGTGTGAAA
>Ga0129333_10002170_pt1 | contig 18156 bp, 17 predicted proteins | sample CPB6_08_DNA_FD_94474 | JGI IMG/M metagenome (GOLD analysis project Ga0129333, IMG submission 94474) | Freshwater to marine salinity gradient microbial communities from Chesapeake Bay, USA - CPBay_Sum_0.6_0.8_DNA | ecosystem: Environmental > Aquatic > Marine > Coastal | place: USA: Chesapeake...
CCAGCTCATCCAGTCGATCACCAACGAGTTCATCAACACGATCGCCTCCGAGACCGTGCAGGCGATCGCCGGACTCTCGGACAAGGAGCTCCGCACGATCCTCGGCGAGCTGGCGCTGTCCTTCGGTCAGCAGCTCCTCCAGCAGGGCCTCGCGTCGCTCGCGCAGCTCGCGCTCTCGAAGCTCCTCGGGCAGCAGGCCGAGGTGGCGGTCGAGGTCAGCGCGGCGACGACCGCGGCGGGCATCCGCACCGCGGCGGCGCAGGCGAACGCGGCCACCGAGATCGCCGGGGCCCAGGCTGCGGCAGCCATCCGGGCGGCGTCCGGGGGCTTCGGGCTGGCCTCTGGCGGCCTCGTGCCGGGCTTCGCGACGGGCGGGCGCGTCCCGGCCCTCCGAGCCTCCCCCGGCGCCGCACACGCCCGGGCGAAGGGCTACGCGCGCGGCGGGCGCCCCTCTGGCCTCGACCCCCGCGACACCGTCCCGGCGTGGCTCCAGCCGGGCGAGTTCGTGATCCGTAAGGCCGTGGTGGACAGCATGGGTGCTGGCTTCTTCCAGGCCGTCAACGCCGGACAGTTCAACGCGCCCGCCTCGGGTACGCCCGCAGGCGAAGGTGGTGCCCTGGGCCTGGCCCGGGGCGGGCGTGTTCCTCCGCAGGCGCCGTCGCGTGGCGCCTCGAGCGACAACGGGCCGGTCATCGTGCCCGCGGTCGTCACCAGCGAGCGTGAGATGGACCGCCTCACCAATGGCAGCCGCGCGGCGCAGCTCCGCTTCATGCGCGAGAACGCTTCCACGATCAAAGGCCTCCTCGGAATCTAACTATGGGCGGATGCTGGACTGAAGGGTTCGAGACGCACCAACAGGCGGTCCAATGGGACCGCAAGTACGCGAGTCGTTCGGGCTCGTGGGGCATGGCGACTGCCGGGCGCGTCTTCGGGCAGGCGGGCACGATCGCGGCCCCGGTGTTCGTCACCCCGTCGCTGCCGAACGGCCTGCAAGACATCATGGGCGTGGCGTTCGGCGTCCGCTTCGCCTCGCAAGTCGCGGGCGTGAACAGCGGCGCGCAGGGCTTCTACTTCGAGCGCGGGGCGGGCAACGAGCAGGTGCACCTCGAGTTCGTGTGCAACGCGGGCAGCTTCGAGGTGCGCGTGATGCGCGGGGCGACGCAGCTCGGCATCACCACCCAGACCTTCGCCTACGCCTCGTGGCATCACTTCGAGCTCAAGGTGACGATCCACCCCTCGACGGGCGCCTACGAGCTCCGGCACAACACGGTCAACGTCCTCAGCGGCTCGGGAGTGAACACCGCCGCAACCGGCTCGAGCCAGGCGGACGTGTTCGCGATGCGCTTCTCGACCACCAGCACGAACGCCGCCTTCGACGACATCGCGGTGTGGGACGGCTCGGGCTCTCGCAACAACGACTTCCTCGGGGATGTCGAGATCAAGGGCATGGTGCCGAATGGCGTCGGAGCCTCGACCCAGTGGACGAACGATGCCGGTACGGGCTCCAACTGGCAGAACGTGGACGACGACGGCGGCTCCGCGCCGGACGAAACGGGCGCCGGAGGCACGAACAGCTCGGACACCTCCGGGCAGAAGGACCTCTACACCTACACGGACCTCTCCAACGTGCAAGGCGCCATCCTCTTCGTCCAGGTGGACACGCAGATGGCGATGGCTGCGGTGGGCTCTCGCAGCGTGAAGAGCAAGTACCGCGACGACGGAGGCACCGAGGCAGACATCGCGACGCACTCCGTCTCGAGCCCGCTGTACGACAGCTTCAACGCTGTGCTCGACCAGAACCCAGCCACGGCAACGAGCTGGGATGTTACCGACCTGAACGACGGCCAGTTCGGCGTGGAGGTGGTCTGATGACTCTGCGGCACATCGACGGCTTCGAGGGCCAGCGCGACACCGGCCTTTTCGCCCGCAGCTACGCTTCGACCTCGGGGTCGATCTCATCTCTGGCCGGGCAGCGCATCGGCAACGCCATCGCCTCCAACAACATCATCCTGCGCACCTTCGACCTTCTGGACGGCGCCGCCGATCAGAACGTCTGGGTGATCGGCTTCGCCTTCCGAGCGACCTCTACCGGGTGGTCCAACAGCGCCACGACGCACCCCTACTTCGCGTTCCGCAACGCCTCTGGGGAGCAAATCCGGCTCGAGATCGCCCCGAGCGTGCAGAGCTTCCCGGGAGGCGGCAACTACAAGCTGCGCGTCGTGCGCGGCTCCACCACGCTCGCCACCTCGGTGCAGACCTTCAACGGCGCCAACGCCGACGGGGCCTGGACCTACTTCGAGTTCAAGGTCACGGTGCGCACGGGCACCAGCGGGTCCTTCTCGGCACGCTACCACGACAAGAAGCACAAGAATCAGATGGTGACGTGGGATGCCGCGAACACCGGCGTCAACACCGCGAACCAAGGCGCGGACGGTGCCGATCGCGCCGAAATCAGCCTCTCGAACAACAACACCGTTACGCTCGCGCTCGATAACATCTACATCCTCGACGGTGTGGGGTCGGTGAACAACGACATGCTCGGCGAGGTGGAGATCGAAGCGCTGGATGTGTCCGGCACGGGCGACACGAACGAGTGGGTTCTGAACGGCGGGGCGGTCTCGCTGGAGGACGCCTGGAACGAGTCCGCCATCGTGCAGTCCACGCCAGAAGACGACTCGCGCGCATCCTCGTCCGTCGTCGGCGACATCAGCCTGGCGACACTGACGAACCCGACCTACCTGCGCAACGTCACGATCGTCGGCACGCAAATGCGGCTGTTCTGCCGCATGGAGGCCAGCGGCACGCGCGATATCCAGCACTTCTACCGCAAGACGACGGGCACCCCGGCGCAGGTCGGCACGAAGATCACCACCCTGAGCAGCACCTCGATCGTCTGCTCGACCGATACCCAGGAGACCGATCCGAACACGGCTGCGGCCTGGCTGGCGGCGGATCTGGACGGGCTGCAAATCGGCGTCGAACTCGACGCCTAGCGGGTAGGCTGGAGGCATGGTAGCGGTCAGGCATACTCGACAGTCCACCGAGACAGTCGTGCTCACGGGCGAGCCCGCGGGCGCGACCCGGGTGGATTTCGAGGTGGCGGGCCTGTCGGCCGAAGCGACCAACGGCGCCGCGGTGATCTCGCGGCAAACGGTCGAGGTCGTCGCTAGGCGCAACACTGAGGCGGCCGTCACGCGCGCTGACCTGGAAGTGGCCGGTCTGGTCGCTGGTGCCAATACGACCGACGCCGCGCTCGTGTCCCGCCAGACGGTCGAGGTCGCCATCTCGATCCCGTCCGGGCCGACCGTCACCCGCGCCGACTTTGAGGTGGCGGGCCTGGCGAGCGCACCGAACACCACCGACAGCGTGCTCGTCTCGCGGCAAACGCTGGAAGCCGCGCTGCGCCGTGGCTCGGCCGGTCCGGTCATGCCCATCACGCTCGGCGCCGACAACGAGCTCTTCCTGCACGACTGGGCGGATGAGGTCGAGCTGTCCTCGTCCTACTCGACGGACGTGAGCATGAGCCCGACGACGGGCGCGGAATCCCGGCGCGGGCTGATCTTCAAGCCCCTGCGCTCCATGAAGCTGACTTGGCTCCAGTCGAGCGAGGAGTTCGACGCCAGCGACGCCTCGCGCCTCGACCGCCTGTACGTCTTCCTGCGGCGGCTCACCGATCAGGAGTGCGCTATCCCGCTGTACCCCGACGTGCGCCAACTCGACGCCGCCTACCTCTCGACCGACACCACGATCTTCTTCGACACCACGCGGGGTCGCTGGTTCGAGGGCGCGCGCGTCGCCGTGGTGCGCCTGGACATCTCCGGGCACTACGAGTCCCACAGCCTGCACTTCATCGACACAGTGCAGAGCGACCGGCTCGTGCTCGACAGCCAGCTCGGCTCGGCCACGCGCGCGGGCTGGGCGCTCGTCCTGCCGATGATCGACTGCCACATCGTCATGGACGCCCAGATGGAGCTGCCGACGGGCTGCCTCGGGGCCGTCAGCCTCACCGTGGAGGAGATCGCCGGGCCGTCCCAGCTCCCGCCGTCCAAGGCGGACCTGCCCTCGGGGGCGCAGACCCACCTCGACATCCCGATCCTCGACGTGACCCCCGACTGGTCCGGCTCGGTGCGCAGCGGGCGCAGCCGAGCGGGCCTCTCGTTCAACTCCGGGCGCGCACGCGGTGTGGCCCCCTACGCCGCCCGCTCCCGCGAGCGCCACGAGCTCGAGTTCACCAACGAGCGCCCCGACTTCTGGAAGCTGGTCGAGTTCTTCGACACCCGCCGCGGGCGCCTGCGCTCCTTCTGGCACATCGACCACCAGCAGCTCTGGACCGTCTCCGGCCTGAGCACGAACTTCATCGACGTGGCGCCCTTCGGCGACTTCGCCGACTTTGCCGAGGAGCTCGAGGGCGGACAGGTCGGGCTCGAGATGGCGGACGGCACCTACTACGTCCGGGATGCCGTGACGGTGCAGGATGTCGCCACCAACTACCGCATCACGGTCAGCCCGGTACTTCCTTCCGGGCTGTCCGCCGCGGATGTTGTGCGCGTGGCCCGCGCCCGTCGGGTACGTTTCGATTCTGACGAGATGGTGGAGCGCTGGACGACCGCCGGGCTGGCGAGCACCCGCTTCCGCATCATCGAAGTCCTCGAGGAAGGCGTGGTGAACCTTGACTGAGCGCGCAATCGCAAGGCCCGAGAAGGAGTCGTACCTGCTCGTGACGTTCTTCTACGGGGAGGACGCCGCGACCTCGGCCCGCTACACCGACTGGGCGCAGGACACCAACGGGCACTCCTCCGTGCCGACGATGGAGGTGGATCTGCCGCCGAACACCGGCACGTTCCAGGAAAAAGAGGCCCGGATCGTTCTGCCGCTGGACACATTCACCGACCGCATCAGCGACGGCCTGCCGCACAGCCCGATCTACGTCCGCGTGGACGAATACACTCTCGGCCTCACATCCGGCGACGAGGGCACCCTCCTGACGCTCTTCCGCGGGCGCGTGGAGCGCACGCTGCGCAACTATCAGGGGCGCTCGAACATGGTCGGCGTCCTGGCACTCCCGGCGAAGAGCCGCCTCGACGTGCCGCTCGGCTTCCAGTGCAACCACCACGACGAGGCGCGCATCTTCGGCCCGATGTCCGGCCTGACGCAAGCGACGCACGACCAGACCGGGCAGATTGCCGCGATCAACGGCAAGGAGATCACGATTTCCACGCCCGCCGCGCCCATCACCAACCCGACGGCGCCCGGGGGCGACAACTCGCGCTTCTGGGAGCGCGGCTGGCTCGAGAAGGACGGGCTGCGCATCGGCATCCACATCTGGACGATCGCCGACCCCACCGTCTTCGTGCTGCGGAAGCGCCCGCCGTCCGACTGGCTGCTCGCGGGCGCCGGGTCCATCTTGTTCGTGCCCGGCTCGCACGGCACGATCGAAGACGCCCGCGACGTGTGGGACGACGAGGAGCACTTCCTCGGCCTCGGGTACGCCATGCAGCCCTACAACCCGATCATCGAGAACCCGGTATGAAGCTCCGCAAGCTCCACAGCGTCACATGGAACGCCGGGCCGTTCGACTTCCCGACCCGCAAGCGGCTCGAGCTCGCTCTGAAGGGCTGGCAGGGCACCCGCTACGCCTCCGGGCAGCGGTGCAAGGGGGAGCTTGCCGACTGCATCGGCTTCGTCTTCGGCGCGATCGACGACATCGACGGGCGCCCGCGCGCGCAGGCCCCGGCCATGCCCGCCGACATCGCCCTGCACGACCCGGAGACCGCCAGCGCCGCGCTGCTGGCCCTGCGCAGCCTCTACGAGCCGATCGTGGTCGTCACCGACGGGCAGGCCCAGCCGTTCGACATCCTCGTCGTGGGGCCCGCCGGGGGCGGCCCGAGCCACGCGATGCTCGTCGGGCCCCGCCCCGGCACGATCTGGCATTGTACCCCGGGCGCGGGCGTTCACCAGGCGGGCTGGTGCCTCGGCACGGGCTACGAGGTCCTGCACGGCCTGTACCGCATCGGCGACCGCCAGCACTGGCTCGGCCTGGGGGCGTTCTAGTGGCGCGCACCCAGAAGAACCCGCTCGGCTGGGTCCAGCTCGGCCTGATGGCCCTGTCGGTCGGCCTCTCGATCCTCGCCGGGAAGCTGCTGAAGCCGAAGAACAAGTCGCCTATCAGCGACGACAAGCCCACGACGCTCACGACGCGCGGCTCGTTCACCAACTGGTTCCTCGGCATCCGCGAGGTCGGCCCCGCGTTCGCGTGGGCGGGCGACCGCGAGAAGCGCAAGGAGAAGGTCCCGGGCGGGAAGGGCATCGACTCCCCTAAGCAGGACGTGTGGTACGAGGCCGGGTGGCACATCCTCGGCGTCGGCCCGTGCGACGCGCTGCTCGCGATCAAGCAGTCCGGCAAGGTGATCTTCAGCGGCCCGATCACGCCCGGCTCCCACCCGTCCGGCTCGACGGTAGACCTCTCGGGCGAGGGCTCGTTCACGATCTACTGGGGCGAGCAGGACCAGCCGATCAACACGTTCCTCGGCGGCGCCGGGCGCGTGGGCGTCTCGTCGCGCTGGCCGCGCACCTGCTACATCGTCTGGAACAAGAAGCGCCTCGGCTCGAGCCCGGTGTGGCCGGTGCTGAACTACGTCGTTGAGCGCCGCCCGAGCGGCGCGCACCTGAGTCTCTCCCAGTCGTGGTACGAGCCGACGCAGACGCTCAACGGCCCGACGGGCAACATCGTGGCGCGCGTCGCGAACGTGAACCCGGACGTGGGCTACCTCGAGGTGGACACCGACCTTTACGACGAGGCCGAGCCGGGCCGCAACATCGCGCTCGCAGGGAACGCCCTCGCGGACGGCGACTACATAGTCCGGCGCGCAGAAAACGTCCAAGCGACCGTCGGCACCAACGCCGACGGCCTGCCGATCAAGGAGACGCACACGCGCATCTACCTCGAGACCGGCACGCTGGGCGCCAACATCGCGGGCACGCTCCAGACCTACACCTTCGCGCTCGACGACGGCGCCAACATCGCCCACATTGTCGCCGACCTCCTATTCGATCCGTGGCCGGGCGGCCTCGGGCTCGACCCGGACGGGCTGGAGCCGTGGGACCTTGACTCGCTCGAAGCGTGGGGGCAAGAGGCGGAGACCCTCGGCCTGCGCTCGTCGCTGATCTCGGTGAACGGTGAGGAAGCGTCCTCACTTCTCGCGGCCTGCTTGCAGGATCACGGGGTCTTCCTGACGATGGACACCCTGAACCAGGGCAAGCTCACGTTCCGCCGCATCCGCGAGCCGTCGGGCACGCTGCCGAACATCTCGGCCGAGCTGTTCTCCGGCTCGCTGCCGGAGCGCGAGACGTTGCACGGGGAGCCGAACTCCGACAAGCTGGTCTTCAAGTTCACCGACCGCGAGCACGGCTTCGGGGACATGACGATCATGGTGCGCGACGACGGCTCCGTCGGCTACGCCGAGTACGCCCGCGCGCGCGACGTGCAGATCGCCTCGACGGTGCACTTCGGCACGGCGGGCATCCTGGCCGAGCAGCGCTCGCAGGAGGAGCTCGGCGGGGCCGGGAAGTTCACCCTCAAGCTCTCGCGCGGGGCGCGCGAGCTCCTGCCCGGCGACGCGGTGACGGCCGACACCTTCGACGACGTGCTGCGGGTACTCGAGGTGGGGGTGGACCCCCTCTCCGAGGAGGCCTCCGTCGAAGTCCAGCCCGACGTGTACGGCGTCCGCCGCAGCGACTTCGTGAACAGCCAGGGGGGCGGGTCCTCGACGATCCTCGACCCCGAGCCCGACCAGTTCCGCTTCCTCGAGATCCCCGAGGCCCTCCTCGGCGGCGACGAGCGCCTGCTGATCTCCGTCCCGCGCATCCGGGCGCACTCCCAGACGATCGAGGCGACGATCCACCTCTCGGCCGACGACACGACCTACACGGCCGTGGGGCGCGAGCCGGGGGCCGCCACGGGCGGCGTGCTGGACGCCGCGATCTCCGCCACGGCCGACTACTACCAGGCCCAGGGGCCCACCTTCACGCTCGTGGGGCCCGACGCCGCGGGCGCGCTCGACCTGACCGGCGACGACCTCTCCTGGAGCCGCGGGCGCCAGCTCGCGGTGATCGTGGACGCCGACGGCGAGGAGGTCTGCTTCGTGCGCAAGATCACCGCCCTCGGAGGCGGCCAATACCGGCTCGACGGCCTCCTGCGGGCTCGCTACGACACCCGGCGCCGCGCCTGGAGCGCGGGCGCGCACGTCTTCGTGTTCGCCAACGACGAGCTCCAGACGTTCGACGACCTCCTGCTCGAGCCCGCGGCCGACCTCTACGTCAAGTCCCAGCCGATCGCCGCCGGGGGCAGCGTGCCGCTCTCGGGCATCTCGCCCGACGCCAAGGAGCTGTACGGCAAGGGCCTGGTGCCCGTCACCCCGGAGGCCCTGCGGTGCACGGCCCCCTACCACGGATCGCCCAGCTACGCAACGGGGAATGACGTGACCGTCCAGTGGGGCTGGAGCTCGAGCTCGAGCCAGAACACGGGGGCGGGCTACCAGGCGGCCGGGGCGGCCATCGGTGCGCCCACCCTCAAGGGCTCGTTCATCGTCGAGCTGCGCACGACCGGCGGCACGCTGGTGCAGACCGACACCGTGCAACTGCCCGCCGAGATCACCTATTCTAACGCCACGCTCGCCGCGGCGCCGATCAGCGAAGGATCGTTCAAGGTCCGCGTCGCGCACACGAACAACGGCTACACTTCTCCGTTCGCGGAGCTGACCATCACCAAAGTCTAGGAGGCCCACATGGCACGACCCACCCGCATCCCGATCGACGACGGCGTCAACGACTGGGACGCCCTCATCAACGACAACCTCGAGACGCTCTTTGACGGCCCGCTGCCGGTGCACGCCTCGGCGTCGCTCACGGAGTCGAACCTGGCGAGCACCTTCCCGGCCGCGAGCTTCGATCGCTGTCTCGTGTGGGTCAACCACTCGGTCGTCGGCTACACGCTCTACTGGAGCAACGGCACGAACTGGATTCCCCTCGGCGTCCCGCGCCAGCCGCAGACGAACCTCACCACGACGACATCACAGGTCGCAGCCGACGTGCGCGTGCGCTTCACGGGCGCGGGCTCGGTGGACTACGACTTCCTAGCCGCGGCCTCGTGGGCCGGGCGCACGGTCATCATCCGCAACGACGCGGGTGCCGCGATCAACCTCGACCCGAACGGGTCCGAGACGATCAACGGGGGAGGCGCAGGCGTCGCGCTCTCGCTCGCGGCCGGGTCCACGGCGCGCGTCTACTCGACCGGCACGGCGCTCTTCGCCGACATCTCGCTCTGAGTTCGGCTCCGCAACCGAGCTCTTGAAGGGCCCGCAGCACGCCTCCGCTGCGGGCCCTTCTCTTTTCAGTGTTGCGCGAAGAGTTCGAGCTTCACGCGATACGCGCGCGAAAACGCAACGCCCCACAGCTCACCGTGGTCCCCGTCATTGGTATCCAGCACCATCGCGTGCGCCCACTCGTGCACGAGCGTATCGAGCAGCCCGTTCACGTCCTGCTCGGCGTCTACCGAGATGAACGCGGCCTTGGAGAGCGGCATCTGCTGGGTCAGACCCAACAGGCTCGGCGGTAGGTCCACCAGCCCCACATACACGTCGCGCCCCGTCGGGAGCCTCTCCGCCAGAAGATCGGCCAGTTTCCAGAACTCCGTTTCCGCGGAGTGAGGGCACGGGGCGAGCGGAGGGAACGTAGTTACGCAGGACGACAGCAGCAGGGTCAACAGTAGCGCTTTCATCGGCTCCTTTGGGCTGTGGCGATGCGCACCCCGACCGAGTCGATGTGCGGGTAGAAGGCCATCACGACCGCGTCGGCGCGGTCCGGCGACTCGTCGGAGGCAGTACGGTCCCGCCACTCGTCCTTCGTCTCGACCTTGATCTTGCCCTTGCGGTCGGTGTAATACTGGCGCGTGGCGAGCTGCTTCAGCAGGCGAGGGTCGTCCGGCAGCCGGACGATGTGCTCGGAGACGAGCGCGCGCAGGTTCCACCAGGCCTCGCTCATCCGGTCCGCGAACATCGTCGAGTCGTGCGGGACGCCCTGGGTGTGGAACTCGAGGATCTGCTTGCCGCCCTCGTGGAAGGCGTGCATGACGCCCTGCCCGAGGCCGCCCGCGTCCGCGATGTAGTGGCACTGGTCGTTCTTCCAGCCCGCGTCGTACTGGAGCCGGAAGGCGTAGTCCACGACCTCGCGGGGGTCGCGCTTCACGAAGGTCTTGAACTCCACCGCCGCGAGCCCCGAGCGGCGCACGACGACGCTCTCGTCGTCGCCGTAGCGCGCGAAGTCGATCCCGATGGTCTTGTTGACCGGGAGGATGTCGGTGATGCTGGCGCAGCCCACCAGGCTCGTCTTCGTGCACGCGACCGCGTCCTCGAGCGAGATGATGGCGTTGGGCGACTGGTGCGGGAACTCGCCGAGCACTCGGATGCGGTACACGTCGGAGTCGAGGCCGTACTCATGTGCGATCACCCGGTTGCGGTCAGGCGAGAGTATGTGCGGGTACTTTTCCGCGACTTTTTCGGCGTTCCAGGTCAGACAGTGCCAGAGCTCTCGGTGCGTGGTGAACGCATCGTGCATGGCGCAGTCCAGCGTGTTCGGGTTGCCGATCCCGATGAGCAGCGAGTCCTGGTTCGTCAGCGTGCCCTCGATCGTCTCCACGAGGGGGCGCGGGATGCCCGAGAACTCGTCCATGATGAACGTCAGGTGCTCCTCGTGGATGCCCTGGAGGTTCTGCGGGCGCGTGGCGGTGGCGAGCTTGATGCACCAGAGCTCGTCGTTGTTGACCTGAATGCGCGTGTTGAACGTCTGGAAGAACGGGCGCAGGATCGGGTCGGCGGAGTCGATCACGCGGCGGCACTCGTCCAGCCAGCTCCGGCACTGGCGCATGGACGGCGCTGTGACGACCACCTGCGCGCGCGGGTGCTGGATGAGCCGCCAGAGGGCCGGAACGCAGCTCCCGGAGGTCTTCCCGGTGCCCTGGCCGCTCTTGATGGCGATGCGCTTCTTCCGTTTCGAGAACGGGAGCCTCGATTCGACCTGGACGAGGTCGAAAAGCGCCTTTTGGTGCTCCATCCCGCCCGGAACGCCCTTCGCGACGCCGAAACGGAGCCCTTCGGCCGCGAAAAGGCCGATGTCGGCACGCCAGCGCGCGTACAGCGGCTCGAAAACGCGCGAAAACCGGCTCATGGCACTACCAGAGGCGCAAAATCAGCGCATTTTCGCGCTCGCAGCCTGCCTCGAGCGCTTGGACGGCCTCCACGAACGGCGTTTCGGCCGCTCCGGCGCCGATGATGACCACCGTGCGCGCCCGCGGGGCCCACGCGCGAGCCAGTTCTGCGTCGCACGGCAGCGCGCGCATCTCCCAGCCGCTCTCGGCGCCGAACTCGAGGCGATTCCAGCCGTTCAAGCGGCTCACCGAGCGCAGCGCCTCGTCCTTGGTCAGCGCGACCTCGGCCAAGAAGGCCATCGCGAGCCCCGCGAGCTCCCCGATCTTGTGCTCCGGCGACGCCGAGACGACGATCGCGCGGCTCCCGGTGGTCCGCAGGGTGCGCCACAGCGCCACCATGCACGCGGCGCGGATGGAGTCCCCCGCGTCTGAGTCCCACGGCAGCTCCAGCTTGCTTGAGGGCCAGTCCAGGACCACGTCCACCGTGCCCGAGGCCTCCGCCATCTGGCGCATCAGGCGCGTCTGCTCGGCGGTCGGGGCGAGGCCGAGGAAGCGACAGAGCTCGAGCGGGGTCGAGAGTGCGAGCATGGAGGCCTTTCGGGCGCTAGTGTAGATCCTGCTCATCGGCCAGATTCCGCTCCACCGCGTCCTGGAGGCGCGCGCGGAGTTCGTCGTTCTCGTTGCGGAGGCGCTCGACGAGCTCGCTCTCGTCCGCCAGGCGCTCTTCCAGGTGCGCCATCTCGACGCGCAGGTTGCCCACGCGAAGTTGCAGGCTCGAGACCACGCTCTCCAGCTCGCGAACGCGCTCCAGGAGGGTCTCACGGTAGTCCTTGTTCGACAGGCGCCGGTTCTCGAGCCAGACCGAGAACAGCTTGCCACCCCCGGCGCCCAGCACGAGCGTCACGAGTGCCTTCGCCCACTCCGGGATCGGGTCTTGCGGGTCGATCACGGGAAGGAGAGGAGGATCTGGCGGAGCTGGGCGGTCGAGGCCAGGTACGAGTCGCGCTCGATGTCCTCGAGCGCCGGGTCCTTCTGGACGTAGCCGTCGTGGCGGTCCATCACGGGCGCGAGCGCGCTGCCGAGCATGTCGCGGCGGACCTCCGGCAGCAGGATCAGCGTGCGCACGTTGTCCGACTCGGCGAGGGCGCCCTCGAAGGCCGCGGCGCTCTCGAGCTCGATGTCGCCCTTGACGTAGGCGTCGTGGCGCTCGAGCACGCGACCGATCTGGCGCGACATCGGGGTGTCGCTGCCGACGTTCACCGTGTCGATGGGCGTCGAGATGCAGGCGGCGAGGACGGTGAGGGAGAAGGCGAGGAGGAGGTTCTTCATTGTTCGTAGACCATGTGCTGCGGGGTGCCCGAGGTCAGCAGGCCTCCCGTCAGGTGTACCGGGCGCACTCGCGCCAGATCGGACAGTCGCGCGCGGCGCACGCGCACGCCGTAGGTGCGCAGGTCTCGCTTCACCGCAGCCGTCAGCTCTTCGTCCAGCAGCTCGGGCTCGTCGCCGTGCACGCTGGCCGTCACCACCTGCCGAACGCTCGCCAACGCGACCGCGGCGATGGCCTCGTAGCCGTTCTCGAGTTCGGCCAGGAAGCGCACGGCGTCCTTGATCTCGTACTCGATCACCCCGCCCGCGGCCACGGGGGTGCCGTCGCGCGTCTCGAGGAGCTGCGTCGGCAGGTTGATGACCTGACGCACCACCGCGCACATTTCCACAGGGGTCACGAGCGGCCAGTAGACATGCAGGCCCGGCTCAAGCAGCACCACGGTCTTTCCGTGGACGTACTTGACTGCCCGGTGGCTTTTCTGCACCACCAGGAGCCGGGGGATGAGCGAGCCGACGAAGCGCGCGATCTCCCCGAGCCAGCCGAACGCCTGCTCGATCAACGGTGCTCCAGTGCGGCCTGGTCCAGCCGCTCCTGCTCGAGCGCCTCGAGCCCCGGGCGCGACGCGCACTTGCGCGCGGGCAGCGGGGCGGGTTCCGGCTCCGGCTCCGCCGGGGCGCTCATCGACTGGTCGGCGAAGGCGGCGAACACCGCCTGCACGACGGCGTCATCCACGCCGGTCACACGGCCGACGGCCGCGACCAGCACGGCTGCCACCGCGAGCTGGAGCTTCCGCGGCAGGCCGAGAAAGAAGTACCACACCCGGGCACCGAGGCCCGGCGCGGGCGGGGGCGGGGTCGTCTGGTCGAGCTCGGGGCCGTTCACCCACGGCGGCGGCACTTCGGGTTCGTGCGTCACGGCTTCACCTTCAGGCCCGCCAGGCCCGCGACCACGCCGTCGAAGAGCAGCCCGAGGCCGCGGGACAGGACCACGTTGAACGCGCTCTCCATCCCCGCGCGCGCGGCGAGCTTGCGCTGCTCGATCGCCAGCAGCAGTTGGTCGCGGGCCTCGTCCACGAGGTCCTTGCGCCCGCGCCGGGCGGCGACGAGCAGGCGGTTCGAGGCGTCCCGGATGGGCCCGTCGATCTGGTCCACCGTGCCGCTGAGGAGGTGCGAGAGCTCCGCGCGCAGCGAGGCCTCGAGCTGGTCACGGACGGCGGCGCCATCCACGGGAAGGGGCTGGGAGTCTGCCATGTGGGTATCCTACAGGGTTGCCTCGCCGCTGTCGAACTCGGCGATGGCGTTCTTCTCGGTTTCCCGCGGGAGCAGGAAGTAAGGGGCGTCCTCCGGCTCGTCCTCGTCGTCGTCCTGATCGGCCGCGAGGGCGTCCGCGACGCCCGAGGGCAGCCGGTGGTCGGTCTCCTGCCTGGCGCCGACGGACCGCACGATGCCGAGGAACTCCCGGCCGATGTCCTCGGGCTCCGAGCGGGTCAGGCCTTGCACGCGCGCCAGCTCCTTCAGCAGGCGGGTCTGGTCGGCCATGTTCATCGTCTCCCGGGCGCGCGCGAGGGCGTCCTTCAGCATCGCGACCATCATGGCCCGGTCGTCCTCGACGGTCGAGCGGTTCGACTTCAGGGCGTCCGCCCGCCCGAGGCGGATGAGCGCCTGGGCCTCCCGGCGGGTCAGGCCGTAGCGCTCGCGCATGTGGTCGATCAGGGGCCGCTCCCCGTGGCGGACCATGACGCGCACGGTCTCCTCGACGAGCAGCTCCTCGAGCTCCATCACGTTCTGCGCGGTGAAGGTCACGAGCTGGGCGTGCTCCGGCTGGGTCAGGATCGCCAGCACGTCCGGCCCGTGCGGGGCGCGGTGGAACGAGAGGTCGTGGGCCACGGTGTCGAACGCCCGGCACCAGTCCTCGATGCGCTCGTCCCCCGGCGGCAGGAGCGACAGCCCCGTCTGCATGGCGAACCGGCCCAGGATGGAGGTCGAGTCGAGGCGCAGGAGCGCCCGCTGGGTCGGGGTGGCCTTCACGACGCACCGCTCGGTCCACGGGTTCGGCCGGGGGGCGTCCGCCAGGGCGTCCTCGAGCGTCTCGTCCTCGCCGACCCGCCCGAGTGCCGCTGCCGCGGCGCGCGACCAGCGCCATAGGGCCATGAGGATGTGCGGCTGGAGCTTGGGCTCGTGCACGCCGACCGCCTCGCTCGAGCTGCGGAAGGCGCCCCGCAGGCGGCGCGCGGCCTCCTCGAACGTGAACCAGCGGGCGTGCTGGATCGGTCGCGCCAGGAAGGCGTCGAGCGCATCCGTGCTGATGTCCGGCCGGTCGTGGTCCATCCGTCAAGTCTACCACATGCGCCCGGTCGGGCTCAGGAGGGCAAGCATTTCCCCCGGGATTTCTTACCCGGCGATTTTCCGGCCCCGAAAATCCTGGGGCGGGGTCTGGGTTTCGGGCCCGGCGATTTTCTGGCCCCGAAAAATCTAGGGCCGCGTTACAAGTCGGCTGCGCCGGGGCTCGAGCGCGCTCCGACGTGGAGGTGTCGGCCGCGCGGCCTCGCCGAGGCCGACCTCGAGGGCCTCGAGCCCTGCCCCTGCCCTGCCCCTGCTCGAGCTCGAGGGCCTGCCCCTGCCCTGCCCCTGCTCGAGCTCGAGGGCCTGCCCCTCGAGCCCCTGCCCCTGCCCGTCGGCCTCGAGCCCCTCGAGCCCCTGGACCACGGCCGACCTCGAGGGCCCGCCCCTGCCCTGCCCCTTTCCACGTCGGAAAGCCCCTCGAGGGCCTCGAGGGCCCGCTCGAGGGCCTGCCCTTTTCCACGTCGGAAAGCCCGAGGGCCTCGGCGAGGGCCGACGGGCAGGGCCTAGGGGCTTTCGTGCGAGAAAAGTAGGGGCCTGACCTGACTGCCGACGTGGCGCCCCACCACGGAAAGGGCCCAAAACAGGGGCTTTCGCCGAACGAAATACCCTAACGAAACCCTAACATAACACAGGCTGTTGCCTGGAACACGGCCGCGCGGGCCCCTTGTTGCCTACCTAAGCCCTTGTCCAACAAGCCCTTGCGCCACACTAGCAACACGGCAACAATCCCCACGGCATTCCGAGAGAAAAGGGCCTGCCCTTACACTGTAACGACAAAGTAAGTAAGAGTAACGCATTACCTCTAAGGGCTTCCGAAACCGTGTTGCCGTGTTGCCGTGGGCCTAAGCCCCTGCCCCATAAGGGCTTACAGGGCAACAAGCCCTGTTGCCACCGTGTTCCCTGTTGCCTGGACGCCTGCCCCTGCCCTGTAGGGTATAGGCCCTGCCCGTCGGCCGCGCGCGGGCCGAGGAGAAATCCGAGATTCTGCCGACCTCGCCGAGGCCCCTAGGGTATGGTTCGGCACCATGTTGAACCTGAACCTGCACGCTGTTCGCCTCTCGCGCATCCTCTCGGCCTCGGCCGCTGGTAGCCTCGCGCTCCTGCTCCTCGTGGGCTTCATGTTCTAAGCCCTCGGCCGTCCACCACCACCACCACGGAAAGACCTACCATGTTGACCGAGCACGACCTGTACGACCTCCTGACCTACCTAAACGCGGGCACCGAGCCCGTTACCGGCGACGTGGACCACCACGGTCGGGCTTTCGAGCTCTTCTCAGGGGCCCGAGGCGCCACCACGGCCGAGGACCTCGCGCGCGGCCTCGCCGAGCTCGGTATCGATCAAGATGAAGGGCCCGAGGAGGCCGAGGCCTACCTCGCCGAGCTCGCCTCGGACCTGACCTCGGGCGGGGCGGTCCTCGCCGTGGACGGGCAGGGCTTCCGGACCGTGGACGTTTACACCACGGCCGAGGAGCTCGCCGAGGCGTGGACCGATGCCGAGGCCTACGTCGCCGAGCGCGAGCAGGAGGCCGAGGCCGAGCTCGCGCGCGAGGTCCAGGCATCGGTCGATGCCGACCTGCCCGAGGCGTGGACCGTGGAACACGTCGCCTGGACGATGGGGCCGACGTGGCGCGTCCCCTGCTCCTCGCGCGAGGAGGCCGAGGCCCTGCTCGGCGACTACCTCACCTCGCGCGCGGCCGAGGGCTTCATCGTAGACGGGCCCGTCCGATGCTACGGGCTTCGCCTGACCTCCTCGGGCCTCGCGCGCGAGCTCGAGGCCTACCTCGAGGACCCTTCCGAGGCCGTGATGCAGTCCGACGTGGCAGGCACCGTCACCGTCTACTGGAACGGGCCCGCGCGCGAGGCCGAGCTCGAGCGCCGCCTCGAGCGGGCCCGAGGCTACTAGGCCCACCACCACCACCACCACCACCACCACCACCACCACCACCACCACGGAAAGACCTACCATGTCGCAAAAAATCTCTGACCTGACCTCGGACCGCTCCACACAACGGGCTTTCCAGGCCCTCGAGGAGGATGCTGAGCGTATCGGCCTCGAGCAGGCCCGCGCGGGCTTCGGCGAAGAGGCCGACCTCGAGCAGGCCCTCGCCGAGGCGTGGACCCTGACCTACCTGCCCCGCGCGCGCGAGGTCCTCGAGCCTGATCCCAAGGGCCTCGGACGCTACCCTCGGGCAGGCTACGGGCTCGGCGAGGCCGAGCTCGAGCAGGCCCTCGCGCTCCTCGAGCAGGCCCGATTTCAGGCGAGGGCCGAGGAGCTCGGACGCCTCGAGGCCCGAGGCGAGGACCTCGCGCCGGCCCTGTTCCGCTCGGCCTCGGAACTGTTTGGGTCCTCGGAAGATGAAACCGTCCTCCTCGAGGAGGCGTCCGAATATTCGGCCCTGACCTACGGCCGCTGGAACACGGGCCCTCAAGCCCCTACCGTCCAGGCCCTCGCCGAGGCCCTCGCGCGAGGCGAGGCCCTTGCCTACCTGCCCGGCGTCGCCTCGGGCTCGGACTATTCCGGGGGCGGAGCCCTCGGCCGATCGAACTGCCAAGCCCTCGAGGAGCTCGCCGAGGCCTCGGACGGTCTCGCGCGGACGTGGTCGATATCAGGAGGACACGGCACCTACGGGCTTGCCGTTGACCTCCTCGCGAGGTCCTCGGACCTGACGGAAGCCCTCAAGGGCCTCGGCGACTATCCCGTGGTGGACGAGGAGCGTATGTACGAGCTCGAGCGCGAGGAAGAGCAGGCTTTCCTGACGGAATGTGGGGGCTTGTCGGATTTCGAGCGCGCGCTCGAGGCGCTCCTCTCGGACCGCTACGGTATCGACGTAGACGGGGCCCTGGACCACGTGAAGCCCGAGGCCCTCGAGGCCCTTTTCTGGGCCCTCGAGCCACAGTTCGAGCATAGTTCCGGAGGGGCCTACGTGGACGTGAAAGAGCTCGCCGAGCAGGCCGAGACCTCGGAAATCGAAGCCCTCGAGGGCTTCATGGTGCCGACCGATTCCCTTGAGGAGGTCCGGCGGGCGGCGGCCGTGGTCCAGGCGGTCCGAGGCGTGCCCCTGCCGACGGGCCCTGACCTCGGCACCATGAAGCCCGAGGACCTCCTCGGCATCGCGGGCCCGATCCTCGAGGCCGAGCAGGCACTACGCTCGGCCGTCCGAGGGCCCGAGGACCTCCTCGAGGGGCAGGGCCGACGGGCCCTCGAGCGTATGTTCCGACAGCTCGCCGATCCCCGCCTGCCCGACCTCCTCACCTCGAGGCGAGGACACTACCTCGAGGTCCTCGCG
>Ga0129333_10002171_pt1 | contig 18155 bp, 28 predicted proteins | sample CPB6_08_DNA_FD_94474 | JGI IMG/M metagenome (GOLD analysis project Ga0129333, IMG submission 94474) | Freshwater to marine salinity gradient microbial communities from Chesapeake Bay, USA - CPBay_Sum_0.6_0.8_DNA | ecosystem: Environmental > Aquatic > Marine > Coastal | place: USA: Chesapeake...
CATAGGCTTCACTGGCTCGTGTTTTAGCTAGAATCCAATCCGTAGTACGAAGATCATACTCCATATTGTTTTCACACCAAGCTGGATCTCGTTCTCGCTCATCAGCTTGAATATTCCAACTGTCGTAAAATTCGGCCATAGCTCGAACTTCGTCGTCGTTTTCAGGCATTTTACCCTCCTCGGCTTGCCGTGCTAGATATCGCTCTTTTTGAAAGCTATTACGCTGAGGACTTTTAGAAAGTTTGCTCATAGTTTAATTATATATGTTTTAGATATTGAAGTCAAAAAAATAGGACTTCGAAAAGTCCTATTTATAGTGGTCGGGGTGGTGGGATTCGAACTCACGACCCTCTGCTCCCAAAGCAGATGCGCTAACCAGACTGCGCTACACCCCGATATTTTTAACTTGGTATCATGTGCGGAAGATATGGTACATTTCTCGGACCTCCGTAAAGTTGTTCAAAAAGTTTTTTTGCTTCCTGAGCATCTTTAGCGTAGATCTGTTTCTTTTCTTCTCCCTGCGGAGTCTTTACCTTTGTTTCAAACAGTGGCATATTTAAATCTTTTCTAATTGATCATTACTAAACCAAAGAGGAAAGTAATTTGTAAAAGTTCCCCAACGACACCAAAGTTCCAATACTACCTTGGTTCGCTTGGAATTAGATTGTTGAACAATGCCCTGCTGATTCTTAACTTTATTATCAGCAATCGCTAACCTAACTCTGTCACCTTTTACAAATTTTTTCATTCTTCAATAGTCTTTAAAAACTCGCCGAGATATTTAATCTCTTCTTTCGTAAACATAGCAGTAAAATTTATTTGCTCTGCTTCTGGATCTTTTGCATCACGCCATTTGCTAGTAAACTTTAGCTGATAATAGTTAGCAGGACTAACACACTTAACTAGCTCTGCTGACCTTACAAAATTTCCGTTGTCTGAGATAATCTTTTTCATTATTTGTTTTGGTGGGTCGTGACGGGTTCGAACCGCCGACATTCGCCTTGTAAGGGCGACGCTCTACCAACTGAGCTAACGACCCAAATATTCGTAGTTAATCGATTCTTCGTTTTCTCTAAAAACAATTGCACCATTCTTTAAGTGGAATCTTCGTGCCATTTCAGTCTTTGGACTTAGTGTTACGAATCGTGTAATTGCTTTATTGTTATCTTGTATATATTGTACACTATCTAAAATTAGTTGTCTACCTGCTCCGGGTGCATAACTCCAAATTGTGTAAAAAACGGCAACATTGGGTTCATCACACTTTTCAAACAACTCAGATTCATTCATCGGCACAAGACGCTGATAGCTAACGCAGGTAATAGCGTTGACCTTATCTTCTTCTCGGCTAACAAAGATATCCTTGTTGTGCCCTACACGCTCCACATCGGGAATGTGAGGACGCACCGGATCTTCCGTGATAAACTTTAGTAAACTGTCTGCGGCTTCTTTAATTAGATACAACATCTTGATCTTGTGATTTGTTTTCTTCGGTTTCTTTTTGTTCTTTGTCAGAGTCGTTGTCTAAGTCCCTGCCAAAGATTGCGTCCCAGCGAGAAGACCACTCGTCGTGACTAACACTGAACGGTCTTGGTTTGCTGCCTTTTCCTGCTTCTGCCATAATTATGGTCTCCTTTCTATTTTATTGTTTGCTTCGAATTTTATATCGATGTGTTCTGTTATATTCTCGTTCTTTAGGAACTAACTTTGCTTTTTCAAGTTTATTATCAACAAACTTTAATGTTTCTTGCTTTAGGTGTTCGGGAATACTTTGTAAAAAACTGTTAACTGAATATCGTGTACCCGATGTAACTTTGTCAACGCCATGCACCCAAAAGAAATCTGCAGGCCAAATCATTGCTTCCTGTGCTTCTAATGCAACTTTATGTGTGCCATTCCAAAACGAAAACTCTCCGCCAGTATAGTCATCATTTAGGTTAAATGTAGCACTGCCATAGATAAATGGGCTGTGATCTGTATGTGGATGAACAGTTGCACCTGTTTCATATTTCAACACTCTAAACATGTGACTATAAGTCATTACCTCCCTAATTAGGGTATGAAACATTTTAAACGAATCTAGATAGTCCATGTATTCGTTAATAAGATTCTCGTTGGCTTTATATACTATGTCAAATGCTTCTGTGTTGCTTTCTAGGGCAATACGCTGATAAGATGACACTGTGTCAATGCCAGTTACTGCGTGTTGGCAGCTTTCTAACATAGCAGTTCGTTCTAGTCGTTTGTGTTCTTCTATTAGAAGCTGAGCCTGCTCCTTAGTAAGAGCTGACTTTTTTCTATAGATTAACTTTGACATATCAAACGACATTATATATTTCCTTAATTTTCAGCTATTTATTTTTCTTGTTTAAGATACGAGTCGTGAATGCTAGTTGTTTTAATTTCAAAATAAGGCCATTGAGCATTGTCGTGTATCTTACCAGAAAAGAACGAATCGAAAGCCACTACATAACGAGTTTTCATTTTTTTGTTAGGTAAGGTACCATGAAGAATATGCGGAGGGAACAAAATTAACTTGCCTTTTTCTTGTTTTATTTTAGTAGAAAGTAAGTTCTTCTCAATCAATTGTTGATTAGCAATATTCATGACATGATCATTGCAATATTTTTGCCATGGATTAGGAGCACAAAAAATTGTTTCTGCAGAATCGCATGTGTCTAAATAAAAAATACCACCAACTAAAGATTGATTGTGATTATGTAAATGATGTTTAGAAAACAAGTTGTTTTTAGTAGCCCAGCAGTTTGTTACTTCAAGTTTGATGGTATCAATGAAATATAGTTTTCGTACTTCTTCTAGACATTGATCGAACCAAGTTATTAGCTTTTTGTTATAAAATGTTTTGGTTAGTTCGACATCTTTTTTAGGTGCAGTAGTGTCTGAACCGCCGAAATGGCTATGTGGAATAAACTCATGATTTTTAAGATCATTGAGCACCTCATCGACTAGTGCATCATCACATTTGAATTCAAAAAATGGCACTGAAAGACTGTCAATGATATTCATATAATCGAAAATTGGTGGAGGATGACGGGATCGAACCGACGACCCCCTGCTTGCAAAGCAGGTGCTCTCCCAGCTGAGCTAATCCCCCAGATCTTTATTTATATTCCAAAACTAATATTATGTACTCGAAATTTATCTTTATGCAGTAACGCAAAGTCAATTACTGCAACAATTTCACTTACAGACATTTTTTGTTTGTTTTCCTTTGCAACTCGAACAGTGTCAGTTATGCCTGGTTTGATGTTTAGTATGTAAGGTTGATCGTAAACTCGCTGTTCGCAAAAGTCATCTAACTTCTTTTTTGTTCGACAATAAGGATCGTTCAGATTACTAGTATACCGACTGGATATATTAATGATTAACTTATCCTTGTTACGCCACTGTTCAGCAATTGCCGTTAGCAACATTAATTGCGAATCATCATATGAATTATATGCATTATTAACAAATATGTCAAAGTCTTTGGACAATTCAACAATCTGCTGTCTTACATGCGGAAATTTTATGTTGTAACCATTACTGCGACTAAAGCCGTGTACTTGATTATTAGTTTGAAAATAATCAAATATGGCTTTACCGATTCCCTGCGTATGACCGGTAACTGCTACTTTCATATAAAAAACAAGGCGCTTACACAATTAGCAAATAATTTCAATAATATCATACACATTGTCGTTTAAAAACTAGCAGGAACTTTAATTGCTATATTACGGTAATAATATGTAATATAGTTTTTCGCGAGACTTTCTGCTGTTTCCTTGTTGTAAACCTGGAGCGGGTGACAGGGATCGAACCTGCGACGAACAGCTTGGAAGGCTGACACTCTACCACTGAGTTACACCCGCTTTGGTTGCGGAGGATGGAGTTGAACCACCGACCTGGAGCTTATGAGACTCCCGAGATACCGCCTTCTCTACTCCGCGACTGAACTTGTACCTGTAGTTGTTCGACTACCAGATGGTGCCGATGGTCCTTTGCGTTCTGCTTTGACTCTAACTTCCGAAGCCAACTGCGCCGCAATTAATCCGCGTTTAATTTCAGCTCGACGCTGCGGATCTACGATATTAGCCAAAATAGTTTTGTTGGCTTTAGTCATTTTAAAATTTGGACCAGGTTTCATATTTGTCTTTCTAAAAATTGGCGGAGCGTATTAGATTCGAACTAATGATGAGCGTTTTGCGCCCATGCTCCCTTAGCAGGGGAGTGCCTTCGACCAACTCGGCCAACGCTCCAAAATCATGGTGCCCCAGGACGGACTCGAACCGTCACGCGATTAAGCACTGGCTTCTAAGACCAGCGTGTCTACCAATTCCACCACCAGGGCATCTAACTTGCTATAGACTGATTATATAACTAAAACAATTTCGTGTCAACTGTTTATTTAAAATAGACATTCGATTTCGTGAAGTTCTGTTGTAAACTAAGTTATTATTTTTAATTAAATGCTTGGCTCTTGTTTATTCATTTCGTAGATAAAAAAGGTTAAAGTTAGTCTAGCATCATGTACATTGTTGCCAAATAACCGATTAGGTTTGTGCATTAAATTTGAATTATATATCACTGCTCGGTTGAAAACATTTTCAACATTTTTAACTAAATGATTGGGAAGTATAACCGAAGTACCTCCGTCAGTTGGCGCCTCTGGATTTAAATAAACCACACCTGCAAATTTTATATCGTTCGTTCTGAACTGAGTAGCATCTCGATGCCATCTTGTTTGCTGTGGTACAATTCTATTAACATAGTCAGAAGTAAAATGCATACAAGAAAGCACCGAATAATTAACATTGGTACCTAAAATTTTTGTAAACATTTCATCAAATAAAGATTTATGAAATTCTGGATCGATATGTTCTATCAGGTTAGATCGATATCCTCTCCAGCTGGCATTAATTAAATTTTCATTCGCAGGGCTTTGATTCTCGGTGATTCCATCGAGTAATACTTTTTCCTTTGTATAATAAGGTATTTGCAGAGCAAAATTTCTTACCTTAAAGGGATCATCAAAAATATTGTCAACAACAATTAGATCATTTAACATATTAAAATTCTGCAGTTATAAATTTTTGTCGCGTTTCATCAGTTACAACATTAATTAAATTCTTATATTTAGGAGTTCCGAATTTAAGTTCATAGGGATGTCTGAACATCAAATCATACACAACTGGTTCTAGTAGCTTATCGCTTGTTTTAAATTTTAATTTTAACAATGGTGTTATAACATGCCTATGCGTTTGTTGATAATATTCTTTAACCGCTTCAAAACCATTGAACTTTTTTTCCTGTGCAATCACAGGAAACCCATTCCTATGAAGGATATCAATTTTTTCTTTGTAGATATCCTCAGTTGATATAGCGGTAAAAAACATGTTTCGCATTTCATATATCATGCTATATGCTATTTCGGGCGTATAAAGGAAAAAATACGGAACTATATTAAATTCTAGTGAAGCACGATATAAACAAATATTTCGATGATCTAATATAGCTTGATTTCGAAGTAAGCGATCTCCGCTGAAGATAATAGTGCCGTCAAGATCCTCGATAAATCCTAAATGCGTTGCAAACTGTGGACTTGTGCAACGGAATCTTTCTGCAACACTATGAAATTTCGAACTGTAAAAATCCAGTAAATCAAATTCTACATACTCGACTTGAATGTTTTCTTGTCGAGCGAACTCGCGTAACGATTTTATATCATGTTCGTTATATTGATCTTTGTACACTATGCTAGTTGGAATAAAGTCTTTTCCAAATTTTTTCCAAGACCATAACATAGTTTGACTATCAACTCCGCCGCTGACCATAAGTCTATATGGCGGTTTGTAGTCTTGCATTATTTTTTTAACAGTTAGTTCTGCTGCGTCAATGCTACCTAAGAATTTATTTTGTGTCCGAAAATCTAGAAGATAATCGGACACCTTAAACCAACTCATATATTAGAAATGTTATTAAGAATAATTACACCAGCAAGCATAGGCACCCTTGGGGCAGTAGATACCAGAATAATTACACCAACCCCAAGCTCCCTCAGCATCACATTCGTCGATACATGTGTGTTCATTATAAACGCAATCACCGTATAGTGAACAATAGAATGTATACTGTAATCGAATATCCAGTTCAGTATCTCCAGAACTATCTACGCCTGTTTCCCAATCCTGTGCTATAACATGTATTTTGAAATCAAATTCTTCTACAACACCGTCTCGGTAAGTGGCCTTAACTGGAATAGTAAAAGATTGGAATCTTACACCCTCTGGAGCATCGGGTATTCGACCGAGAATTTTTCCAATTGGAGAAAGCACAAGGCCATATGGCAAATCTGTTAAGAATTCTACTGAAGAAATATTTTGTATGTTTACCATTCTAGGAGCAACGATGCGCCCGAAATTTAATGTTACTTCGTATAAAAGTGGAATACCGTCTAGTACGCCCTCAAAATTGTCATTAATTGTAGTAATCTTATTGGTTGAATTTGCATATTTTGGATCTGACAAATCTAGCATGTCAGGTCTTTGTAGACCCATTTCCATTAGCGTTCTCATGGTGCCTTCGTTATATGGATCACGAGGAACAACTATGTTTGCATAGCCTAGGTTAACTGCTAGGCAAGCAGAGTGAATTGCTGCTGACATACTTGTACCTGCTGCGAATCCAAATGTTCCGTCTGGCTTGGCTACCCAAATCTTTTCTCCAGGAGCCCAGCCATCTAATACACCATAATTAGTTTCATTGCCTGTATAAGAAATTACGCTGCCGCCGGTGTATGCGCTGAAATCACTAGGACGAAGATCTTGATTGTAGCTACCAATAGTAATTACATCTGACATACTAGCAGGAGTAACATTTTCGATCGGTCCTCCGTTGTTTCCGGCCGCTGCTACAATAATCGCGCCAGCTGCAATTAAATCATTAAGTTTACTTTCGATAAAAGCATTTTTGCTAATTGACCAGCTTGCATTAATGATATTATATCCAACAGCTGGGTCTGTGATCATATCTGAAAAAATGGCGTCTAATGCAGAAACTAAATCGCTTTGCTTAGTTACAACATTATTGTCAAATATCTTTACATTCTTTACTTTGGCAGAAGTTACACCGCAAGTGTTACCTGCGATAATACTAGCAATTGCAGTGCCATGGCCGTTAGTATCAGCAAATTCGCCAGTGAAACTCCACAAGTTTTGAATGCCAGTTCCTGCAAATTCATTCAATGATGTATTGCATCCGCTGTCTAATACATAAACAGTATTATTTGATCCCCAACGGTTGAATGTATAAGTTTCGGAATCTAAATCTGGTCTTGCAAGAGAATAATATTTCCACCAATGCTCGTCATTATTAGTTATGGTGATTGTGGGAACAGATCCGTCGGTCCTGATAGTGCCGAATTGATCCGGAAAATTAACGACAGTGCTTAGTAGGTTAACCGTTTCTGTTTCATCATTAACAATGTGTTCGACGATATCAGATTGTGGTGGGGTGCTAGTAGATTCAACTAAAAATGTCTTTTCAAATTTGTTAAATGTTTTAACAATGGCTGCTGAAAAGCTCTGCAAATAGGAATCGATCTCTGCTTGCGTTGTTTGATTTTTAAAATCTAATATAAATTTCATTTTTTATCCCTTTGATTATAGATTAACGATCTACTGATTTCCATTTGTCCATTGGACACTTGGCATTTGATAAGAAAGTTTTAACAGGCATATAACATCCGCATAGCGTACAAAAATTTGTAGAATGCAATTTTTCGCATGAATTGCATATATCAATTCTGGTCTGTTGTATTTCTTCGGAAACTTTAAAACCAGTGGTAACTTGTGATACAATTTTTTCTGTGGTTTCTCGAAGCCTATTTTTTAGTTTATCTAACATAAATTTCTCCTGTTCTAGAGCTCTTGTATTTATCCTTAAGGCCGTATGTCTTAAAATCTAAGGGTCAAAACACATCAAGGGTAGCAATGCTACCCTTGCTTTACATTTAATATATCATGCATGAACCTTTAGTGCATCAAGCTTGTCATACAAATTCATTCCTAATTTAGATAAATTTTGATAAAAGCTCCAGTCTTGCCAATCATCGGTATCTACTCCGCGCCATTTTTTCTCTTTTAATAGCTTGATATTTTTAAATGGGTTATTGGAATCTGACTGTTTGCTTATTTCGTACATCATATTCCAGTCTGGATCGTTTACTGCATCAGTCAAGCAGCGCTCGGCACGCTCGTGTGCGTAGTCCCAGAATTCAGTATTGAAAACTGATTTAGAAAAATAATGAGTCATTATCATTCTTTCATTATTTTTGCTACGGTATTGGTACATGCTGTTCACTACATTCAATAGCCTGGGATCCTGTACTAAATCGCAAGCCCATCTATTGATAAAACCCACTCCGCTTAATGTAGTAGCTTCAATAGGTTCCAAAAAGAATGATGCATTGCCATTAAAAGCATGTGTCCTAGTAAAATTTACTTTTCTATGATAGTTTTTAAAGTGCAGCTCATTGGTAGTATTACTAGGAGTTAAGTTATACTGGTCGAAAATATTTTTGACATCTTCCTTGATTTTATCAAGGCTAGTGATTTGATCATTATATATGTATCCGATGCTACAGCGATTCTGCAATGGTATACCAAATACCCAACCCCACGGCCTTGCAATAGTCAGTGTGTAAAAAAATCTCGGAGCATCCCAATAACATTGTGTCACATAAGCAGCATTAACCGGGATATATTCAGCTTCGTGAAATAAACTCATATCATCGGGCTTGCCGGAGCAGTCAATGGTATAGGTAGCATCTACCTGATCGGCAGTTACATTCTTGTCAATGACTGTTACTCGATCTTTTAATTTGTCAAAAATAAATTGTTGCAGCTCTAGTGCATTAAAATGATAACCAACAGCCGGCGGCGGAAAGGCGTGGAAGTAGTCGGGATTATCATGGCTCCAATTGATTTTTCTAATCCCATGTTTAAAGGTACCAGAAATTTTCTCAAGATCTTGATGCCTGAAATCTAAATTTTTTAGAAGCACATTAGGAACAATTAAAGTAGTTCCTTCCCCAACAGCCTGGGGCTTTACATTACTGTCGTAATACCATTCAAATTCGGTATGTTCAGGAAATCGTGCAATAACCTCTGACATAGCAAGAGCTCCTGCAGTTCCACGACCGATTACTGCTAATTTTCTAGACTTCATATTCTATATCCTTTCAATTGTAATATGTATCCTAGGCTCATGGCCTGCATTGACAAAAGTATGGTGTTTTCCGTTAACTACCCGATAAAGACTACCATCTGCAGGCATATGAAAACTACGACCTTCGTAAACAAACCAGCAACCTTCGTTAGTTGTCAGCGGCACATGATAACAAACATAGCCGTCATCATAGTGCCAATTATAGGCGGTGCACGGTGGAATGCTTCGATAAGTGACAAAATTAAAATCTATTAAGTTGGCCGAAGTTTCGATTAATTTCTTAGTTTCAGGCATGTGTTCTATCAACGAAGATAGTTTATTATATTCGACTAAATGAAATTTTTTTTGAATTAATACATTGTGTCTAGCATGAACTTCGTCGTGCATATTTTGTTCTATCAAAGTTTTAAATTCACTTTTTAAAACAGATAAGTTAAACTTGACATTATCGACTGCGTCAATCCACCCTTGCTCTAAGTAACTTAACGGCCGTGGCCTTTTCAATTTGTCATAAAGATCAACCATGTATTTATTCGTCTGTTTTGTTAAACTGAGCTTTTTTCCTAGCTAATATTTTAGCAGTGGCATTTGAACCCGGAGGTGCTTTGTAAATTGGAATATCGGGCAGTTTTTCATTATATGGATATTTACCGTTCCACTTGCTACACCTAGGTTGTGCTATGCATTCTTTACAGAACTCCACAGCTACAGGGTGCCCGTTCTTTTTTAGATTATGACCATCGTAGGTGTATCCGTTTCCCCATGGAAAACCAGCCTTACCGAACTTTTTCTTGGCATCTTCGACTGTTTTTAGTTGTTTAATTTCTTCATCGCTAGTATCAGGACTAACATTTTTATGCCAAAAGTCTTTGATAGAGGGAATGTCGGGACGATGTTCACTGCCAAATCCGATTACATTTTCACAGGCACTGGCGTCAAGCCAATATGGTTCTTTAGTTCCATGTATGGCCCCGGCCGGGCAAGCTCGTATGCAGTCATCACAGTCTTTACATCTATGCCATAGTGTTTGATTAACTCGAAAATGATCCGGCACATCAACTATATCGTCTTCGAACATTATAGCAACATAATGACAGTCAAAACCAAATTTGTAGTTATAGACTAATGAATTTCTGGCCCTAACTCCTATACCACCTAGTATTGCTGCCATTTTATAATTTGTATAAATCAAATTCCAATGTTTAAGCTGAGTAGTAGCCAAAATCAAAGCAGCTTCTTCGTACAGAATATAATCCCAGGAATAGCCATACTTAGCAAGTACGATTCCATTGGTGATTTTTGACGGTGGATGTAGTTTATTGGTAAAATCAATGCCAACTGGATGAGCTTTAAATTTTATGGGATTGTTCATGCATTGGTTTATGGCCTCAGCTGATAAAAATCCTACATCCCAGTATTCGCTGTCAAATAAGTTCTGTATTTGATTAAATGATATGGTGCTCATAGTTGTGATTGTACTTTAAATTTTTTGCAATGTCAACGGATATTTAATCTAGTTATCATTGAAGTTCTGGCAATTCAATAACCTAGTACTTTAGTACGATTTAAACGAATTAGTTAGTTTTCAAGTTGTAAATTATTTTAAGTATTTTAAAAGGAGTTAACATGTCTCGCGAGATCTTACGCAAGTATATTGATATTATCAACGAAGCCAATGAGTTTGCCGAAATGGCGTTAGATGAAAAATGGGGAGAACCCACTACAGTTGCAGCCAGCGAAAGAGGCAAATACAAAGGTCGGAGTCTAGAAGAATTGCGTAAGGCGTATGCTGCGCTCAAAAGATCCGGGCCACACAAACGGAGCAGCCCAGAATTTGGTCGCATGCGAGAACTAGCTTTTGCTATCCGTGCTAAAACTGGTTGGGGCGGAGTCGGTGATTGAACACGGACTTTATCACACTTTGGAAATTGGGCGTAGGACCAGTTATAGTAAGGCACAGCGATATTGCAACTATGGAACTTACTCCCTGTGGCTTTACTAGAATAGAGTTTGGCTACGGTGAACATTTAATAGTAGAAGAACTGCCCTTTCAAATCTTAGCAAAGATTCAAGCAGCAGAAGATCTAGCTCAAACAATAGAAGAGGTAAAAAACAATGCCACAACGAACACTTAGAATTTATATTGAAAATCAGCTTTACAAAGAAGTAACAGTTGATGCCAATGAAGCCGGGGGGTATTCTGTTGCTCCGGTATTAGAAATAATTGCTGCTGACAGACAAGCAGGTTTACTTGATAATATTACAGGGTACAATCCCGAGCATCTCAGCATAAAAATAGAATTAAAAAATAGATAGAATTATTTTTGTCGCCATTCGACGCGACCTTTTTGATCAATTCTAGCCACACTCTGGTAACGCTCAATATCCACGAACTCGCGTTTTTCCACTACAATAGCTCCGCCACGATCTAGTAGTTCCTTGATTTTAATTTTAGCATCCGGAGTGATTGGTTCAAACCGTTTGAATTTGATGTCCATTATTTTCTCCTTTATGATTCATAAATAGACAATTATAACTAACCTATTGACAAAAATCAATCGATGAAAATTGCCATTATTTCAACAGCCAGAACTCGCAGCACTGCTCTAGCTTCATATATTTCAAAACAGCACCCTGACATTAAATACCTCTGGGAAGTTTATACATCAGGCCTGCAGGAAAATAACTATACTATTCCTTTAGAAACAATAACCCATAACCTTTTCGCCAACAACGAAAATTTTATCATAAAGATTCTGGGTCAAAATATCAGCTTGCACATGCATGCCAATGGATTTGTTGGCGAACAAAATGTAAAGCCCCAACGCCTATTCCTAGAACGGTATGACGAATTTCATTTAATAGAGCGACATAATTTCTTTCATCAACTATGCAGCTACACTGTGGCTTACAACACTAGGGTGTATAACCGAAATAAAGCCCATGCTCAAAAAGACTTTGACCAAGTAAAAAGTAAACGGTACAAAATTGCGCTGTTTGGTACTAGTCTTTTAGTTGGAGATATCATTGGCTATATGAAAATCAAAAAATATTTAATTGATCATCATATGCCATTTCAGCTTTACAACTCGGAAACAGATATTACGCATGAGATATCAGATATTGCCAGCAGCCAGGCCAATGACTTCGACTACAGTCAGCTGATAGAAAACTATCATGAACTAAAGCCCGTAATAGAGCCTGCGTTCAGCAAATATTTTAATTATGAGTTATGTAAGTTTGACTATGATAATTTCGTTAACGAAATTAAGCCGCACTTATCTTAAACATCTGTTGGAACTGTCTAGGAAAGTTAGGCTTACCTAAGTATTCTGCATCAGGAAAGTAAGCCATTACTGAGTTGACATTTTTATAAAACGAGCTAAAAGCCGACATAGAATTATTATCTATGTCATTGACATCCGCAACAGATCTTTCATGATCTAGCCAATATAATATATTGTTAAAAGGTTTAGAAACTAGTTCGCTATATCGCTGAGGCGTTTTTTCAAGATTACGACCGGCTGATGTATAATTGTAAAATCCTTCTAGAGATTCTGCTGTCCATACTGTAAACAAAATACAACCATTGGGTTTTAGTAATGTTTTGAGATCAGCTATTGTTTCGCGAGCTTCGTTAACTGTCATATGTGTTAGCACACTATATGCAATTATTAAATCAAATTTGATATCAAAATAGCTGCTGGCCAGCTGGCCTGGAACACCGGTGGGATTAAAGCTGCGATGATATTTGTTGTAATGAATAATATTATGTGCTGTTAGGGGATAAGTGGCCTTGGCTTGATTTACAGCATTGAGATTTAGATCTAAGCCCCTGTAATGAATGGGGTTAAATCGAAGAGGTTCTCTTGTATGGCCATAAGCAGTAGCAAGAAAATTTCCCCGATTACAGCCAAAATCTAACATTCTAAAGTCACGAATGTTATCAGTTGTAAAATAGCTGTCCATGGAAAATATTTTCCATAAGTCTTTATTGTGAGGTTGTAGATATGTTGCGTCAACTAGATTTGTCATAATTCTATTTATACTGGCCGGTCCTGAGAGACTCGAACTCCCAACTTCCAGTTTCGAAGACTGGCACTCTATCCAGTTGAGTTAAGGACCGAAATAAGTTTTGTCCAATAAATATTGGAATGAAAAAGGACCGAATTCCCACTAATCTTCGTAGAATGGTAATTGAACGCGATGGTTATCATTGCGTGTATTGTGACGATGACTTAACGAATGGTGAGATTCATTTAGATCATGTTATCCCCGAAAGTCAGGGGGGACTAACTAATTATGATAATCTACAAGTTACATGTAGAAAATGTAACTTAGCTAAAGGTGTACTAACTGAAAGTGAATTTGTTAGTAGATTACGAAAACGAGCACAGAATATTTTAGATCGACTTGGTCCCGTTTAGATTGGCGGAAGTGGTGAGATTCGAACTCACGGAAGATTTTAACCTTCGGCAGTTTTCAAGACTGCTGCAATAAACCAACTCTGCCACACTTCCTAAATTATTCTAAGCGACCAAAAGCCCAGCGGCGTTCTTCACACCACCAGCATTCGCCACAATGTCCTGCGCTTTGTGCCAGACTTTCGCAGCTTCTAGTCAAGGGAAATAACTGGTCTGTTACTTCCAACATATCATACAACTCTTTAATTTGTTGCTTGTTTATGTTAGCAAACGGACTATAGTAAGGTCCGTTGTAGAGTTGGTGTACTGTATTAGGATTTCGTTCAGTTTTAACAAAATCATCAACAGTGTTATTAAATGTAGCTAGTACATCAGCCGACGGTATAAGCGTCAGACCTGTGTATAGCATACTAATTTTTCTAGCTGCTAAATCGTTTTGTGGTTGTGAAAACAATAATTGATTATTCTGGCGATCAGTATACAGTATATGATGATGTAGATCCGAGTGTCCAGTTAAATCCATACACTTAGAAATAACATTATGAGAAACTCTGGCTACAGATCTGAACTTTTCTTTGCTGGCCAAACTATATACACGAATGGAATCCGTCGAATATTTCATTAGTATATACAACAATATTGCACTGTCTGCGCCCCCGCTGCATACTATACCTAAATTTCGATGTATATCAACAGTATAGGAACCAATGCTTATTGTGTTAACCAACGACTTCATATTAGATGTCTTTGCGATTCAGTCTAATCTGCTCAGCTATCCAATTATAAGTTTGCTCCAGGCCATACTCTAAGTTTTCGTTGGGTTCCCAGTTTAACATTTTTTTGATTAGAGTATTATCGCTGGTTCTCCCCATAACACCTATAGGACCATCTATATTTTTTATTCTAATATTTTTATTGGCAATTTGAGCAATCAATGAGACTAAGCTGTTGATACTAATCATACGAGTGCTGCCTAAATTAATAGGCACTGTACAATTACTGTCCATGAGACGATGTATACCATTAATGCATTCATCAATGTATAAAAAACTTCTAGTCTGCACGCCCGGACCCCATACCTCGACGAGACCGTCACTGACTGCTACCTTTCTACAAAGTGCGGCCGGTGCCTTTTCCTTACCATTGTTCCAGGAACCTTCGGGACCAAATACATTATGCAGTCTGGCAATTTTTGCGTTAATGCCGTAATTTTTAGCGTAGGTTAAATAGAGTCTTTCACTGAACAATTTCTCCCAACCATATTCACTGTCGGGGTCTGCAGGATAAGCCGAAGCTTCTGTAAGTAAAGGATTATCAGGATCTGTCTGATTATATGACGGGTACATGCAAGCACTACTGCTATAAAAAACTTTTTTAATTTTTTTCTTTTTCATCTCATCTAAAATGTTGAGATTGATTGTCGCAGAGTTATGCATAATGTCTGCGTCATGTTCTCCCGTGAATATATAACCGGCACCGCCCATGTCTGCGGCTAGTTGATAAATTTCATCTATGTCTTCTGTAATAAGATTGCTTACATTATTCTGAACTCTTAGATCTACAATGTAAAACTTATCGGCTGTAGTTTCTCTGTATAAAGGATACTTAAGATCTGCACCAATTACATAGTGTCCTTGATCTTTTAAGCTCTTTACTAAATGTGATCCAATGAATCCGCCGGCGCCGCAAACTAGAATTTTTTTCATAATTTTATTTATAATGTATAAACTTCTAGTATGCGTGATTACGCTTGGGATATTTTAACTTGGAGCGGGCGAAGAGGTTCGAACTCTCGACATTTACCTTGGCAAGGTAATGCTCTACCAACTGAGCTACGCCCGCATATAATTTACTTATATTAATTTTCAGCTTCCATGGTCCATTGCAAGTATGCACTTTGATTCCAGGACCATTGATGATCATGTCTTTCAAGCCAGGGAAAATTTCCGCATTCTATACCAGGATTGTCTAAATTATTAATTCCCATATTATCATGTGCCGGCTTACCTTCTAAACCTCGCATTATATTAATACGCCTGCTAAATGTAGAATTTTGTATGCCGTAAAATACATCGGCTCTACTGCATGTAATTTGATCTAATATTGCTTGCTCAAGCTTGTTAAAATCTTTATATACATCGAGTCCAATATAAACTTCTTTGTAAACTTGTTTGACAGCGTCAAAGAAAGTTAAGTCTTTTTCATCTGTAGTAATATATAAAGGTTTATTTGGATCAAATACTCTTAGAAATTGACCAACTAATTTTTCTTTTTGATCTACGGCAGTAAGGGCGTATGCGAATTGCACAAAAAAGTCGTTTCGGCGTATATGTACAGCGTTATAGTTCTGCACACGACTTAGAGGCAACTGCTCAAACAAATCATAATATTTTTGATGATATCTAACTGAATTATTAACTTTTTTCTTTAAAATATTTCTTTGTGTAGCAGGTCCTGGGTAGGCCATAAACCAAAAATTTTGAAAAAGATTATGCTTAAAAATTAAATATTTTTCGTCACGATTTAAATCTACTAGATTTCGTCTACTTGAAAATTTTTCAAAGTCTTCGGTGCCCCGCCACTTTGGTATATCATTAACAAAGCAAGTATGCGCTTCGGTCATTTGATAAAAGGAATTTTTATCGAACCATGCATAGCTGTCAGGGAAAACTCGTTCAATGTTTTGTATCCAACTAAAATCTGTTTGTAACTCTGTATAGTGATTATGAAAATCATCATGATCAAAGTACTCAACAATGTCGAATTCTTTTTTAGTTGTAGACTCGTCAAATAGATCCCAATACTTAGGATTTTGTTCTTTGATTCCGTTAGTAATATGTCCTAGATGTAATGTCGGTGGCATTACCAGTGTTCTGTTAGTAATATAAGATAATGCTAGCGCACATTCATAGCTCATGATGACATTGCCGATGCCACCGCGCCATGGCTCAAAAACAAAATATTTTCTATCCATGACCTTATTTATAAAGTGGTATCTGCATGCAGATAACCGCATGATCATGAATTGGCATACCCTGAGAGATTCGAACTCCCCCGAACGGTTTTGGAGACCGTCATGCTGCCGCTAACATCAAGGGTACATTAACTGGTGCCAAAGACTGGAATCGAACCAATGACACGCGGATTTTTCAGTCCGGTGCTCTACCAACTGAGCTATCAGTGAATAGATTTAAACGATGGGTATAAACCCGTGATTTAATGCCGCTCGAGATTTTACATTACATAAAATGTCAAATGCAATAGTTACTCTTTCTCCGCTATAGGGTTCATTTACAACTACCCTATGCAACCTTTCACTGGGGCCGATATATATTAATCCGGGCTCATTGTTAATTTTATAGTTTTCGAATTCAGTAACAGTATTTTTTGGATCTATACTAATGTAACCATTATAGGAAACCTTTGCAATATCGCTTCCAAGTTGGTGATTATGCCACGGTAGCACTTCCTCTGGCTTATGAAAATTAATCCAGGATTGCATCCATATATCTTCAATTTCGGCCTTGTCAGATAAAAAATCTAAGATTGATAATCGAATGGCCTTATATATTTTATAAAATGTAGGAGATCCTGCTGCTAACTGAAAAATATTGTAGTACTTATAACCTGCTGTACTCGATTTAGTAAGTTCGCCAAAAGTCTTGAGGTAACGATTATGATATACCTGAGATTCGAATTTCAAGGTTACTAGATTGTGAGGAACACTCGGTGTCTTGTACAATTTATAATTGTAACTTTTATTATCTTCAACGAGGTCTATCATGGTCTAATATTTAAATCACTAACTCACTGATTTCTAATTCACTCAAATGAATTTGTTAAGTGCCTCTCGCCACATACATCGAGAGCATTATCCGCAAATTATCCCGGGTGCGGTATGAGCTTGCGCTCTTAGGGTCCGTTAGTGATAGTGCTATTTGTCTGCTACTAGGTTAATTAGACCCAACTCACAAGGATTCCGAGGCCCTTGCTTTCACACATCTAACGCACTTAACAAAACTTGGAGTATCGGGTCAGATTTGAACTGACGGTTTTACGGATTTGCAATCCGTTGCCTTGGACCACTCGGCCACCGATACATGAATACCATAATTAAGCACACCGTACTATCTAACTGAATCAGTAGCTGTCACCGGCCGGTTTATATCTACTCTCCTCAGCCTACGCTCCCGTGATCAAAGGAATGGCTTACGATATACTTAATTATGGTAGGACGTACAGGATTCGAACCTGTGACCAACGGATTAAAAGTCCGCTGCTCTACCAACTGAGCTAACGTCCCACAACATTATCTATTATAATGTCTGTATGTATTTGTGTCAAATAAATTCTTGGTGCCGAAGACCGGGGTCGAACCAGTGACACACGGATTTTCAATCCGCTGCTCTACCAACTGAGCTACATCGGCTTGGTAGGGGCTATAGGATTCGAACCTATGCATGTCGGAATCAAAATCCGATGCCTTAACCAACTTGGCGAAGC
>Ga0129333_10002174_pt1 | contig 18145 bp, 16 predicted proteins | sample CPB6_08_DNA_FD_94474 | JGI IMG/M metagenome (GOLD analysis project Ga0129333, IMG submission 94474) | Freshwater to marine salinity gradient microbial communities from Chesapeake Bay, USA - CPBay_Sum_0.6_0.8_DNA | ecosystem: Environmental > Aquatic > Marine > Coastal | place: USA: Chesapeake...
CACCTCGGCGAACGCGATCGCGCCGCAGAACAAAACGATGAAGGAGCAGCATCCGCGGATCATTGGGCAACCTCTCGGGATCAGAGACGAGCAACACGTGATTCTCAGGGGGTCCCCATCGCTTCCGCGTTTGGGCTTCCTGATCCACCGTCAACGAACTGGCTACTTCCCGCTCGCGGGCGGCGCCAGCTTGCCTTCGATCATGGCCACTGCGGCCTTGGCCTCGTCGGCCACGTCGGGCAGCGCGGTCGCCTCCTTGGCCACCACCAGCGTGGTGGGATGCGGATAACGGACGAGGATCTCGACGACGGCCTTTCGGTCGGCGGGGTCCTTGGCAGCGGCAAGGGCCTTTCGGCACATCTCCGCTCGCTCAGGCTCCGGCAGCGCGAACTGCCTCGCGATCCGCAGATAGCCCTTGAGCGCCCGGCCGCGGTAGGGCCCCGCGGCGTCGGTCGTCGCGAGTTCGAGCAGCACCGGCGCCGCGTCGGCCGTCATCCATTTGCCGAGCACCCGCGTCGAGACGTCCGCAAGAGACTGATCGCCCGACTTCGCCGCCATGGCAACCGCCGCGAGGGCCTTGGTGCCCCCGACGTCGGCAAGGGTCTCGACGAGCACGCCGGCCCGCGGACCCGCGGCAGCGATTGCCGCAGCGACCCGCGCGGCGCAGGCTTCACGGTCGGGCATTCGCACCGCTGCCTCCTTGAGCGCCGTCGCCGCCGCGGTGGCTTCCGCATCATCCCGCGGCGCCGTTGCCTTCGTGATCAGCACCTCGACGTTTCCGAGGTCGACGATCGAGCCGAGTGCCGCCAGGGCCGCCGACCGCACCGCCGGATCGCCATGATCGACGAGCGGCAGGACCTTCGTCGTGGCAGCCCCGATGCGGCGATCACCGACGAGCCCGATGACCAGCGGCAGCACCGCGGGATCGGCATCGGTCAGCCCCGCGACCAACCGCTCGTCCACACCGTCTGCGGTCATCGTGGCGATGGACTCCCGGATCGCCGGGACGATGGCGGCATCGGCTCCGGCGGCAATCCCTAGCAGGCCGTCGGCCGAGGCCGCGTCGCCGCAGCGTCCGATCGCCCGGATCGCGGCGAGCCGTAACGCGGGCTCGTCGCTTGCCGCCGCCTCGAGGATCGCCCGCTGCACGGCCGTCGCCGCGGCTCCCGCATTTCGATCGGCAAGGAGGTCGATCACCAGCGGCTTTCGCTGAGCCGCAAGCATGCTGTCGCCGCTCCCGGCCAACGACTTCAGGAGCGCGAGATCGACCTCGTAGGCAATCGCGGCATCGCGGTCGGGTCCGGCGGCCAGTTGCCGGGCGGTGAACAAGCCCATGTTGAAGAGCCGCTGCGAGGGCGCGCGGAGGAGTTCCACCAGGAGCGGTATTCCTTCCTCGCCCCGGGCCAGGATCGCCGCCCGCGTGGCCTCCGCCCGACGCTGCTCGGACACGTCGGCCTGCCGCACCGCGTCGAAGAGTTTCAGCGCCGATGTCGCATCGCCGGCGGCCAGCAACTGCTCGCCGCAGACCACGCAGGCCTCGGCCACCGCGTCGCGGGCCGGCTTCCCGGCAGCGAAGGCCTTCGAGAGCGCGTCGGCGGCTGCGGGCGTGCCGATCGTGCCGAGCGCCGCGGCCGCCGCCACGGCGACGGTGGCATCCGGATCGCCGAGTCGCTTCTCAAGAAGCGGCACGGCGGCCGCATCCCGCCGCACGCCGAGCGAGTTGATCGCTCCCACGAGCAGGCGGCCCGAAAGCGTTTCGCTCGCCGACCGCAGCGCGGCCGACGCCTCGCCGCCCGGAATCGCCTCGAGCGTGATCCGTGCCCACGACGCGAGCCGCTCGTTGCCCAGATACGTCGCGACCGCCTCGACGCAGGCCGGCGAGCCGTGAATCGCCAGGTTCTTGAAGGCGATCGCCTTCTCGGCCTCCGGCGTTTCCGAGCGGAGCACCGCGACGAGTTCCTGCTCTCGCGATGGTGCCACCGCCGTCTCGGCTTGCGCACGGACCAGCCCCGCGGCCGCGATAACCACCAGCATCGCAAGCCACCCCGCCCGGCGTTCGCGTCTCCTCGTCATCACAGCCTCCACGGTTCGCGAAGCGACTCCGACCGCAGCCGATTCGCCGCCTCATCATTCACAAACCGCCACGCCGCGGTGTCGAGCGTCACCGGCCGACCCAGGAACAGCGCGATGTTCGCGGCGTGGCAGGCGATGTGGGCGTTGCAGGCGGCGTCGGCGTTGCCCTTCGGCTTGCCCCGTGTCTTGCAGCAGTCGAGGAAGTCGCGGACGTGGAACGTGGCCGGGTAGCCTCCGATTTCCTCGACCTTGCGGCCCGCCATCAACTCAGGCGAGGAGAGCACGATCTTGCCGCTGTCGCCCGCCTCGACCCAGCCGGTCTCGCCCTCGAACCGCACCGGGCACGATCCGAGCGGGATCCAGCCCTTTTCGCGAAACACGAGTTCGGTGCCTCCCGCGTAGCGGCAGACGATCTGGTCGTCGACCGGCGGCGCGTAGTCGACCGGCGGCGGGCAATCGTTGACCGCCCACTGGCAGAGGTCGACGCAGTGGGAGCCCCACTCGAGCACGCCGCCACCGACGAGGCCGCCTCCCTTCTCGAAGTTGAAGCCGTCGGCGAGCGTCTTGGCGTTGAAGGGCCGCCAGGCCGCCGGGCCGAGATACATGTCCCAGTCGGCGACGTTCGGGTCGGGCAGGGGATCCTCCGGCAGCCAGCCGCTCGAGAAGGCCTTCATGCCTGCCGGGTGGGCGTAGACGCGGGTGATCCGTCCGAGCCGGCCGGTCCGCGCCAGTTCACAGGCAAAGGCGAAGTGGGGGAGGTTTCGCCGCTGCGTGCCAGCCTGAAACACGGTGCCGCACCGCCGCATCGTGTCGCGGAGCATGAGGCTCTCGGCGATGTTCTTCGTGCAGGGCTTCTCGCAGTAGATGTCTTTGCCAGCCTTGGCGGCGAGCATCGCCATCAGGCCGTGCCAGTTGGGGCCGGTGGCGATCAGCACCGCGTCCACGTCCTTCTGGTCGAGGAGTTCGCGGAAGTCGCGATACGTTCGGCACTCGTTGGTGCCGTGATGCTTGTCGGCGATCGCCTTGACCGCCTGACGGCGGGCTTCCTTGACATCGCAGATCGCCACGAACTGCACGTCGGGTTGCTGGAGGAAACAGCCGAGGTCGTATTCGCCGCGGCGGCCGATGCCGATGCCAGCCACGCGAACCCGCTCGCTCGGCGGCGTCGCGCCGTCGAGGCCCAGCGCCGACGACGGGATCACCATCGGCGCCACGGCGGCGGCGAGGCCTCCACGAAGAAAGGTTCGCCTGCGAAGTCGTCGGGAAGCATCCATGAAACTGTGGCTCCCTACTGTGACCGTCATGCACCCACGGGCATGATACGATTTTCCGATTGCCGACCACACCGCACCCGACCAAAAGGTCGTCCAAGCCGAAGGCCGTAAGGCCTCGGGCGCACCACGCTGGACGCCGCACCCCGCCCGACGCCTCACGGCGTTGGGCTTGGACGGACATGATCGCGCGGAAACCCCAAAACACCTGGCGTAAATCGCTCACCGCCGGTTCGTCCAAGCCGAAGGCCGTAAGGCCTCGGGCGCATCACGCTCGCCCCCCTTACAGTTCGCCCTTCACGGCGAGTTCGTGGAAGTAGTGCGGTACCTTCGTCTGGTTGGCGAGCAGCCAGTCGATCGACGGCTCGTGCCGCATCGCCTTGCCGATCGCCTTGGCCGTGGCCTCGCGGTTGGTGCGAAAGAGGATCTCGGGGTCGTACTCCACCTCGACGATCGACGGGTCGAGCCAGACCGACACGATGATCCCGAGGTCGTTGGCCTTCTTCTTGGGGATGTCTCCGGCCCGGACGGCATCGAGCACGCCGTGGGCGATCGCCGCCTGCACCGTGCCCATGAGGATGTTCGTGTATTTCTCACTCTTCACGGTGACCTTGCTCACCATCAGCGTGGCAGGCCGCACCTGGACGTCGGAGTTGAGGATCGCGAACACCCGCGAATGCCCCTTCATCTGATCGCCGAGCAGGTTGGCGATCGCGTAGCCGACCGGCCCGTCGAGTTCGCCGATCACCACCTCGGGCTCGGCCGCGCTCCAGGCGGCCTCGTCCTCGACGAGCGCCTCCCCGGTTCGCATCACGATCCGGCCCCTCGCCACCGGGCGGCGGGCTGGGTGCTTCTTCGCCATGCCGATCTCCTGTTGAACGGGTCAAACTTGACTCTTGCTCGTCCGTTTGTACGAGCCCAACGCCGTGAGGCGTGGGGCGAACCGCCACCAGACGCAACGTCCAGCGTAGTTTACCCGCGGCCTCACGGCCGGTCGGCTTTCACTCGCCGCGCGGTCGAGCGCGAGGATCAATTGCGAACCGTATTAGAGGTACTTCCTGCGATTGACCGTCGCCTGCCAGCGGCCCGAGTCGGCGATCTCGACGAGTTGGGCCTGCGTGAAGCGATCGCCGTGCTCGAGCACCGCCCGGCGGATCACCTCCTTGACGTCGGCGCCCGTCGCCCCTTCGAGTACCTCGGCGAGCGCGGGGTAGTCGAGGTCGAGCCCCAGCGGTCCGAGATGCCGCTCGAGAATCCTGGCCCGGCTGGCGGCGTCGGGCATCGGCAGCGTGATCACCATGTCGAACCGGCTCGACCGCTGGGCCGCCGGGTCGAGCGACTTGGGGTCGTTGGTGGTGGCGATCGTGAGGATGTCGTCCCGTTGGCGAACGCCGTCGAGGGTTGAGAGAAAATCGGCGAGCGACGTGTTGGTGCCGCTGGAGTCGCGGTGGCCGAGCACGAGGTCGATGTCGTCGAGAACCACGAGCGTGGGGCCGAAGGTGTCGCTCTCGGCATAGAGGTCGGCGATCGTGTGCCGCATGGCGTTGGCATCGGCGAGGATCGTGGTGTAGCGGCCGGCGAGTTCGCTGGCGATCACGCGGACGAGGTGCGTCTTGCCCACGCCCGGCGGGCCCGCGATCAGCATGCCCCGGTTGGTGCCAAGGCCGAGCGACTTGAGCAGGTCGCGGCGGCTCGTCGCCGAGGCGAGAAACACGTCCACCTCCTGCCAGACGTCTTCCGGCAGGATCAGCCCGCCCCGCTCGCTCGTGATCGACGGGCTCACGCTGATCCGCACGCAGCCATCGTTGACGCACGCCTCGAGCACGCGGCCGCGGAGCGGATTTTCGTGCGTCTTGAGCCGGGCCCGAAACGACTCGAGTGTCTTCTCGGCCGTCTCCTTGGCCGCCTGCGACGAGAGGATCGCAAACTCCCGCTGCCAGTGGCGGTCGTCGATGGCCACACAAAGCGGCACAGCGGCGAGCGTGCCTGCCGGAAAGAAGGCGATCAACCGCCCCGGCACCGCCACCTTCTCCTCGGGGCCGACGTCGAGCTGCGACCAGGTGGGCGGCAGCCCGTCGCCGGGCGAGCCGATGACGACCCGCGATCCGTGCCGCTCGATCTCGAGCCGCAGCAGGTTGCCAAGGACCGCCAGCGACGTGCTCGGACCGGTGAACTTCGTGCTCGCGATGTCGAGCTGATCCACGCCGAGCTGGCGGACGGCGAACTGCGTGGGCGAGAGAACCGTCGCCGGCTCATTGCCCACCAGTTCGCCGAGCGTGCGGAGCGCCGCCCGCGTCTCGTCGCTGGCCGCCGAGAGGATGGCGTCGATCGTGTGGCCGTCGTGGACCGCCGGGGCTTTGCTCATGCGTGCGTTCGACTCGCGTGGGAGGCGCGGTGCGGCCGCATGCCGCATCCCTTCGGATTACACTCTAGCAGACTCGAGCGTCGCGCTCGCGGCGCCAGACGGTCCGAAGGAGGCGGTCGGCATGCACTGGATCTATCTCGCGATCGCGATCGTCGCCGAGGTTGTCGGCACGAGTTTCCTGAAGTCGTCGGCGGGGTTCACGAAGCCTGGCCCCAGCCTGATGGTTCTCGCCGGCTACGGCGTGGCCTTCCTCTTTCTCTCGCTCACGCTCGAGCGGATTCCGGTGGGCGTCGGCTACGCGATCTGGTCGGGCGCGGGCGTCACGCTGATCGCCCTGATCGGCTGGCTGGCCTTCGGCGAGAAACTCGACCCGCCGGCCGTGCTCGGCATGTCGCTGATCGTAGCGGGCGTGGTGGTGCTGAACCTGTTTTCAAAGACCGCGTCCCACTAGCGCCTCCGGCTCGGTCGGGTTGCCGCCCGTCACCCACTCGCTGCCGCTCGGGGCTTCTTCGCACGGCATACGATGCAACCGTCTCCAGAAAGCCCCGAGCGCAAGCGAGGCGATCACGCCCTGCGGCCAAAAAGCGCGTTGCGATTCGCAACCCGCGAACCCCTCGCTTGCGCTCGGGGCTTTTTGTTTGGACGAGTCGGAGCAGCGAGGCTCGCGTGCGGCCACGGCATGCCCAGAGGGGGGTGAGGCGAATCGGCCGTGCGGGCGCTGCTCGTCGTCGGGCCGATGCCCGCATCGCGCGGCCAACATGGTGTGGATCGGAGACGACACCAACAGCATTGGCAACTTCGATCTGACCGGCAACTGGCAGGGCAACACGCAACCCTCGTGGGGATTCGCCAACAGCCTCAAGTTCACCTCAAACTCGAAAGCGACCACGCTGAACTACGACTTCGGGGACTGGCGGCAGGCGAACGACATCTTCTGGCATACGACGTTCCCCGTGTCCCGCACGCTTTCGTCGAGTAGCGGCAGGGGCATCGACTACAAGCAGCGGATCGAGAACAACAGCTACTACTCGCAGACCGTCACTATGCTGTTGTCGGGCGGCAAGGACGGCGTCTCGGGCATGGAACTCAACCCCGTCAACGGCAGCCTGACGATCAGCGGCACGATCTACAACGACAACGCACTGGATTACACGGTCTGGGGGAGTCAGTCGGGCACCAACGTCACGAGCCTCACTCCCACCAGCGCCCTCGGCCCCATCACCAAACCGCAGTCCAACGTGGATTTCACAGTCTCGGCCGGTCGCTTCTCGAATGTGCTGGTGAACGCCAGCCAGGTGTGGGCGGGCACCACGACCGTGAACTCCGGTTCGTTCATCACAGGCAGCGGGGTCACGCTCGCCTCAGCGGCGATCGTCGTCGGCGGGGGTACGGTGGCCACGACCATTGCGGGGATCCATTCGCCGGGGAACTCCCCGGGCGTGCAAACCTTCAATGCCGATCTCACCTACTGGGCAACACGCTCAACCCGACGACTCGCGGCTCGTTCAGCCTCGCCCAGAGCGGTCAGGACGTGGTCCTCAACTTCGTGGCCGTGCCGGAACCCGCCACCTGCGTTCTCGCGGTCGTCGGCCTTGGCCTGGCCGCTGCGATCGGGCGGCTGCGGCGCAAGGCACGGAACGAGCCCCTTTAGGGGTCGACCGCCGCGGGCGACTGCCGCAGCAACTCTCGCGCGCGGGCGAGATTGTCTCGTGCCGTCTGGTTACCGGGATTCAACCGCACCGCTTCCTCGTAGTGGACAACGGCCTCGGACAGCCGACCTTGCAACGCCAGGGCATGGCCGAGGTTGTTGTGGGCCTCGGCCGAACCAGGCGTCAATCGCACGGCCTCCTGGAAGTGCGGAAGCGCCTGCTGCGGCTGCCCCAACAAGCCCAGGGCGATGCCCAGATTGGAGTGCACTCCGGCGACGTCGGGCTTGATCCGCAGCGACGCCTCATAGTGCGGAATCGCCTCCTGGGGACGACCGATCTGAAAGAGCGCGTTGCCCAGGTTGTTGTGCGCCTCGGCCGAGGTCGGCAGCAACCGCAACGCCTCCCGGTAGTGCCCGATCGCCTCCTCGGTGCGGCCAAGGTTTCCCAGTGCGGCTCCCAGGTTGGTGTGGGCCGTCCACGAGTCGGGGTTCCTGGCAAGCGAATCCTGCATCAACGTGACGGTCGATCGAAACACTCCGCTGCGTTCCCAGGTGAGCGTTGCCAGGGCCGTCACGACCGCGACGGCGGCCGCCGTGATGAGCGGCCGCAGCCGGCCGTTGCCCGCAGCCATGGCGAGACCGGCCGCGACGAGCGCCGTGATCGCCGGGAGCGCGAGATAGTGGAGATGGTCCGAAGCCAGTGCGTATCGGCGAAACCACATGGGGATGATCCCGAGCACCGGGCCGAGCGTCAGGATGAAGTACCCCAGCGCCAGCGTGAGCGGCCGGCTCCACCGCGGGTCGAGCCGCCAGATGACGGCCGCCGCACCGACGAGAGCCGCCAGCGGGAGCCAGGCCGTGACCATGGCCGGATCGACGTGCCACCGCGGATAGAGCATCGCCAACTTCAGCGGCAGGAGTGCCTTGGAGAGATAAAACCAGACCACCCAGCCGCTCGCAGCAAGCCGCGACAGCAGGCCGTCGGGGCTCGGCTCGCCTGGCACCGGACCACCGGGAGCCTGGAGGAGGAGCGTGATCGAGCCCATCGCCAGGGAGAGCAGGAAAAACGGCGCTGTGCGCACGCAGTCCTGCCGATCGACCCGTCCACGTCGCCACCAGCAGAACAAGATCAGCACGAGCGGCAGGGCGACCGTGGACGTCTTCGCGGTGAGAGCCAACAGAAAGGCCACGAGGGATGCGGCGTACCACCGCCGTCGGCCGCTTTCGTCGAACCATAGCCAGAAGAGCAGCGCCGCGGCATAGAGCGGCAGCGAGAGGCAGTTCTTCAACTCCGCGATCCACGCCACGGAGGCCACCGTCACCGGATGGACGGCAAACAGGAGCGCCCCCAGCCAGGCGCCTGGAACTCCCAGGTTCCGCAGCACGTGCCAGATCAACACCGAGCCAACGGCATGCAGCAGCAGGTTGACCGCCCGATATCCGAACGGGCTCATGCCCCACCACCGCCACTGCAGCCAGAACATGGAACTCGACAACGGCCAGTAGTCTTCCGCCTGGGACGTGAACCAGATGCCATACAGGCCGTCGTCGGCGTGGATCAGTTGGTGCGTCGGCGTGCTGGGCGTCGCCACGATCCAGTTCTCATCGTCCCAGAGAAAACCGCCGCCCAGCGAAGGCCAGTGGGCCAACAGGACGGCCAATCCGATGACGACCGCGCCCCCCGCATCTCTCCATGGCCGCCAGGCGTCGGTCGGTGGCGTAACGGTCGCGACTCCCGATGGCCGGGTTCGGCTCAGGGTTGGCGCAGCGCGTCGGGAGGCGTTTGCTGATCGCATTGCAGGAGACTCGAAGGATAGGGCTGTTCACGGCGGTTTCGCAACCGACGAACGACGAGGGACCACATGACTTGCACGGATCCCGATGGACGAGTTGCGGCTCGGGGATGGGCGGAGGTGCTCGAAGCAGCAGGCAGGGATTCAGAGCAGCGACTTTGCGCTTCCCATCGCGGGCGCGGCCGCCATCAACAGCCACGCGTCACGATGGGCCATGCCGTTGACCGCCCCTCTCTCAGGTAGACGGCCCCTTTCCCGTATTCCACAATGGGGTCTCAAGTCCCGGCCTCCACCCGCTTTGCAGGCGACATCGAGGAGCGTGACACGCGAGCCACGAATCGGCCTTTGGGGTGGACGAGCATCGCCGAGAGCCACCAGCAGATGACCACTTCTCAACCCAGCGCCGACCACGATTGACAGCAGGCTGCAGAGTTGCTCGCCGCGGCGCTTGCTGGTTCAAGTGCGAGCTTGGGAGAACTCCTAGACCGGCATCGCAACTACCTGGTTCTCCTCGCGACTCCCCAGCTGGCCGGCGTCGGGAGAAAACGCTGTAGCGAGTCCGATCTCGTTCAGGAGACATTTCTTGAGGCTGCTCGTGATTTTGTCGCCTTTCGCGGCACCACCCTACCACAATTTCAGGCGCGGTTGAGACGCATCCTCAGCAACAACATGTTGGCCTTTCTCGAACGCCATGTCTGGGCCGACAAGCGAGACGTGCGCCGCGAACAATCGCTCCATACCGTCGCGGCCAGCCTCGACCACTCGGTCGTCCGCCTGGAGTCTTTCGTCGTCGGTCCCATGGATTCGCCGAGCGAGTGCGCGATGCGGCGCGAGGACGCGCTGCGGATAGCCGATGCGATCGCATCCCTGCCCGAAGACTATCGCGAGATCATTGTGCTTCGCACGTTTCAAGGCCTCTCCTTCGACGATGCGGCGTCGAGCATGGGCCGCACCGCCGGCGCCCTGCGGATGCTGTGGATGCGGGCGTTGAAACTGCTGGAGACGCGGCTTACAGGAGATGGGCCGAATGACTGACGAGGAGTTGTTTGCCGTCGTCGATGGCTTCGCGGAGCGGCTCCGCGGGGGAGATGTCGTGTCGGTCGATGACGTGCTCTCCAGCCATCCAGATGAATCCGAGAGGCTGCGCCCCTGCCTCGAGGCTCTGCTTCGCCTCCACAGGGTAACACCCGATGTCGCTGCGCCGTCGCCATGTCCGGAGCGGATCGGCAGCCACCGCGTCGTCCGCGAAATCGGTCGGGGTGGAATGGGGGTCGTATACGAGGCGTTCGACGAGCGACTCCAGCGAGTCGTCGCCCTGAAAGTGCTGCCGAGCCGTGCAACCCTCGATCGCCGCTACGTCAGCCGTTTCCTCTACGAGGCCCAGGCGGCGGCACGACTCAGGCACGACCACATCGTGCCGGTGTACGGTAAAAAGGTGCCAGCCACCAAATCTGGGCAAGGTGCCAGATTCACTGTTTTTGGTGGCTGGCACATTTGGCCATACCCATCGACCGCTCGCCACCGGTCACACACTCGTGGACGTGCCGTTGACCGTTCCTATCCAGACCCTTTGGAGGTCTCATGAACCGGCGTAGGGCACACCGTTGACGTCGATGGAAAACCGCTCCTATGCTCGACAGAGGAACGACTCGTCCGGCTGGGTGCGTCATGGGCTCGAATGAATCCGCTTTGCAGCAATCGATCTTTCGCGACAAGGCCGCCAAGGCCAGGCACATGGATCCCGGCCTAAAGCTCACCGCGGGGGCCCGACTCTTCGACGTCGCACGGAACCGCATGATCGCGGGCATTCGATCGGGTCATCCCGACTGGTCCGACGCCGAGATCGACGCGGAGTTTTGCCGGCAGTTGCAGGTCCTCCGGGAGCGCGAGGATCGCGGCGTGTTCACGCCGGTCGCCGACCTATGACGAGCGAGCAGGCGGTCGCCCGGCTGATCGAAGCCCTCGAGCGGGAGGGCGTCGGCTACATGCTCGTGGGCGCTTACTCCAGCAATCTCTACGGTGTGCCCCGTGCCACCGACGATGCCGACGTCGTGATCGAGTTCGGGTCATTCAACATTGTTGAGTTCTCCCGGCGGCTCGGCGCTGAGTTCGCACTCGATCGGCAGATGATGATGGAGGGCTTCACGGGCAGCGTTCGGAACATCATCCACTTTCGCCCGACCGGCTTCGCCATCGAGGTATTTCGGCTCGGCGACGACCCGCACCACCGGGAGCGATTCGCACGCCGGCGCAGGCAGCACGTCCCCGACTGTCGCTGCGAAGCGTGGGTAGCTACTGCAGAAGACGTCGTCATCCAGAAACTCCGCTGGGCCCGTCGCAAGGATCTCGACGACGTGGTGAACCTGTTGGCCGTGTCAGGCTCGACGCTCGACTGGGCCTACATTCGCCGCTGGACGGACAGCCACGGCACATCCGGTCTCCTCGATCAACTTCGCGGCGAGGCCGGAGTCGGGTGAGCCGAGTCACACTCGATTCGCCCGTCACCAGAAAGCCCCGAGCGCAAGCGAGGGGATCACGCCCTGCGGCCAAACAGGGCGTTGCGATCCCCAACCCGCCAACCCCTCGCTTCCGCTCGGGGCTTCGTGCTTGGTACGGAACACGTGCCCACCGGCACTAGAAAGCCCCGAGCGCAAGCGAGGGGATTACGCCCACCGGCCAAAGAGCGCATTACGACTCGCAACCCGCCAACCCCTCGCTTGCGCTCGGGGCTTGTTGGGGGTGGTGCAGCGCAGCGTGGGAATGTTCACAGCAGCGACTTTGCGCTTCCCATCGCGAGTACCGCCGCCATCAAGAGCCGGATCGCGGTTGCGGGCAGCCGGAAAGCGCCGAGGTTCGCGCCGATCGCACCGCCAACCGCCGCGGCCACGACCAGCGCAAAGCCGGGCAGCGGAACCGATCGTCCAGCGGCGATCCCACCAGTGAGGCCAGCAAGCGAGTTGACGAGGATGAACGCCGCCGACGTCGCGGCGATCGTCCTCACGGGCGCCGCGCGAAGGGCGAGGAGCACGGGCGTGAGAAACACGCCGCCGCCTACGCCCGTCAGTCCCGAAACAAAACCGACGCTGCCGCCCGTCGCCACCAGCGCCGCGGTCCGTAGCGCGGTGTCCGCGGGCAACCGCGGGGTCGGCCCCGCCGCGTCTCCCGGGAGTCCGCGGCCCGAGCCAAGCGCCTCGATCGCGATCCGGATCGCCGCGATCCCGAGCACGATCCCCAGCAGCGTCTCGAAGGCGGCCTTCGGCAGGGCAAGCCAGCCGCCCAAGGCCGCGGCGGGCACGCTTGCGACCACCAGCGGGAGAAGCAGCCGGCGATCGAAGTGACCGGCCCGCGCAAACTGCACGGTGCCGATCGTCGCCACGATCACGTTGAGCAGCAGGGCGGTCGGCCGGATCACGTCCGGGGAAAGACCCCAGAGCGTCATCACCGCGATGTAGCCCGTCGCGCCAGCGTGGCCCACCGATGCGTAGACCGCGGCGACGACCGCCACGGCGGCAGCGAGCGGCCAGTCGGTCATGCCGCCGGCGCGGCGTACCGCTGGAGCAGTTCGAGCGGCACGATCTGGAGTGCCTTCTCGTGCGTCGCTTCGAGCACCACCAAGGGCGCATGACCGGCCTTGGCCGCCTCGAGCCACCGCGCCGCGCACAGGCACCAGTGATCGCCGGCGACGAGCCCGGGGAAATCCCACTGCGGCTGCGGCGTGACCAGGTCGTTGCCCGCCTTCACCGTGAACGCGAGAAACTCCTTCGTCATCACCGCGCACACCGTGTGGCTGCCAGTGTCCTCGGCGCAGGTGCGGCAGGAACCGTCGCGAAAAAACCCGGTGAGGGGCTCGCGGGAGCAGGCGGCAAGCGGGCCGCCGAGCACGTTCTTTTCGGCGTGCGGCTGCGAACCACCGCTCGGACGGTCGAAGGCAATCATGGCACACCTTGGCGGATGACGGACGGGAAGGGCCCCATGGCCGCTATGATGCCAGTGGCCAGAGGCGGCGGCAACCGGCCGCCCCGTCGCTCACAGGCCTCACGCCCCCGGATCCCGCGGATGCTCAGCCTCCAGTCGCCCACGTCGCCACGCTGGCTCGCCCAGGTGGATGCCGCGCTCGACGACGTGATCATCGACCACGCGCACTGCGAGAAGAAGGCGGCAGGCGTGGCGATGAACCTCTTGTTCTCCTATGTGGACCACGTCGAACTCGCCCGGGCGATGACGGAGATCGTGAACGAGGAACTCGAGCACTTTCGGCTCGTGCTCGACATCCTCGAGCGCCGCGGCATCCCATTTCGCAAACTCAAGCCGAGTTCCTACGGCTCCCGGCTCCACGACCTGATCCGCAAGGAGGAGCCGGCTCGCGCCGTCGATCGGCTGCTCGTGGCCGGGCTGATCGAGGCCCGCAGCTGCGAGCGATTCTCGGTGCTCGCCGACCACGTCACCGACGAGGAGCTGGCGGGGTTCTATCGCAGTTTGTTCGAGTCGGAGGCCCGGCACCACTCCACCTACGTCCGCCTCGCCTGCGACTTCATGCCGGAGGAAGTGGTGCGGCAGCGGCTCCACGAACTCGCCGCCGCGGAGGCCGAGATCCTCGACGCGGGTGATCCCTATGCCCGGATGCACAGCTGAGGCCGACCCGATGACACATCCAAAGGGTCACGGGACAGCGTCCCGCCAGGCTTTCCCGCTCAACGAGACGATCGCCGTTGGTGCGATCCTCGCGCTCGTCGCCTGGGCCGTGCTCACCTGGTCGGGCATCGGCTCCCGACCGGTGTCGCTCGGGCCCCTCGATCCCGCGCAGTGGTTCCCGGGCCGCGGCCTCACGCTGGCCGAGGTGCCGCTGGTCGCGATGCTCGTGCTCGGCGGCATCCCGCTCGTCTGGGACCTGCTCACGAAACTCTTCGCCGGCACGTTCGGCTCCGACCTGCTCGCCGGCATCTCGATCGTGACGAGCATCCTGCTCGGGGAATACCTCGCGGGCGTCCTCGTGGTGCTGATGCTCTCCGGCGGCGAGGCCCTCGAGAGCCGGGCGGTGAGCCGGGCCGGCGACGTCCTCGCGGCGCTCGCACGGCGGATGCCGTCGCTCGCCCACCGCACATCGGCGGCCGGCATCACCGACGTCCCCCTCGGTGAGATCGCCGTCGGCGACGTGATCGTGGTGCTACCCCACGAGATCTGCCCGGTGGACGGCACGGTCGTCACCGGCCGCGGGGCGATGGATGAGGCGTATCTCACGGGCGAACCCTACCGGATGGCGAAGGCCCCGGGTTCAGCCGTGCTCTCCGGATCGATCAACGGCGAGGCGGCGCTCGAGATCCGTACCGAGAAGGTGGCCGGCGACAGCCGCTACGCGAAGATCATGGAAGTGCTCCGAACGAGCGAGGAGCGGCGTCCGCAACTGCGGCGCCTGGCCGACGCGCTCGGAGCCTTCTACACGCCGCTGGCCGTGGCGATCGCCGCGGCCGCCTGGTACTTCAGCGGCTCCGCCACTCGGTTCCTCGCCGTGCTCGTGGTGGCCACGCCGTGCCCGCTGTTGATCGCGATCCCGGTGGCGATCATCGGCGCCGTGTCGCTGGCGGCAAAACGCGGGATCGTGATCCGCGACCCGGCAATCCTGGAGCGGCTCGATACCTGCCGCACGGCGATCTTCGACAAGACCGGCACGCTCACCTACGGCTCACCGCACCTGACGGAAGTGATACCGCTCTCGTCGCTGTCGGAGGGCGACACGCTCGCCATCGCCGCGAGCCTCGAAGCCTATTCGAAGCATCCGCTCGCCTCGGCCGTTTCACAGGCGGCTGCCGACCGCGGCCTCACGCTGCTTCAGGTTGAGGAACTCGCCGAAAAGCCGGGCCGCGGGCTCACCGGTCGCGTGCAGCGGCCGGGCGTGGGTGAGAAACTACACGAGGTGGCGATCACCAGCCGCCAGAAACTCGCCGCCGCTGATCCGGCCGGTGCCGCCGCGCTCCCCGCCGCCGCCGGCGGGCTGGAGTGCGTGGTGGTGATCGACGGGAGCGTGGCCGCGCTCCTCCGGTTTCGCGACGCTCCACGCGCCGACGGACAATCGTTTGTCCGCCACCTCGGCCCCGCCCACCGGCTCGACCGCGTGATGCTCGTCTCGGGGGACCGCGAGAGCGAGGTGAAATGGCTCGCCGACACGGTGGGGATCACCGAGGTTCACGCGGGCATCCAGCCCGAGGGCAAGCTGAAGATCGTGGAGGAGGCGGTCCGCCAGGCACCGGTCGTGTTCGTGGGCGACGGCATCAACGACGCACCGGCCCTCGCAGCGGCGACCGTGGGGGTGGCAATGGGCGCGGCGAGCGACGTCACGAGCGAGGCGGCCGGCGCGGTGATCATGGACTGCTCGCTCGAACGAGTCGACGAACTCTTCCACATCGCCTCGCGAATGCGGTCGATCGCCCTGCAGAGCGCCGTGGGCGGCATGGTGGCGAGCCTGGCCGGCATGGGTCTGGCCGCGGCGGGTTTTTTACCGCCCACGGCTGGTGCGCTGCTTCAGGAGGCGATCGACGTGGTGGCCGTCCTCAACGCGCTGCGGGTCTCGTGGGATCCCGGATCGCTCACCGACTACAGGTGATTCGCATGCCCATTCAGTGCGTCGTCGGCAGTGCCCTGATCGCCCTCGTTTTGGTTACGCCGGTCGCGGTGGCGGCTGCCCCCAACATTCTCTGGATCTCCGCCGAAGATCTCTCGGCCGGCACCATCGGCTGCTACGGCGGTGCGGCCCACACACCCAGGCTCGACCGGTTCGCCGCGAACAGCCTCCGCTTCGACGCGGCCTTCTCGGCTGCGCCGGTCTGCGCGCCGTCACGCAGCGCCATCATCACCGGCATGATGCCAACCACGCTCGGCAGCCTGCCGATGCGGTGCCGGGCCACGCCACCGCCGCAGGTGGTGGGGTTTCCGCGGCGGCTCCGCGAGGCTGGCTATTACTGCACGAACAACGCGAAGACCGACTACAACTTCGTCGGCTCCTTCGACGCTGGCTGGCACGAATCGAGTGGCAAGGCCCACTGGCGGAATCGGCTGCAGACCGACCAGCCGTTCTTCGCCGTCTTCAACCTCGCCGTCACGCACGAGAGCGGGCTGTTCGGCGACAAACCGGAGCAGGTGCGGCGAACTCTGCCGGCAGGGGCTCGCCGCGAGCCGGTCGACGTGATCGTGCCGCCGTACTATCCCGACACACCGGTGATCCGCCGGGCCCTTGCCCAGCGGCTGGAACTCGCTGCGGCCCTCGACGTCGCGGCCGGAACGATCCTCGATGAACTCGAGGCAGACGGCCTCGCCGACGACACGATCGTGTTCTTCTGGGGCGACCACGGCGAGGGGATCCCGCACGGCAAGCGGTCGCTGACCGAGCACGGCCTTCGCGTGCCGCTCGTCGTCCGCCTGCCGGTGAAGTTCCGCGGCGGCTTCCGGCTGCCAGGCGGGGCTGAGCCGGCCGGCTCGACATCCTCGCTCGTGAGCCTGCTCGACCTCGGCCCCACGGTGCTCGACCTCGCCAAAGTCGCGCGTCCTGCCTGGATGGAAGGCCGGCCCTTTCTGGGCCCCGACGCCACGAGCCGCGAGATCGTGATCGCGGCCCGCGACCGGATGGACGCGCCGCCAGGCTTCGGCCGCTCGGCCCGCGACGCCCGCTTTCGCTACGTCCGCAACTTCCTTCCCTGGCTCGACGGCGACGACCTGCCCGACTACGCCACCGGCGTGGCGATCACCGGCGAACTCCGCGCGTCGCGAGAGGCGGGCAGGCTGCCACCCGGAGCCCACTGGTTCTCCCGCACGACCCGGCCGGCCGACGAACTCTACGACGTGATCGCGGACCCCGACGAACTCCACGAGCTCTCCGCCGCTCCCGAGCGGCGCGGCGATCTCGACCGGCTCCGCGATGCGGTCCGCTCCTGGATGCGGGAAACGTTCGACACCGGCGTGCTCCCGGAGCCGATCCTCCGGGCCGAGGCGCGGAGGGCCGGCAGCGAATGGGCGATCTTTCATCCGCACGACGCGGAATCGGCGGCGAGCGTCCGCAGCCGCTACGACACGATCCTCGACACCGCCTGGGCCGTGGCCGAAGGGCACGACGCCGCATTCTTCGTCGCCGGGCTCGGCAGTGCCGATGCAGCCGTTCGCTGGTGGGCGGTGGCGGGAACCGGCTGGGCGGCGCAGCGATCGGGCGATGACGCAACGGCCGCCCTCGAGCCGGTGTTGGCCGATGCCGATCCGGCGGTCCGCATCGCGGCCGCCGCGTGGCTCCTGCGGTGCGGCACCCCGACAGCGGCCGGCACCGCCCGTGGCGTGCTCGCCGCGGAGATCGACTCCTCCGATCCGGACGTCCGCGTGGCCGCCCTCGTGGCGATCGTCGACCTCGGTGAGGCCACCCGCCCGCTCTGGTCGGCTGCGGCCGCACTCGACCTTGGCAAGGACGAGGAGTATTCCCGCCGCACCGTCGAGCGGATCCGCCGACGGCTCACCGAACGCGACGCGGCAGCGGACGACACCAAGTAACACCCGATCGCACCGCGCCGCTTTACGACTCCATCTCCAACGCCCTATTCTCGTGGCATGCGTTGGAAACACACGGCCGCTCTGCTGATCCTCGGGGCCATGATCCCCGTGCTGCTCATGGCAGCCGGCCTGACAGCGATCTATCGTGCCGGTAGCCGACGGCCTACGCCGCCACCCGACGCGGCGGACTATGGCACCCCCTGGGGAGCGGTCGACCTGGAGACGATCGACACGCTCACACCCTCCGGCGTGCAGACCACGATCACCGAGGCTTTGCGGAGCGAAGACATCGCCGACCGTGGCAGCGACGGCAGGTTGCACTACGACTTCCTGGCCCTCTCCGGCGGCGGATCGTACGGCGCGTTCGGCGCGGGCGTGCTCTGCGGCTGGACCGAGCGGGGCGACCGCCCCGACTTCAAAGTGGTCACCGGCATCTCGACCGGCGCCTTGCAGGCCACCCCGGCATTCCTCG